>BNJT01000204.1_pt1 | contig 115284 bp, 180 predicted proteins | sample 8540491 | NCBI WGS metagenome assembly BNJT01 (sample SAMD00202455, study PRJDB9452) | human saliva metagenome | host: Homo sapiens | reverse complement strand
GAGGGGAGTAGGGGCGCGGTGGTTCCGCGCTGCTTCGGAAGGTTTTCGCGGTTGTGCTTGTTGCGGTGGCGGTGCACCTGATCCGTAGGCATTGCACCTCTGATCGGGTGCATCGCGACGTAACGGGTGCATCGCGACGGAACGGGTGCACGGTTGCCCGGTCCGGTTCGGTCGATGGCTTGTTGAGGGGCTAGTAGGCGCACCCTGCCGCGCGTGGGCTTGTTGCTAAGTGCTGTTACACCACTTAGCGGGGTGTTGCACCAGCTCGGAGGTGGTGTAATGCTCCCTAACTGGTGTAATGCCCTTAACTGCTGGGGCCGTCTGCTGCGGCTCGGTTGGATGCTTGTTGGAGCTGTTGTGGAGCAGCATTGTCCGCGACGGCGCTTGTTGGCCAGTGGCATTGCACTGAGTTAGCGCAGCGTTGCACTGGATAGCAGGTAGTGCAATGCCCTCCTATCTAGTGCATTGCTGTCGTATCTAGTGCAGTGCTGCCCCTTCTGAGCACGTTGTGTGTCGGTTGGGGGCAATACGGACGGCAAGTTCCGCGACGACACTTGTTACCGATGAGGTGTTACACCCGATCGGGAAGATTCAACCTGATCAGAACGGGTTGAATCCTCCTAATGGGTTGAATACTCCCGATCAGGTTGAATCCCCGCTGCACCCTGAGGCCCCGAAACGGGAGGGGCCCAAGCCTTGCGGCTCGGACCCTCCTCGCGTCGTATCAGCGCGACTCTGCTATCGCTCACTCCGCCGCCCTTGCGGCGGCGGATGCGCTTGCGGGCGCGGGGCGCGCGCTCGCGCACCAGCCGAAGCGGAACCGGCAGAACCAGCCGAACCGGAATCGGAAGTGCTGCAGTGCTCCCATGCGGCCGCGGCCACGGGTGCCACGGTCGGGCAGACCTGCCGCTTGCCGTTCGCGTGCGATCCCCGTCCTGGGCGCTGCGACGCGAGCCGCGCGAACGCGACCCGTCGGAGGAAGATAGCCCTGAACCACCACGCGACGAACGCCCGCGGCCACCACGCGCGAGCCGCCACGCGAGCCGCCGGAACCCGAACGCGAGCCGCCACGGCCTCGTCCCTCCGGAGCGGGGAGCGGAGCCGCCCAGGTCCTCGAGGACCTCGGCGTCCAGGCTCGGCGCGCGTGCGCTTCTGCGCGCGGCAGGCGACCGGTCGTGCCTCCGGGATGTCCAGGTCGGTGAACAGGGTGAGGTGTGGTAGGTCTCGAGCGGATCCGGCACGCCCAGGCCCAGGGCCTTGGAGATGAGCGACCAGCGCGGAATGTCGTCCCAGTCGACGAAGCGTGACGGCTGTGCCCGAGTTGCCTGCGCGGCCCGTGCGGCCGATGCGGTGGATGTCAGATCTTCTCGTCTCGGGGCACGGTAGTTGATGACGTGCGTGACGTCGTCGACGTCGTACGCGCGCGCGGCGACGTCGGTGGCGACCTAGGACGTCGACCTTGCCATTGACAGGACACGCAGAGCCTGCCCACGAGCGCCCTGGCCCAGGTCGCCGTGCAGCGAACCGACGGCGAAGCGCTGGGCGGTCGGAGTCCCGCCGAGGCGGGCGGCGGTGCGCTTGGTGCGGCAGAAGATGACGGTGCGGCCGCGACCCTCCGCCTGAAGCGATGCGGGCGACGACCTCGACTGTCTCGCGGCGTGAACGCGGTAGATGACCTGCTTGACCGTGTTGACGGTCTGGTTCCCGGTCGTCGGGGTCCTGTGCGCGGATGTGGGTGGGCTGGACCATGAAGCGGCGGGCGAGGGCCCGACGGGCCGGCATGTCGCGGAGAGGCAGCATGGTGTGGCGGTTCTCGGGACGCGGTAGCAGCGTCTCGACGTCGGGCAGGAAGCCCAGGTCGAGCATCTCGTCGGCCTCGTCGAGGACGACGGTCTCTGACGCCGGACAGGTGCAGGTGGCCCCTTGCGCAGCAGGTCAGATGAGGCGGCCGGGCGTGCCCACGACGATGTCGGCGCCACGCTCGAGGGCCCTCGATCTGGGGCTCGAGGCGACGCCGCCGTAGATTTCGACGATGCGGGTCGACAGGTAGCTTGGCGGCGCCTCGCGGGTCCTGGGCGACCTGCTGGTGAGCTCGCGGGTCGGCAGGATAATCAGAGCCTGCGGCTTGTTCGCTGAGCAGGTCCTCGTAGCCCTTCGTCGGTGCGATGACGTCCTCGAGCACGGGGATGCCAGCCGAGGTCTTGCCGCTGGCCGGTGCTTGGCCTGGCCGATGATGTCGTGGCGCTCCAGCGCAGGCCAAGCGTCAGGGCCTGGATCGAAGGGTGCGTATGCCCTTGTCTTCGAGGGCGTCGACGATGGGGTCGGTGACGCCGAAGTCGGCGAAGGACTTCTCTGTCGAGATCCTCGCCCCTTGCCGGAAATGTCCGGGGTGGCCTCTTCTTGACCTCGAGGGGGCTGCGGGCTTTGATGTTGCCGAGGCGGACGACGCCTTGCGAGTATTCGACGGACGAGGCCGGGGCTGGCCTTTCAGTGGCGTCAACGTCGGTGGTGGGCAGCAGTTGCCCCAGTGCTCGTGTTGGTCACGATCTACCTTGTCTCCCGGGCTTTTCCGGGGCTGGGGTCGGTGCCGATCGCGCATTATCTGGCGCGGGGAAACTCGTCCGCGCGTACGTGTTATGTCTCAAGAATGCGACCGGTCTTCCGGTGGTCACCTTTCAGTGTAATGGTGTGAGAGTTCGCGGGGAGGGCTGGTCACAGAGACGCTGCCAATCGCGAAGAACAGGGTCCCATGCGCCGGGCCGCGGCTTGTCAGGCACTATGCTGGAGTCATGGCACACGAGTTTGATTCCGTCCCCCGCCGACGACGCCGAAGTTCTTGGTATTCTCTGCCTGTCGTCGCTCGCGTTCGCGACGCGCCTGGCGAAGGATGGCGAGCAGGCCCCCACGATTCGAGACCCAGTCGGAGCATGCGCGTATGGCCGCGCAGTGCTTCAAGCTTTATCAGCAGCTCGAGGTGTGGAGTGAGCACCGCGGCTTTGATCTGCTGGCGGCTGGTGATGCGTTCTCGGGCGCGTACGACGATCTGGATGCGCGCACGCGTCCCACGACGTTCGCGGAGCGGGCTGTCAAGACGTTCATTACCCGCGCGCATGCTGGGTGACATGCTGATCCGCGTCGCGCAGGTGCACAGCCTGTTCGAGGGCATCGAGGACGTGTGGCCCTTCGAGCAGGGGCACTGGGTGCGCGCGCACCTGGGCCTGCGCAGATCGAGGCTGACGAGCAGCTGTCGGCGCGCCTGTCCCTGTGGGGTCGCCGCGTGGCGGGTGAGGCTCTCGGCCTCGTGCGCGCGACGCTGTTCACCTACCCGTCGCTGGCTGCGTCCCCGGAGAACGTCGACGAGATCACGGAGTACGTGATCAAGCGCCACGGGGAGCGCATGAAGGACATTCACCTGAAGGCCTGGGGCGACAGGTATAGACGAGGCCGGGGTTCCTCGGGCGGTGCCAGGACCGCTCGGGGCTCCCCGGCCTCGTTTGTCTGGGCGCGAATCAGTGGATTGCGAAGCCGACGCGGCGTTCGGTCTTGGCGGCGATCTGCACGTGGCCGAGGGCGTGGGCGGGCACGAGGGTGCGCTGTCCCTGGTGTCGGTGAGGTCGAGGACGCCGTGGGGAGGCAAGGGCCTCGTTGAGCCTCTGGCCATGAGCCTCGTTTTCGCTCATGTCGACGTCGAGGCCGAGCTGGCGCGTGTTGTCACGGATGCCGATGAAGATCTCCATGATGACTCCTTGCTGGTAAATATCGTCATGGCCATCATATGTGCCGCAGATGCGGGTGGGGTCTGCGAGTATTGCGTTATGAGCGAAATTCAGGTCAGGTTGCGCAGCCGCAGCGCCGATTGGTGGCGTCTGCCGGAGCTTGACGCGAACCAGCGCGCGGTCGTGGAGGCGGCGCGCTCGGGCGACGTGATCGCGCGCGGCGCGCCGTCGTCGGGCCGCTCGACGTGATTGCCCTGGCCGCGTTCGAGCAGGCGGCCTCCCCAGGGGGCGCTCCGCGCTCATTCTCGCTCCCGATCGCGCGCGCCGACGTGCTGACCTGCGTGCGCAGGCGCTTGGCCCGGATTCGGTGCGCCCGGTGCGTACCCCCGCCTCTTTCGCCCATCAGGTGGTGGCCACGTGGCGTACCCAGCGCGAGCGTGCCGTTGGAGGGGTCGAGCTGGTGACGGGCGCGGCCCAGGATCGATGCTCGCCGAGGCCCTGGGTCCGTGGATGCCCCGTGGCCCGGGACGATATTGCTCGCAGATGCGCGCGATGCCGGCTTCGCGCGGAGCTGCGTAACCTCGTGGCTCGCGCGGGCGAGGCCGGGATGGACGCGTCCAATTGTGCCGAGGCCGCCAGGTTCGGCCGTCCGAGTGGCAGGGGTGCGGGCGCGATTGTCGCGCGCTGGAGGAGGGGCCCGAGCGCTCCTGGAGTATCCGCGGACCCTGCGCGTGGATCTGTCACGCATCCAGGCGCTTGCGGCCGATCTGATTGACGCGTGGGGAGCAGGACGCCCTCCCGTGGCGTGCAGCGCCCTGCCCGGTGCCCGACGTCGTGATCGTCGATGACCTGCAGGATTGCACCCCTTCGACGCTGAGGCTGCTGGAGGCCTGCCGCGACGCTGCGCCCGCATCGTCGCGTTTCGGATTCCGATGTGGCTGTGGCCGGGTATCGCGGTGGCGAGCCGCACCTGGACCGCAGGCTCGCATCTGCCCTCGGCGTCGAGATTGCTGAGCTGGGCCAGGTCTACGCATGTCCCGCGCCGTGCGCGAGTTGGCGCGCCAGGCTTGCGCCCGCATCGCCCAGTCCGGCTGCCCGCCCGCGCGCGAGGCGCGGGGTTGCAGACGACGCACCTGCGGGCCGTCTGGTGACTCACCTGGTGCCACGCCCTCGCAGATGGGTGCCCTCATCGCGCGCGCCCTCAGGTCCCACCACCCGCACGACGGCATCGAGTTTTCGGATCAGGTCGTTATTGTGCGCAGTTCCTCGATGGTCGCCGAAACCAGCCGCTACCTGGCGCGCGGTGGCGTGCCCGTCGCGGGAGGCAGTCGCGCTTCGACTACTACAGCCGACCACGCGCCTGCTCCTGGACCTGCGTGACGATGCCGACGGGGCAGAACGACACGGACGTGGCCGTGCGCCGAGCTCGCCGAGCGCCTCCTGCCGTCGCCCTCGTGCGCGCGGACGCCCTCGCCATCCACCGTCTGTTGCGTCGCCCGAGACGCCGCGCGCGCCCAGGCCGCCGAGGAGGCGGGCGACGAGTCGCGCTGATCCCGCTGACGGCTGCCGACCTCGTCAGTGACCCGCAGACGTGGAGGCCACCTCGAACAGGCCCAGCGGGCGGGCGGCAAGCGCTCCCGTGCAGCCGCAATGCTCGCGCAGCCCTCGAGACCGCCGCGCGCCTGTGGGAGCTGGGGATGAGCGGCAGCGCGCGCCCCAGGAGCGCCTGTGGTCCCTCTGGGAGGCGTCCGGGGTGGCCGGTGAGTGGCGCTCGCGGGCCATCGCGTCGGACGACTCGTCGGGCTGGTAGCGACGATCAGCTGGATGCCGTCGTGGCGCTCCTGCGCGTCGCCGACGTGTGGAGCAGCGCTACGCAGCTCCGCCGTGGGTTTCGCGTCCGAGCTGCTGGCCGGTTCGGTCCCCATCGACACGATCTCGCGCGTGGGCGTGCGTCCGGGCGGCGTCGAGGTCCTCACCCCGCGCAGGCGATGGGCCGCCACTGGCAGGTGCGTCGTCCTCGCCGGCCGCAGGACGGGGCCCTGGCCGAACCTGCGCCTGCGCGACCGGATCCTGCGCGCCGACCTCCTCGCGGACGTGGGCGCGGGCCGCGTCGCCGTGGGCGAGGATGGGCGCGAGGAACTCATCGACTCGACGACGCCAGGCCCGGCGCTGCGTGCTGGACGACGAGTACCGTCTCGTCGTCGCGAGTGACGCGATCGACCCAGCATTGTGCACGCTGGCGCGGTGCGCTCGGAGGACGCGGCCCCTCGGTGTTTTTCGACCTGGTGCGCGCCTGGCGGGCACACGCAGAGAAACGACATCGTCCGTGGATCCGGTCGAGGCGCCGCTGTCTCTGTCCGGACACATTGCGGATCTGCGGGCGCTGCGCAGCCCATCCGACTGACCGCGACGCCCTCCTCGCCGCCACACTCCTGGCTCTCATGGCGCGCGAGGGTATCGCTTCCGCGCAGCCGCACCGGTGGCTGGGTGCGGGCGGCACGCCGACTAGCGCAGGACTACCGCGGGCAGATCGTCTTGTCGCCGTCGCATCGAACGCGCGCTGGCATGCCCGCTGCGCTGGTTCCTCACCACGATCGGGAGCCGACGCGCCGTCGAACGCGGCTGCCAGCCTCGCGCTCGTCACGCGGTCGCCGAGAGCATCCCGCACGGCACCCCGAGGAGCTGACCGCAGCGCTGGAGGCGCGCATCGGAGGAGCTGGGCTAGCAACCTGGACACGTGGGCGGGGCGCGTCGCCGACCGGCACGCGCGCGACATCGTGAACAACCTGGCCTCCTACGTCGTCGGCGTGCCCGGTGACGTCACGGTGGGAACAGACGGTGTCGGCCGAGGTCGAGGGCGTGACCATCCGAGGCCGGATGGACCGACTCGAGCAGGTGGACGAGGGTGCGCGTGACTGACCTGAAGACCGGTAAGAGCGGTTACACGAGGCCAACGTCCGTGAGAACCCGCAGCTGGCCGCCTACCAGATGACCCCTGCTCGCCTCGGGCGAGAAGGTCGCGAGGGGCGCGTATTGCGCTGCTGGGTGGTTCCAAGCCGCAGATCTTCGATCAGCCGGCGCTCGAGGGGGAGGAACTGGAGCGGTGGCGCGAGTGGGTGCGCGAGGTGGCCCTCAGCGCCCGTGGCCCGTACTTCGAGGCGAGGCCCTCTGCGGAGGCCTGCGCTGCAGTTCCTTCGACCGGCTGTGCCCTGCGACGCGAGCGCGGCCGCAGGTGGTGGAGTGACGTGGAAAGGACAGCGCAATGGCTCTGAGTGCCCTGCAGATTCGAGCAACGTCGACGCGACGAAGACGCCGACGTCCGAGCAGGTGCGCGTCATCGAGGCCCCGCGTCGCCCGCTCCTCGTCGTGGCGGGGGCGGGGTCGGGTAAGACCGAGACCATGTCGATGCGCGTGCTGTGGCTCCTCGCCAATTACCCGGACTTGAGCCCGTCGTCGATCTCTGGGCCTCACCTTCACACGCAAGGCAGCCGGCGAGCTGGGGAGCGCCTGCGCGAACGCATCCGGCTGCTCTCACGGGAGATGCCGCAGCTGCGCGAGGCGCCTCGACGAGGACCCCGTGTCCTCACCTACAACTCCTTCGCCACGACGCATCGTGTCGAGTCACGGGATGCGATCGGCATCGACGATTTCTCGATGCTCTCGAGGCCGGGGCTCTGGACCTCATGCTGCAGATCGTCCGAGGCGTGGCCCACCGACCTCGACGAGGATCTCACGCCCTGGGCGCGAGTTGGCCAGATCCTGCACCTGGCGGGAGGTCGCCGAGCACGGGTACACGGTGGAGAGCGCCCGCGAGGCCCTCGTCGGTTTTGGGCGCGAGCTGCCAGCGGGCGTGGGCGAGACAAACGACGACGCGCGGCGCTGCGCGCGAACCGCCGCCGCATCGCCTTCCCTTGCATCGCCGAGTATCAGAAGCGCAAGCGGGACACGCCGTGTGGACTTTGTTTCCGACCAGCTCGTCCTGGCCACGCGCATCGTGCGCGAGCCCCGGCAGTTCGCGAGTCGCTGCGCGAGGGAGTTCCGCGCGGTCCTCCTTGACGAGTTCCAGGACACCTCCGTCATCCAGATGGACCTGCTGTCCATGCTGTTGTGACCGCTAGTGTGGGCGACCGACGAATCAGGCCTTTTACGGGTGGAGGCCCTCGGCCTCGTCCCTGGGAGTCCTTCCTGGATCGATTCCAGACGGGGCGAGGCACACGAGGCCAGACGCTCTCACCCTGTCCACGGCTCACGCAACGATCAGGCGATCCTGGACTGCGGCGAATCGCGTGGCCGCACCCCTGCGCAGGTCGCCGCGTATCAGGAGGGTGCAAGCAGCGCCAAGGCCCAGTCGCCCGTCCTGGTCGCGGACCAGGGACGGGCGCAGAGCACGTCGATGTCGCGTACGCCCCCGACTACGAGGCCGCGCTGGGGACCGTCGTCGACTTCGCCCGCAGCGTGCGCTCCCAGGCGAGCCAGGGCGGCAAGCGGCGCACGGTCGCGGTGCTGTGCAGGCGACGTAAGGACTTCGCGTACGTGGACGCGGCCCTGCGCGACGCGGGAATCCCGACGGAGATCGTGGGGCTCGGCGGGTTGCTCGACCAGCCTGCGGTGCAGGACGTCGCGCCGCGCTGGAACTGCCTACGACGTCGATGCGTCACCGTGGCTGGCGCGCCTGCTGGCGGGCATCGACCTGGGGGCCACCGACCTGATGGCGCTGGGCGACTGGTCGCGCGTCCTCGCCCGATCGGAGGGGACGAACCCGCACCAGGCGGTCCTTCTGGACGCGGTGGATTCTCCGCCGGAGCCAGGGTGGGCGGCCGAGGGCGGCCCGCGTGATCAGCGAGGGCAGTGCGCGCGGCGGCTGCTGGGCGAGCGCCTGCGCGCAGGTCCGCGAGGGGCGTGGGGCGTTCGGTCACCGAGGCAGGTCGAGGCGGGCGATCCTCATCATGGGCACGTTGGACGACGTGATCGCCGATCCGCTGTCGATGGGGTGGGCGCGCGCGCTCGACGAGTTCATCGCGGTGACGGCGGCCTGCGGAGGACACGCGGGGGCTCTCCCTCGGCTCGTTCGCCTACCTGCGCGTGGCCGACGACGCGCGAGGACGGGCTCGAGGCCCCTGGGGAGCCGGACCGCGCGCCGTATACGATCATGACGGTCACGCTTCCGAGGGGACTCGGGTGGGACTGCGTCGTCGTTTTGGGCTGGCGATGGAATCTTCCCGTCGCACGACAAGCGCAAGACGGTGTCGTGGCTGGATGAGCCGCCGATCGCTACCGCGCTGGCTGACGGATGCCAGCGCCTTGCCGCACCCGCTGCGCGGGGACCGCGCGGATCTGCCGCCGTTCTTGCTGGACGTGGAGGTGAGGCCAAGCCCTCTGCCGCGTATCGAGGTGGGTGAAGGGGGCACTGCGGGTGCGCTCGCTGGGTGTGCACGCGGGCGTGAGGAGCGCCGCCTGGCGTACGTGGCGATGAGCGCGCTCGGGTATCCAGCTCCTCGTCGGCTCGTGGATCTATCGGACGGGTTCGAGCTCGCGCCAGCCCTCCGCTATCTGATGGAGGCGCGTGCACAGCTGTTCGGTGATGCGCGGATCTGGTCGACGACTCGCTCGTGCGCGTGGGGGACCGCGGCGTGTGGGCCAGGGAGATTGGCGCAGCCTGGGGTGGAATCGGTCTCGGGGCCCGGGGTTGCCCTGATCGCGCCGGAGCCCGGCGACGAGGACATGTCGTTGACAGCGCGGCCGGTGCGACGTCGGTGTCCTTCCGGGAGAGCGGTCCCTCGCGCCAGCGGGTCGCGGCAGCCGCGCAGGCCGTCGAAGCCGCAGATCCGTGACCTGGCGCAGGATCAGGACGTGTGCGAGGCCTTGGCTCGGCTGGGAATGACCCGCGGTGCGCAGTACGGTTGCACTTATCGAGGGTATCACCTCGGATTGGAGACGCCGGTCGTGGACCTGTGGGCCGAGCGCGTACCCGCGACGTCCGTGTCGGCGCTCCTGCGGGATCGCGGATGAGTTCGCGCGAGACATGCGTCGGCCGATGCCGCTGCGTCCCAGCTCGTTTTCCGCGCTGGGCACGGTGTTTCACGCGTGGGTGGGCGGGGCTTCACCTCGCGAGCACGGATCCGGTCTCGGAGATCACCGCGAGCCCGGCGTGAGCGCGGGTGGGACGCCGCGTTGGCTGGCGGCGACGACGCGCGGCGGACGAGGCCCTGCTGAGCGGACGGTGAGCGCGAGGCGCCTGGAGCGTCTGCGCGCCAATTTCCGCGTCTTTGTCGCGAATGAGCTGGCGGATTACCGGGCCGTCGCGATCGAGGAGGCTTTCTCGGTCGAGGTGGGCGGTGTGTCCGTCAGGGCCGACATCGACGCCGTGTTCGAGCGAGTCAGTGGCGACGAGTCCCCGCTACCTGGTCGTGGACTGGAAGAGTGGCCGCCGGTGACCGCCACGACCAAGCCGGAAAAGGTTGCGTACTTCGTGACTCAGCTGCGCCTGTACCAGCGCGCGTGGGCGACTCGCATGGGCGTGGATGCGTCCGAGGTGGGCGATGGTCGCGCTTCCTGGCGGGCCCCTCGCACACATACTCCGAGCCTGGAGGCGATGCTCGGGCGGGCACCACCTCCCTGGACCAGGCACTGCGTGATGTTTGTATTTTTAAAATCCGTGTTTAATCAAAGTGGATGGGTGACAGGCTGATGAGGTTTGACGAAAACGGTTGAAAAGCCCGTCATCCGCGTCCTCAAAAAGCCTTCACAGGATAGTCAGGCTTAATCGCAGTGTGTGATGAATGCAAGAATCTCGCTTGTGTGCCCTGCTCAGAGGATGGTATAGTTGTCCTGTCAATTTCAATGACGAGAGACGGCACACACGGGAACGTTCCTACCCGCGCTACAGAGGCGGTGCACCCCTGGAGCCCCAGTGCCCCTGACAAGGAAGGAGCGCAGCGTGCGCCCCACTATCTCCAAGTTCCTCGCACTCGGTGCAACCGCCTCGGCCTTCGCCCTGCTGGCAGCAGCGTGCGGTTCTGGAAAGCACCGCGACCAACGGATCTGGCGCTGACCAGGTCCACCAGATGTCACCTGGGTCTCCACGCGACAACGACCGCGCCCGGTGGCGAGTCCTTCGTCGATGCGGCCAGGAGAAGGATCCCAACTTCACCTGACCTTCGACGGCGGCCTTCAGCGACTACTGGACCAAGGTCAAGACCCGCATGGTTTGCCTCGGACGCGCCCTGCATCCTCACCACGCAGGCCGCCCGCGCGCAGGAGCTGTCCGGACTGCTGGAGCCTCTCGACTCCTACATGGAAGCCGCCGGCATCAAGGCCTCCGACTACAACGCTGCGATGATGCAGGGCATGACGGTGGATGGACATGTTCTGGCTCTGCCATACGACGCCGAGCCCGACGTCCTGTACTACAACCGTGAGATGTTTGAGAAGGCGCCCGAGGCCCCCTCGACCTCCTACACGACCGAGCGGTTCCTCAAGGATGCCAAGGCCCTGACTGGCGACAGCAGTACAGTATCTGCCGTCAAGCCGCTGTTCCTGGGCAACGCCGCCGGTGACTTCGGTATTGCCTTCGGTGGCCAGGTCTCCAGCGGACAGCAGAACACGCTGACGGATCCCAAGTTCGTCGAGGGCGTCAGTTCGCCTTCGACCTGGTCCACAAGGAGCGGGTCGCGAAGTTTGCCGAACGCTGCCGACAACGACGGCCCGGCCCAGACCGCCTTCACCTCCGGCACCGCCGCGATGATCATCGACGGCCCGTGGATGTGCGGCTCCTTCCAGAAGGAGCTGGGCGATAAGCTCGGCGTCGCCGTCATCCCGACCCCACGGGTCAGCCTCGCGCGATTATCCCGGGGTTCGGCTTCGGCATCTCGAAGTCCTGCCCGGACAAGCAGGCGGCCTTCAACGTTCTGAAAGAGCTCGTGACCCCCGGGTCATCGGCACGGTTGCTGACAAGCAGGGCACCGTTCCCTCCGTCGAGTCCGCGATGGACAAGTGGGCCGCCAACAAGCCCGCGGACAGCGCCGAGGCCGTGCGGATCCTCCTCGAGAATGGCACCCCGCTCGTGACCGCATCGACGTGGAACCAGATCAGCACGTCCTTCCAGCAGTACTCGCCTGAGGGTTTCCGCGGCACCAAGACCGCTCAGGACATCCTCACCGATCTGCAGAACTCCGCTGGCTGATCAGCTCACCATGAACGAGGCCGGGGACTGCTCGGTTCCCCGGCCTCGTTTCGTCGATTTCATTCCGTTAGCGCTAACGGTGGCGTGGGCGGGACTGCGGACCCACTGATACCGACGAAAGGTGTGCATAGCTCGCAGGCGTTGACAGCTGGAAACCCGGCCGCGAGGCGTCTCGAGGCGCGGCGGGCGCGGGAAGCGAAGGCCTCCAAGCGCGGCAAAAGACTCCGCGCGCGCTGAGGGTCGGCAGGGGTGATGGCCTGCGCGCCCTCGTCTACCTGTCGCCCTGGGAATGACGGGGCTTCCTTCTCTTCATCGTCCTGCCCTGATCGCGCTCGCTCGCGATCTCCTTCTTCGACTGGTCCCCCTTCGGCGGTGGCCGCCTCATCAGGTGGAAAACTACCGGCGCATGCTCAGCGGCGAGGACCCGGCGTTCTGGACGGTCATGCGCAACACCGTCGTGTTCGCCGCCTGCTACGGCGCTGAACCTGGTGATCTCGATCGGCCTGAGCTACTGGCTCCAGCGCGTTCCTGAATGGGTCAGCCGTGTCCTGCGTGTCATCTTCTTCATTCCGGTTGTCACGCCGATGGTCGGTAACGCGCTGATCTGGCGCCTCATGCTCTCCGGACAATGGCGTGGTCAACTCGGCCCTGGCCATCTTTTGGGGATCGAGACATCCCCTTCCTCAACCACCCGGCTCTCGCGATGGGCTCGCTGCTCGTGATGAGCCTGTGGCGAGGGCTGGGCTACAACATCGTCGTCCTCACGGCGAGGCCTCAACGGCCTGGGACACCTCAGTTCTTGAGGCCGCGACGATCGACGGCTGCAACGGCGTCCAGCGCTTCTTCAAGGTCGTCTTCCCGATGATTTCCCCGACCATCTTCTTCTGCACGGTCATGACGGTCATCGGTGCCTTCAAGGTTTTCGCTCAGCCCCTGCTTCCTGACGCTGGGCGGCCCGGGCAGAGGCGATAACACGATCGTGCTGGCCCTGTGCCGCAACGGTTTCTCTTTCGACAAGCTCGGCTACGCGTCCGCGATGGCGTGGGTGCTCTTCGTGATTGTCATGACGGTGACGGCCCTGCAGTTCGCTGGCCAGAAGAAGTGGGTGAACTACGATGCATAACAAGCAGCGTCTTTCCACGATTGTTTCGGTCGTCCTCCTGGGCCTGATCGCGATCGCGTTCATCTTCCCCTTCGTGTGGATGGTTGCGACCTCCCTCAAGCCCGACCGAGGTATTCAGCCTGAGTCCCGACGGGCAGCCAGATCGCCTGGGATAACTATCCGTCGGCTCTCAACTCGATTCCATTTTGGCCGAGTTGTCCTCAACTCGTTCATTGTCTCGCTGGCAGGTGCGGCCTCGTGGTCGTCGTGTCGGTCCTGTCCGCCTACGCGTTCGCGCGCCTGCGCTTCAGGGCCGCGATCACCTGTTCATGCTGTTCCTGGGTACGCTGGTCCTGCCCCAGGAGGTCCTCGTGATCCCGCTGTACATCGGTATGCAGCGCATGGGTCGGTGAACTCCTATCGCCCCTACATTGCCCTTCGCGTTTGGTGCTTTCGGCGCGTTCCTGATCCGTCAGTTCCTCATGTCCCTTCCCTCGGGTTCGAGGAGCGGCTCGCTATTGACGGCTGCAGTGACTGGAAGATCCTGACGAAGATCCTGCTGCCCCTGCTCAAGGCTCCGATCACGGGTGGTTGGCGTGTTCGCGTTCTATCGACTACTGGTCCCGCGTTCCTGTGGCCCTCATCGTGGTCAACGATTCGACGCTGGCGACGATCCCGCTGGGCCTGCAGATGTTCTCGGGCGAGCGCGGCACCGACTGGGGCCCGCTCATGGCCGCGGTGACGATGACGACGATCCGTCGATCCTGCTGGTCGTGTTCCTGCAGAAGCAGCTGGAAAAAGGTGTCACCTGGGCGCCTTCGGAGGACGATGACGAACGCGAGCTGAAACGATGAGCGATACCGAGCGCTGGAGTGCGCTGTCCCGCCCGACCCGCAGTGGTTCGAGGACGCCCCGCTGGGCATCTTCGTCCACTGGGGCCCCTACTCGGTCCCCGTGGGCCGGGGACCTGCAGGGAGCTCGGCGTCGAGGAGGACTGGGAGGCCTGGTTCACCCACAATTCCTACGCGGGTGGTACTTCACACGATTCGTATCCCGGGTTCCCCGGCCGCGCTGCGCCACAAGGACCTGTACGGGTCGGCCTCGTACGACGCGTTCCTGGACGCGTGGGACCCCGACGCGTGGGATCCGGCCGAGTGGATGCGCCTCTTCCACCGTGCAGGAGCCGGATGTATGCGGTGCTGACGACCAAGCACCACGGCGGCGTGACGCTGTAGGATGCCCCCGAGACGGGCACGCGCAACACGGTGCGCCGTGGACCGTGTACCGACCTCGTGGCAGCTTCGCGGATGCCGCGCGCGACGAGGGCCTGCGGGTTGGCCTGTACTACTCGGGCGGCCTGGACTGGCTTTACCGGCCCCACTCGCCCGATCCTCTCCGAGGATGACTGTAAGGACCTGTGTCGCCCGAAGGATGCGGACTATGCACGCTACTGCTTCGTGCACGTGCGCGACCTGATCGACCGCTGCAGCCCGACGTCATCTGGAATGACATCGAGTGGCCGGATGAGGGTAAGAACTTCGGCCCCTACGGCCTGGGTACGCTCTTCGAGTACTTCTACGCGGCGCGCCCCGAGGCTGTTACGAACGACCGCTACGGCGGCGTTCACGCGGACTACCTGACCAGCGAATACCAGCACATGGGTGACTCGGGACGAGCGGCAAGCCGTGGGAAAACTGCCGGGCGTCGGCCTGTCCTTCGGCTACAACCGTGCCGAGGGCGAGCACCAGTACCTCAGCGGCGCGGCCGCTGTTCGCCACCTGGTGGACGTGGTCTCGCGCGGCGGTCGTCTCCTGCTCAACGTGGGTCCGAAGGCCGATGGCACGATCCCGAGCGAGCAGCGCGAGTGCCTGGAGGGCCTGGGCGCGTGGAACGACCTGTACGGATCGGAGCTGCGCGGCGTACGCGCGCTGTCGGCGCAGGAATCCGAGGCTGTTACCGCTGAGTCCTCGCAGGACGAGGCCTGGGTGCGTCTCCTCGTTCACGACGACCATGTCGCTGTGGTGGCGGATGCGTCCGTCACGCAGGTGTCGGGTCTGCCGAGTGGATTCGACTACTCGCGTTCCGTGATCCTCACGCCGGGCGCGGCGTGCTCGTGGGATGGGCAGAGCCTGACCCTGCAGGCGGGGGAGCAGCCTCCGAGCGATGCTCGCGGCGATGCTTTGCCGCTGGTCATCACAGCTCCTCGAGTGTGAGATGAGGGTTGTCGGCGCGGGCCTGAGGCCCGCGCCGACAACTTTTTCTACGAGCACTGGCACTGTCGTGGTGCGAGGACGCCCCACGTGAGCGTCGTCAGCGTTGACAGATCCATAGACGCCTTTCGTGGCTCGTACAGCGACAGAGGGGTGGAAGCGAACGAGTCGCTTCCACCCCTCGTGTCTCGCGCGGGAAGTTGAGGAACCGCGCGAAGCTGCTCACTGACCCAGCAGCGTGCCCTTCACGTGATCGCGCGCAATGTGCGCGTACTCGAGCGGAGGGGCGATCTTCGGATCCTGCTCGGCTTCAACGAGGATCCAGCCCTTGTAGCCGTGCTCAACGAGGAAGGCGTAGGGCTCGGTGAAATCGATGGTGCCGTCGCCGGGGACCGTGAACATGCCGGCGAGGAATGAGTCGAGGAAAGAGCGCTTGGCCTCGCGGGACTCTTCCATCTTGGCGGGGCGCACGTCCTTGAAGTGCGTGCTTGATACGGTCGATCGCGCCGCGCAGCGAGCCCATGACGTCGCCGTCGCCCTACGAGACGCGTGGCCCGTGTCGAAGAGCAGGGAGACCTTGTCCGGATCGGTCAGTTCGAGCATGCGCAGCGTCTCATCCTTGGTCTGGACGACGGTGCCCAGGTGGTGGTGGTAGACCAGGTCAAGGCCGTACTCGTGGGCGATCTCGCCGAGCTTGTTGAGGCCCTCGGCCAGGACCGGCCACTCCTCGTCCTTGAGAACGGGCTTGTTCTCGAAGATGCAGATGTCGCGGATGCCCTGCACCGAGCCGGTCTGCTCGGAGACGACGACGCGGGTGGCGCCGAGGAACTGCAGGTACTCGCAGGTGGCACGGAAGTCCGGGATGACGGCCTCGACGCCGTCGCGGACGATGAAGCTGGAGAACCACTGGGCAACGATCTTCAGGCCCGCGGCGTCGGCCTTTTCCTTCGTCTCTTCCTTCGAGGGGTACCAGCCGGCGACCTCGGTGCCAGCGAAGCCGGCCTCGGCCAGGTCGTCGAACATGACGTCGATGGTGTTCCATTCGCCGACCTCGGGAATGTCGTCGTTACGCCACGCAATCGGGTGCATGCCCCAGGTGATGCCATTGGGGTCGTTGATCGCGGTGGCGGGATCGTAGAACGTGAGTCATTGCAGCTCTCCTGTGAGTCGCGGTGTTGCATTAGCCAGTGTGCCGGTAGTAGCAATTCTAGCAAAAAATGAATGTTTGTCCAGACAAACTAATGGTAAAGGGGGCGGGGTCGCCGCAGCGCCCCCGCCCCATCGATCAGGAGAAGCGTTCCTCCATCTCCTTCTCGATCTCCTCCAGCGACTTGCCCGAGGTCTCGGGCATGATGCGTGACAGGACGACGGCGACCACGAGGTTGATGATGCCGTAGACGGTGTGGGTGAGGCCACCGCCCAGGCCCTCGATCGCATGACCGGGAAGGTCCAGCCGACGATCGCGTTGACAACCCACAGGCAGAAGATGGCGGTGCCGTTCATGACGCCACGGACGTTGTTCGGGAAGATCTCACCCATCATGGTCCACACGATCGTGCCGTTCGAGGACTGAACGATCCAGCATAAACACGGCCATGAGGGCCGAGGATGACGTAGGCAGCCACGCCGGGGCGTCTGCTGCGCGTTCATGTAGAGGGGCGATCATGAACTGGAAGACCGCGGCAATCGCGAGGAGGCAGGTGCCTACGCCGATGACGTCGGCAATGAGGATCTGGCGGCGGCGGAACTTCAGGATCAGCCAGATGCCGAGGCGGAGCCGATCACGGACATGACGCCGTTGGCGACCTGAGCGACGATCGCGGAGGAGGTGTCCATGCCCGCGACTGCAGGGACCTCAGGGTGCGTAGTACATGACGGTGTTGACGCCCGTCAGCTGGTTGGTCGTGGCCAGGGAAGATGCCGACGATCATGAGCTTACGTAGCGGGGTGCGCCACGTGGCCGAAGCCCTTGTGCCTCGCTGGAGATCTCGGCCTGGTGGACGGTCACGATGTCCTGGAGCTCGTCCACGATGGGGCCATCGACGGCCTCGTGACGCACGCGCTAGAGCGCCGATCGCCTCATAGAGACGATCTTTGGCCACATACCAGCGAGGACTCGGGCATCAGACGGATGCCGATCCACAGGGCGATGGCGGGGATGGAGCACGGGATGATCATGTAGCGCCACGTGTCGCCGTTGCCTGCCGTGACGGTCAGCTGCGTGAGGAACTCGTGGTATTCCGCGGTGCCCAGGGTGCCGCCGCGCGAGGCCTGCATGAGGGCCAGGGGTGTCGAAGTTGATCGTCTGACCGATGTACTCGGTGGGAAGCAGACCGGAAGGGTCAGCGGTAACGGTCAGCTCGGGGCCGCCGCGCATCGTGGCGATGGGCGCGTTGATCGAGAAGGCCAGGAGCTGGCCGGTGACGATCATCAGCTGGTCGACGGCGACGATGGCGCCGCGGATGCGCTTGGGGGCGGTCTCGGCCAGGTAGACCGGCACCGTGGCGGAAGCGCCACCAACGGCGAAGCCGAGGACTGCGCGGAAGATGTACATCACCCACACGTTGGGGAGAGCGCGTTGCCGACGGCACCGAAGAAAACAGGATCGCCAGGAGCGTGACGTTGTGGCGGCGGCTCGGGCGGTCGGACATGATGCCGCCGAACAGGGCGCCGAATGCTGCGCCGAGAGGAGGGACGCCGGAGATGGCGCCCGCTTCCAGCGAGGTCAGGCCGGGGCCGTGAGCGCCAAACGGCATGTGCATGTAGGGCAGCGCACCGGAATAACGCCCGTGTCGCAACCGAAGAGCAGGGGGCCGAGGGGTGGCGACGGCGGCGATGGCGAAAAACGCCACGGTGGGGCCCGGAGGCGGGTGTCTTCTCAACTGCGTCATGCGGTTGAGCGGGCGTCACCGTCGCGAGCGACAGGTTCTTGCTGGACATGGATTTCCTTCACTACGTTGTTGGAACAGCATAATCATCGATCGAAGGTGGTGGGAGCCGAGACGCGGGGGACTATGCAGCATTGACGCCCATCGGCTTGTCGATCCAGAAAGACACCGGCCTCGATTGCGGCCAGAGCGATCTCGTGGTGCAAGAAGTTGGGGAGGTGATGGAGGCCCGCGTCAACCTCGGGATCCGCGAGCAGGGTCACGGTAGTCTTCGTACTCGCGATCAAATACGAAAGTCCCGGCGGGAGGGAGCGCCGGGACTTTCGAGACGCTATCAGGCCAGCGACACGGGCTTGCCGGTCTTCGCCGACTCCGTGGCGGCCTCGGCCAGGCGCAGAGCCTCGATCGCATCGTCGATGGACGGCGTGGGCTTGGTGCCCGCGACGACCGCGTCGATGAACGCGGTGAGCTCAATGCGGTAGGCGTCCGCGTAGCGCTGCGGGAAGAAGTCAGGTACGGTTCGGCCGCATCCGTGACCTCGGCGTTGGACAGGCGCACGGTGCGTGGCGCGGATGTTGTCCGCGTTGAGCGTGCCCGTCGAGCCCCTGGGCCTCCAGGCGCTGGTCGTAGCTGGCCGAGCACTTTGCGGTTGTTGACGATGGTTGCGACGACAGCCGGCGGCGTTCTTCAGGGTGACCACGGCGGCGTCGAAGTCATCGGCTTCCTGATCTCCTCGTTGAAGTTCTGGCCGAGGCGTGCACCTCGACGATGTCATGCCCAGGAAGAAGCGTGCCATGTCGAAGTCGTGGATGGTCATGTCGCGGAAGATACCGCCGGAAACCTTCACGTACTCGGCCGGGGAGCGGAGGGGTCACGCGAGATGATGAGCAGGTTCTCCAGATCGCCAATCTTTCCCTCTTCAAGCTGGGCGTGAACCGCGGCGAAGGAAGGGTCGAAGCGGCGGTTGAAGCCGAACATAACGGGCACGGACACGGCGCCCAGCTCGTCACGGGCGGCCTCGAGCGTCCTTCATGTCCAGAGCGATCGGCTTCTCGCACAGCACGGCCTTCGCAAAGCCTTGGCGGCGGCGAGCAGGTGGGGATGTGCGGCGGCGTGGGCGAGCCGATGACGACGGCGTCGACCCCTCGTCGGTGAAGACGAGGTCCACGTCGGTCGTGTGGCGGGCGCCGTAGACCTCGGCCAGCTTCTGCGCGGCGTCACCGAAAGGATCAGCAACGAGGGGCGAGGGCGGCGCCGGGGTGCGCGAGCGATGGTCTTGGCGTGGACGTGGCCGATGCGGTCGGCGCCGATAACGGCAATGTTGAGCATCTTTGCTTCTTTCTGGGTGAGGGGTGCTGGAGAGCAGAAAAAACCGTGACCGGCGGTGGCACACGCGACGTGTGGGGCAACCGGAGTGGATCACAGGGGCGGGCATAATGACGTCGCGCACCAGGGCGTCGAGGTCAGCGTCTGCCTGCAGGAAGCCGCGCAGGGTCCTCGCGGTGGCGCCGAAGGTGTCGAACTCCTCCGGGGTCATGCCGTCGGGCTCGTGAGGCGCGGACGAACTCGGGGATCGAGCAGCGTCTTCATGATGTCTTCGCGCACCGGGATGTCCATGCGCTCTTCCATCTTGTAGTCCGAGTCGTTGATGCGCTTGGCCCACATGAACGGCGGGGAGATGACGACGTCGCCACCGACGAACTCGGACCAGTGCATGACGTTACGGAACGCGGCGCAGAGCATGCGGGCGCGCAGGCCGCGCTGCGGAACTCCTGGTAGGCGCGCTTGAAGGCGGCAATGCCACACCACTCGAGGTGACCCGGATCCAGGAACATCTCGTCGCGCTCGGCGACCTCCCTTGATCCAGTCGTCGAGGCGGCCCACCATGAGGGTGACGACCGGGCCCATCTGGGAGGTGTCCTGCCCTCGGCCTCGCGGCGCTTGAGGCCGCGCTCGATGGCCTCGCCCGTGGTGACGGCCTGCGCGACGGAGAAGGAGACCGTCACGTTGACGGAGACGCCGCGGTAGGTGGCCTCTTCGATGGCCTCGATGCCCACCGAAGTGGCGGGGATCTTCACGATGATGTTCTTAGCGAGGTTGTGGAACTCCTCGGCCTGGTCAGCCAGGGCCTTGGCGGAGCGAGCCAGGCGCGGGTCCGTCTGCATCGACAGGGCGACCGTTGCGGCCGTTCTCGGCCTCGAAAATGGGCTCGAGGGAGCTTGGCGGCCTCGAGGACAGCTCGCGCACGACCTGCCAGCCGATCTCGGACTCGGTGGCGTCGGGCATTCGTCGGCGAGCTCCGCAATGCGGGGCAGCCACACGTCGCGACGCTGGTTGATGCAGGGTGTAGGCGATGGTCGGGTTGCAGGTAGCACCAACGCCTCCGAAGGAGATGGACTGCGCCAGCTCGCTGGGATCCGAGGAATCGTTCCACAGGGCGGTGGGGGTGTTACGCGCGGCGTCCAGAAGGGGGCCGGGGGTGTACTCGATGGACATGGCGGGAAGCACTCCTTTGTGATTGCTTTCGACTTTCTCCGTCGGGGATAAGTCTACAGCGAGCACCTACGCCTGTCAACAGTTTGTTAGGACAAAGTGTCAATGTCTTGTCACTGTGCGAAAAGGCTGGCCTCGAAGGAGTATCGCGATGCGCGGTAGATGTGGTTGCCGTACTCGACAATGCGTCCCGAGGGGTCGTATGTCGTGCGCTGTGTCGTCAGCAGTGCGGCGCCGCGGTGCTCGGACTGGGAGCTTGGCTTCCTTTAGTTGTCGCGCTGCGGGCACCGATCACCTGGCGGGCCGGGCCAGGGGTGACCCCGCGCTCGCGCATCAGGTCGTAGGGGAGGCGGACTCGAGCTCCTGCATGGTCGGTGCGATGTCCGTCGGGATGAAGTTGGTAAGTACGGCGATGGGCTCGTCGTTGGCAAAACGCGTGCGCTCAATGTGGACGATGAGCGTTCCCTCGGTGATCTTGAGGGATGTCGGCTTCGAGCGTTGGCCGGGCGCGCCTCGTAGCGCTGGATCGTCGTGTGGACCTTGTGGTAGGCGTTGACGAGGTCGCGCATGGGGAGGTGAGCTCCATGGGGCGGTGAACGTGGCGCGGGGACACGATCGTACCGACGCCGCGGCGGCGCGTCAGGAGGCCGCGGTCAACGAGGCGCTGGAGCGCCTGTCGTGCCGTGGGGCGGGAGACATGCAGATCGCGCAGCCATCGACAGTTCGTCCTCCAGGCGCGTGTCCGCGGGCAGGGTGCCGGAGTTGATGAGGCTGTGCGATGGGTTCTGAAATCTGGAAGTACAGCGGCACGGGGAGGAGCGATCCAACGTGATGTCTGGAACGTGAGGAGTGTTCTCCGAGGTGGGCGATGCTTTGGACATGTCAAACCTTCTGTGTGTGGCGCGACAGCAGTGCTAAATATTTAGGTTACATAGTATCAGCGTTGATGTAAAGGGTGAGAGCGACGCGCTGTTACATATTGTACAGACAAAGTTTGACGATTGCCTGTTGATAGTGCATCCTTGAACGAAAGGTTTACGGGCCACCCCAATGGAGAGGAAGGAGGCGCCATGTCTCTCGAGCGCCGCTATGTCGACATTCTAACAATGGGTCGTTCCGGCATTGACATTTTTCCTCTCCAAGTTGGCGCCCACCTCGAAGATGTCGAAACCTTCGGAAAGTTCCTCGGCGGCAGCCGACGAACGTCGCCGTCGCAGCTGCCCGCCTCGGGCATCGCTCCGGCGTCATCACCGGCGTGGGGGACGATCCCTTCGGCCGCTTCGTGACGCGAGGCTGGAGCGCCTCGGCGTCTCCTCCGATCACGTTGTTACCGTGCGCGACTTCCACACCCCCGTGACCTTTGCCGAGCTTTTTCCCGCCAGACTCCTTCCCCCTACTTCTATCGGAGCCCAGCGCCCCTCGACCTGGAGCTGGGGGAGGACCAGGTGATTGGGACGCCGTTGAGCGTGCCGGAATCTTCTGGTTCACCGTGACCGGCCTGTCGCGCGACTCCTCCTTCGGCCTGCACCTGCGCGCCCTCGATCATCGCGACCGCTCCAATGGAGTGACGATCCGTTGACCTCGACTACCGCTCCAATCTGTGGAGCGGCATGGCTGAGCGCGTTCGCGCGTCGCAGCCGTCCTGTCCCGCGTGGACGTCGCCGTCGGTAACCGCCAGGAATGCGAGATGGCTGTCGGCGTCTCCGATCCTGAAGGAGCGGCCGACGCCCTCCTCGAACAGGGCGTCAAGCTGGCGATCGTTAAGCAAGGCCCCAAGGACCCTCGCCAAGACCGCCGACGAGCGCGTGTGGGTCGATGCCTGGGATGTGGACGTCGTCAACGGACTGGCGCGGGGGACGCCTTCGGAGGCGCACTCATCCACGGCCTCGTTGAAGGATGGGACCTCGAGCGCACGATCCGTTACGCCTCGGCCGCGGGAGCCTACGGTGTTTGCATCGAGATGCTCGACAGCGATGCCCACCCACGAGCAGCTGCACGCCTTCGTCGAAACGGGGGTCCTCCCGTAATCCACCCGACTTGCCCCAGCCTCGTCCCCCTTTTTCATCCAGCGGCACCGATGCCCAACTTTCAGGAGACCACGATGATTCTTCCCGACATTTATGTTCCCGTCAGCTCCTCCGGCCATGGCAATTTCACCGTCGACATTGACCCCCAGCGTGCCGGTTGGGCATTCTCGGCCTGCGCGTCCTCGTTCTCGAAGTAGCGCTTCCAGGTCGTCGAGACCGGCGAGGCCGAGCTCCTCATCCTGCCCCTCGCTCGGCGGCTGCCACCGTCGAGGTCGACGGGCAGACCTTCGAGCTCGAGGGGCGCCGCGGCGATCTTCTCCGGCGTCACCGACTACCTGTACGTCGGACGCGGCAAGAGCCTGACCATCACTTCGGCCCAGGGCGGCCGCTTCGCCTTCCCCTCCGCGATCGCCACCCGCGATATCCCCGTCGTCTACTACCCCAAGAGCCAGGTCCGCGTCGACCTGCGCGGCGCCAAACGACTGCTCGCGCCAGGTCAACAACTACTCCCTGGCCGTCGAGGGCGTCACCACCTCCCACCTGCTGGCCTGCGAGGTCATCACCCCCGGCGGTAACTGGTCCTCCCTACCCGGCCCACAAGCACGAGCAGGACTCCGAGGACGAGCGCGAGCTCGAAGAGATCTACTACTTCGAGATCGAAGACGGCCCTGAGGGCTCCAAGGGCTTTGGCCTGCACCGCACCTACGGCAGCCCCCGGCCGCCCGATCGACCTGTGCTGCGAGGTCCACGACGGCGACGTCGCCCTCGTGCCCCACGGCTACCACGGCCCCTGCGTCGCGGCCCCCGGCTACGACATGTACTACCTGAACGTCATGGCTTAGCCCGAACGAGGGACCTGTGTGGCTCGCCCCCGATGACCCGGCGCACCACTGGATCCGCGCAACCTGGGAAAACCAGGAAGTGGACCCCCGACTGCCCATGAACAAGTAAGAAAGACCTGAGAGGACTACCCATGAGCAAAGAAGCCTGCAAGGGAACCGTGCGCCTGACGGTCGCACAGGCAATCATTCGCTTCCTGTCCAACCCAGTACACCGAGCGCGACGGCGTCGAGCACCGCCTCATCGCGGGCGCCTTCGGCATCTTCGGCCACGGTAACGTTGCTAGCATCGGCCAGGCCCTGCTGCAGAACGAGATCGCGCCCGCCGAGGGCGAGAACCCGATGCCCTACATCATGCCCCGCAACGAGCAGGGCGCCGTCCACGCGGCTGCGGCATTCGCCAAGACGACGAACCGCCTGCAGACCTGGATGACGACCGCGTCGATCGGCCCCGGTTCGCTGAACATGGTGACCGGCGCCGCGACGGCGACGACCAACCGCCTGCCCGTCCTCATCTTCCCCTCCGACCAGTTCGCAACCCGCATCCCGGACCCGGTCCTCCAGCAGCTCGAGGATCCGACCTCGCTCGACGTGACCGTCAACGACGCGTTCCGTCCCGTCTCTCGCTTCTTCGACCGCATCAATCGTCCCGAGCAGCTGATCCCTCGCTGCTGAACGGCATGCGCGTCCTGACCGACCCGGCTGAAACCGGTGCCGTGACGATCGCCCTGCCCCAGGACGTTCAGGCCGAGGCCTACGACTGGCCGGTCGAGTTCTTCGCCAAGCGCGTGTGGCACGTGCGCCGTCCCCGGCCGAGCGCGCCGCCATCGAGCGCGCGGTCGCCAAGATCCGCGCCGCCAAGCGTCCCCTCATCATCGCTGGCGGCGGCACCATCTACCCGAGGGCCTCGGAGGAGCTGCGCGATTCGCGGCCGCGACCGGTATCCCGGTGGCCGATACGCAGGCCGGTAAGGGCGCCATCAACTGCGATCATCCCCTGCTCCGTGGGCGGCGTCGGCTCCACCGGCGGCGACTCGGGCAACCACCTCGCCGACAAGGCCGACCTGATCATCGGTGTGGGCACGCGCTACTCCGACTTCACGACGGCCTCGAAGACGCAGTTCAAGAACCCCGACGTCTCCTTCGTCAACATCAACATCACGCCCTTCGACGCCGCCAAGCAGAGCGCCGAGATGGTCGTGGCCGACGCCCGCGAGGCGCTCGTTGCCCTGACCGAGGAGCTGGCCGACTACCGCGTCGACGAGTCCCACACCGCCGAGATCGCCGCCGAGCGCGAGGCCTGGGCCGCCAAGGTGGAGCAGTGCTACCACGTGGGCAACGCCCCGCTGCCCGCGCAGACCGAGGTCTTCCGGCGCCCTCAACGAGCTGATGGGCGACGAGGACGTGGTCATCAACGCCGCTGGCTCGATGCCCGGCGACCTGCAGGCCCCTGTGGCAGGCCAAGACCCCCGTCCAGTACCACGTCGAGTACGCCTTCTCCTGCATGGGCTACGAGGTCCCGGCCGCCATGGGCGTCAAGCTGGCGCGTCCGCAGTCCGAGGTCGTCTCGATCGTCGGCGACGGCACCTACCAGATGCTTCCGATGGAGCTGGCCACGGTCGCCCAGGAGGGCATCAAGGTCATCTACGTCCTGCTGCAGAACTACGGCTTCGCGTCGATCGGTGCCCTGTCCGAGTCGCGCGGCTCCCAGCGCTTCGGCACGAAGTACCGCCAGCGTGGGACCGGCTCGCACCTGGAGGATACGGATACGATCGCTGGCGTGGATATCGCGGCGAACGCTCGCTCGTGGGGCATCGACGTGCTCGAGGTCCACACGATCGAGGAGTTCAAGGAGGCCTACAAGGTAGCCGCCGCCTCGGATCATGCGACCATGATTCACATCGAGACCGACCTGATGGGTCCCAACCCGCCCGGATCCTCCTGGTGGGACGTGGCGATCTCGGAGGTGTCCGTGCTCGAGTCGACGCAGCGTGCGTACGAGGACTACCAGAACGATCGTAAGCCGCAGCGCCACTACCTGTGACGCGCTGAGTGCGTGAGGGGCGGCCCCGGATTAGTCCGAGGCCGCCCCTTTTCCGTATGCCCTTGGTGCGTCAGTAGTCCCGGCGTGAAACGTTTTCGTGAAACGGCGCGTTGGCTGGTGTGGGGGAGTTGGTGATGGGGGGCGTGTTCAATAGACGGGACAATCTGGGCCCTGTTGGCGCTGGTGTTGCACACATCGCGACATTAGTCTGAGGAACGTGCTACTATTTGTCCTAACAAAGGTGTTTCGCCATTCGTGGATGAATGGGAAGAAAGGTAGAACCAATGACAATCAACCTGTGGGTCAACGGCGAAGAGTACGTCGCTCACTCTGAGAAGACCATCGGCGTCGAGAACCCCGCCACCGGCAAAGGTCGTCGATCAGCTTGCTCTCGCCGACAAGCATTGCCTCGACCATGTCGTTGAGATCGCCCGCAATGCGCAGAAGGAATGGGGGCGCACCGCCCTGGCCAAGCGCGTGGACATCATGTTCAAGTTCCGCCAGCTCGTCATCGATCATCAGGATGAGATCGCCGACGCCATCGTGCGCGGTGGCAAGACCCACGGCGACGCCCTCGGCGAGATCGCCCGCGGTCGCGGACCATCGACTTCGCCTGCGGCATCAACGCTGCCCTCAAGGGTGAGTTCACCGACCAGGCCTCGACCGGTGTGGACGTGCACACCTGCGCCAGCCCGTCGGCGTCGTCGCCGGCATCTGCCCCTTCAACTTCCCGGCCATGGTCCCCATGTGGATGCACCCGGTCGCTCTGGCCACCGGCAACGCCTTCATCCTCAAGGTCGCCTCGGTCGTCCCCAGCGCCTCGCTGATCATCGCCCGCCTCTACAAGGAGGCCGAGCCTGCCCGACGGCCTGTTCAACGTCATCGCCGGCGATCGTCACCTGGTCACCGACATCCTCACCCACCCGGCATCGATGCCATCTCCTTCGTCGGCTCCACCCTGTCGCCCACATCGTGCAGGACACGGGCGTGGCCCACGGCAAGCGCGTCCAGGCCCTGGGTGGCGCGAACAACCACGCGATCGTCATGCCCGACGCGGACATCGAGTTCGCCGCGCAGCACATCAGCGCCGGCGCCTTCGGTGCAGCCGGCCAGCGCTGCATGGCCCTGCCCGTGATTGTCGCCGTCGGCGGCGTCGAGGAAAGCTGGTCCCCTGCGATCAAGGCTCGCGCCGAGAAGATCGTCGTCGGCCCCGGCACCGACCCGGCCTCCGAAATGGGTCCGGTCATCACCCGCTCCTCCCAGGGCGCATCACCGAGTGGATCGACGAGGCCGAGGCGAAGGGTGCAAACATCGTCCTCGATGGCCGTAGCTACCGCCCCGAGGGTGAGGAATACGCGGACGGCTTCTGGCTGGCCCCCACCATCATCGATGGTGTGGACCGTAACCTGAGCGTCTACTGCGAAGAGGTCTTCGGCCCGGTCCTGGTCGTCGTGCATGCCGATACCTACGAGGGGAGCCATCGAGATCGTTAACTCCTCCGAGTTTGGCAACGGCTCCGCGATCTTCACCTCCGACGGTGATACCGCCCGCCACTTTGTCGTCGACGTCGAGGGCTGGCATGGTCGGCGTCAACGTGCCGATCCCGGTCCCGGTCGCCTACTACTCCTTCGGCGGCTGGAAGGAGTCGCTGCTGGGTGACACTCATCCACGGCCCCGAGGGCGTGCGCTTCTACACGAAGGCCAAGGTTGTCACGACCCGTTGGCCCAAGCGTGGCGGAAGGTCGGCTACGTCGGAATGAACTTCCCGACGAACGTCTGAGTCTGACAGCTCTCTGAGTGGAGGGTGGGCACACTGTGCCCACCCTCCACTCTTTATGTCTTTGTTAGAAGAAAACGTAATGTGGACGTCCGTTGAAAACGTGGATACGCGAGTTATCGTCGTTGCAACAACAAAGTTTTAGCGCTCAATTGAATGTCTGTATGGTCAAATCGTCGGTTGGGTGAGGCCTGTCTGGCGCGATAGACACATCTGCGCCAGTGGATGAGGCCGCATCTTCGACACCGCCGACCCGACCTATGTCAACCTCTGCCTCGAGCTCCCACACGTCGTCTACGGCGGCGGCAGGGCCCAGTGGTAGTACCGCGCCCGACTGGAGGGTGGCGCGAGGCCTGCTGGGCGGGTGGCTGCGGTGCCTGTGGGTGGCAACGGAGCGGAGATGCTGATGCATGTGGATAGGTTGTGCTGATACGGATAGGTTGTCCGTATCTGGATAGGGTTATTGCCTATCCGCATCGCGATAACCTATCCGCGTAGCGATAACCTATCCGCATATTCTCGTCACGGGCGTCGTTGTCTCAGGGGCACGCGGTGCGTCGTCTGGCAGCCGTGAAGACAAGGCACTACCAGGGCATGGCCAGGTTTGAGTGAGAGTGGGTGCGCTGCCGGTCCCTGTAAGCGAGGCGTCGGTTGTCTGAAACCCCTGTCGCCTTTGCTCGCGTGTGTCTGTGTGGGGTTGAAACCGCCATCGCCTTTGCGGGCGAGAAATGGGTGTTTTTGGTGCATTTTTCGGGTGCAGAGGTGACGCCGGTTTCACCGGTCCTTTGTTGGGGGCGAGCAGTGGTGTTGTTGGTTTCAACGTCGCCACGTTGTCGCGCCTCAGTTGAAAGTCCTGGGGCTGTGCGCAAGTTGTTGACGGTTTTGTTTAGTGCGGCTGTTGTCCAGGCCGCTTGGTGTGGATTCGTATTCGATGGGGGATTTGCCGCCGAGGCTGGTGTGGCTGCGGTATCGGTGGTGTGGCTGTGGTGCCGGTGGGTGACGCAGCACCAGGTAATACGAGCCGCCCGACTGGAGGGTGGCTGCGGCGCCAGTGGGTGGCGGCGGGAGCCGAGCAGTACTAGCCGCCCGACTGGAGGGTGGCGCGAGGCCCTGTGGGGCCTGGCCGGGCTTCGAGACGACGCGCCGAGCGAAGCTCGTGGCGCGGACGGCGAGCGGGCGGGCAGGCCTCGCGCCACACGGAGGTCTGGCGGCGGGAAGCGTTCTGGGTGGGGTGGCTGCGGTGCCGGTGGGCGGTGGCAGGGGCCAGGGCGGGCCTCGAGATCAGGCACTCCGAGCGAAGCTCGCGTGTGAGCGATCTCGCGGGCGAGCCGCCGCCCACCGGCACACAGAGCAGCCATGAGACAACAAGATGCGTGCTCGCGCGCACTGGAGGTCTGGCGGCGGGGAAGCCGTGGGAAGATTAGCGCGCCACGGCCTCGTCGATGACTGAGGCGACCTCGCGGGCCACGGACTGCCACGTGAAATGCTCGCGCACGCGTGCGCCCACAGCCGCCGCGCAGGGACGCGCGACGCACCGGGGTCGGTGACGGCCTCGCGCAGGGGCGGGGACGAGCGCATCCGTGAGCTCGGCGGACGTGCGTCCGTCCACGATCCATCCGAGGGCTGGGGAAGTGATGACCTCCTCGGTGCCACCGCGAGGCGTCGCCACGATCGCGCAGTCGCCCAGGGCCGCCTCGAGGATTGAGGGTGGGCAGGCCCTCGGGGTACATGGACGGGTGGACGAACACGTCGGAGCGGCGGTACAGGCTCATAACGGCGGGGAAGTCGAGCTTGCCCAAGAACGGCACCGCCGGATCTGACCCGTAGCGCTCGTGCAGCTCCTCCTCGATGGGGCCCGAGCCCGCGACGGCGAGACGCAAAGGGAATGTCCGGCAGTTCGGCGCGCAGGCGCGCGAGGCCTCGAGGAGCGCGACGATGCCTTTCTCGGCGATGAGGCGCCCCGCGTAGAGATGACGATTTCGGAGTTGGAACCGCCGCGCGGCCACTGCGCTCGTAGCGGTCGTCCGCCACCGCCGTATCCTCCGGCGTCACCGCGTTATACCAGACCCCCGAAGCCTCGAGTCCCGAAGTGGCGCAGCCACTGTTGCAGTGACGCGACACCCCGTAGTGGGAAGTCACGTGCTTCTTGACGAAGTGGGTGAGGCCGTGCTCGTAGATGCCGCCGAAGAAGTCCAGCACCAGGGTTACCCACGCTCATGTGCGCGGTGCCGTGCTCGATGAGGTGCGACAGGGGCGGCCCAGGCGATGCGCGAGGCGTGCGCCCAGCAGGCTGGTGAGGTGGAAGCGCGTGTTGACGATGTAGAAATCGGCGTTTTCAGCCTCGACCGCGGCCATTGTCTCCTTGAAGCGCTCGTCGCGCTTGAAGAAGGGGTAGCGCTGCTTGAAGAGGCCCTTGGTGGGCAGGCGGTAGATGCGCAGGCCGTCCTTGTCTTCGAAACGAGGCGGGGACTCGTCGTGCAGGGACGTGACGATGAACAGGTCGTAGCCCAGGGCGCGCAGCTGCTCGCTGAGGCGATCCTGGTAGCGCTCGATCCCGCCCAGGTAGGGCAGGAAGAACTCCATGAAGATCCCGACCTTGACGGGGGAGTGGGGGCGATCAGTCATTGACGGGCTCCGTTTCGATGGCCGCACGAGGGGCGGGGATGAGCATGAAGATGGTGAACAGCGCGGCGAGCAGGCCCATGGTCGCGGCGTGGGCGAGCGACGCTCCCATCATGGCGTGGGACTTTGTGAGCATCGGCGCGATCAGATAGAGCGGTGGCTCCGGCCAGCGCGTACGCGACCAGGACGGCCCGCAGTCGTCGCATCGTCGCCAGCGCATAGTAGAGGATGACGCAGGCCGCGTTGAGGGCACCCGCCAAAACGAGGCACCATGGGCTCGCCGACGTAGCCCGACACGTCCGTGCCGGAACACGAGGGTCAGGAGGGGAGCGCCGATCACGTAGGGTGACAGCGGCGACGATGATGAACGCTGCTGCGGTCGTCACCAGGCCCTTGCGCACGATCGACAGGAACTCCCGCGCTTGCCCTCCGCCCATCGCAGCGCCATGCGGGTGAGCAGGGGGACGGAATACGAACAGCGACAGCATGTTGATCGCGACGGTAGGCATGTAGATGATCGCGAAGACGCCCAGCTCACTCGTCACGAGCGCCGCATGGATCGCGAAGCGCGGGGCGTTGCCAGGTACTGGTTGAGGGAATGCGGCGATGAACGGGGGCGGGCACTCCCACAGGATCGGTGATGCCTCGGACGTTGAATGAAGGTAGGGTGAGAAAACGCCACGCGGGCAGCCCGTAGGCCACCACGAGCACCACGCAGGGTGACCGCGAAGGTAATGATCGTGGACACGAGGAGGTCCTGGGTGAACCAGTAGAGCCCCGACCACAGGGAACGTCGTCGTGAAAATGCGCGCGAAGCAAGCCTTGCCCGCGATGTCGAGGCGGCCCGAGCGCTGGAACTCCGAGGTAATACACGTCCTCGAAGGCGTCGAAGATACGCAGGAGCGCCATCGCCGCGATGACCGTGAATGCGGGGGTGGGGGTCCTTCGTCGATGCGGTCCACGAGTGGGAGGCGATGAGCCCCACCATGACCAGGCAGGGTCAGCAGGCGCGTCGACAGGGTACGTGCCGAAGTCGAGCGGCGCCGCACGTCCGTCACGTGGAAGGTGCGCACCTCGTACAGGCCCACCGTCTGGTACTGCTGGCCGATCGCCAGCGCGAGGGTGAACAGGCCGTATTGGGCGCGCGCAAAAGGAATCCGTGGCGCCCGAGCGCATGATCGCCACGCCCATGATGACCACGGCGAGGGCTCGACACGAGGGAAGCGGCCGTGTTCCACAGGGTAGTCGCGCCCCAGCTGGCCGCGCGACTCGAGCGCCTCCTCCGTGGCCTCGACCTGCGCGTCGCCGGCGGCCTGCGCGTCAGGGAAGGGACGAGGCCGTGGTGTCCTTCTCGCTCACGCAGCCGGCCTCCTCAGGCCTCAGGGCCCCGGATCATTCGGCCCGAAAACGATGTGGAAGGGCTCATGGGTGACGCGATCCTGAGGATCTGGAATGCGCATGTAGTCGCCGTAGCAGCGCGTGAGAACCACGTCGTAGGCGGCGGGGAATACGCACGGTGATGTCCTCGAAAGGAACGGAGCAGGCCGGGAAGAGCTCAGCCTCAGGCGCTCCAGCGACGCGGATCGCGCGTCGAAAAATCGCCGAACAGGATTGAGTCGTCGGCTGCCTTCTGCGGGTTCTCGCGGCGCTTGAGGGCGGCGCGCAGCCAGCGCCGGTACAGTGAGGGCCTCGTTGACGCGCAGCGCCACGCATGCCCCAGTGGGCGCAGGCCATCGCCGCTGAGGCCAGCTGGCGTGCGGGCGTGGGCAGGCCCGTCGGCGGGTTGGGGATGGAACGCAGGAACATGAGCGCGCCCACAGCCACGTGCCGCGCGACTGCGCGCGGAAGCGGCCGGGGTCGTCTGCGATCTCATCCAGGACGAACAGGTCCACGCCGATCGGCATGCGGAAGGAGCGGTCCTTCGCGACCTTCGAGACGAACTCCGAGCCCTTCAGGCCCAGGACGCCGAAGCTGATCGGATGGTCAGGGTGGTGGCGGGGAAGCGATGAAGAACTCGTCCCCGAGGAGGGCAGGGGCCTCGGCGATGAAACGCTCGTAATCCTCCGCGGCATGCACACGTCCCCGTCGTCGTCCACGGGGATGAAGCCCTGGTGGCGCACAGCTCCGATCGCCGTGCCGCCGTAGGCGACGTAGCGCAGATCGAGGAGGGTGCACGCGGTCGATCTCGGCAAGGCGGCGCTTGGTGACGCGCTGAATGGCTGCCAGGGTTGCGGGGTCTGCTGCGCTCATCAGTTCTCCGATCGTCTCAGGGGACGAGGCCTACAGGGGCCTCGGCGTCAGAGCCGAAGTCGATGACGGCGGCCTCGTGGTTATAGCGCTTCTCAGGGGAGGCAGCTGCATGTGGTCGCCGTATCCGCGGCGCAGCGGCGCGTCGTACTCGTTCTGGATCATGACCGTGGTGTCTTCGAAGGGAACGTCGCGGGTGGGGAAGAACTCCTCCTCGCGCACGATCCAGTTCTGCGGGTCGCGCATCGTGAAGTCGGCGTACACGCCCGTGCCCGTGCCCTCGTGGCGGCGAACAGCGCGCTCCCAGCGGGCCTGCAGGCTCGTCGGCGTCGCTGCTGCGGCCTTCAATCCCAGGTGCGCGAGCGTCGTCGCGGAGAAGATCAGCGCCTTCTTCCATGCGGGCGTGTTGATCAGGTGGGGACGGGCCGTGCCCTGGAGGAACAGCAGGCGACCCACAGCCACGACTGGCGCGACATCTCCTGGAAGGCCTTCTCGTCGGCAGGGAATCTCATCCAGGGCAGGATGTCCAGGAAGAAGGCATCCGGTACGTCGAGTTCTTGTCTGCCTCGGGGATCAGCAGGGTTCGGCACTGACCATCTTGGTGAACATGAAGGGGAAATCGTCGCGCGTCGCGTGTTATCAGGCGGAAACGCTCGTCCAGCAGGGTACGGCGCCTCGGCAGGAAACGCTCGTAGTCCGCGCGCGTCATCATCACGTCGATGTCGTCATCCCACGGAATAAAGCCGCCGTGGCGGATCGCGCCGATCGCCGTGCCGCCGTAGATCGCGTAGGGACACCCCGATCTGCCAGCACACCCGGTCCAGCTCAGCCAGGATCAGCGTCAGGAGCTTTTGGACCTTGCGCAGGGTCGGTCTCAGGGTGTTGTCATCAGTCCTCCGGGACACGACAAAGCGGGTGAGCACGTGCGCCACCCGCCATTGTCTCACAGCCTACTGTCCACTGACCTTCTCCGCGCGCCTGGGAAGCAGATCACCCCACGAGGGGGTTGCCGCCAGGACCGTGCCCACGAGGATCACGACGCAGCACGCCACCTGGGTGGCCGTGGGCACCGTGCCCTGTGGGACGAGGCGAGATGATTGCCCATGCCGAGTAGGGAGATGTTCAGGGCCATGCCGCGCGATGCGCCGATCGCCGACAGAGGGCCTTGTAATAGAACAGGTACGAGGCCGTACCCGCCAGGCCCGCCAGCGCCACCACACCCGCCGACAGGTTGGCCAGCGAGTGCAGCGTGAAGCCAAAGACGCCCGCGATGGGGAGCCACCACGAAGAGGTACACCAGCGCCGAGGTCGTCTCGCGGATTTGGAGGGCCACCTCGTTATCCACGGCCTCGTCGCGCATACCCACGTGAGGATCACGGCCTCGGAACTCAACCGACCACGCAGGCCAGCGCGCCGACGACGCCCAGGATCGCGTTGCCGCCCTCGATCAGGGTCGGAGGTCGCCGACCAGCCGGTCGCCACGATCGCGCCGAGTGCGACCAGCAAGGCGAAGATCTGGCGAGGAGCCGTACGTTCCTTGAGCAGGGGCGAAGGCCAGCAGCGTGCCCGAGGGCGGGGTAGAACGTCGAGATGATCGCGGTCAGGCCCGGGCCGATGTTGTCGATGGCGATCAGGTAGCCGCTCATGCCGATCGGGCCGCCCAGCAGAGCCGCCACGATCACCGACTTACCCGGGCGGGTGTGAGTGACCTTCACGGTGTCCGTGAGGCGTCCACGAACCGCCATGTACACGACAGGATCACCGCGCACGCGACGTCGTGCAGGACCGCTCCGGCGAGCGCCGACTGACCAAAGTCGAGGAACGGGGTCATGGCCAGTGCGATCGCTAGCACGACCGTGTCCAGGCCCCACAGGGCACCGAGAAGAAGCCGTAGCGCTTGCCTCCGTGCTGAGTTTTTCATGCCAGTTCACCTTCCGTGGAGATCTCGAGTGCTTGAGAGGCTGCCTCGTAGGCTGCGAGCAGGGGAATCGAGCGTGCGTGTCGCGTGCGAATAGTAGGGTGTAGAGCCACTCGCCGACGTCGTCGCCCTCGGCCTCCTTGACCAGCGCCCACAGGGTACCAGCACCAGTCGGCGAAGACCTCGTAGGGCGAAGAGTGGCGCTCTTCAGCCTCGCTGGGGGCGTGACCCAGAGTAGAACTCCAGGGCGGCGCGAGGCACGCTCGCGGGTCATCTCCGCCGTGCACACGGTCATCGTGCCGAAGTCGGCTGCCATGTCCGACATGCCCGCATACTCCCAGTCGATGAGGGCTGATGTTGCCATCGTTATCCACCAGGAAGTTCGGGGAAGAAGTCGTTGTGCGAGGGACGACCTCGAAAGCCCGTCCGCGTCCGCGAAAGGCCTTGAGGCGCAGGACGCTTGTCGCGCAACTCAAAGTAGCCGGGCACTCAATCGGGCCGAAGGTCTTCAGGAGGCCCTCGTGGCGCAAGCCTTCGGTGACGAAGTCGAAGGGCGTGCGAGCGTGCGACCCGAGGTGTGCAGGGGCGCGGTCCATCTCCATGGCCGCTTTCAGTTCCTCAGGGCGGGTGACGTCCAGGTTGCGCACGTCGCGCACGAAGCGCGAGATCTTCCAGCCGGCCCTCAGGGGTCGCCCGCGATGAACGTGTCGTCGATGCCCAGATCGGCGGCCACGCGCAGGGCCTTGAACTCCGCGCTGCGGTCCACGATCTTCTCCGTGCCGATGCCGGGGTGGCGGTAGACGTACTCGTTGTCGCCCACGGCGAAGTGGCACGACAGGTTCGTGATGCCCTGCTTGAGCGGGTAGAAGTCGCGGATCTCGGACTTCGCGCAGCCCAGCGTGTCGACGATGTGGTCGAAGACCTCCGAGTCTACGTTCTCCATGAACGGGGATCGAAGCTGCGCAGCTCGTCGACCGAGTCGAACTCGTGGATGACGCCGTCCGGGTAGCGGCGGATCACCATGTCGAAGACTTGATGTGGTCGAGGTAGATGGACTCCCACAGCTTCGACACCGTCTCGGGCAGGGTGATAGACCTGCTCGAGGATCTCGCGGAACGTCGCGGAAAAGACGCGGTCGAAGTAGACGTGGCCGAGCATGACCCACGCGTCGGCGCCGCCCACGGTTGCGCCCGTGATGCGGTCGCCCGGACCCGTCTTGATGCACCACTCATCGGTGGGACCCTCAACGTAGTTCGCCGAGTAGTAGGCCTTGTAGACGTATGGGCTCGAAGGGTTCGTGGTGAAGTAGTCGTCCGAAGAGCACACGTAGGTGTTGTCCAGGCGATCGCTGACGAGCCAGAGGGACCCGTTGTTGTTGCGCGTGGCGTACTCGCGGTTGACGACAATATCAACGCCGTACTTGTCGGCCAGGTAGAAGAAGTATTCCTTCTTGCAGCCCACGACGAGCGCGATGTTCGTGATCGCAGCTTCGTGGAGCTGGCGGATCTGACGCTCGACGAGGATCTCGCCGCGCACGCTTGAGCGTGCCCTTGGGGCGCTCGTAGCTGATGGGGGCGAAGCGCGAGGACAGGCCTGGCGGCCATGATGACGGCGCCCGTCACGCGGTGAGGGCTCGAGGGCCTCGCGGCCCGCGTCGGTGATCGCGCGCTCGTCGATGTAGTAGCGGCCTCGCGTCCGCGGGTGGCGGTGTTGACGCGTCCCAGGCTCATGCGGTGGCCTCCGACAGGGGCCCGCTGCGTGAGGGAGGAGTTGGCCTTGCGCGGTGCGTTCAGGATGTTGAATTGGGGCTCGCTGGAGCGTGCCGAGCGTTGGTCGTGGGCATGCGATCACGCTCGTTCATGGAAGCCACTTGGGCGCTACGTGTTCGAGCGTAGCACTATTGGGTGGATTTGTGAACGATTTGGGTGTGAAGTGGCTATCGACGAGGCTCGGGCGCCTTTTCGGGGGAGCGTTGCCACAGGAAAACGGCCAGGGGCGATCGCGACTGCGCCGGCGAGAGCGCCGAGGATCCACACGGCCATCGGGCCGATCAGAGCGGTTGGCCACCACCGTTCGTTGCCCGCGCTCAGGTTTCGCGTCGCCAGGTCGATGGGGTAGCCGTGCTGCGTGCGCCCGAACGCGTAGCGCTCGATGACGAGGTAGAGGGCGCGGGCGTTGGTGAGCGCCCACAGCGCGGCCACGAGGCCCGTGGCCGCGCGACCGGCGATGTTGGTGGGGAGGCGGAACGCCTCGCTGCCCACGCGCCGCCCCTCGTCGTCCGCGCGGGCGGGGAAGGGCCAGGAGCATGAGCATGAAGACCGCGAAGGCGGGAGCATGTAGCGCGGCTGGTAGACCAGGGACGTTGTTGAAGTGTCCGCGCAGGCCAATCACCACAGGAACGCCCGTGATCGCGTAAACCACCGTGAGACCGACAGGGCCTTGCGCCAGGACAGCGAGCGCAGCGACCAACACAGGACAGCGACGACCACGGCAGAGGCGCCGTAGGAGACGGTGCCCTGGTAGGACACGTCGTTCCACCCCGGCCCGAGCAAGTGCCCGACGAAGCCACGCAGGTGAGTTGGGCGGCGAGGACACGTTGAGCCACGCAATGTGGCGAGGTGAGAATTCCGCCAGCTCGTTGCCCGGCTAGGTGCGAGGCCGCCACGTTCGTGCGCGCCATGACCCAGATGCCCACGACGGAGGCGACGCACGCGAGGGTGGCCTCGGGAATGATGCGCCTGCTCAGCGGCACTGCGAAGGCCAGGGCGACCGTGACGACGAAGAGGAAGAAGGCGCTGTCGCCGCGAGATGTGCACGCCAAGACCGCGCCAGCCAGCGCGCGCAGGCAATCAAGACCCACCCGGCGCGGCCCCCGACCGACCGGGTGGCAGCCAGCAGGTAAACGGCAGCAAAAGCAAACGTGCCCGTCATCGCCCACGACGACGGGTTCATGCTGGCGACGAAATAGAAGCCCATCGGCAGCCAGGAGACCGTTACAGCAAGGCTAATCGCGCGCCTCAGCCCCGAATCCGCCAGGGCGATGATCGCGCCGATCAGGCCGATAGCGAGCAGCGTGTTCACGGTGCGCAGCGCGAGGACCGCGTGGCTCGTCGAGCGCTGCACGAAGGGTGGGCGAACTGGTGTAACCCCAGGGGTAGTTGCCGTCGTCCCAACGCAGTGTCGGCGCGAGCTCCTCGTCCGAGGCGTTGAGGGCGCACAGAGCGGAATTATTGTGGTCGAAGGCGTAGCAGGTGACGTACTCCTTGGCCAGCGACTGCGGAACCATGACGGCCTTCTCGCCGTCCTTGGTGGAAATCTGGCAGCCCGTCTCGTCCACCGGCGGGAGGACACCACATAGCTTACGTGGAAGTCCTCGTCAGGGGAGGACCCGACCGAGGGAGGCGACGACCCACGCCAGCGAGGCTGCGATCACCGCGGCGACGAGGATGAGCACCGCGACGAGCGTGCGGCGCTGCGGAGCTGATGCTGGCATGCGGCGGCCTCCTTCGGGCGCGGTTGGCTCAGGAACGGGCGGCGGCGCGGGAATGCCTCGATGTGGACGGAAGCGGCGCGGGCCCACGTGAACTCGTCGGCGCGCGGGATCGCAGCAGCACCGAGGGCCTCGCGGCGCGTCGGGTCGTCAGCGAGCTCCGTGAGGGCCGCGGCGATCGAGTCGGGGTCGATGTCGCAGTAGGCGACGGCGTCGCCGCCGACCTCCGGCAGAAAGTCAGGCGGGTCGTCAGCGTCGCGGCGCCTCGGCTCATCGCCTCCAGGGACCGGCGGACCAAGCCCTCCGCGATCGAGGGTGAGGCCAGGATGACGCAGCCCGAGAGGAAGCCCGGCAGGTCCTCAAGGGGCAGGTAGCCGGGGCGCAGGACCGTCAGGTGCTCGGGCACCGAGGCCAGGGCCGGGTCGATGTCCTCGTCCACCCTTGCCGCCCGCCAGCACGAGTGGCCGTAGATTCAGGGCGATCAGAGACGGCCTTGACCCAGCCGCGTACCAGGTTCGGCCACGTTCTTGCGGGGCTCCAGCGTGCCCAGGAAGCCGATATAGTCGCGGCCCTCCAGGCCCAGCGAGGGCCTTGACGCGCTCACGCTCGGCGTCCGAGACCGGGTGGAAGATCGAGGCGATCCACGCCGTGGTAGGCCACGTAGAACTGCGAGGGGTCACCGCCCGCGTACTTGATGGTCTCGTCGCGCGTAGCCAGAGGGAACCACGAGGGCATCCGCGCGGCGAATCGCGCAACGAATCGCCATCGGTGAAAGAAACGCTGCTTCAGAGCGCGAGTGGGCCTGCGGGTGCGAGAAGAACGTCGCGTCGTGCAGCGTGATGACGACAGGCACGCCAGGGAACTGCGGGGACGTGTAGTGCGGGGAGTGCAGCACGTCGGGGCGGACCTTGCCGGATCAGCTTGGGCAGGCCCGTCTGCTCCCAGGCCATGCGCGCGGGACGAGACTCGAAGCGCTGCGAAATCGGGATGATGCGGGCCGAGGGCAGGGCGCGTCGCGAAGTGCTCGGCATCGCGCTCCTGGACCGCCATCGTCAGGTCCACGCCCTGCTCGACCAGCTCCGGCACCAGGTCATCCACATGGCGGCCGACGCCACCCAGGTCGGCGGGGATCGCGGTGCCGTCAGCAGGACGCGGATCGGATGCGGTGAGAAGCGAAGTGGGCCACGATCATCCCCATTGGGTCGGGAGCAACAACTACTCTCCTTATCGTATGCCATTTTTGCGCTCGCGGATACTTTTTGTTCCCGCCTCCGTGCGCCCGTGAACTACCCTGGACGCATGCAGGCGTCAACGTTGGAATGGTCGTCGAGCAAATGTGGCAGCCGGTGCCCAGGGGTCCGGCCGGTACATCGATCGAAGTCGCCGCCCGCCTGGCAGGCCAGGGGCGTGCGCGCTATCGGCATCGCTGCGCGGCGCGGCGCGGGGGATCCCACGCCGGACGAGGTGGGCCTGACCATCCCCGTGCTCAACTCCTCGCTGCCGCGCCGCCCCTGTACGCCGTCTGGGACTGGCTGGGGACCCCCAGCGTCGACCGTTTGCTCGGCGTCGGGATCGGGCGGGGGCGGATGTCGTGCGCGACCACCTGGGCGATCCGCCGACCTCGCGCCCCTATGGCCGTCACCGTCCACGACGTCGCCTTCCCTGCGCGACCCCGACCACCACGGCCCACGGATCCGCCTACTTCCACCGTGCCCTCGAGATCACGAGGAAGCGCGCCGACGCGATCATCGTTCCCTCGCAGGCCACCGCCGATGACTGCATCGACGCGGGTCTGGATGCCTCGCGCATCACCGTCATCCCGCACGGCCTGAGCCACACGCCCGTCACCGAAGCGCAGGTCGAAGACTTCCGCGCCCGTCACGGCCTGGTACGTCCCTACATCCTGTGGGTGGGCACCCGTGAGCCCCGCAAGAACCTGCCCACCCTGCTGGCGGCATACGAGCAGATGCGAGGCACCGACCTCGACCTCGTCCTAGTCGGCCCCCGCCGGATGGGGTCCGACCCGACCGACGCGCCGCTGCCGCCCGAGCGTGTCCACGTCCTCGGACGCCTGGACGACACCGACCTGGCCTGCGCGTACGCGGGCGCCCGCGTCTTCACCTTCCCCTCGATCTGGGAGGGCTTCGGGCTGCCCGTCCTCGAGGCCATGGCGCACGGGACGCCGGTCGTGACCAGCGCGGACACCTGCATGGCGGAGATTACGCGCGACGACGCCGGCCTCCTCGTGCCGGCCACCGACGCCTCGGCCCTCGCCGAGGGCCCTCGAGGCTGCCGCCGGGGAGCAGAGCACGACCGCCTCGCCGCCGCCGGTATCGAGCGCGCCCACGACTACACGTGGGAGGCCTCCGCGGCCGCCCACGCCGCCATCTACGCGGACCTGGCGGGTGCGCGATGAGGGCGTGCAGCTGCAGGGTCATCCTCGTCAACTGGAAGAATGCGCCGCTCACCCTGCGCGCCGCGCACTCGATCGCCCGCAGATGGGGAGGGGGACCACCTCGTCATCGTCGACAACGGATCCGACGATGACTCCTGACTCGTCCTGCGTGAGGGCCTGGGCGAGCTGCGCGGCGCCGCCGATCAGCCCGCGTGTCCCTCGTGAATGCCGGGACCAACGACGGCTTCGGCGCGGGCGTCATGGCCGGAGCGGCCGGACTGAGCGAGAGGCCGTCGTCCTGCTCAACAACGACGCGACCGTGCGCGACGGATTCCTCGACGCGCTCGTCGAGCCCCTGGGTGGGGGCGTGGGCGCGACGACCGCGCTCATCCTCCTGACCGGCACCTGGCGGCCCTCCACTCCCGCAGACACGGGTTCCTCGTCGCCCGCGACGGCAGCCGCTGGACGCGCGTCGCCGAGCGGCGGAGAGGCGGCCAGGTCCTCATCAACTCCACCGGCAACGAGGGTTGATAACGCGGGAAACGGCTACGACCGCTCCTGGCTGGAGCCCGCCGACTCGCCGCTGCCCGCACCCGAGGTCTTCGGCCTGTGTGGCGGCGCCTGCGCCATCGACGCCGACGCGTGGCGAGCCGTCGGAGTGCGCACCGACCTGTTCATGTACTACGAGGACACGGACCTGTCCTATAAGCTGCGCGAGGCTGGGTACGACGTGCGCTTCGTCGCGGGGGCCGTCGTCGACCACGAGCACGCCGCCTCCTCGGGCACGTCCTCGCCCATGTTCACTGCGCGTCAACGCACGCAACCGCATCATCGTCGCCGTCAGCACGCCCCCTGGGGGCGTCGTCGCGCGCGCCATCGCCCGCTCGATCGCGCGGGCAGTGCGCTCAGGGCGGACGGGGGCCCGGTCGCCAGTGGCGTCCTCCAGGGCCTCATCGCCCTGCCTCGCGCCCTGCGCCACCGCACCGCGGCGCGTTCCTAACGGAATCGTCCCTGGAACGAGGTCAGGGGCCGGTAGGTGGGTCACGGCACACAACGCGGGGCGGGGCTGCGCAGCGCCTGTGCCTTGATAGACTGACTGACATGGTGAAGACTGTCCTCGTTACCGGGAGCCGGTGGCTAGCATTGGCCGCCACATTGTTCACGCCCCTGCTGGAGCGCGGCCTTGACGTCAGCGTCGTCGACTTCCGCCTCGACGGTGTCGACGAGCGTGCGCGCCGCATGACGCCCAGATTTTTCAGCGGAGACGCTGAGCATCTACGACCAGCTCGGACGCCCGGACGTGGTTCTGCACCTCGCCTGGCGCGACGGCTTCGTGCACAACTCGTCAAAGCCCACATCGAGGACCTGCCCGCCCACTGCCACTTCATCGAGAACCTCCTCGAGGGTGGATGCACCCACCTGGCCGTCATGGGTTCCATGCACGAGGTCGGCTACTGGGAAGGCGCCATCGACGAAAAACTCCCGTGCAACCCCCTGCCTCCCTGTGGCATCTCCAAGAACGCTCTGCGGCAGATCACGGAGCTTCTGACCGCCAAGCACGGCGCGACCATGCAGTGGCTGCGCGGCTACTACATCGTCGGAGACGACGCGCACGGCTCCTCGATCTTCTCCAAGCTCCTTGCCGCCGCCCAGGAAGGCAAGAAGACCTTCCCCTTCACCACGGGCAAGAACCTCTACGACTTCATCTCCATACAGGGGCCTGGCCTACCAGATCGCCGCCGCCGTCTCCCAGGACGACATCAACGGCATCATCAACATCTGCAGTGGCGAGCCCATGAGCCTCGCCGACCGCGTCGAAGCCTACATCCGCGAGAACGACCTGGACATCACCCTCGAATACGGGGCATTCCCAGATCGTCCCTACGACTCGCCCGGCGTGTGGGGCGACGCCACGAAGATCCGCCAGATCCTGGCAGCCGTCGACGGGGCGGGGGTGTAAGGCCGTGAAGCGCGCCGGTATTTTCCTGTTCTTCGATCCCCAGGGCATCGTCGACGACTACGTCGTGGAGTGCCTGACCTCGCTGCGCGAGTACCTCGACAGAGATCCTCGTCGTCTCCAACTCTGCCCTGGACGACACCGCTCGCGAGCGCCTCCTCAAGGGCGCCACCGAGGTCTTCGAGCGGGAAAACACCGGCTTCGATGTCGGCGGATACCGCGATGGCATCGCCCGCTTCGGCTGGGATCGCCTCGGACAGATCGACGAGCTGATCCTCTTCACTACACCTTCTTCGCGCCCGTGAGCCCGTGGAAGAACCTCTTCGACCGCGTGGACGCCGCCGGGCTGTGGACTTCTGGGGCATCACCGGACACGACGAGGTGCGCCCCCCACCCTTCCTGGCAGCCACTCGCATGCCGCGCCACATCCAGTCCCACTGGATCGCCGTGCGCAACCCGCTGCTCAGCTCCCCGGACTTCCGCAAGTACTGGGACGAAATGCCCCCGATCCGCTCGTACAACGACTCGATCCAGTGGCACGAGTCCCGCTTTACGGAGTACTTCGGCAACCTCGGCTACGCGCACGTCGTGGCATACCCGCGCGAGGACTACCCCTCGCGCAACCCCTGTCTTCGACAACGCCTCGATGCTGCTCGCGGACGGTTGCCCGATCCTCAAGCGCCGCAACCTTTTCCACGACCCGCTCTACCTGGATCGCCACGCGATTATCAGCGCGGACATGCTGGAGCTGGCGGAAAAAGGTAAGCTACGACACCGACCTGATCCTCACGAACCTCGCGCGCACCTCGCGTCCGCGTGACCTCGTGACCAACGCGGGCCTGACGACCGTCATCTCCCGCGCGCCGACCAGGCCACCCTGGACGCCGCCGCCTCCCTGAAGGTCCTCGCGGTCGCCCACATCTTCTACGCCGACATGGCCGACGAGATCCTCGACCGCCTGAGCGTCCTGCCGGAGGGCTACCACCTGGTGGCCACGACCTCGAACGAGGAGAACAAAGCCCTCATCGAGGCGCGCGCCCCAGGAACGAGGCGTGGACGCCGACGTGCGCGTCGTGTCCTCCAACCGCGGCCGCGATATCGGCGCGTTCCTGGTGGACTGTGGCGACGTGCTCACCTCCGGCGAGTACGACATCGTCGTGAAGATCCACTCAAGAAGTCCGTCCAGGACGACTACAACGCCGCCCAGCTCTTCAAGGAGCACCTCTACGACAACCTGCTGGCTTCCCGCGATCACGTGGTGAGCATCCTCGCGGAGTTTGCCGCCCACCCGGGCCTGGGCATGGCGATCGCGCCCATGCCGCACATGGGCTACCCGACGATGGGCCACGCGTGGTTCGCGAACCGCCAGCCTGCGCGCGAGTTCGCCAAGAAGGTCGGCATTACCGTCCCCTTCGACGACCACCAGCCGCTGGCCCCCTACGGCTCTATGTTCATCGCGCCCGAGGCCCCTGTCCCTGCTGACGGGCGCCAGCCTCGTGCTCGAGGACTTCCCCGAAGGGCGGCTACGAGGACGGCTCCCTGGCGCACGTCATCGAGCGCCTCCTGTCCTACGCGGTGCTCTCGCGCGGCTACTACGTGCGTCCCGTCATGACCCCGAAGTGGGCGGGCGTGTACTACGGCTACCTCGAGTACAAGCTGGCCGCGACCTCGTCGATGATGCCCGCCTTCGCGATCGACCAGGTGCCTTTCCTCAAAGGCGCGCATGGGCACGGTCCCGAATCTGTTGGGCGCCGTCAAGACCAACATCATGGTGCGTACCCGGGACTGGGGAACGCCCTCAAGTAAGCGTACCGCGCGGCCCGCAGCGCCGTCCATAAGTTCCGGTCCATGAAGGGTGAGCGATGAGCCTGGCCTCCACGATTCGGGCTGCGGCCCCCACACGCCCCAGTCCGTCGCGCAGGCATTCAACTCCAGGTCTAACTCGATTGGGTTTTTGCGCTGGCTGATGGCCTTCATGGTCATCTTCTCGCACATCAGCCCGATCGCCGGTTTCTACGGCGGCGAGGACCTGGGCGTGCAGATCTCGAAGGAGCAGTCCATCGGTGGCGTCGCCGTCGCTGGTTTCTTCTTTTCTCGGGTTTTCCTGATCACGCGCTCGCGCATGGGGCGCGCGACGATCTGGCGCTACATGTGGCGCCGCGTCCTGCGTATTTTCCCTGCCTACTGGGCGGCCCTTCTCTTCACGGTCGGCATTCTCGCGCCGATCGCCTACTGACACACCTTCCACAACATCTCAGGGCTATCTGCACCCGCCCACCGAGTCACCGCTCACGTACTTCGTGAACAACATGTGGCTGAACCTCGGCCAGCGCAACATCGCAGCATGGGCGAGAACCTGCCCTACTTCATCCTGCACGGCGCCCGTGACTGGAACGGTTCGGCCTGGACGCTGATCTACGAGTTCAAGGCCTACATCCTGGTGGCGATCCTCGGCCTGTTCGGGGCGCTCGCGAACCGTAAGGTGGGCGGCGCGTTCGCCCTGTTTTGATTGCACTGAACGCCCACGCAGTGGATGGGCGCGGGCCAGGTCTCAACGTCAACTACCTGCTGCGACCCCTACATGCTGATGTTCATGGGTCCCTTCGCCTTCGGCATGCTCTTCACGCTCTACGGCGACAAGATCCCCATGGACTCGCGCCTGGCGTGGGGCGGCCTCATCTTCGGCCTGCTCTCCTACGCGTCGGGCGGCTGGAACATCGTCGGCCAGTACGGCTTCCTGTACTTCCTCATGTACCTGGCGATTCGCCTGCCCCTGCAGAACTGGGAGAAGCACGGCGACCTGTCCTACGGCATCTACATCTACGCGTGGCCGATCATGGCCTTCGCCGCATACTTCCACCTGCAGGATCGTGGCTGGATCGCCTACCACCTGACGGTCGTCGTGACCGTGCACATCCTAGCCTACCTGTCGTGGCACCTCATTGAGAAGCCCGCGATGAGCCAGAAGAACTACCTGCCCGGATGGATGGACAAGCTTATCGAGCACTTCCGTCCCGCGTACGAGGCCGTGGCCCGCCGCATCGTCACGCCGGCCCTGTCCTCAACCCGGATCGCGACGGTCATGGAGGCCGAAGAAGCGGCCGCACGTACCGAGGAGGAGACCAAGTGAGCGAGAAGAAGGCCGCCGGCCAGTTCAAGGAATCCGACTCCGGTCTGCGCGACGTCTCCTTCGACGAGGGCGTGCCCGCTAGCTCGTGGAAGCACCGCCTCCACTACGTGCCCCTGACGGTTCTCCTCGCGGGCTCGTGCGCGGCCACCGGCGTGGGCATGTGGTACAAGGCCACCCACCCGGCCCCTGCAGGCCCGCCCCGGCGGCCGAGGCCTCGTCTTTCAATCGCACCACGCCCCAGTCGCTGCCCGAGGTCTGCGCCCACCCCGCGCGCCGACGTGGGTCCCTGGACGCCCGGCGTGGCTGGCACCGCCGGATACCTGCCCACCGACGCGGCCCAGGCCTCGTTCGACCAGTCCATGGCGGGCGTGACCGCCTACGTCCAGGGCCGTGACGGCTATCTGTTTCCTCTCCGACATCTTCAACGCGAACTTCTCCCAGGCGCTGGGCCGCGTGCGTCCCTCCCCCGAGACAGGTGAGCGCGTGGGATCGCTACTGAGGCGGCATTGAGACCGCCGCCAGCGCCCACGGCGCGACCGTGCTGTTCATGCCCGCCCCGGCCACCTGGGACGTGTACTCCGACAAGCTCCCGCAGTGGGCGGACCCGCTGACGGGCACGACCTCCCTGGACCTCATGCGCTCGGCGCTGCCCACCCACGCCTGGGTGGACGTGCGCGAGGCCTGCGCGAGGCCCGCGAGGGGAGCGAGGCCCCGCTGTACTCGGCGGTCAACCCGCACTGGTCGCCCTACGCCGCGCACGTGGCCTGGAATCAGACGCTGTCCTGCCTGGCCGCGGTCAATCCGCAGCTTGAGGGCCCTGCCCTCACTGACGCCCTCGGGCACAACCGGCGTGGACGCCCCCAACGAGTACGAGGCCCTGGGTGCTCCTGCGCAGACGGGTCCGTGGGCGATTCCCACCTACGAGCAGGACCCCGGTAGCGTTCACCTGCTGCAGCTGGAGAGCCGTGACGAGCTGGCCGACACCGCCTCGCGCCTGTCCGAGGTGACGGGTGCCCCGAGGTGTCCCTGGCCAGCCCCGTCGACTTCCAGAACAAGCCGGCCCTCACCTACAACCCGAACGGACGCGGCACCGCGCTCATCGTGCGCGACTCCCAGGGCAACAACCTGGGACCCGAGGTGGCCGCGACCTTCGAGTACACGATCCAGGTTGGCCACGCCCTCGACTCTGAGCAGCCGACGGACGTCGCCGCCCTCATCGAGGCCTACAAGCCCAGCGTCGTGATCGTGGAGTTCACGCAGCGCTCTACCTCGCGCTCACGCCGGCCGCGGGCAAGTAGAATAGATTTCCTGACCACGACAGAAGCGATGGGAGTAGCCGTGTCTGAGACGAAACGGGTCATCGACCTGACGGTGCGCATGGCGCAGCGCTCAATCTCCTCGGAGTTCAAGGGCACCGCGCTCGGCCGCCTGTGGTCCTTCATCAACCCGATCGCCACGATCGCCGTCTACGCGCTGATCTTCGGTGTCGTCTTCCGCGGCGAGGCCGACAAGGGCGCGAACTCGGGTCTGTCCTCCTTCGCGCTGTGGATCGGCGTGGGCGTCATCGCCTGGAACTTCATGTCGAGCGGCATCCAGCGCGGCATGGACTCCTCGTGGGTAACTCCGGCCTGCTCACCAGGTCTACTTCCCGCGTCAGGGTCCTCGTTTACTCGTCGGTCCTGGCGCTGGCCTACGACTTTGCCTTCGAGCTGGGCGTCATCATCTCATCATGTGCATCGTAAGCGGCCCCGGCGTCCTGCTCATGATCCCGGCGATCATCGTCATCACGCTGCTCGCGATGCTGTTCGTGATCGGCATGGGCCTCATCCTGTCGGTCGCTTCGGTCTACTTCCGCGACATCTCGCACCTGTGGCAGATCTTCAACCAGATCTGGATGTACGCCTCCGGCGTCGTCTTCTCCCTGTCGATGCTCAACAAGGGTCCAGACCGACCTGGCGGCCAAGGGCTGGACGTGGGGCGGAGAGCCCTCCCGATCGTGACGATCTTCCGCCTCAACCCCGCCGAGCTCTTCCTCGAGGCCTACCGCCTCGACGCTGTACGGTTTCGCGATGCCGTCCTGGCAGGTGTGGCTGGGATGCGCCGCCTGGGCCTTCGGTATCTTTGGCCTCGGCTCGCTGATCTTCCGCCGCTTCTCGGCACGAATCGTGGAGGAACTCTGATGACGAACGCGATTTCGGTGGAGGAGCGTCTCCAAGCGCTTCCGCATCTACAAGAACCGCAACCAGTCCCTCAAGGGCGCGTTCCTGCAGCGTTCGCGCGCGCAGTTCGAGGAGTTCTGGGCCCTCGACGACGTCTCGTTTGAGATCCCGCAGGGCAAGACCTTCGGCCTGCTCGGACACAACGGTTCGGGCAAGTCGACGCTGCTCAAGTGCATCGCGAAGATCCTCACCCCGGACAGGGGAACGATCTCCTCGACGGGACGCATGGCCGCCATGCTTGAGGTCGGCTCCGGCTTCCACCCCGAGCTGTCGGGCCGCGAGAACATCTACCTCAACGGCGCGATCCTGGGCACGAGCAAGAAGGAGATCGACTCCAAGCTGGACGCGATCATCGACTTCTCCGGCGTCGAGCGCTTCATCGACCAGCCCGTGAAGAACTATTCCTCGGGCATGTATGTGCGCCTGGGCTTCTCCGTGTCGATCCACGTCGAGCCGGACATCCTCCTCGTCGACGAGGTCCTGGCCGTGGGCGACATGGAATTCCAGAACAAGTGCATGGACAAGTTCGCCCAGCTCAAGGATCAGGGGCGCACGGTCGTCGTCGTGTCCCACGGCCTCGAGCAGATGCGTACCTTCTGCGATCAAGCGGCCTGGCTGGACCACGGCAAGCTCGTCGACGTGGGTGCGGCCGCCGAGGTCATCGACACCTACTCCGACGTCGCTCACCACGCCGTCGAGGTCGAGGGTGGTGGCACGCGTTTCGGCAGCGGCGAGGCCATGATCGAACGCATCGAGCTGCTGTCGTCCTCCGGTGAGCCGACCTCGCTCGTCTACCCGGGCGATCCCGTGCGCTTGCGCCTGCACTACCGCGCGAACGAGGCGCATCAGAGTCCCCGGTCTTCGGCGCCTCCATCGACACCCGCGAGGTGTCTTCGTGTGGGGTCTGCACGGTATGGACGCCTGCTACGTGCCGACCTCGATCGAGCCGGGCACCGGTCACCTCGACATCGACATTCCGCGTCTGACCTTCAATCCGGGTGCCTACACGATTTCTGCGGCCATCCAGAACCAGGACATGACCAGCGTCATCGACGCGCTGCAAAAAGGCCCGCCGTTTCGACGTCCTGCCCGGCCCGGGCATGGAGTCCGGCGGCCTGGTGAACCTGGGTGCCTCCTTCACGGACCTGACGCCCTCGCGCCCCATGCGCGACGTGCCCAGGCGCGGCGCCGCCGACTACGAGCACCTTGCGCGTATGCAGGCCCAGCAGGCCGACGCGCTCGAGAATGAGGACTGACGGACGCGTCGACGTTTCGAGGCCGGGGCCCAGCGGGTGTATGCGCTGGGCCCCGGCTGTTATGATTGAGTTTGTGTCCTAAACGCGCCCACGAACTGTGACGGCCGCCCTATACTTATGGGAGAACTGTTCTCCAGTGACAAGGCACTGTCATGGCACCGATGCCCAAGCTGAGCCCCGCCGCGTACACATGCGCGCCCTCATCGCCGCACTGTCCCTCGCGCTCCTCGCCCTGCCCACGCCCGCGCGCGCCGACGACGGGGTTCAGTCTGGCCCGCAATCCGGAGTCGAGGGCTCCACCGATGCCCAGTCGGCGGGGCCCGCCGTTCCGTCAGCCGCTGCTATCCCCGAGGCCACGGAAGTGCCCGCCGCCCCCGGCGCGAGCGGTGAGGACCGGGCCTCCAACACCTCGTCGGTGACGGAGGAGCCCCGACGATGAGCGCGCCTGACGAGACCGGACGAGGGCACGTGGATACGCGACTCGATCGGCTGGTGGTGGCGGCGCGCCGACGGTACCTACCCGGCCTCCCAGTGGGTGCGGATCGGGGGCGGCCGCTACTGCTTCTACGACAGCGGCTACATGGCAACCGGCTGGCTGCGCAACGGCGCCGACTGGTTCTTCCTGGCTCCCTCCGGAGCGCTCACCGGCGGCTGGGTGCGCGATGGGGGCCAGTGGTACTACCTGGATCCCGCCAGCGGCGTCATGCGCACAGGGGCTCACGCCCGTGGACGGCACGTGGTACTACCTGGGATCGTCGGGCGCGATGCGCACCGGCTGGGAGGCTGGCTGACGGCTGGCACTTCTTCGCGTCCAACGGTGCGCAGATGGGTGGCTGGGTGCGCGATGGGGAGAGTGGTACTACCTCGACCCGAACACCGGCGTCATGCGCACCGCGCCCCTGGATCTGAATGGTCGCCACTACGAGTTCGACGCCTCGGGCGCGTGGCGCGGGTATGAGGCCCCGGCTGGCTACCTCCAGCCCACCGACCACATCACGGGGCTTGGCGACGCGACCAACACGCTCACCTGGGGCATGAACGGCACCAAGGTGCGTATCGTCCAGGTGCGCCTGGGCCTGTGGCACGCCAACAAGCTCGCCTCCGTCGACGCGCCCTTCGTCTCAGCCGTCAAGAACTTCCAGCAGCGGGTAGCTTGCCCGTGACCGGCGTCGTCGACAAGGCCACCTGGGACGCCATGGACACCGGCTACCCGTGGACAGTCGACCAGTACCAGGCCACGCCCCCTGCCCCCTGACGGCCACGCGCTCCGGAGCGCGTTGAGGCCATGATCGGATACGCCTGGAACCAGACGGGATCGTCCTACACGTGGGAGGGGCGGGCCCATACGACCTAGGGATTTGACTGCTCGGGCCTGGTCCTCCAATCCCTCTACACCGCGGGCCTGGACCCCCAGCCCATTAACGTCGTTAAGCACGCCTGGCCCTCCTACCGTACGTCGCAGGGAACTCTACGCCTACCCGCGCTTCCAGCACGTGCCCCTCGCACAGCGCCAGCGCGGCGACCTCATCTTCTACACGACGAGCGGCACTGTCACCCACGTGGCCATCTACCTCGGGGACGACATGGTCGTCCACACCGACTGGATGGGGCGTCCCGCCCGCATGCAGCACATCACCGTCGGATACGGGTGGGGCCGCATGACGCCAGACGTCGTGCGCCCCCTGCCCTGACGAGCATCGCGCAACGAGGCCGGTGCCGCCGCAGGAACACCCGCGACCGGCCCGGCCTCGTATGCGTCAGCGCACTCGATACGTCTAGCTACGGCCCATCAGCTTCTTGGCAGCATGCTTCGACTTCGACGCCGCGCTGCGACCGAACGCTGAGCTGCGAGCCCGCAGCGAGTTCCTCGCGCAGCGACGCAACTTCCTCGCGCAGCTCATGTACCTGCTGATGCAGGGCCGTCATCGTGTTGAGCATGTCGACGTGCACGAGGTTCAACGCCCCGTGATAGCTGGACTCCGCGAGCCATCTCCTCGCGCATCCGGCGGTAGTACTCCGCCGACAACAGCGCCCTGTCCCAGGTGCGGGGACGAAGGATCCTCCGTCGCCAGCATGGCGCGCAGGTAGCGGTCGCGGATGTGCAGGTTGTCCCACTTGTGCAGGTACGCGTCCGTGACGACGAGTGCCCAGAGACGCGTCCAACGTGTCGCGGTGGTGCCAGTAGGCCAGGGGCTCACCGTCGACGAAGCCGACCGGAGAGTCCGCCAGCAGACGCAGGTTGAAGTCCCAGTCCGCCTGCGTCTGCAGGGGAACCGTCCCAGTGGCCCACGCGGTCGGCGACCTCGCGGCGGATCAGCTGCGAGATCGGCGGCGTGTAAGTTCTCCACCATCATGTCCACGAGGGACAGACCGTAGTTATCCGTCGACAGGGACCTCGCGCTCGATCTCGATGCAGGTGCCGTCGGCGCGCACGCGCTCGCGGATGATCTCGCAGCGGGTGGCCACGCCGCCCGCCTCGGGATGCTCGTCCAGGTGGCGACCGTCTTCTTGAGGAAGTGCGGGTGCCAGGAGTCGTCATCGTCGTGAACCGCGTAGTAGCGGTTGTGCGGAGGCTTCAGGCCCGATTCGAGCGCGGCCTCGCGGCCCTGGAGACCTCGTTTGTGACGATCGTGATCTTGGAACGCACCGCGCTCTTCTGCTTCTTGACGACGGAACGCACCTCGGCCTCGTCGTCGGCGTCGTTGACGATCACGACCTCGTAGTCGTCGAAGCTCTGAGAAGCGATTGATGCGAGGGCTCGGGTGAGCATCGCCGGGCGGTTACGCGTGCGCACGACGACGGTGACTGTTGCGCTCATACGGTTTCTTCCTCTTCGGTCGGAGCGATCGAGGCGGGCGCCTCCACCTGGCGGTTACGCAGCAGGTAGATGGCGCTCGCCAGGAGCAAGTGCGTATCCCAGGGAGGCCAGGCCCCACAGGGCCATCGGGCTCAGCGGCATGTCGGCCCACCACCACTGGATGTCACCATTCAGGTTATCCCGGTGCGATCCACCCCATGTGTCGGATCGACAGGAGTCCTCGGACGTAGCGAGCGATCGTCGCGTGCATCGCAACCGCGTCGACGACGCTCAGGAAGAAGACGAACATGACAATCTGTCCTCGGGTCAGCGAGGACTTCTTAATGGCGGAGGAGAGCCAGATGAGCAGCCACGTGCCCAGCAGCGGCAGGGCGTAGCGGGAGTGGTAGCCGCCGAGGTTGGGGAACGTCGGCGGGGTCGCGATCAGCAGCGGGATGCCAGCCATTGCGCCGAAGACGACGAAGGCTGCCAGCGCCTTGCGCAGGCTCACGGTGCGTGCGCCGTAGAAGAGGACCGCGCCCAGGACGGGAGGCCGAGGGATCGTCGTGTAGCCCGGCAGGGGAGTGTCGCGCCAGCCGGGGCCGGAGTTCAACCCGATGAAGCCCGCGAAGTACTCGGGTAGGTAGCGGATGTTCATGATCGCGACCTCGATGCGCTCGCGCAGGGTCACCGAGGCCTCGGACTGGGCGATGTGGCCGGACTGGCCGGAGCCGAGCATGCACCAGATGCCGATGGCGCTGAGGACCGACGCGACACCGATCTCGGGCAGGTGGCGGCGACGGGCAGCCAGGATGAGGATGCCGAGGGACGCCACGAAGACGTAGAAGGCCGCGTCGCCCCGCGAGCCGTAGCACAGGAGGGACGCGAGACCAGCCACCCCCAGGAGGGTCCAGCGCCGCCAGCCCTGTGCGTTCAGGGCGCCGTAGAGAGCCGCGCCGTAGGCGAACACGCCCGTGATTGCCCACGAGGAGGGGTTATTGGAGGCGATGAAGTACAGGCCCATTGGGGTCCATGCGACGAGCGCGGACAGCGCGGTTGCGCGGCGCACCTCGCGGGTCGACAGCGCGCAGACCGCGCCGATCAGTGCCAGCGCGAGTCCAACGTTGATCGCGCGCATGATCCACACAGGTGCTCGACGTTGTGCCCCGCAAACAGATGGTGGAACTGGTAGAAGCCGTAGGGGTACTGGCCGTCGTTGTACCGGTACGAGGGGGTAAACGTGTCGTCTGAGTACTCCTCGATGCACGCGTGCGACTTGTCGGGGCTGAAGGCCTCGCACTGCGCGTGGGAGGTGGTTACGGGGGGCCATGACGTACAGATCCCCGTCGATGGTTGTCGTGCCGCAGCCCGTGGACTCGATGGGGCGCGGGCACCACGTGGAGACGAGGTGGTAGTCGTCGTCCGGAGACGCACCCGGAGGGATGCGAAGATCCAACCCGTGGCCACGGCGAGGATGCCGAGGATTAGGGATGACGAAGGCCAGGGGTCGTGCTGCGGTAGAGACGAAACGTTCCCGCGCGAGGCGAGCTGGTCGACGAGCGCACGTGCCATGAATTGAGCCAATCTGTCCGGGATAGGTACGTCTAATGTACACGAGTCGACAGCTGGCCCGGTGGCCGCGAGGCCGAGGAGAGGCTGAAAAACGACGGGCCAGTGGGGCATGCAGGTTGTCAGGGTGCCGTGGGCGTTCGTGGCCTCGGACGAGGGCCTGCGTGTAGGCCGGATTCACCTCAGGCTTCTCGCCGCGCTTGAGGGCCTCCTCGGCGCCCTGCGGATCGGCGAACTCGGGGATCGCTCCGAGTCGAGGGCCGCGTTGCGCTCAACGTAGACCGTGAGGGCGGCGAGGGCCTGCTTGGAGGTTTCGTCCGTGGCCGCCTGAGTGAGGCGATCGGAATAGTCGGTCTTGAAGGCGGCGGCGAAGGCCTCCCACGCGTGGTGGCGTTCGTCCGCGGTGGTTTCCCCCGAGCGCTTGGCCGCCAGCGACCTGTAGGCCTGGCCTGTTTCGGAGCCATTGAGGGCTTCGGTGAAGATCTCGTCCATGGCGGCGCATCCGGGCGAGGCCGCGTGGAGGGTCGGCATCGCCGAGCTTGAGGGCTGGCCGGGGTCTCCCGGGGAAACGGAAGCCGCCGGTGTCGACTGGGCGCTCTGGGTGTCCTCGAGCATGGAGCACGAGGCCGTGGCGAGAGCGCAGAGGGCGAGAAGTGCGAGCGAGGGGACGAGGCGAGTCACGAGGGGTCCGTTTCTGTTGGGAGTTACATCCAATCTATCAGCGCTGCGCGGCCCCTCAGAGGACCTCCAGCGTGGCGAATGGTGACGTATCCGACGGGTAAGTGGGGGTCGGTGGCGAGGAATGCGTGAGAACTACGGCATAATAGGAGCAGGAATCGGGTGAGTAGCACCCTCGGACGCCTGCGGGCGCGCAAAGGAGAAGACCTCATGAAGATCGTTGTGACCGGCGGTGCCGAGCTTCATTGGAGCGAATTTCGTTCACACGCTGCTGGAGGACCACCCGGACGTCGACGTCGTCGTCCTGGACAAGTTCACCTACGCGGGCAACCGCGCCTCCCTCACCGACGTGCCCGCCGAGCTCGCCTCGCGCCTGACGGTCGTCGAGGGCGACATCGCTGACGCCGACCTCGTGGACGGCGTCGTCGCCAGCGCCGACGCGGTCGTGCACTTCGCCGCCGAGTCGCACAACGACAACTCCTCCTCGACCCCTCGCCCTTCATCCAGACCAACCTGGTGGGCACCTTCACCCTGCTGAGGCCGTGCGCCGCCACAAGGTCCGCTTCCACCACATCTCCACCGACGAGAGTCTACGGCGACCTCGAGCTGGACGATCCCGCGAAGTTCACGCCCACCACGCCCTACAACCCCTCCTCGCCCTACTCCTCGTCCAAGGCGGGCTCGGATCTCCTCGTGCGCGCGTGGGTGCGTTCCTTCGGCGTCGAGGGCCACGATCTCGAACTGCTCGAACAACTACGGCCCCTACCAGCACATCGAGAAGTTCATCCCCCGCATGATCACGAACCGTCTGCGCGGCGTGCGCCCCGCCTGTACGGCGACGGACTGAATGTGCGCGACTGGATCCACGTGCGCGATCACAACACGGCCGTGTGGGACATCCTCATGAAGGGCCGCATCGGTGAGACCTACCTGATCGGCGCGGACGGCGAGACGAACAACCGCGACGTCGTCGCCATCCTCAACGAGCTGATGGGCTTTGCTCCGACGACTTCGATCACGTGACCGACCGCCCCGGCCACGACCTGCGCTACGCGATCGACAACTCCAAGCTGGTCACCGAGCTCGGCTGGGAGCCCCAGTTCACGAACTTCCGCGACGGCCTGGCCGACACCATCGCCTGGTACACCGAGAACGAGGCGTGGTGGGCGCCCCTCAAGGAAGCCGTCGAGGCGAAGTACGCCGCCGAAGGACACTGAGTCCTTGGATCACGTGACCCGAGACGAGGCCATGCCTCGCCCCCGAGTCACCGTCCTCATGGCCACCTACCACGCGGGATGGCCGAGGGTGGGGGCGTGGCTCGACGAACAGGTGGACTCCGTGCTCGCTCAGGTGGGCGTGGAGGTCCGCCTCGTCGTGTCCGATGACGCGTCGAGCGACGGCACCCGCGCGCACCTCGAGGAGCGCGCCAGCGTCGACCCTCGGATCACGGTTCTGCCCCAGCGCGAGGGTACCCCCGGCGTGACGGGTAACTTCCTGCACCTCTTCATGACGCACGCCCCCGACGGCTCCTACGTTGCCTTCACCGACCAGGACGATGTGTGCACGAGGACAAGCTGAGCTCTCAGCTGGCTCCTCATGGAGACCACGGGGGCCGACGTCGTGTCGTCGAACGTCACGTCCTTCCAGTGGCTGCCCGGCGGGGTGGTGGGGGAGCGCCGCCTGATCCGCAAGTCGCAGCCGCAGCGGACCTGGGACTTCCTCTTCGAAGCCGCGGGGCCGGGCTCAACCTACGTCTTCAGTCCGAAGGCCCACGAGGCCCTGGTGCGCGTGCTGAGCGGCCTCGATTACAGTGAGATCGGCGTGCACGACTGGTACGTCTACGCGCTGGCCCGCTCGATCGGCCTCACGTGGGTGATCGGTGAGGAACCGACCCTTGAATACCGTCAGCATGGCGGCAACGTGCAGGGTGCGAACTCTGGCTCCGGCGCGCGCGATGCCCGTATGGCCAAGCTGCGCAACGGCTTCTATCGCAATCAGTTCATTCTGACTGCCCGCACCGCCCAGAAGGTCGGCACGTTCGACGAGCGCCGCGCGCGCCAGCTGCGCGCCATCCTGCGCGAGCTCGAGAGCCAGGAGTCGCCTCGAGGTTGTGCTTCGCCCTGCGCTGGCGTCAGATCCGCCGTGATCGCCTGGAGGGGCTCAGCTCGCCGCCGCGCGCGTCCTGGGCGTGTGGTGAGGGCCTACCGCCGGTAGGTGACGAGTCCGCCGTCCGCATCTTCCGTCGTCAGGATCTGCGAGAGCCTGTCCGGCGAGACCGCGTGCGGGTCGATGACGACGACCGAGCGTCCCTGCATCCACTGATCCAGCACCTGTCCCGCTCCCGTGCGCGTCCCATAGCAACGCGACGCGGCGACCCTCAACCGGTGCCGACAGGGCGCGACCCGCCAAGGCCTCGTCGCGGGCCTGGGTGAGCAAGGGGAGTGTTGACGATGAGTGCGTCCGGCTGCATGGCGATTTCGGCGAGGCCGTCGAGGGCTCCGTCAAGGGCCGTTCCAGGCAAAGGCGAGGTACTGTGCGGGTTGCGCCAGCACTGTGTGCCCCGGCGTCCAACGCGTCGGATGCTTCGGAACCGAGAATATTGGTGACGAAAAAGGTCTCCGGGGAGGGCGTCGCGTATCGAGTACCTCCCATCCCATTGCCTGAGCCGCGATCTGCCAGAGGGTGTCTTGCCAGGGCTGAAAGAGTCGTGTAGATACGAGTTGGTGTCGCTTCGCCCGTGCCGAACAGATCGGCCGCAAGTTCGTTTGTCAGGGTAGTTGGCGATCTTCGCTAGCCATCGGCTGACCACGGGTCCTCCCAGCTCAACCCGCTCCTGGCCGTATTGGGTCAGCGCCGGGCCTGACCACCGTTAATTGCTGTGATACAGTGGGTGAGCCTGCTCATAGTTTCTAAGGACTTATTGTTCATGCTTTCAAGTATATCGAAGGTCCCAAGCGATCCAAGTACTTAGTAACTGTGAAGTCCTGGAAATAGGGCATTGTTTTACCGTTGGGTCAAGCGCTACGGAAAAGGTCTCAATATCGCGAAACGGCTTGACTTCCGACAACGACACGCGTGTAATTCTCGTAGTGACCGATTCGTTATAAGGAGCTCCCGCAATGTGGAACATCTTCGGTGACGGACCCCTGGAGTGGTCCGAGGGACGCCGACGCGGCGCAGTATGCCCGCATTGACGGCCCCTTGCGTGGCAGCAGCATGCTCTGTGTGCAGACGGATCCCGAGGCGTTTTTCCCGAAAAGGGCGGTTCCACTCGCGAGGCTAAGGCCGTTTGTCAGGCCTGCCAGGTGCGCGAAGAGTGCCTAGAATACGCGCTGGCTAACGATGAGCGCTTTGGCATTTGGGGTGGCATGTCTGAGCGCAGAGGCGGCGCCTGCGCCGTATGGCCGGTTGAGTCCGACGCAGCGCTCTGTCGGTGCGATCCTCGTCACAAGGGAGAGGCGCCGCTTACCCAGTCCGTTTTGCGGGCCATCGAGAATCAATCGGTGGCTCCCGCATTCGTTGACCATCATCGACGTCGCAGGACGCCACGTCACTCCTTTCCCGGCTGATCGCGTTCCCGAGGGAGCTCAGCTCGTGCGCGTCGGTCGCGCTCGCAACCTGGGCGACGCCATCAAGCGAGCGCGTGCGCAGAAGCCCGCTTTCACCTCGGAGCAGTGGTGGTGGATCCTCCACGAAGACAGCGCCCCCGAGCCCGAGTGCCTCGACGAGCTCATCCAGGCTGCCGCCGTCGGTAAGACCGTCGGAGCCGTCGGCGTCAAACAGATGAGCTGGGATGGCAGCCGCCTTCTCGAGCTCGGAATCTTTGCCACGGCCAGTGCCCGCCGCCTCGAGCGTATCGGCGATGACGACATCGACCAGGGGACAGCACGACGGCACGAGCGATGTCCTCGGCGTCGGAACTGCCGGTCTGTTCATCAGCGCCGAGGCCTACGAGACCGTCGGCGGCTTTGACACCGCGCTCGGGCCCTTCGGTGACGGCCTCGACCTCGGTCGACGTCTCCACCTGGCTGAGCTACCGCGTCATCGTGGCTCCCAAGGCGCGCGTGCGTCACGCCCGCGTCTCCCTGTATTCCGGCCTCGGCGCAGCGCACGACACTGACCACAGCGAGCCGACGGGCGACGTCTCCGACGCGGTCATTGACGGCAATGACGCGACCGATGGTTCCTTCCTCAAGCGTCGCTACGCCCAGATGTACAACTGGTGCAAGGCGGTTCCTGTACTTGTCCTGCCGTTCTTGGCGCTGTGGCTCCTCGTGTGGAGCCCCGCCCGCGCCCTGGGGCGCATCCTGACGGGGCGGGCCTCCCTCGCGCTGCCGGAAATCGGTGCCCTCATGTCCCTGATCGGCGCGACCCCTCGCCTGCTTGCCAGGCCGCGCACGTGCAGCCCAGTCACGCCGCGTCCCCGCTCTGCTCTCCGCGCGCTCGAGACGGCTCCCGCCTTGCTGCGCAAGGAACCCGCGGGCGTGGACGAAGACGAACATGGAGAGCGGATCGATCCGCTTATCGTGGCCTCGATGCGCCGCTACCGCTTCCGCTCGGCATCGACCGCCCTGGGGCTCCTCATCCTGACCACCACCCTGGCGCTTATGCGGTGGTGGGGGACGTCGGCCGGGCTTGTGGGCGGAGCCTGGGTCTCCGTGCCTTCCTCATGGTCCGAGCTGTGGGGAGCCGCGTGGTCCGCGTGGATCCCCGGCGGCGACGGATACGCCGGTGGGGCTGATTCGCTGACGATCCTCTTGGCGATCCTGAGTGCGCCCGTCGCGGCCATGGGTATCACCCGGGAGCGCTCGCGACGTTCCTGCTTGTCGCGTCGACGCCGATCGCCTCGATGATGGCCTGGATTCCCTCGCGTTCCCTCGCCTCGTCTGTGCGTGTGCGCTTCCTCGTGTCTCTCGCCTGGGGGCTGGCCCCTCGCTGCTCATGAGTGCGACCCACGGCGTTCTCGCAGCGACCCTCGCGCACGCCGCCCTGCCCCTCTTTGTTGCATACTGCGCGGGCCAGCCCAAGCCCCTGCTCGTCGCTGGCGCCGCTGGCGTCGACGATGCGCCGCTGCGCCCGCGCGGAATCAACGGCGGATGCGCCGCCCTCGCTCGTCGTTCTTGCCTGCTGCGCCCCCTGGATGCTCCCGCTGGCCGTGGGCGCGTTGGCGTGGCGCTCGCTCCGCTCGCTCCTCGTGGCCGCACCCGCCCTCGTTCTCCTCCTACCGACCCTACGCGTCGATCGCGGCGCGTCCTTCGGCGTGGCCAGCGCTCGCCTCGACGAGCGGGGGAGTGCACGCCACACGCGTGCCGACTCGTGGATGGCGATGCTGGGTATGCCTGCCGTCCCGTCGACGCCCCTCGAGGCCATCGCTCTCGGCACCATCGGTGCCGGCGTGATCGCCGCCGCGGCGCTCGCCCTGCTGCGCCTGCGCACTCGCTTCGCCGCCCTTGCCTTCTGCGGGGCCCTCGTGGCCGCAGCGGTTGGCTGGGCTGCTTCGCAGATCGGCGTGGGAATCTCCGGTGCATTCGTGGCCACCGCGTGGACCGCTCCTGCGCTGTCCCTGTCCTGCGGCTCCCTGCTCGTGCTCGCGGCCCGTTCGGGTTCGAGCAGCGGCGACGAGGCCGAGGCCGCCCGCCGCGCGTGGGATGGCTCGCGCCCCTTCGCCGTGCGCGCGCTCGGCGCGCTCACCGCTCTGGTTCTGCTGGCAGCGGGCGCAGGCATGGCCGTGAGCGCATTTGCCGCCCGCGGCGACGCAGCGGACACCCCGACCTTCACGCTCGCGCAGCGCTCGACTGTCTCTCCGCTGTCCTCGCCGATCGTCTCAGCTGTCGCCTCGCAAGCCCAGCGGTCGACGCGCGAGGGCGCATCCTCGTCCTCGACGGCGATCCCACGAACGACACGGTCAACGCGTCCCCTGTGGCGCGGCACGGGGTCCCTCTCTGACCGACGCGTCACCGGCAGCTCGCGCGCTCGCCCTCGCCCAGGCTCGCGCCGGCGCTGCGGACGGAGTCCTGCGCGACCCCGCGACCGCCTCGCTCGCCCAGGCGGCCTACACGCTCGTTGTCTACCCCGATGACGCGACCGTGGCGACCCTGGCCGCCCACGACGTTGACACGATCCTCGTGCCCCTCAGGGGCCAGCGGATCCCAGGCCCTGACCTCGGGCCTCGACCGCGCCTCCGGCCTCGAAAAGGTCGGCGACACGAACTCTGGCACCGTCTGGCGCGTGCGCCCCGGCGGTGTGACCCCCGTCGCGCGTCCGCGTCGAATCGGCGTCCGGCGTGACAACCCCGGTCGGCGCCAGCCAGCTCAGCGTCAGCGGCGACGTCGACGCAAGCGGCATCCTGATTCTCGCCGAACGCGCCGACTCCGGATGGCGCGCATACGTCGACGGCACCGCCCTGTCCGCCACTGAGGGCGGCCGACGGATGGTCGCAGGCCTTCGAGATGCCCGCAGCCGGTCACCTGACGCTCACCTACAGCGCGTGGTGGATCATCCCCTGGCGGATCGCCTCCGGCGTGTGCCTGGTCGTTGCCGCAGCAAGCGCCCTATCCGCGTGGAGGAAGAGATGACGAAGCGCCGCACCAACTCCTGACGACCCTCACAGGAGCGGGGATTGCCGTGGCGGTTGTGGCCTCCGCGTCCATGTGGGTGTCCTCCGCGCCCAGTACGGTAGACGGCACCGCGCAGAGCGCGCACCCCTCGCAGGTTCAGCTCGCCTGCCCCTCCGGCATCGTCGACCCCTTTGACACAACGAACGTCGCGGCGGGCACCACGTGGTCGTCGGTGGCCACGGCTCCCGTGTCACCCGCTCCCGCGAGCGTGACGGGACAGGGCGGTGTTATCCCGACTGCCCTCACCCTCGCCGGGCAGGGCGGCGGTGAACTCGCCGGCCTCAGCGCCGTCGGCTGCGCGGCCGCTCGCACCTCTCAGTGGATCGCGACCGGCGCGACCACGGCGGGAGCTGACATGGTCCTGATCCTGTCCAACCCGGGCCCCACGGCCTCGGTCGTCAGCATCGACGGCTACGGCGCATCGGGCCCGCTCAACGCTGCGCCGCGTCAGGTCACGGTCCCCGCGCGCTCGTCGGCTTCGGTGCTGCTCGCCGGGTGGTTCCCCGATGAGAGCGCGCTCGCTGTTCACGTGCGCGCGGACGGGGAGGGGTTGCCGCCTGGGCACAGGCCTCCCTCATGAACGGTGAAATCCCGCAGGGCACCACCGTGGCTTCCGCGGTCGTTCCCGCCACCACGCAGACGATTGTTGGTGTGGATCCGAAGGGACGTCCCTGCTGCGTATCGCCTCGCCGTCGGCAGATGCGCACGTGAGCGTCTCCGTCGCCGATTCGAGCGGCGTGCACCCCCTAGCAGGCGGTGAGGCAACGGTTGTCGAAGGCACGACCCTCGACATGCCCCTCGACGGAGCATCCGCGGACTCCAGCCCGATCACCCCTCATCGTGACCTCCGACCACGAGGTCGTGGCTCGAACGACGACGATCACCCTCGGCGCACCTTGGGCCGAGCGCGCAAAGCGCATGGATCATGCGTTCCAATGCGGCTCCCGCCACCGCTCTCACCGAGGCGGTTATCCCGGGCGCGACGCAGCTCGAGGGCATGGGACGCCAGGTTCTCTCACGACGCCGATCCGCGCCACCTCACTGGCCACCAATTCGGGCGTGACCAACGTGCGTGCCAGCCTCCTGCTCTACGCTCCCGCAGACCCCAGGCCCCTCGGCTGATGAAGGCGCGGTGTCCTCCGGTGCTCCCAGCCCGACGGCAACCCCCTGACATCTGGGCCTCGCCCTCGCCGAGCAGCGGACAGTCCGGGGCGAGCCAGTCCGGTGGCGCCCAGGACGCGCAGTCCAGCGGCACATCCCCTCGACGCCCGGAGCGGTTGCCGTGCGCGTGGGGACGCGCACCATTTTACGTCGCCCCTGGGATTCCGACCCTCGTGGATCTGCCCGACAACGCAGGGTACCCTCAGCGCGGACTCTCCGATTCAGGCGGCAGTGGTCATCTCGGCGGACACGGCCGTGGGGCGCATGACCACGACGTGGAACGTGGGCACGGAAGGCATCAGCGCCGTCAGCGGCGCCATTCGCGCCACCAACTGAAGCTCTGCTCAGCGCATCGCGTCGTCGATCTCGTCCGGTGGCAGCGCCAGGATATGGCTGATGCGCTCAATCAACACACGCCGCGTCGCGAGCGCAACTTCTTCCAGGGGCGCAGCGCAGGGTGATCGGCAGTCGGTAGACGACGATACGGTCGTGCAGCCCTCGACGGCGATCCGCCGGGAAAAATGCGAGCGACGACGACGTTATGAGACTCCCAGGGCGCAGGGATTTGACGGGGAACGTCCTCGACAGCGAACTCAATCGTGGCCACCTGCGGCCAACGGTGAATGAGCTCGGTGACGAGCTCACCCACCATCAGATCAAAGTCCTCGCGCCGCGTTCTCCACGCCAGAGTCCCTGGGAAAAACAGGGGGACCACGCGGACCGCGACCGTGGCGGTCGCGACTCGAGACATGGCGGCGCGTAGGAAACACCCCTCAGGGTAGGGCGTATGGCGCGCCGAAGCGGGCGATACGGGCACAGAGTGTCGTACTCTTAGGGGCGTGATTGCCCAACGCCACTGCTCCAAGCCCGGCTGCTCCACGGTCGCCGTCGCGACCCTGACCTACGACTACCGCGACTCGACGGTCGTCGTCGGTCCCCCGCGACCGTCGCCGACCCCAACTCCTACGACCTGTGCGAAGAACACGCGCATAACCTCACCGCACCTCTGGGCTGGCGGGTCGTGCGTCTGGCAACCACCTTCGAGCCCGCCCCGCCCTCGGGGGACGACCTCGCGGCACTCGTCGACGCCGTGCGCAGGGTCGCTCAGGAAGCGCAGGCGGCGCCGGCCTCGCCCCAGGAGACGCGCAAGCCGACCACCGGACCCTTCGGGCCCGCGCGTTCCGTCGGTACCCCCGACACGTCCAGCCCACTTGATCCGTCGAGCCCCCTACGCCCGACGCCGCGCCCAGTTCACCATCGTCGACGGCGCCGACGCCGAGGCAAAGCGACTAAGAACTACAGGCCGGAAATCGGGCCTGCGTGGCCTCGTGGAAGCGGCCCTTGCCGCGCGCGCGACGCTCGGATTCGCGAACCCATTCGCGATCCCTGCGAGCTACCAGACACGGCCGCAATGACAACCTCCGGATGGAGGCCATCGGGCAGGGGCGTCTGCACGCGACGCGACGAGGCGCTGAGCCAGCGAGAGGGCGACCTCTCCTCGAACGCGCACGTTCAAGGAGCGATTCGACTGCAGGAAAGCACGAGCCTCCGCGACGAGGGGCATCGTCGAGGGGAGGATCGTCGCGGTGCGCGCCCATCCTCCAGGCCCGGGGGAGCACGAGCGGCGGATAGAACACGGATGCGCCCTGCGAACACACCATCGTCCCGGCCGCCAGATCGCCCAGGCGCTTGCCTTTTGAGCTCATGATCTCCGCGAGTACGGCCAGGCCGCCAAATGTCGCCCAGTTCTCCAGAATGCCTGTCGAGACGCGCACCGCGCTATGGCGGGCCGTGATCGCGCCACCGTCATCACGCACGACACGCAGGTTAAACGCCCACTTTCCGAGGGAACGCCCGCGGGTCGCGATCTCGACGATGAGCGGCAGGAACAACATTGTCGTCGAGAAGAAGCCGATGACGATCACGCGCTGGATCGATGGGGACGGCGAGGTGAACCTGGCGGCCATCAAAAACAGCACGATCGTGCACAGGAAGTACGTCGTCGCGTCCGCTGACGGCGGCAGCGAAGCGCTCCGGAGGCGAGGCCGGCTTCACGTCCAGGGTGACTGCCTCGCCCGTGCGAACAAAAATCGTCTTGAAAGGCGCTCGACTGAGTGCGTTGCGTGCTCATATATGACACGCTAGTCCAATGGACATTGATGTGCTGCGGGTAAGTGGCGAAACGGAATGGAAACGGCTGGAACAGTTGACGCGCCAGCGCTCGTTGTCGGGCGATGAGATCGACGAACTTGACCGTCTCTACCGTGCGACCACGACGGATCTGGCGCGTGTGCGTACGCTCAACCCCGATCCTGACGTGATCGCTGAGCTGTCGCGCATTCTGTCCGCTGCGTGGGCGTCTCGCGGGCACCGGCGGGCTGTCCGGAGCCGTCATCGCGCGTTTCTTCACCGTGTCCCTGCCGCTGACGCTCTATCGGATCCGGTGGGTGACCCTGGCTGTGATGCTCGTCTTCATCGCCATCGTGGGTATCCAGGCGCACTACCTGATGAGCAACCCGGACGTCATGAGCCAGCTGGGCACTCCCGAACATCTGAAATACTACGCGCAGAGTGCGTTCGTAGAGTATTACCACCAGGACACGAACGCGGAATTCGGCCTGTCCGTGTGGGCCAATAACGCGTGGATCGCTCTGGTGGGCGTGGCCACGGGCATCACGGGCGTCTACCCGCTGAAGATCCTGTGGGATAACGCCACGAGCCTCGGCACCTCAACGGCCGTCGTCTTCAGCTACGGGGAGTCTGGCATTCTTCCGTTTCATCCTGCCGCACGGTCTTCCCGAGCTGACCGCCGTCTTTCATCTCGATCGCGGCGGGCCTGCGAGTCTTTCTGGGCGCTCCTCGTGCCCGGTCCGATGACGCGCTTCCAAGCGGTCGGACAGGGCGGCTCGCGGCGCGATGACGGCCGCGGCAGGCTGCGCCATCCTCCTGGCTGGATCTGGCGTCCTGGAGGGCTTTGTGACGCCCTCTGACCCTGCCCGATGCCGTTAAGATCATCCTCGGCGTTCTCGAGGACGGCCGCCGTGTGGGCTACACCCTCATCCTGGGCGACGCGCGCACCTGGCGGGCTCCAATGCCGACGTCGGCGATTGACGCTGGCTACCACCAGCCCGTCTCGGGCTGAGCAGTCGCAGCGTCGTAGTGCGTGAGAAAGCGTGACGCTAGAGGGCGACCGCTCTTCTTGAGCTCGATGTAGCGGTCCGCCGTCCGCGCGGGAAGGAGACCCGCCGAGGGCGCGCACGGTCAGCGCGCCGGACAGGCGAGCGTCGGTTGCTCCCGCCTCGTCGGAGCGTTCGGCCAGGGCTGCAGAGGCGGCGGAACACCTGCTCGGCATCCTCACGTCCCTCCCGCGCTCGGATTTCATCCGGGTCCGTCGCCGAGGCGACGAGGACCGTGTGGCGGTCGCTGAGGCGCGCCAGCGCATCGGTGAACTCGGTTTCCATGCCCGGCTGGCGGGATCTTCGTCGCGACGACGACGAACGCGGAGTGATGCACGGTCTGCTCGACCGTGTTGACCATCTCCGACCAGTCGGTGACGTCCAGTCGGGGTGAAATGTCCATGAACGTGTGAGCCAGCGTCTCGATGACCTTGGCTCCTCGCACGCCGGAGACTCGTGCGCGGACGGCCGAGTCGAGGACGATGAGATGGACCTTGTCGCCCGCTCGGTCGGCCAGAGCAGCGAGAAGCAGGGCGGTTTCGATGGAGGGAGTCGAGGCGCGGGGCTCGGCCCAGCGCGATCGAGTCGACTTCCTCGTGCTCGGGTGCTCGAGCAGGGGCCGAGGATGCGCGCCCGCAGTCCACGACGATCACGACGTGCCGGTCGCGTTCGGGCCTCCACTGGCGCACCATGAGTTCCGGCGAACGGGCGGAGGCACGCCAATCGATGTCGCGCGGGATCGTCGCCCACGACGTAGGAACGAAGCGAATCGAACTCGGTTCCCGCGCCGCGCAGCGTCGTCGAGTCGTTCCTTCGAGCTCGTGCAGGCGAGCCAGGCGTGAAGGCAACAGGACGCGCCTTAAACTCGGGAAGCACCGACAGGGACAGGGGGCGCAGACAAGCTCACCTGGCGCGCTCCCAGGGTGCAGGGGGCCCCCACGGGCGAATGGTGACGACGTCGGCATGGCGAGTGCCACGACGGGTCGGAGCGAGCACCGTGGTGACGCGCTCGGAGGTGCGCGGCCGCAGCCGCACCCGCTGACGCGAGGGGGACGGGTTGAGCGAGGGCGGCCACGCGTCGCGCACGTCCAGGTTCATGTGGCGCTTCGTCGTGTTGGTCAGCCGCAGGCGAGACTCGGTGGTCTGGTCAGCACGAATCGGCCCGGTGACGTCGCGGCTCAGACGCAGCGTGCGCGGGGAGGGCGCGGCGAAGGCATCGAGGAGGCACACGGCCACGACGAGGCCACACCATGCCCACGCGAGAGCGCGAGACGGGGGCGAATACGAGGGGGATGAGCCCAACCAGGACGAGGAGCGCGCTACGCGCCGAAATCGCCACGGGGACCTCAGCGGGGCACGGGGGTGGCCGCGAGGACGCCGGCGACGACGTCCGTTGCGGTGACGCCCTCGAGGTTGGCTTCTGCGCGCAGCCCCAGGCGGTGTGCGAGCGTCACGGGTGCCATCGTCTTGACGTCGTCGGGGGTGACGAAGCCGCGTCCCTGGAGGAACGCCCACACGCGCGAGGTGCGCAGCAGCGCTGTCGCGCCTCGCGGAGACACGCCCAGGCGCACGGCGGGAGAGGTGCGCGTCGCACGGCACAGGTCGACGAGGTAGGCCATGACGGCCGGGGAGACCTCGATGTGGGATGCAACCGTGTGCGGCCTGAATGTCGGCGGCGCTTGCGACGGGGCGGATACCGGCCTCGGCCAGCGCCATCGGGCTGAAGCCCGCCTGGTGACGCGCGATGATGTCGATCTCAGCCTCGCGCGACGGCAGCGGCAGCTCGAGCTTGACCAGGAAGCGGTCCAGCTGAGCCTCGGGCAGCGGGTAGGTACCCTCGTATTCGACCGGGTTCTGCGTCGCGATCACCATGAAGGGATCGGGCGGCTGACGGGTCTCTCCGTCGATCGACACCGTGTGCTCTTCCATCGACTCGAGGAGGGCGGACTGGGTCTTGGGGGGCGTTCGGTTAATTTCGTCGGCGAGCAGCAGGTTCGTGAAGACGGGGCCCTCGCGGAAGACGAACTGCGACTGGCCGGCGTCCCACACCATCGAGCCCGTGATGTCGGCGGGCATGAGGTCGGGAGTGAACTGGATGCGCGCCATGTCGACGTCAAGGGCCCGCGACAGGGTACGAACGAGCAGGGTCTTCGCGACGCCGGGCACGCCTTCGAGGAGCGCGTGTCCGCCCGCGACGAGGGCGACGATGAGCCCGCTGATCGCGGCGTCCTGGCCGACGACAGCCTTGCCGATCTCCGCTTTCAGAGCCAGCAGGGGCCTCCTGGGTGCGCCGCTCGGATTCGTCGAGCGCGCGGCCCGACCAGCCCTCGCCGGTGGGGGCAGAGAACGAGGCCCGTGGATCTTGCGGGGCGACCTGAACCTGGGGCGCGTAGGGGTGGCACGCCCCTGCATGGGCATCTCACCCTGGGGAGCGTAGCCGTTGGGTGGCATCGCGGGAATGGGGCCGGGCTGGGGCATGCCCTCGGGCGCGGGGCCGGGGATCGGGCTAGTCATGGCGAATCTCCTTTTTCGAGAGCGTCGAGGTCGTTGGCGAGGCGAATGAGTGCCTTTTCGGAGGTTGGGGGCGGTCCCCACAGGAGGGCGGAGGAGCGCGAGGGCAGGCAGGCCTCGCTGTTCCATCGCGTGGGCGAGGGCCTCCCGGTCGGCGGTGTGAGCAATGCCCAGGGTGGTCGCGATGCGCGAGGCCGTGGAGCTGCGCAGTGCCTGCGCAGCGTGCTCGTAGGCGCGCTGCGAACGCATGAGGCGCGCCTTACCGATGAGTGTCTCGGAGGCCGGAACCTCGACGGGGAGGCGCTCGGAGGTGAGGGGGCCGAGCCTGCGCCCACGCGCGAGGGCCGCCAGCAGACAGGCGGCAATCATCATCAGTAGCGCGGGCATAAGGTACGGGGAGGTGAGCACTTGCTCATCAGACGTGCCCGTCGGGGTATCGCTGTGCGTCGGCGAATACCAGGCGACCTTCGGGGTCCGGCCGATCGCGTTGATCGCCAGCGCGGCGTTTCCTCCCTCGGTGATCGCGCGGTTGCGCAGGCGTAGTGAGTCGGGGATCAGGGGCACGGAAGCGACCCGAGTCAGACCGCTCGGCGTACGCGTAGTTCTTGCCGTCCTCAGAGAAGCACAGGTCCCACCCCTGGGCGGTGCCGGACAGCACGTAGCTCGAGGGCTGCAGGTGCTGCGTGCGGTGAGCGATCTCGGAGGAGCATCCGGGGGTCATCCAGGTTGAGCTCTTGCCGTATTCGCGCTCGGCGCGCAAGCCCTGAGGTAGGGGGCGTGCGATCCGTACTCCTCTTCGAGGCCCACGTAGACGACGTTTGTGCGCGTTTCAACAGCCTTCGCCACCTCGCTGCTCATGCGCGACGGGAAGATGACGACGAGGGTCGTGTTCTCGTCGACTGACGCGGCTTGCTGAGCGTTCACGTCGCGCACGGAGATGCCTCGGTTGCTGAGGACCTGGGCGAGGGCGCGCGCCCCGTCGCCTTCCTTGTTCCGGATACCGACGGGCGCGTTGTTGTACCCGGACTTGGGCAGGATGGATCCCGCGACCGCCAGGAGCAGTACGAACACGACAATGATGATCATGGGGCGTGCCGCGGTGAAGCGCTCGCGGGTGGTGGGGGGTGATGACAGCGACCTGTTTGGCTTTCACGATGCCACCTCCGCGTCGTGGCATGCGCGGATGAGCTCCGGGGTGAAGCGGCGCAGTGCCTCAACCTGATCAGGGGGACACGTCGGAGCGGCCGTAGCGTACCTTGTCGAAGGCCTGTGCAAAATGATCGAGCTGAGGGCCAAAACATGGGCACCACTCGAGTTGCCGCCTGCGCGGCCTCGCGCGCCGTCAAGCCGGGCGCGGAGGTCACGACGCCCTCAGCGTCGAGGTCCAGGACCATGAGGCGGTACGCCCACACGTAGGCCAGGTCCCAGTCCTGGGATGCCACTGCCTGGTCGAACGAGGCCTGGGCTTCGGCCTCGCTGGCCTCTTCCTCGAACACGGTGGGAGAGACGCGCTTGGAGAGGCGGATCGGGTTGAGAATCAGCACGATGATGATCGCAGCGACCGCGATGATTCCCAGGATCAGCGAAGATCAGGGAGACCGGGGGAGCGCCCTGTCCCTTCCAGGACATGGCATCCCAGAACCAGTCGACGAGCGACGCGAACCAGCGCGCGATGGGGTTGGGAACATTGCTGTACTCGTGGTGAGAGAGTTCCTCAACGATCCACTCGTGCGCCTCCCCCTCGTCGGGGTCAGCGGAGCGTCGCAGGAGAGCAGGCCGATCACTGCTGCTGCGCGCCTGCCTGTACGAGGACTGCGACGAAGTTTTTCCTTACGGATACGCAGATCTGTGTAAATGAGCGTCTCGAACGCTGCGGAGAAGGGCAGCAAGAGCGACGAACCGAGCATGATGAAGAAGGTGGAGATCGCCATGGCGACTGGGTTCGTGGGGTCGGACGACACTGCGACGACGAAGATGCCGCCGATGATACCGATGATGAATCCCAAGAATCCACCGATGAAGGTGACGACGATGTTCAGCAGCAGGACGCGGCCAAGGGTCGGCCAGAACTCACCCTTGACGAGCGACCAGGAACGCTTCAGCGAATCGATGGGGCCGATCTCTTCGAGGACCGCACAGATCAGGGGCGAACAGTAGCTTGATCTGGAGGAAATACACGAGGATCATGACGGGGAAAAATCGCCAGGAATGACGACGAGCACGACCCACCACAGACTCTCATCGCCCCCGAGATCGTGACGAGCGATCCGAAGACGGCGATAATCCAGAGGATAATCGGAACCGTGGTAATGAGGCCGGTCAACACGAAGGTAGCGATGAGCGATCCGAGTCGCTTGCGCGTCATCGCCCACGCTTCGGCGATTGTCAGGGTTCTTGCCGATCGTCAGCTGCGAGACCGTCGCGCCAGCATGCCCGTCAGAATGCTCGTGCCCGCAAACGTGGCGATCCACTGCGCCATGTACGAGACAATCCGCAGGAGGAAGGCGTTGGCCAGCTCCGTCGTTGAATCCCCGAGTCCCTGGGGGTCATTCGCGGCGTCGGCAACGGACTCGTAACCGAGGCCCGAGAGAAAACGTCGACCCAGCGGCAATCAACGACACGAGCAGCATGATGACGATGGTGAATCCGAAGAGGACCTTCGGGTTCGAGCGGATCGCCTCGAAGGCGCCGCTAAACAGGTCGCCGATAGTGAGGGGCGCAGGGGATGATGCCGGGCTTGGACTGCCAGCCCCACCGGTTGGTGGTCGAGTAGCCGGATGCGCCGGGCTGGGCGTTGTAGCCCGGCTGGGCTACCGTAGGCGGGCTGGGCACCGTAGGCGGGTGCCTGGGGTGCGGCGATGCCCTGCTGGGCCCCGTATCCCTGTGTGGCCTGGGAGCCGTGAGCCCTGCTGGGCTCCGTAGCCCTGCTGAGCGCCGTAGCCCTGCTGAGCGCCGTAGCCCTGCTGAGGTGCCGGGGCGCCAGCTTAGGGGTTGCGGCGTCCACCCCTGCTGGGGGCTGACGGATCGGGAGAGGTCCAAGGGGAACTCATTGATGCCTCCATGTTGATGGTGCTGCTACGTCGTCCATCCTGCCATATGAGCAACTCACGCGAAACCTTATCTCGGGGAGAAATTGAAGGATGGCTGCGCGAGTCTCCTGCGTTCGTGACGATTTCGTGACACTATCGTGATATGAGTTCGCGCATCCTCGTCGTCGACGACGACGTCGCCCTGGCTGAGATGATCGGCATTGTCCTCCAGAACGAGGGGCTTTGAGGTCGTCTTCTGTGCCGACGGATCTGCCGCGTTGCCTCAATTTCAAGAACACAACCCGGACCTGGTTCTCCTGGACGTCATGCTGCCCGGCATGGATGGATTTGACGTGTGTCGTGCGATCCGCCGGGTCTCGGACGCGCCGATCGTTATGTTGACCGCCCGTTCCGATACCTCTGATGTTGTGACGGGACTCGAGGCCGGCGCCGACGATTATGTGCCCAAGCCCTTCAAGCCCAAAGAACTGGTGGCCCGTGTGCGAGCGCGCCTGCGCGGCCGTGAGGACACCGCAGGCGGATGAGGGCCTTGCCCTCCAGGATCTGTCGATCGACGTTGCCGGTCACATCGTCAAGCGTGAGGGGCGCGTCATCGCGCTGACCCCCTCGAATTCGATCTGTTGGTGACCCTGGCGCGCTCGCCGTGGAAGGTGTTCTCGCGCGAGGAGCTCCTCGAGCAGGTGTGGGGCTACCGTCATGCAGCCGACACCAGGCTCGTCAATGTCCACGTGCAGCGCCTGCGCTCCAAGATCGAACGCGACCCGGAGCGTCCCGAACTGATCGTGACAGTCCGCGGGGTTGGGTACCGTCGTCGGCGCAGGGGCGTAGAGACGCGCTTAAGGGATCTGCTGCGTGCCGTCGCATCGTCGAGGCCGTGGTCCCTTCTCGCCTCCTCGCACCTCGCCAGGCGCATCCGGCATTCCCTGTCCGCCCGCATCGCTCTGGCGATCACGGTCGCCGCACTCGTCATTCTCCTCGTTTTTGGGGTGATCATCGCCTCCCAGCTGCGCAGCTCTATGTTTGAGACGCGCAAGGACGCGATTCTGGCCGACGCATCCCCTGCGTTTCTCCTCCGCGCAATCCGTATTCTCCTCGTCCACGGCCTCCTCTCCCGCGCAGGGTTCAGGAGTCCGCGCGCGGCGCTCTGGCCTCGCTGAAGGCCTCGGCGGTCGGCGCGGGTGCGACCAACGTGGCGCTGTTGCGCTCGGAGGGTGCGACGGCCTCGCTGCGCATCAATCAGATCGAGGACGAGCAGATGCGCGCGCTCATCACCCGCAGATGCGCACGGCGGTCTCGGGTGGGGGCGCCCAGTGGCAGTCGGTTGGTATCCGCTCGAGCGACTCCGACAAGGTGGTCCCCGGAATTCTCGTCGGTACTCAGGTGCAGCTGCCTCGCGCGGGCACGCATGAGCTCTACATTCTCTACTCGCTGTCCGCCGATCAGGCGTAGGGTCGACGTGGTCCTGCGGGTTCTCGTCCTTTCCGCGCTTCCGATCATCGTGGCCCTGCCGATCGGCGTGTTCGCGCTGCTGCATCGCCTTCTCCTCCCCGTGCGCGTGACCGCTCAGGCGGCGACCAAGGCGTCCAAGGGCGACCTCGACGTTCGCGTGGATGTGCACGGAGACGATGAGATGGCCGACCTCGGGCGCGCCTTCAACGCGATGACCTCCTCTCTGCAGGACACGATCTCGCGCTACGACGAGCTGGCCAAGCTCCAGCAGCGCTTCGTCTCCGATGTTTCCCACGAGCTGCGTACCCCGCTGACGACGATCCGCATGGCCGAAGACATCGTGTGGGACAACCGCGAGGACCTGCTGAGCTCACGCCCGTCGATCCGCCGAACTCCTGCACGACCAGACCGAACGCATGGAACAGATGCTCGCGGACCTTCTCGAAATCTCTCGATACGACGCCGCCAGCGCCCTCCTGGACGCCGAGGGACCGCGACCTGCGCCCGATCGTCGCGCGCGTCGTTGAGGGGATGCGCGGAGCTTGCTCAGCGACAGGATGTGCGCGTCGAGACCGTTGCTCACGGGCGAGTCGCCGCCGAGATCGACGAACGCCGTATCGAACGCGTCATCCGCAACCTCGTCGTCAATGCCATCGAGCACGCCGACGGCACGCCCGTGACGATCACGCTCGCCACGACCGAAACCGACGTCGCATGCCGCGTGCGTGACCGAGGTGTGGGCATGACCCAGGAGGTCGCCGACCACGTCTTCGACCGCTTCTACCGAGCCGACACCGCCCGCGCGCGAGCGACCGGCGGCACCGGCCTCGGCCTCGCGATCGCAACCGAGGACGTCGCCATCCACGGAGGACGCCTGCAGGGCATACGGAGAACCCGGCCGCGGCGCATCCTTCCTGATGACCCTGCCCAAGCGCGCGGGCGAGGGATATCGTCAGCCGCCCCCTGGCCCTATGGGAGGACGAATGAGACGCCACCTGATGCCACTGGCCGTCGCCGCCTGCCTTGCCCTCGCCGGGTGCGCGTCCCTGCCCACCTCATCGGCCCCGGCTCCCTTCGACGTGTCCGCGAGGGATGGCAGCGGCATCCAGTTTTCCGCGGAAGGACCCTCCGACGGGGCAGACGCCGCGACCCTGGTGAGCGACTTCCTGCTGGCCTGCGCCGCGGCCCCCAGGACGACTATGCGACCGCGCGCCTGTTCCTGAGTGCAGCGTCGGCGCGTTCATGGCAGCCCGAGACGGAAATCCTCGTCTCACGACACGGACACGGCTCCCTCTGTCTCCGGCGGTTCCGAGACTGGCACCGAGGTGGAGGTGACGGTCTCCGTGCTCGGCGTGGCCAGCATCGACGCCTCGGGCGTGTTGACCCGCGTGGCCGCCTCGACCGTGACGCGTACCTTCAGCCTCGTGCGTGAGGAGGGGCAGTGGCGCATTAACAGCCCGGAAAACCTGGTCCTCATGGGTCGGGCGTCCTTCACCGCCTCCTTCTCGCTCGCCAATCTCTACTTCCCGACGACAGAGGGCGGGGACCTGGTCGCCGACCCGCGCTGGTACCCGTCGCGACGCCTGGCCTCCCACCTGCTCGCGGGCCCTCGTCGAAGGACCCCGTCAGTCCCTCGAGCCGGTCACGGCGAACGCAATCCCAGCGGGCACGACCGTTCCCTCCCAGGGACTCGACGTTGTCGATGGGGTGGCGCGCGTGGAACTGAACGCGGTGACGCCCGCGACAGAGGGGCGCGTGCGAACCTCGCGTGGGGCTCACCCGCACCCTACCCAGGTAGCGGACGTGTCGCAGGGTGAGCATCTCGCTGTCCGGTGACGTGCTGGATGTGCAGGGGATCCCGGTGCCACCGACCTACTCTCTCGACACTCTCGTCGGGGCGGGCCCCGACGGGGTGAGGGATCGTGTCGTCGTCGGGGTGACGAACCTGAACGGCGTCACCGACGCCTCGAGCTCCGACAGTCTCGCCCGTGGAGTCCTCCCTGGTCGCATGGAGCGGCCCCGATGGGGTGTACGCCCAGCGCGGTGGAACGTCGGTTGCATTCCTGCCCGGACAGGCGCCTCTCGGCCCGTCGGTGGACCGCTTCCGGATGGGTGTGGGGGCCCGCCACGGCCTCGTCGGTGAGCGTCGGCGGGGGAGTCGATGGAGCGTTCAGCGTGAACGTGGAGTCCGAGAGCGACGGCGAGATTCACGCGGTGCGTATTTCCCCGACGGCACGCGCGCGCTCGTCCTGCGCGGATCCGACGCGAGCGCATGGGTGGGGGTCGTCGAACGCGGGGCTTCCGGGCGTCCGCTGGCGATCCGCGCCCTCGAACTGATCCCGCTCGAACACGGCTTTGTCGTCGATGCGTCGTGGACGACGTCAACGGGCATCGTGCTCGTCGTGCGCACGACCGGCGAGGACGACCAGCTGGTCACGCTTCCCTGGGAGGTTTGCCCTCCAACGTGTCCCTCCCGATCCGCGTGACATCGATGAGTGCCGGTGGGTCCTCCTCCGCGGTCGTCATCTCCGGCACCGATGCCGCCGGCAGAGGCGCAGGTGCTCATCCGCTCGGGCGCGCTGTGGCAAAACGCCCCCGAGTCCCTCACATCCGCCCGATACGCGGGGTAAGGCCGTGGCGGGCGGGGTAGAGTCCGGTGCCTGACACGGGGGCTGATCGGTGCGCTCCTTCCCGTGCAATGCGCTGGGTGCCGCGCCTGGGATGAGGTGCTGTGCCCGTCCTGCCGCTCCCTGGCTGGCGTCCCCGCACACGTGGCCTCGCTTGACGGTGCGCGAGGCTCCCTTCCCCTCGCGGTTATGGGGGACTACGACGGGCCTCTGCGCCGGATCGTCCTTGCCGCCAAGCACTCCGCGCGCACGGACGTCACCGATTTTTCTCGACGAGGCCGGGGGCCCGCCTTGGCGCCTCCCTGGCGTCCGTGCTGGGCGTGGCGGGGTCGCCCGCTGCCGCTGCGGGTTCCTTGGAGGGAGGCGCCGTCGACCGGGAGCGCGGTGGAGGTGTGGGTGGTGCCTGCACCCTCGTCGTGGAAGAGGCGCCTGCGGGGCAGGCAGGTGGCGCTGCCGCTGGCGCGCGCGGTTGCGCGGGCTCTGGCGTCGAGCGCGCGGCCGGGTGTGCGTGTGCGGGTGGTGGACGCGGTGCGCCTGCGTGTGGGGCGCCACCTCTCAGTCAGGGTGAGGCTGGGGCGCAGCGCACGGTGGGGCGCATGGGGTCGATGTGTGCGCTCGCGGTTCCGGGGCCGGGGGTGCTTGTTGTTGCGGTGGACGACGTGGTGACGACGGGTGCGACGGTGCGGGAAATGGAGCGTGTGTTGGGCAGACTCGACGCGGTTGCGGCTCTGTGCCGACCCGGGCTTATCTCATGACGCAGGTCACCGGCTGGGGTATGATGTGAGTACAGACTTTTTCGATAGCGTGAGCAGCAGGGACGCTCCTCACGTCAGTGCGGGAGGTGATAGCTCAGACCACGGTTCGGGCAGTGAGCACCGAACAATCCCCACCTGCGGGCAACGATGCCCGCCGCACACCATGGAGGAGACACATGGATATCACCGTCGTCGCACGTAATGCCGAGATTCACCCGAATTTCCGGGAATACGTGGAGGAGAAGGTTTCGAAGATCACTCAGTTCTACCCCGCGCCCAGCGCGTCGACGTGGGAGCTGACTCACGAACGTAACCCCCGCCAGGCCGACACCGCCGAGCGCATCGAGCTCACCGTTTACGGTAAGGGCCCGATCATCCGCGCTGAGGCTCAGTCCGCTGATCGCTACGCGGCCGTCGACATCGCCGCCGGCAAGCTCTACGAGCGCCTACGCCGCCTGCGTGATCGCGTGAAGGACCACCGCCGTCGGTACCCGCGCGACCTGGCCGAAGCCGAAATCCTCGAAGCTCCCGTCGTCGAAGAGACGGTCGCGCCCTGAACCCGAGGCCCCAAGCCGCTGCGCAGCGCTGAGGACCTGAAGGTCGGAGAGGCGCGTGAGGAGCAGTGGGGTGACACCCCGATCATCGTCCGCCAGAAGGTGCACGAGGCCCCGCCCATGAGCGTGGATGAGGCCCTGGATCAGATGATGATGGTTGGCCACCCCTTCTTCCTCTTCGTCGACAAGGACACGAGCCAGCCGTGCGTCGTCTACCACCGCCACGGGTGGACGTACGGCGTGCTTCGCTTGAACACGACAATCTGACGGTTGAAGGACCGCGGCGCCCCGGGCACCAGCCCGGGGCGCTCCCCATGTCAGGTGCTTGATGCGCCTCCATGTGCGCTGTGAGCGTTAAATGCGTCCATGTTTGCGCGGGCGTTTCCACTTTGGGCAGTTAGTTCGTAAACTAATGGGTGGATTTGACTGTCCGCTCTACAAGGGGCGGGCTATAGACGTCAGGAGCTATTCGTGTCGATTATTGACAAGATCCTTCGCGCGGGCGAAGGGCGTATGCTGCGCAAGCTGGACCGGCTTGCGTCGCAGGTTGATGCCATGCAGGGAGGATTTCGAGGGCTCTGACGGACGAGGGCTGCAGGCCAAGACACAGGAGTTCAAGGATCGCCTCGAAGAGGTGAGACCCTGGACGACATCCTGGTGGAGGCGTTTGCGACGGTCCGTGAGGCCTCGTGGCGTATCCTGCGCATGCGTCCCTTCCACGTGCAGGTCATGGGTGGCATCGCCCTGCACCAGGGCAAGATCGCGGAAATGAAGACCGGTGAAGGTAAGACCCTGGTCGCGACCATGCCCTCGTACCTGCGTGCGCTGACCGGCAAGGGGCGTGCACGTCGTGACGGTCAACGACTACCTGGCGAAGTACCAGTCGGACATCATGAGGCCGCGTCTACAACTTCCTGGGCCTGACCTGCGGTTTGTATCCTCGTGGGTCAGACGCCTGCCGAGCGCCGCGAGATGTACGCCTGCGACATCACCTACGGCACGAACAATGAGTTCGGCTTCGACTACCTGCGCGACAACATGGCGCAGGTGCCTGAGGATATGGTCCAGCGCGGCCACGCCTTCGTCATCGTCGACGAGGTTGACTCGATCCTCATCGACGAGGCCCGTACCCCCTCATCATTTCGGGTCCGCGGACGGCGACCCTGAACCGCTGGTGACGTGGAGTTTGCCCGCATCGCGCGTCTGCTCAAGCGCGACGAGGGACTACGAGGTCGACGAGAAGAAGAAGACCGTCGGCATTCTCGAGCCCGGGCATCGACAAGGTCGAGGACCAGCTGGGCGTGGAGAACCTCTACGAGGCCGCGAACACCCGCTGATCGGCTTCCTCAACAACGCGATCCGCGCCAAGGAACTGTTCTTCAAGGACCGCGACTACATCGTGGACGCCGGCGAGGTTCTCATCGTCGACGAGCACACGGGCCGCGTGCTGCCGGGCCGCCGCTACAACGACGGCATGCACCAGGCGATCGAGGCCAAGGAAGGCGTGGAGATCAAGGCTGAGAACCAGACGCTCGCCACGATCACGCTGCAGAACTACTTCCGTCTGTACCCCGAGGGCTCGCGCTCGGGTACTGACCGGTACGGCCGAGACCGAGGGCCGCGGAGTTCGCGTCGACCTACAAGATCGACGTCATCCCGATCCCCACGAACAAGCCGATGATCCGCAGGGATCAGTCCGACCTCGTCTACCCGACGGAGAAGGGCAAGCTGAACGCGATCATCGAGGACGTCGTGGCCCGTCACGAGTAGGCCAGCCGGTGCTCATCGGTACTGCCTCGGTCGAAAAGTCCGAGCTGCTCTCCCAGATGCTCAAGAAGAAGCGCATTCCGCACGAGGGTGCTCAACGCCAAAGCAGCACGCCCGCGAAGCCGCCATCGTCGCGATGGCTGAGCCGCAAGGGTGCCGTCACGGTGGCCACGAACATGGCTGAGCCGTGGTACCGACATCATGCTGGGCGGTAACTCGGGTTCCTCGCCCAGGCGAACCTGGCTGCCGAGGGCCTCGACCCGAAGGAGGCCCCGGAGGAGTACCGCGAGGCGTGGCCCCAAGGCCCTCGAGGCCGCGGAAGAGGGCCGTCGAGGCCGAGCGCGAGGAGGTGCGCGAGCTGGGCGGCCTGTGCGTGCTCGGTTCGGAGCGCCACGAGGTCGCGTCGTATCGACAGCCAGCTGCGCGGCCGCTCCGGCCGTCAGGGTGACCCAGGGCGAGTCCCGCTTCTACCTGTCGATGGAAGACGACCTGATGCGCCTGTTCAACTCGGGCATGGCCCAGCGCATCATGTGGCCTCAGGCGCTTACCCGGAGGACATGCCGCTGGAAAACCGCATGGTGTCGCGCTCGATCGCGTCGGCCCAGCACCAGGTGGAGGCCCGCAACTTCGAGATCCGTAAGAACGTCCTGAAGTACGACGATGTCGTGACGGGTCAGCGCGAGACGATCTACGCCGAACGCCGCAAAGTGCTCGAGGGCGAGGACATGGGCCCGCAGATGCGCGCGTTCATGGAGTCCCTCGTGACCGGCCTGGTCGACGAGGGCGATCGCCGACAAGCCCGTGGGACGAGTGGGATCTGCCCACCCTGTGGGAGCACCTGCGCGCCTACTACCCGCCGTCGGTCACGATCGAAGAGGTCGAGGGAGGGAGCACGGCGGCGCCGCGTCCCTCGTGCGCGACGACCTGGTGACCAGAGCTGGTCGGCGACATCCACGCCGTCTACGCGGACACCGAGGACCGCCTGAACGCCAACCCGCTGGCGCAGGCGCAGCGGGCGATGAGCCCATTCGTACCCTCGAGCGTCGCGTCGTCATCTCCGTGGTGGACCGCCTGTGGCGCGAGCACCTCTACGAGATGGACTACCTGAAGGAAGGCATCGGCCTGCGTGCGATGGGTCAGCGCGACCCGCTCGTCGAGTACAAGGACGAGGGCGCCCAGATGTTCCAGGCGATGGTCGAGCGCATCCGCGAGGAGTCCGTCCAGCAGGTGTTCTCCTACGCTAAAGCAGTTCGAGCGCGCCCCTTGCCGCCGCCGAGGAGGAAGCAGGCGGTTCGATCGCTGCCGCAACCGTTGCTCCCGCGCAGGGAGGGGCCGCGTCGTCTGAGGATGCTGAGCCTGGCGTCGAGGACGTCGCCGCCGCCGAGATCCGCTGCCACCGCGGCTGCGCGCGCAGGCCGTCGCCCACGCTCGCTCGGTCGCTGGGTAACGTGGGCCGCGCGAGGCGCCGGAACCGCGTGAGCTACAGCTCCGCTGAAGGCACCGAGTCGTCCGCGTCCTCGTCGAGCGGTAACCGCGCGGAGCGTCGCGCGGCCGCTAAAGCGTCGCCGCCGCTGATCGTTGAAGCACAGGGGTGAGGGGTTCCTGCGGGAGCCCCTCACCCTTTTCTTCGTGGGTGGGTTGATCGGGAGTTCGCGCGCCAGGCGAGCTCGAGGGCAGTCGTGATCCAGCGCCCGTGGTACTCCTCGAGACGCAGTGCGAGGGCGTAGGTGCGAGAGACGGTCGCGACGATGACGGCCGCCTCCGTTGTGCGCTCGTCGAGGATGCACGTGCGGACGTGGACGGGCCTCGTGCCTCGCGCGCAGGGCGATATGCGCACGCACGCGAGGGGCTCCGTAGAGGTCGGGTAGAAGCCAGCGGCGCAGCTGGGGAGCCTGACGAGACGCCCGTGACGACCTCGACGATGGCGCGCGCGAGGTTCGCCGCCCACGGCCCGGGATCGGAAGATTCCCCTGCGGGAGGGAGACGTAGTGGGTTGGTGTCGGCGACGTGGCGGCTCTGTAGACCAGCTCAGGATCCTGGCTCCACCGGAACGGGGCGGGCTGAAGCGGGCGGGTCGGGGTTGGCCTCGTGGCAGGCCGTCGTCTGGGCGCCTCGGACGTGCGAGGCCGGGGTGCGATTTGTGCTCATGGCAGGGTCCTGGGGAATGGAGAGTATCTGTCCGGGGTAGATGAGGGCGGGGTCGCGCACAGAGGCGGCGTTGGCCTCGTAGATTGCCCTCCACGTGGCGTCGATGCGCGCGTCGTCCGCATCGGGGTGCAAGGAAGCGGCGATCGACCAGGTGAATCGCCCGGCGCGACCGTCAGTGAGTCGGGTCGAGCACGATCCTGTGCGGCCAGGGGCATCCTGCGTGGGCGTGGGCAGTGCAACCGGAGCTGTCTGCGTCGCCTCTTGGTCGGGGTCGGGTGTGCTGGGGCTGTCCCCCACGTCAGCGAGACGGTGGGGAGGTGTGGTCCAGCGGCGATGCCAGGGAAGCGGCGGCGGGTGCTCCTGTGACGAGCGCTGAGCCGATCAGCGCGCTGGCTCCGCGCGCGCCAGCGAGAGCGAGAGAGATGGGTGCCGCAGCGGGAAACGAAGAAGCGTGCCGCGCGGCTGCAGCAGGGTGGAGCAACGCGCAGGAGCGCGAGGTGGGCGCACGCGGAGCACAGGAGACTCCATGCCAGGAGTGCCAGGGCGGCGATGCCGAGGACCCAGACGACGAGGCGTCTCGGGACGGTCCGCGCTCAGCGGCGGCGCGAGGTGGAACAGATAGAGGGCGTCGAGGAGGCAGAGCGGGGTGCCGACGAGCCAGAGGAACTGCGTCGGTGAGGTGCGATTGGCCTGCATCGGCCAGTGAATCATCAGTCATGGTGAACTCTTCATTGAGTGGACGGATTCGATGCATTAACTATCCGCTTTGTATTGAATCGTGTCAATACGTTTCAATTTGCGTTATCGAGAAATGTGATGTGGGGCGCATGTTCGTCTGTTGTGGCATCGTAGGGGCATGGATATGTCAGCGTTCATTGCCGAGCTGGAAGCGCGCTTCGATGACGAGCGTGGCCGTGATCTCGATGCGCTCATCGACGAGCTCACCGACGCCGAGCGCGCATCGGTGACCCTTTCTGCCCGACTGGCTGGAGCCGAAGGGACATCACCCTGTCGCTGCGAGGGGGTTTTGACGGTCACCGGCTCGGTGCTCGACTCGACCCGCTCGTGGGTGCTCCTGCGCGGAAGTCGCGACGACAGCCTGATCATGCTCTCCGCAATCGTGGCTGCCTGGCCGCTTGGGCGCAGCGTCGCGCGCGAATCATCCGTGCGAGGGGAGTTGGCGTTGGCCACGTCCTGCGCGAGCTAGGGGCACGTGGTGTCGAGTCGTCATCGAATCCGACGGGGGTGACCATCGGGGGATCATCGACGCGGTCTATGCAGACCACGTCGATGTCACCCTGAATGGAGAGGCCTTCGCCTATGACGGCCGTGATGAAACAGGCGGCATGACCGTGTCGCTGGCGCTTGCGGGGCTTCGTCGACTCCGCGTGCTGGGCCAGCGATGGTCCGCCGACTAATGAGCGTTTTCCGCCTTCTGACGCTCGCGTGTCGCGGCGTATTGATCCTGGATGAACTGCTCCAGGACGGACTCTTCGATCCGCCAGACGTGCTTACCTCCCACCTGGATGGCGGGCAGCTCACCGGAGGAAACGAGGGCGCGGGTGGCTGACATCGTGAGATTCAGGGTCTCGGCGACGTCAGCGAGAGTGAGGAATCGTGTTGCCATGGCAACATGCTATCAGTTAGGGGTTGCTTCGTTTGATTGGTTTGAGTCGGCAATTTTTGCGCGTCATTTCGCGAATCGGATCGGTTGGTTCTCGCGAATAGCGGGCAACCTACCGCTTTTTCCGGCTGAGCATGCATCATAGAAGAGTGAAACGCGTCTCAGCTTCAGTGTCGATCCCGACGCGCCCCGGCAAGATGGACCGCCGATTCATCATCGGCCTGGTCCTCATCATCGCGTCCGTGCTCGCATTCAGTGTCCTTGGCGGCCTCCTACGGGGAGGAAGCCGCGTCTACCGCGACGACAACCATCGCCCCGGGCGATGCCCTCACCGCCGATAACGTCCGTGAAGTCGTCCTGAGTGTTGACACGGCCGTCTACGCACCCACCTCCGAGACCCCCATGGGCTCCGTTGCGACTCGCCAGATCACCCCTGGCCAGATCGTCATGCGCACGGATCTGGCGCAGGGGGATAGCGGGGAGGCATCGGGTGACATGATGCGCGTGGCCGTCACCGTCAGCGCTGGGCTGCCCGATGGGTCGCCGACGGAACGCGCATCCGACTGTGGATGATCCCAGCGCGCACGCAGGGGCAGGCGGACAAGCAGGCGCGCGAGATCGAGGGACCTTCACCTTTGTGCGCACGATTGAGGCCTCGTCCCAGTCGCGCCGCGGTCAACGGATCGAAATCCTCGCGAACGCCCAATCCATGCCGGTCCTCCTGGCCGCGCAGTCCTCAACCGATGAGCTGGCTGCCGTCCCCGTGGGGGCACCGTGAGCTCCGTCCACGGGTCGTTCCCTCGCCGATCAGCGCTACGAGGCACCCCTCATTCAGGCGATCCAAGGGCGCTCGGACGTCCTCGCCATCGTGCGGCGCTGCGCTGACCTGGCCGAGGTCGTCGCCGCAGCCCGAGTCGAGCCTCGCGGACCTCGCGGTCATTGACGGATCCGACCCCGATCTGACGATCGAAACCGTCGAATCGCTGCGCGGTTGCGGCATGGTCATCGTTGCCCTCGCGCCGCACGATGAGCGCTCCCGACTCATCGCCCTGGGGGTCGCCTCGGTCGCTGCGCCCGGAAGCCCCGACCAGGTCGTCAACTCTCTCATCGCGGCGACCCGCACGCGCGCTCGATCCCGGCCGCGGCCTCGTCGACGCCCCCTCCGCCCCCTCCACCTTCCGCTCCGGGCAGCGTGGTGGCCGTCTGGGGACATCCGGCGCACCCGGGCGCACGACCCTCGCCACCGGCATCGCGACCGCGCTGAGCACACGGCCCCACGCTCCTCGTCGATGCGGACACCGCCAACCCGACAATCGCGCACCTGCTGGGCCTTCCCGTCCACGCGTCGGGGCTGTCCACCCTGGCTCGAACGGCATCACGCGGCCCGATCACGCCCGCAGACGTGCACGGGGCATCCGTCATGCGCTCCGAGAACCTGCGCGTCATCACGGGCCTCGTGACGCCGCACCGGTGGCGCGAAGTGAGCAAACCCGGCATCAGAATCCATCGTGGGGGCCCTGCGCCTGAGTGCCCGCTACACGGTCGTCGACATCGCCTCGACCTCGCTGGAGAAGGCCTCGCGTGGTGCCAGCCGTGACGATGCCGCCCTCAGGGTGCTCAAGCGCGCCGATCGGCTCGTCATCGTCGCGCGCGGGGACATCGTCGGCATCAACCGCCTCTCGTTCTTGGCGCGATGGTGGGAGGAACAAGAGCACGACATTCCGTCGAGGTGATCGTCAACCGCGTGAGCGCCTCGGCGATCGGCCCGCACCCGGTGCCCTCCCTGCAGGCCGCGATCGGCGCCTTCATGCCCGAGCACATCTTCCACGTCGTTCCCGAGGACGAGGGGCGTCGGGCAGGGCCTGTCTGCGTGGCAAAGCGCTGGGAGAAAACGGGGCGCGTTGCGACGCCTCCGACGCGTTGCAGGCGATTGTCGAGCAGTGGGTGCCTACACTGTGACCATGCGCGTCTACGTTCCCGCCGTTCTGTCCGACCTGTCTGTTCCGCTGCCGCCCGTGCGCAGTGAGTCCTGTGCGTGCCCGAGGCTGGCATGAGCGGCGAGGACGTCGAGGTCCTCGAGGACGACGCCATCACCGAGGCGGCGCTGTCCTCCCTCGAACTGGCCCGCGAGAGGGAGGGTGCTGGCGCCGCCCGCGTCGTCCTGGCCGTCGACACCCCCACCTCGACGACGCTGACCCCCGGCGAACAGATTGAACCCCGCATCTTCGAGGCCCCGGCCTTCGAATACACCTGGTCGGACGTGGCCGCCATCCTCGCGGACCTGCCCGACGCCTCGCCCGCGGTGGAGGCCGTTTTCGCGGCCGACACCCAGGACGACGCCGACGAGGCCGTGGCCGCCCTGTGGGGAATCCTCCCTGGCCTGGTTCGACCGCTCCGAGCGCCCCGCAGTCCTGGCCCCTACACAAGGGCTAATGCCTACGCACGCACGCTGAGGGTCGATCCTCCCTCCGGCAGCGGCCGCACCTGGATCTGGTCCGCGATCTGGGTCGCCATCTCCTCGACGTGCGAGATGACGCCGACCGTTCGCCCCGCGCAGCCCAGCGCCTGGAGCTGCGCCATCACCAGGCTCAGCGTGTGTGAATCCAGCGAGCCGAAGCCCTCGTCGATGAACATCGTGCGCAGCTCGACGCCCCGGCCTCAGCCGAGACGACGTCCGCGAGGCCGAGCGCCAGCGCGAGGGACGTGTAGAACGTTTCCCCGCCCGACAGGGTGCGCGGGCTGCGCAGCGCGTCCGTGTCGTGATCGATGATCGCCAGGCCCAGGCCGGACTTGCGCGAGGCGGTGCCGTCGTCGGGGACGGACACGAGCTCGTAGCGGCCCGACGAGATCGCCGCCAGGCGCGGGTTCGCGGCCGCCAACACCTCTTCCAGGCGCGAGATAAGTACCCACGCCGACAGGGGTGGATGCGAGGTTCTCAGGGCCGGACGCGGCGGCGATGTCGGCCAGGCGGTGGATGGGGTACAGCCTGTTCGCGGGCGCGGGCGAGGCTGTCCAACGCCCGCTCGAGGAGGTGCGGGCGGCGTCCAGCTGCGCGCAGTGCTGCTCGAGGATACCCGAGGCCCGGGAGGCCGCAGCGGCGTCCTCGTCGGCCTTGCGGGAGGCCTCGGCGAGGCCTCGATGTCCGGAGCAGGGCACCGATGCGGCGCGGGTGAGGCGCTCCGAGGCAAGCGCCTCGCGCGCCGCGAACAGCTCCCTGTCGTGGGCCGCCACGCGTGCCTCGAGAGCCTCGACCTGGGGAGCGGAAGCAGGGAGGGAACGCCAGGAGTCGGCCTGAAGGCCCTGTTCCTCAAGTGCCTCCTCCAGGGGAGCGCTGCGCCTTGGTCAGCGCAGCGCGGGCGCTTTCCCAATCGGCGCAGGTCCGGGCCAGCGAGGCCGCACGCTGCGCGCCGCTCATCCAGGGCCGCCGCGCGCTCACTGAGGGAGGCGAAGTCGGCGCGCTCTTCCTCCACTCAGGGCTAGCGCAGCGGTTAGCGCGGATTCGCGTTCCTGCAGGGTGGAAGCAATGGACGCGGCACTCTCGCGGGCGCCCGCAAGGGCATCCGTGAGGCCGTCGAGGCGAGGTGCGCTCCTGCGCGAGGGCAGCCTCAATCTGAGAGATCTGCGGTGCGAGGTGCCTCGAGCTTCGCCACGAGCTCGGCGGCCCGATCCCGCTCGGTCTCGAGGTCGGCGTGGGGGCGCCAGCCACCTCGTTGAGCTGGGCGATGCGGCGTATGAGGTCCTGGTGGCGCGCCTGCGCATCCCGCAGCGCGGCCTCCGCGCGGTCTCTCGCCTGGTCCAGCTCGGCGACCTGCTCGCGCGTGATCTCCCCGTCCGCGGCAGGTGCCGGATTGGGGTGCTCAGCGGAGCCGCACACGGGACACGGCGTGTCCTCCTCGAGTTCGCGTGCGAGGCCGATGCGCTCTGTGCGATCCATAGATCGTGACCGTCCGCCGCCGCGGCGTTCGCGAGTTTCGCGGCGACCGTGGCCTCGCGCAGCTCGTCCGATGCGCCGAGGAGGGCCGAACGAAGCAGGTCCGCCTGCATAGAGGCGTCGAGGCGCTCGTTGACGGCTCGCAGCGCGGACGCGGCCTCGGGCAGGGTGTCGGCGTCTGCTCGCGCGAGGGCGCAGCGCTTCGGTGGCCCGCTCGATCGCGAGGGCAACTCCTCGCGCTCGGCCTCGATCGACGCGATGCGTGCCGATGCCTGCTCGCGCTGGGAGCGCAGCGAATCGATCTGGGCGCGCGCCTCGGGCAGCGAGCGCTCGACGGCCAGGGCCTCCTCGAGTGAGCCGCGCGTGCGCGTCGCCTTGTCGCGCAGGTCCTGCGCCCGGTCGGCGAGATCAGCCACGCTCTCGGGCGTGAGAGACTGCGGGTCGGTGGAGTGTTCGTCTCCGAGGGCTGGCGATAGCGCCACAGCCTGGTCTCCTGCGGCCTCCAGGCGAGCCGAGGCCTCGGCCACGGCAGCGTCGAGGGGAGCCACGGCCAGGGCCCGGCGGGCCTGGCGCGCGAGTTCCCGGTCGGACGCGATTTTCTCCTCCGATGCGGTCAGCTCAGCGAGCTTCGCGCTCACGCGCGCGTGCTCGGCCTGGGCCTCGGCCAGGGTACGCCCCTCGACGAGGGCGCGTGAGGCCTCCGCGCAGCTCGCCGCAGACACCTCGGCGACGCGCAGGGGTCTGCGCGTGCGCCTCTCGAGCACGATCACAGGCCTGCTGCGCCCACTGAGTCACGGCGCTGGGAGTCCTCCGCGCCCCGCGTCCAGCTGAGCGTCCTCCTCGGTCGCAGCCGCGTGCTCTTCCGCGCCTGGCGCATCCGGTGCGCATCCTCGCTCAGGGCGTCATCCAGCGACCGCACGCGCTCGAAAGCACCGACGGCGGCGATGCGCCGCTCCTCGATGCCGCGCTTCGACGAGGCGGCCGCATCGACGAGGGCCTTCGTGAAATCCACGTAGATCTGCGTGTCGAAAAATGTCGCGCAGGATCTGCTCGCGAGCATCCGACGTGGCGTTGAGGAACTGGGAGAACTTGCCCTGCGGGAGGACGATCGTCTGCAGGAACTGGTCCTTATCCAGGCCCACGATTGCCGGAATCTCGGAGCCCACGTCGCGTGGACCCGACGCGATCGGCTCGACTGTGCGCCACCCGTCCGGAGCGTCCGGGATCCTCCACGACGCGCGTCAGCGTCGACTTCGAGTGCGCTGCGACTTCTTGCCCGCCGGGGTGTACGCGGGGGTGCGCGTCACGCGGTAGATGCCCGTCGCCACCTCGAACACCAGGTCCGCCTCCGACGGATCCGAATCCGAGATGTGATTGGAGCGCAGGCGGTCCTTCGACGCGTCCTTCGTGCGCGCCACGTCGCCGTACAGGGCGAAGGTGATCGCGTCGATGAGCGTGGACTTTCCCGCGCCCGTTGGCCCGTCCAGCAGGAACAGGCCCGAGTCCTCGAAGGCCGAAAAGTCGACCGTGTGCTCGCCCGCGAAGGGGCCGATGCCCACAATGCGCAGCCACCGAATCTTCACTGCATGTCCTTTCCTCGAAGCCCCGCCCACACGTCCAGGGCGAGCTCGCGCTCCTGAGCGTTCAGCGCCCGCCCGCCCACGGCCTCGTAAAAACTCCTCCGTGACCTCGCGCGGGATCGCGGGACGCGCGCACGGTCATCGCGGGAGCCAGCGAGGGGGCCTGGGAGGGACGGTGAACGACGACGAGGGCGTGCGGGTAGACCTCGCGGATGCGCGTAACCATGCGCTCGGGGCGCGCGTCGTCCGTGACCGTGATCGACACGTACGAGGCCGTGGTGGCCTGGTCGGGATCCGCGAGCAGCTCATCCATGGTCCCCTCGAGCACCGCGACGCCCGCGCAGCGTCGGGATGGGCACCACCTCGATGTCGGTCACCGAGGTCGCGTCCGTGGTCACGAGGGTGATCGACTTGGCGGCCCCGGCCTCGGAGAAGGAATACGCGATGGGGGAGCCCGCGTAGCGGATCGGGACGGATGCGCCCGAGATGTCCTGCGGGCGGTGCAGGTGCCCGGCGGCCACGTAGTCCAGGCCGTGGGCCAGGGATCAACGCCCCCGAGTGTGTCGAACAGGTCCGCGGACACGGAAGGGCACGCCGCCCACCTGGATGTCGCGCTCGGAGTCCGAGGCCTGGGCGCCCGTCACGAAGGCGTGCGGCATCGCGATGGCCGGGTCGCTCGTCGCCCGCGCTGCGCCGAGCCGCGAGGTCCGCGCGCACCCGGCGCAGCGCCGCCGCCAGGACCGCCTGGTGGGAGCGGGGCAGGGGAGCGGGCAGGTCGGCGTCACCGCTGGGCTCCAGGTCCGACAGCGACTGGCGCACGAGGTCCGGGCTCCAGATAGGGGCATCGGGTACACGAGGGCACCCGCGGCCTCGACGGGCGTGCCGATCGCCTCGGGGTCCGTCACCACGTGGAGTGAGGGGGTGAGCATGTCGGCGAAAAGCCCCAGGCGCGCCGCCCGTCGTGGTTCCCCTGACGTCAGGATGACCGTCGTCAGCGCCGTCAGCTCGCGCAGGGGCGCGACGCATCCGCGCGAGGGCGTCGACGGGGCGGGAACCGCGCGATCGAACACGTCGCCCGAGATGAGCACGGCGTCCACGCCGCGCTCACGCACCAGGGCCACCAACCACTCGATAAACGCGTCAGCGCTGTCGCCCAGCGACGCGCCGTGCAGCGTGCGCCCCAGGTGCCAGTCGGAGGTGTGCAGAATCAACATGCTCCCAGTGTGGCGAGGGCGCCCACATCTGCGTCCGTCACACACGCTTGGAAGGCGGACACCTTCTGCATGCGCGCAGGTAGTCGATAGCATGGTGGGCATGACCAAGCCCTTCCTCATGCTGACCTCGCGCGACGACGGCCCCGTTCTGGCCGCCGAGTGCGCCGACCTGCCTCGTTTTCTCGGGACTCACCCCCGACCAGGTCCGCCAGGTGCGCATGGAAAGGGAGCTGCCCGACCTCGACCTGTCCGAGTACTCAGGTGCGTTTATCTGTGCGGGTCCCCGTGGGACGCGAACGCCGACGACCACCTGAAGGAAGAACGCCAGGTCCGCGCCGAGGCATGGCTGCGCTCCTTCTACGACCGGGCGCTCGGCGAGATCCTTCCCGATCCTGGGCCTGTGCTACGGGCTGGGGACCCTCACCCTGCACCTGGGCGGCGTCATCGACACCCACCACGGCGAGGAAATCAGCGGCATCGCGCTGACGAAGACCGACGCGGGGCGCGAGGACCCGCTCTGGAGGGCACGCCCGACCGCTTCCCACTCATACGTCGGCCACCACGAGGCCGTGCGTGAGCTGGCCCCGGCATGCGAGGTCCTCCTGGTCAGCGACGACACTCCGATCCAGATGGTGCGCGTGGGCGAGGCCGCGTGGGCAACCCAGTTCCACCCGAGATGGACCTCGAGGGCGTCAACGTGCGCATCGACCAGTACGCGGGCCGCTACTGCCCGGTGGAGAAAGCCGAGGCGATCCGTGCCCAGGTCGCGACCGTGGACACGGATCCCTCGCGCCTCGTCCTGCGCAACTTCGTGCGCCGCTTCCAGCGCTGAGTGCCGCCCGGCGGGCAGGAGCCGCGCTGCGCGGTGCAGTTAGCGGAGCCTTGCGGCGCAGGTAGAAGAAGATCACCATGGTGACGATGGCCAGGACGGAAGTCGTCATCATTGAGTGGCGGTAGGCTGTCAGGTCGTCTGTCAGGGGCACGAACGCGCTCGCCATCGCGGTGACGACGCACAGACCCGCACAGACGAGGCCGATACGCTCGACGATGAAATAAGCCGGAGTTGTCCAGAAGATCCGGCGCGCAGATCCCTAGCGGCTGCCTGCCAAAGAAGGTTGCGCAGATGCCCAACGTGAAGGAAGAAGTCCTCAAAACGGCCAAGTTCGGTCATTGAGTACACCATGAGAAACACGATGGCGATGAGAGCAACAATGAAGACAGCGCGGATTATTTGCTCGATTTCGGGGCGCTCCAGGGAGGAGTTTTCGGATCTCGACATGCCCATCACTCTAGCGGGACGCGGCGCGAGTGAGCCACCCTCGCCAGCTAGTGGGCGAGGGGCACCCTCACCGCAGACTCTCGCGATGGGTGCCTGTCTGCGTGTCTAGCAGGGACGGGTGGATCGGTCCGAGCCTGCGGGCGCGGTCCTTTGCGATGAGGAGCACCACGAAGAAACAGAGGGCAGCGAACGCGGCACCCATCGCGACGTTCCATGGCGTGTTGTAGGGCTCGGGAGGGACTCCGTGGTCCGTGACATCACCGACGATGACAGCGGCGGTACATACGAGGGAACAAGCCATCACCGCCCACTCGCAGGCGCGGAAGTGCCCGGTGTACGCCAGGAATGTGACGCGAATAGCCAGCGATGCGTGACAGCGAGGGCGGCCACGCGTGCAGGCGAGCCCGTAGTCATTCAGGCGGTTGTCTATCCCGAAGAAGGTTCTGCCAATCGGATAGACGGCCGTCCCGATCAATAGTGCGAAGAAGAAGTAGCGGAGTACCTTGTCGACCCGCGAAAGCCCTGTGCAGTGTTGCCGATAAAGGTTCTGACTCAATGGTGGACATAGCGATCACGACCTTGTGAACCAGAGATAGCGACCATCGCTATATCCCCATTGTCCACGCAGGGGGCGCTGTCAAGCGCTTTCGGCGCGCACTTTTTCTTTAGCGGGCGGCCTTGCTCGCAGCCTCCGCCGCCGCCACGGCCTCGAGGAGCCTGCGCGACCGACGCGACGCGGGAAGCGCGCTCGGAGCGCACCCGATCAGCGTCCTCATCCCCGGCCTCGTCGATGCTGAAGGGGCCGGTGGCGCGCGCGTAACTGTCAGGGCGCGCACGAGGGCTCCTCCTCGTCGTGCGAGCACAGCGGCAGGCACCAGGCGGCGGCCTCCGCGACGTCCGGGAAGACGCCCGAGCACGTCGGCGACGCTCACGTGCCCCAGCCCGAAGGAACGCACGCCGGGCGTATCCACGATCCAGCCGCCCTCGTCCAGCTCGAAGGCCTCCGAGGACGTGGAGGTGTGGCGCCCGCGTCCCGTCACCTCGTTGACGTGGCCCGTCGCGCGTCCCGCGCTCGGCACCAGGAGGTTGATGAGCGTGGACTTTCCGACCCCGAGTGCCCCCACCAGCACCGACCAGTGGTCGGCGAGGAGGGACCGCAGCTCGGCGACGCCCGGGTCGGCTTCCCGGCCTCGGCGCTCGTGAGCACGACCCGCAGGTCGAAGTCCTCGTAGGTGGCGATCAGCTCGTCCGCGCTGGCCAGGTCTGCCTTGGTCGAGAACCAGGACGGGATCGAGGCCCGCCTCGAAGGCGGCGACCAGGCAGCGGTCGATCATGCCGGTGCGCGGCGGCGGATCCGCCAACGCCACGACGATGCACATGGTGTCCGCGTTCGCGACGATCGCCTTCTCGCCGCGCTGATCCGGTGCGTCCTCGAGGGAGCGGCGCAGCACCGAGGAGCGTTCCTCGACGGCGACGATGCGCGCGAGCGTGTCGGGGCGCCCGGACAGATCGCCGGTCAGGCGCACGCGGTCGCCCATGATGACGGAGCCTCGCCCCAGCTCGCGGGCGCGCACGGCGACCACGCGGGTGCCGTCAGCCTCCAGGCTCACCTGGTAGCGGCCGCGGTCGATGCCGATGACGCGCCCCAGCGGCTTCGATGACCAGTCCGGCCGGTCCTTCGTGCGCGGGCGCGAGCCCCTGCCAAGCGCGCACGCGCACGCGCGGGTCGTCGGTTCCGGTGTCGCGGCGGGCCATCACTGCTCCTCCTCGATCGACGAGGGCCGGGGCAGCCTGGGTGCTTCCTGACCGTGAGCGCTCACGAGCGAGGCCCACATGGCCTCGAAGGTGGGCAGGGTCTTGGAGGTGCACGCGATGTCGTCGACCGTGATGCCGGGCGTGACGAGACCAAGAATCGCACCGAAGGTCGCCATGCGGTGATCCGCGTAGGAGTGGATCTGCGCGGCATGAAGCGGGCGCGGAGTGATGATCAGGCCGTCCTCGGTCTCTTCGGCCTGCCCGCCCGCGCGGTTGATCTCGGCCACCAGCGCCGCCAGGCGGTCCGTCTCGTGTCCGCGCAGGTGCGCAATGCCGCTCAGGTGCGAGGGGGTCGAGGCGTAGGCGCAGATTGCGGCCAGGGTCGGGGTCAGCTCTCCGACCTCGGCCATCGTGGCCTTGATGCCCGGGTAGTTGCCGGCGCCCGGACCGCTCAGGGTCAGGCCCTCCTCGTCCAGGGGTGATGGTCGCGCCCATGTGGCCCAGCAGCGCGCGCCAGGCGTCGCCCGCCTGCGTCGTCGCCCCCGGCCACGCCGGGATGCGTACGCGCCCGCCCGTCACCATCGCGGCCGCCAGGGAAGGGACCCGCGTTGGACAGATCCGGCTCGACGGTGATGTCGCCGCCGCGCGGGACAGGACGGGAAGATGTGCCAGGTGGATAGGTTCGCGCGGCCCTCGTCCACGACCTCCAGGTCGACGCCCGCGCCCAGCGAGGGACGCCAGCGTCATCTCCACGTGCGGCATCGACGGGACGACGCCCGGAGCCGACACGAAGAGGGGTCGCCGACCAGGGGAGAGACGAGCAGCAGGGCGGACAGGAACTGTGAGGAGGACGAGGAATCCACCCAGGACTGCGCGCCCAGCGGCGTGTGGATCGGGCCCTGGATCGTGAAAGGCAGGGTGCCCGCGCTCCCCGTGATACGTGACGGTCGCGCCCATGCGCACCAGGGCGTCCAGGAGGCGGCCGAGCGGGCGCGCGTAGCCTGCTCATCCCCGTCGAAGAGCGTCTCCTCGGGGGACAGTGCAGCCAGGGAGGCAGGAAACGCATGACGGTGCCAGCCAGGCCGCACTCGATGCGACCGCCGCGCGGCGGAAGCTCCATCGGGGTGACGCGCAGCGTGCCCGCGCCCTCGTCCTCGACGCGCGCGCCCATCACCTCGAGGGCAGCCGCGAACAGGCGCGTGTCGCGCGCATCCAGGGCACCCCTGATGATCGAGGGGGAATCGGCGACGGCCGCCAGATACAGGGCGCGCGCCGTGATCGACTTCGAGCCCGGCACCTCGACCGTGGCATCCACGGGGGAGGTGGCCAGGGAGCGGGCCAGGGCGCGCTCACGAAGCGGTGCCGCTCAGACGCTCCACGACGGCGGCCTCGGCCGCAGCGATCGCGCGGCGCTGATCGCGGCGCATCGCGTGGGCGACGAGGGCTCGAGGGCTGACCCGACGCGGTCCGTCGACGCGAGGAGGACGCCTGCGGCCAGGCCCGCCTTATTCAGCGTGCGGTAGCGACGGCGCTTGATCTGCTCCTGGACAGGCCTCGCGTCGTTCCCGGTAGGAGCATTCACGAGGGCCATGGGCGCGCCAATCGCGGCCAGGGGTCAGTGCGGCCACGCGGGGCTTACGGCCCAGCGCAAAGCGCAGACCGGCGACAACCGTCACCGCACCCGTCACTCGGGTCGCGACGGCCAGCTGCTGATCCGTCAGCGGCTCCAGGCCGACCGCGCCGGTCGCCTTATTGATGAGGGGACGAACGCCCGCGGCGCTCCACGTGGAAGTGCGGATGCACGAGGGCATCAACCCCATCGGCGATGAACGGGGCGGCGAGCAGGGGACGGGCAACAACGCGCAGCAGATTCATACCCCTATTGTTCGACACCTTTGCCCCTGGGGAAGCCGAACGGCCCGACCGCTCCCCAAACAACGGGGTGAAAGTGGCGCAACGCACAGTTGGAGGGGTTGTGGAATAAAGCGCGGCCTGAGGCGTTGCCCTCAGTATGACCACCCATCGCCCACTCCCATTCGCGCCGCATGCCCGCGCGACTACGCTGGGAGACGATGGATACGACAACCCCTCACCGACGCCACAGGCACCCGAGCCTGCCCCGGCCTCGTCCACCCCGGACGGCGCCACGCTCGAGGCCCGCTTCATGGACGAAGCGATGCCCCTCATGAACCAACTCTTCGGCGCGGCCCTGGGCATGACCCGCAACCGAGCCGACGCCGAGGACCTGGTTCAGGAGACCTACCTCAAGGCCTACCAGAAGTTCCACCAGTATCAGCCCGGCACCAACATCAAGGCCTGGCTGTACCGGATCCTCACCAACACGTACATCACCAGCTATCGCAAGGCGCAGCGCTCTCCCAAAGCGGGCCTCCAGCGACACCGTCGAGGACTGGCAGCTGGCCGACGCCGCCTCCCACTCGGAGGTCGGCCTCAAATCCGCGGAAGTCGAGGCCCTCGAGGCGCTTCCCTCCTCGCAGCTGCGCGACGCCTCGATTCGCTCTCAGAGGAACACCGGATGGTTGTCCTCATGGCTGACGTTGAGGGTATGAGCTACAAGGAAATTGCCGAAGAACTAGGAGTTCCCATAGGGGACCGTCATGAGCCGACTGAACCGGGCGCGTAAGAACCTGCGCTCCGTGCTGGCCGACGTCGCCGCGGAATACGGGATCGGAGGAGCCAAGTGACCACTGACATCACCTGCCAGGAAGTCCTGGACGCCCTGTACGAACTGATCGACTGCGAGGAGTGCGACCGCCGCAGCGGCCTCATCGACGCCGGATCCGTGCCCGGCCCCGATGCTCGCGCCCGCGCCCTCATGATCAAGCACGTCGCCACCTGCGCGCACTGCACCGACGCCCTGGACGCCGAGCGCCACGTGCGCGCCCCTCATGCGCGGCTGCTACGAGACCGAACAGGCCTCGGAAGCGCTGCGCGCCCGCGTCGTCGCCTCGATCACCAGCGTGTCCGTCACTTGGCGCTAAGCACGCTGCGGCAACGCGCGACCGCGTGGCGTTGCACGGGCTGACGAGGCCGGGGTGCCGCCCGTTTTTCGGTGACCTTCGTCGCCGCGAACGGCCCTGTGCCTTGGTGGTTTGGGCCAATATGTGCAAAAATGCTTCAGTCTGGACAACAAACCCAAGGAGAATGACATGTCGAAGCGGGGTCGTAAGCGTCGCGATCGTCGTAAGAACGGCGCGAACCACGGCAAGCGTCCTAACGCCTGAGCCGAATACGTTGCGCGCCCGGACCGGTTGGTCCGGGCGCTTTTTGCATGCGCGGGTGGTGGGTGCGTGCCGTGTGCCGCTAGGTGTTCGTCCCGCGGCGCAGCAAAGCGGGGTGCTGAGGCCGACTTCGCGGCTGATCATGATTGTGCCCCGCGCATGCGGATAGGTTGTCCGTGTGTGGATAGGGTTATTCACGTGCGGATAGGTTAATAAAGCTATCCGCATCGTCATAACCTATCCGCATGCTCGTAACCTCATCCGCGTAGTGCGGCTGAAGAAACGGCGCTGGGGTCCGTCGCAACGCTCTGAGGGGAGTTTCCAGAGTGAACGGAATTCGGGAGCAGGTTTCATTGGCCCTAAGGGCACTGAATGAGCCTGATTCGGAGTTCCTCCCAGTCGTTGTAGTCGGACCAACTCACTCGGATAACCTGCCACCCGGCATCTCGAAGGTTTTGGTCGCGCAACACCCACTCGCGTTTTGCGCGTTCGAATTCCCCGCGATTCTCTCAAGTTTCGCGATCCCGTCGAACTCAATGATGATGTGCAGATCCTCAATCAGGATGTCAACGTAGTAGTGGTTGCCGCGGACGCCGATGTGAACCTGTGTAGTGATTGTGAAGGGGCAGATGGAACGCACAATCCACAGGAGCGCAGCTTCCGCCGGATTCGCACACCCGGGATCGATGGCCTGCAAAATCGAATGTGCGCGTCGGTACCCTTTCACGTGCCCCGCGCGCTTTAGTCGGATGAGGAGTTCGGTGCGTATTTCCTCTGCATGTTGGCGGGGTTCATCTTGTTGAAACATGGAGAAATTTGTCCATGAGTTGAGTGCCATACACCCGAGGACGAAGGCTTCCAGTGGTTCCTCGTGAAGAGTACACCTGACGAGTGCGTCGTACGGGTGCTCCGTGGTAAGGCCGTCAATAGTGACGCGCTCGGCCGATAGCGGTGGCAACGGGGAACACGAGACAGACGTCGCGGGGACAGTCGTGGACGCAACAGTGCAGGAAGGTAAGGCAGAGGTGCTTCGTCGACTGGCGCGAAAAATTGTGATGGGAGGATTTTGAGACCAGCCGCGTATCCCCATCAGTCGCAGGCAGCTTTGCCCAACGAAGGTAGGGGGCTGTCTGTGTGAGACGTTGACAGCGTGCATACGTGCGAGGGCGATTGCATCCCAGATATCCCATGGACCGGCATGTGCTGGATCCATGGCGAGTGCTGCGCATACTCCGCGCATGATTCGTATGGGAGCATGCGTATGCTGCTGACGAGCAAGATCTCCCGGAGGTGCAACAAGGATTGATGTCTGTTCCATACTCGCAGTGTCGTTCCATGCTCAGCACTACAAAAGCGCTGGACGGCGTGCTGTGGATACAGGATCTTCGACATCGACCCCTGTGGATAACGTCGCGAAGGTTATTTGAGTGGGATTCGGGCCAGCAGCCTTCGAGGGGATACACGAAAGTGCTCACTGGGTGGTTATGGCCTAGGGCTTCTCGATACAGCCTGTGCATGCGGATAGGGTTATCGGTGTGTGATGGGTTATTCGCATGTGGATAGGGTTAATAAGCTATCCGCATCGTCATAACCTATCCGCATCGTCATAACCTACATCCGGATGTTCGCCACCTATCCACGTAGACGGTTCGTCCGATGTGCTAGCGCCAGATTCCGGCGGCGAACAGAAACGGCCTTCAGTCACCGGCACTTTCCGCCCACTGCTGCTTCCTCCGGTGGCTACAGAGAACATGCGCAGTGAGAGTGAACCTCCCTTGCAGCGTATCCTGATACCTGTTGGCGCGCGGGTGCTTCCCTGTGCGCTCGCGGCTGGTTCCCGCTACGAAAGAGGCTCCATGTCCCTCCAGATGCGTCTTGTTCACGCCCGAAGGCCTCACTTTCCCGCGCTGCACCGAGAGCCCGCGCGTGAGATATGACGGAAGCGCCTGAGTGGCGTCCGCATAGTGAGCAACCAACCGTGTGGTCGCTCGTTTGATATGGGTGCGGTCACCGTCGCGATCCTTCAGCTCTCTACTTCTGACTCAAACGATTTGGAGGCACAACGATGACCGCTCCTCATATTATCGACCCTGCTGGCATCTTGGCGAGGCGTTGTCCCAGGCATCCCCGGATTTGATGCGTTCCTTGCTCCAGCACGTGATCAACGCGTTTGTTGTTATCAGCGGACGCTGATGCGGTTAATGCGGGGCCAGTGGAGATCAACAAGATCCGCAGCGCGCCAGGCCCAGCGCAATGGGTATGCATAACCACCGGCGCGCCGGACCTCAGAGGTCAGCACATTGACGTGATCCCAAAGCTGCGCTCGAGTACCTACTTTCAGAGTGGTTGCTTCAACGCCGCAAACGCTCCGAAAGCGCGCGTCACGGTGGAATCGCTGACTGCTACCCTGGCAGGGTGTCACCGCCGTATGGACAAGCTCGTCAGCCCTGGGGATCACAGGACTGTCCAAGTCCCAGGTCTCACGCATGGCAGCCGACCTGGACGACGCGTGGATCAGTTCCGCAGCCAGCCCCTCCACGATGCCGGGCGCTTTCACCTTCGTTGCCGCTGATGCGCTCACCATGAAAGTGCGCGCGAAGGAGGACGCGCGTCGTCTCGTGCGGTTCTGGTTGCCACTGGAGTCAACAATGACGGACATCGCGAAGTCACTGAGGTGCGCGTATCTACCAGTGAGACCGCTCCAGCCTGGAGGTTCTTCCTCTGACCTGGTGCCGGGGGCCTGACCGGCGTGCTTGGTGACCAGTGACGCCCATCTGGGCCTGGTTGAAGCCATCGCCGCCAACTGCGGAAGCCATGGCAACGATGCCGCACCCACTACGCCGCTAATCTCGTGGTCTTTAAAGCATAGGCCCGCCGTCAAGCGATGCACTCGGTGTACGACCAGCCCGACGCAGCATCGGTCAACGCTCAATAAACCGGCTCTTGGACTACGTCCGACAAGCTCCCGCCGTGTGTGATCACCTCGATCAAGCCAGGGGCAGACGTCCTCGCGTTCGCGTCTTCCCCACCGAAGGTGTGGACCCAGATCTGAGATCAATAACCCCAATGAACGCCTCAACGCGAAATCGCCGACACTTTCATTTCCGTGGGAATCTTCCCAACCGCCACGCAATCTCCGCCTGGTCAGACCGTCCTAGCCGAACAAAACGACGAATGGGCCGAAGGCCGACGCTACCTCGGCCTCGACATCCTCACCAAATCACGACACCCCAACCCGCAACGGGAGGCACCCCACTCCAACTCAGCGCATAACCCAGCAGAAGGACACAAAACGATTACCACTCCACAGGACTTGACCCCGGCGGCACCCCATGCCCGAACGTATGCGAGCCCGTTTCACTGCAACGTGCGAAAAAGGCGTGACCCGTGTGCTCCCGAAGCAGGGGCCTGCGCTCGGGCGGAGCTCTCATTTTTCCCTGCACGGCGGCGCCTACCTGTTCCCCGCTTGTCGACGGCCAGTGGGGGTATCGTCGAGGGCCTCATCGACCGCACCGGCCTGCCCGTCATCATTCCGGACTATCCGCTCGCCCCCGAGCACACTGCGGCAGAAGCCTTCGACTTCGTCCAGCCCATCATCGACGAGGCCCAGGCTGAGTTCGGCCGCGTCATCATCTTCGGCGACTCGGCGGGTGGCGGCCTGGCGCTGTCCCTCGCCATGCAGCGACGTGACGCGGGCAAGCGTCAGGTGGACGGCCTCGTCCTGTACGCGCCGTGGGTGGACGTCACCATGACGAGACCCGGCGATTGAGGAGGTGCAGCACCGCGACAAGATTCTGCGCGTGCCCGGGCTGGCGTGGGCGGGCCGCGCGTGGGCGGGCGACCTGGACCCGGCCGACTGGCGCGTCAGCCCCTGTACGGTGACCCGTCGGGACTGCCGCCGATGCGCATCTTCCAGGGCGACGCGGATATCTTGGGCCCCGACACGATTGATTTTTGCCCGCAAGGCGGCTCGCGCGGGCGTCGACGTGCGAGCGCGCGTGGAGCCGGACGGCTTCCACGTCTACGTGCTATCAGTCCCCACCATTCCCGAGGCCGAGGCCGCCCTCGACCACAGCGCTCGCTTCATCTCGGGGATCCTCACCCAGGCGTGAGCCGACCCGTCGAGGCCGGGGACCGCGCGGTGACTAGTCGACCAGTCGTACGTCGGTGAGGACCCAGGTGAAGGGGTAGTAGCTGATCGTCATCTTCGGGGCAGGGGCGTTGAGCGCAGGCGGAGGTGAGGGAATCAATCAGTCTGTTATCGGTGCTGCCCCTGGTCACTGTTTTTCAGTGTTGTTGTGTGCGACGATCCGTCCTCGAAGGTCATCGCGTAGTGATTGTAGTAGGTGGTTAAGGCTCCGCGCCCCGATCTCTTCTGAATGACTTGGTCCACGGAGTACGTGCATGAGGGTGACCGTCTGGGTGTGCACACCCGCAACGACATCGAGGGCGGAGGGGACGAGGTTGTAGAGCCGCATAGGCGCCGAGTGCGATCCCAAGAGCGGCATTCACGGCGAACATGCCCATTTGCATGTTCACTGCTCCCGCGCGGATGATCTTCCATATCCGCTTGATCTCATCACGATGCAAAAGGTGGAAGGGAAACACACGCGTGCGATGGCGAGGGCTACCCGCCTTTGACGAGGGAGTAGATGAGGGAGCCCCGTGCCTGTCTGGAGGACCGCCTCGGCGATGATAAAGCCAGCGGTGAAGGCAATGCACAGCAGCCCGACCCCAACTCTCTCAACACGAAGGGGAATGACTGAGGTTCTTTTATTTCGCTTCACTGCCTCCACCCTGCATCATCTGGGTCGTTTGGATCGAACGCAGGGGTTTGTCGATCATGGTGTCTCACGGGTGTCGTGCGGCCTCGCGACGACGAGGGCTCGGGCTGGGTGGGTGCCCGAACCTCGTCGGTGAGAACACACGTCGTCCTACTCAATCCGTGCGTCGACGACGATCCAGCTGTGGCGATGAGACCTCAAGTGTCAGAGACGAGGGCCCCGTCTTGTCAGCACATGCAGTGTAGAGGGTGTTGTAGACGCTAAAGCCGTGTCGGAGGTGGTGCTCAAGCGAGTTGTGTGCTTCGAGCCGTCGGTGAGGGTGAGATCGAACCTGTAGGGACGTAGAGGAGCCGCCCCGTCGTGTGCGCGTTCTGAGCTCACTGTAGCTGCACGACTTGACGGTGACGGTCTGTGTTCCTTCGATCGTGTCCGCAACCGACTGCACGGAACCAATGATCGCCATCGTTCCGACGATGAGGACGGGGATGGAGAGAACCGCGAGCCAGACGATTGGCTTACGCATGTTTGTCCTGTCGCCAGCGCGCTTCGCTCGGTTCATACGGAGAGCCGTCACGACAATGATGACCGCAGAGATGAGCATAGTGATGGTGCCCACGGCGCTCGCGATGCTTTCGCCACGTGAGTTTGATGTCGCCCACGTCGTAGAAATTGCTCAGCACAAAAATAGGTAACGACACCGCTGAACGTGAGGAACTTCAGGGACGTTGAGCACCGTCGCGTAGTTCGTGTTCATGACCGGTAGGCCCGTGTTAGTGCCTCCATGCGGCGCAGCGGGCCCCTGACCCGGGAAGGGCTGCTGGGGGTACATGCCGCCCATGTATTGGCCGGGTGCGGGCTGGGTTGGGGCTTGGCCCATGTATTGGCCGGGTGCGGGCTGGGTTGGGGCTTGGCCCATGTATGGGCCGGGTGCGGGTTGCGTCGGGGCCTGGCCCATGTATTGGCCGGGTGCCGGTTGCGTTGGGGCTTGGCCGGGAAGGGTGCTGCGGAGGGATAACCGTGGGGGTATTGGTTGCTCATGGTGTCTCGCTGGTCGGTGGGGATGTGTCCTCGTGCAGAGGCTAGCTCTATGTTAGGAGTGTACCGACAATACTATGGGTGCGCGGACACCTGTCGAGGCCGGGGTTCAGGTGTATCCGCAGTGCCGCGTGCGAGCACCCCTGGGTTAGCTGACCTATAGGTGTTGATGAGTTGGCAGGGGCATTCGTTCATGGACAGGGTACTCGCTAGACGAGGGCGTGCGTCAGCGATGATCTGCGTGCGCGGATACAGGTCGAGGAGCAGCTTCTTCGATGAGAAGTGGGACCTGCATCCCTCGTAGAGGGTGCCGCGGATGCCCGATGCCGACTGCAAGTCGTCCTGCTCTTCCGTTTTGATGACGAGGACGAACTTGCTCTTGTCGTCGAGTGTTATGTCGAATTCGTTCTTATAGCTGCTCGGGATGGTGTTTGTTGGTGAGCTCTTCACCGGACTTTGGTGGAAAGTAACACGAGGTGACTGTCCTGGCCTGGGGGCCTTCGTTGAGGTCGCGTGCTGCGGGCACTGCGTTGCTGATCGCGATGACTGCGGCGGCAAGTCCGACGAAAGCAGATGAGGGAGCATACCCGGACGCCCGAGTTTCGGCCGTCCCGTTCTCGCCTTCTCATGAACAACATACGCGTGTAGCGCTACCGCAGCGGGGACAAAGGGAATACACAAACCTGCGGCTGCGAGCCCGAACACGCATGCGGCGAACTGCCATTGAAGTTTGCCCGTGCCGAAATCGGCGGCTTGGGCCATTGTGAGGCTCGTGGAAAACAGCGCGGCGATCACGACTGCGAGACCCGCGAACACGTCGGTGCTAATCGGAGAGTGAAGGCCTTTGCGGACTTATCCTCGCGTGTGGAACTGTCCTGAGGATCTGTGCCTGTCGACGTCGCGCGTGGCCGTGCAGCGGTGGGCGACGATAAACGATCCTGCTGCGCAGCAGTTGAGGAGGCAGCCGCGCGCGGTGCAGGTGCCGTCGGCTTGCTGTCCTCATGCGCCTCGGAGACGTATGGGGGCAGGTCTGCGTCGGGTTTTTCCTCCCCGGTTCCAGGGGCGGAAACTCCGTATGGGAACTCAGGATCCGGCCCGTCCTCGGAGGGCTCAACGGGCACCGGCGAGTTGCGTGGCACCCGGTGCGCAGCCTCCACGTTCTCCTCGGGCAGCGCGGATTCCGACTCGGTCGGCGGCGCGTACGGATTGTTACTGCTCATGCCGGGATACTACACGTCCGCCGGGGTTGCTCCCGTCCACTCGTACCAGCCCTGGTGTTGGACGATCCACGCCATGAGGGCGTAGCCGGCCTGGCCGGGCAGGGTCTGGCCGTCCCCGCCGCGCGCGAGGGAGGCGGCCATGTCCTCGAACCACTGGTCATGCGCGACCAGAGGCGTGTAGCAGTCGACGAAGGGGATGCCTCGGCGCGCGACACTTCTGAGCACGAGGAGGGACAGAGCCTTCAGCGAACCGGAATCCACGCCAGCCAGCGGCGGGGGGCCGACCACGAAGCTGGGGATTCCCAGCGCTGTCGCCCGGTCGGTGATGTTAGCCAGGTTCAGGCGCGAGCGGGCCGTCGAAATGCCGGCCGCGACATCGCCTGGACCCACTCCGATGACGAGGCCGTGGGGTTCTCCCTCGGCCAGGCGCGGCAGGACCTCGGCCTCCCAGCGTGCGGCCATCTCCTTCGTCGTCTCGGAAGGGCACGGCCAGGGTCAGGAACGTGGCGGGCAGATCGAAGGTGGAGTGGGCATTGACGCGACCGACCCAGCCCAGGCCGCGGGGTCGCCGACGCCCGCGACGAGCTCGTCTCCGATGAAGCAGATCCGCATGGTGTTCCTTTCCGGTGCCTCCTGCGCCCCCTGTGGGAGCGCTAAGCCCTCGTTAGCCTTCGAAGGCCTGCGCAATAAGGGTAGCTGCTTGCTCCTTGTGAAGCGAGGCACGTCCCGCGGCGGTCGTCGCCGACTCGGGGCGCGACACCACGCGGACCGGGCGTCCCAGCGACGGGAAGAGGTTGAGCGCCAGGTGCGGCCACGCGCCCTGGTTGCGAGGCTCGTCCTGCACCCAGGTCACCGAAGCGTTCGGGTACTGGGCCAGTGCCTCGGGCAACCTCGGCCTCGGGCAGCGGGTAGAGCTGCTCGAGGGCGAATGATCGCCGTCGACGTGTCGGTGCGGTGTTCGCGCTCCTTGACGAGGTCATAGTACAGGCGGCCCGAGCACAGCAGGACGCGCGTCACCGACGACGGATCGGTGATCGTGGAGTCGCCGATAACCGGCTGGAAGCCGCCCGAGGTGAACTCGTCGAGGTGCGAGGATGCGGCCGACAGGGCGCAGCAGCTGCTTGGGCGTGAACGCGATGAGCGGCTTGCGCGGGCGCTTGTAGGCCTGCGTGCGCAGCATGTGGAAGTAGTTAGCCGGGTGGAGGGCTGAACGATCCACATGTTGTCCTCGGCGGCGAGCTGCAGGTGGCGCTCGATGCGCGCGCTCGAGTGGTCGGGTCCCTGACCCCTCGTAGCCGTGGGGGAGGAGCATGACGAGCGAGGAACGCTGGCCCCACTTCTGCTCCGCCGAGCACACGAACTCGTCGATGACGGTCTGCGCGCCGTTCGCGAAGTCGCCGAACTGCGCCTCCCAGATCGTCAGGGTCTCCGGGGCTCTCAGGGGTAGCCGTAGTCGAGCCGAGCACGCCGTACTCGCTCAGCGGGGAGTTCCACACGTCGAAGCGCGCCTGGTTCTCGGTGAGGAAGCGCAGCGGCGTGAACTCGCGTCCGTCGTTCGCGTCATGCAGGGATCGCGTGGCGCTGGACGAAGGTCGCGCGGCCCACGTCCTCGCCGGACGAGGCGCCGCGTGCCCTCCATGAGGGAGCGTGCCGAAGGCCAGGAGCTCCGCGAAACCCCAGTCGATCGGCTTGTTGCCCAGCGCCATCTCCAGGCGACGCTCGCACAGCTGACGCAGCTTCGGGTGGGGCTCGAAGCCCTCAGGGGAAGCGGGTGTGCGCGCGGCCGATGCGGCGCAGCTGCTTCGCGGGGGCCGCGGACGTCCAGCCGATCATCATGCCGATGCCGGGCATCTGGGACTCCGGCATGGTCCATTCCTCGTCTGGGGATTCCCCGGCCTCGCCCACGCCGGCCGTCAGCGCGGGGTCGTGCGTGCGGCTGCCCGGGTTGATCTCGGACACCGAGGAGGCGCCGCCCGCGCGGGTCTCCTCGAGGATGCGCCCGAGCTCCGCCTCGTACTGGGCAATCGACTGGCGGGCCTCGTCCTCGGTGAGCTGGCCGCGACCCACGAGGCCGCGGATGTACACCGCGCGCGTGGAAGGGATGCGGTCGATGAGCGAGTACATGACGGGCTGGGTCATCGACGGGTCGTCGCCCTCGTTGTGACCGCGGCGGCGGTAGCACACCATGTCGATGATGACGTCCTTGTGGAAGGCGTTGCGGTACTCGAAGGCTAGGTGCGCGCAGCGGGATGACGGCCTCGGGGTCGTCCGCGTTGACGTGCAGGGATCGGGACCTGCAGGCCCTTGGCAAGATCGGTTGCGTAGCCGGTGGAACGACCCTGCGTCGGGCCTGTCGTGAAGCCGATCTGGTTGTTGACGATCACGTGGATCGTGCCGCCGGTCTTGTAGCCTTCGAGCTGGGAGAGGTTGAAGGTCTCCTGGACGACGCCCTGGCCGATGAAAGCCGCGTCGCCGTGGATGAGGATCGGGATGATCGGCGGGTCCGGGTCGCCCAGGTGCTCCTGCTGGCGCGCGATGCCCTCAGGACGCCGTCCGCGGCCTCCAGGTGCGAGGGGTTGGCGGCCATGTAGACCTTCGTGGCCAGGCCGTCGTCGAGGGAGTACACGCCCCACGTGCCCAGGTGGTACTCGACGTCGCCGGAGCCCTGGACGGAGTTGGGCATGTAGTTGCCCTCGAACTCGTCGAAGATTTGCGCGTAGGACTTGCCCGCGATGTTGGCCAGCACGTTGAGGCGTCCGCGGTGCGCCATGCCGATGGCGACCTCGTGGATGCCGGTGCGCGCCGAGTCCGCCAGGATGTGGTCGAGCAGCGGAATCAGGGATTCGCCGCCCTCGAGGGAGAAGCGCTTCTGGCCCATGAACTTGGTCTGCAGGGAACTCCTCGAAGGCCTCGGCGCGGATGAGGGGTGCCCAGGATGTGGCGCTGTGCCTCGGGGAGGGGGCCTCGTAGGGGCGCTCGATGCGCTTCTGGACCCATGCGCGCTGCTCGGGATCCTGGATGTGCATGTATTCGATGCCGACGGTGCGCGTGTACGTGTCGTGCAGCTGCGTGAGGATGTCGCGCAGGAGCATCTGGTCCGAGCCGCCGAAGCCTCCCGTGGGGAAGGGACGATCCAGGTCCCACACGCTCAGGCCGTGGGACGAAAGATCGAGGTCGGGGTGGCGACGCACGCGGTAGGCCAGCGGGTCGGTGTCGGCGGCGAGGTGGCCGCGCGAACGGTAGGCGTGGATGAGCTCCGCGATGCGCGCGGGCTTGCCCTTTTCGTGGTTCGGGTCGTAGTCGTAGTCCGCTTCCCACGCGTAGGGACGCGCGGGAACGTGCATCGAGGTGAAGACGCGCTCGCAGAAGCCGTCGCGGCCCGAGAGCTTGGCATCCACCAGGGCCAGCAGGCGGCCCGACGCCGCACCCTGGATGATGCGGTGGTCGTAGGTGGAGGAGAAGAACATGGTCTTGCCAATGCCGAGAGCGGCCAGGCGCTTGGGGAGACGCCGCGGTATTCCGCTGGGTGAGTCGGTGGCGCCCACGCCGATGATGAGGCCCTGGCCGACCATGAGGCGCGGCACGGACGTGGTGGTGCCCAGCGTGCCCGGGTTCGTCAGGGTCACGGAGGCACCCTGGAAGTCAGCGGTGGTCAGCGTGGCCGTGCGGGCGCGCGCCACCAGGTCCTGGTAGGCGTCGACGAACTCGGCGAAGGTGAGGGTGTCGGCGTCGTGGATGACGGGGACCTTCAGGGGAGTGGTTGCCCTGCGCGTCGGCCACGTCGATGGCCAGGCCGAAAACCGATGTGCGCGAGCTGCTCGACGGCGGGCTTGCCGCCCTTCGATTGTGTAGCGCACGTTCAGGTCGGGCATCTCGCACAGCGCCTCCACCAGGGGCGTAACCGATGAGGTGCGTGAAGGAGACCTTGCCGCCGACCGTGCGCGCCAGGTGCGCGTTGATGAGGGCGCGGTTTTCGATGAGGAGCTTGGCCGGGATCTGGCGCTGGGAGGTGGCCGTGGGGATGGAGAGCGAGGCCTCCATGTGCTTGGCGGTCGCGCGCGCGAGCGGACTTGAGGATGTGCAGTTCGTCGTGCGAGGGGCGCCCTGGAAAGAGCGTGAAGGCCGCGCGCCCGTGCTGCTGGCGCGTGTCAGGGGACTGAGTGGCCTCCGCGACGGCGGCGGGAGGCGCAGGGTGGGAGGTCGGAACGCGTCACCGAGACGACGGGGGCGTGCACGGTGGAGGCCGCCTCGGGCTCGCCCTCTTCGATGTCGAGGGTTGGCGGGGTGACCGAGACGGGAGCGATGGGGTCAACGGGGCTGTAGCATTGACCGACGAGGCCGGGGTGAGCTCCATCGTTAAGGGAGAGTCCTCGGGGATATCAGGGACGCTTGGCGCGCAGCTGCGGGGAGCAGACCTCAGTGGAGAAATAGGCACGCCAGGAGGGATCCAGGAGCTGTGGATCTCGCTCGTAGAGGTCTCGCATCTTCGCGATGTACCACTGCGGATCGGGCTGGGAAGCGGTGGGAGTGGGCACGTATTCCTCCGTAAGTGTCGCGCCGCGCGCATGGGCAAAATCCTGCGCGGCCATAGCCCTTGACAATCGTACCGCCGCGTGACGGTCTTCACGAAACCTGGTACACCTTTTGGCGTGTACTTCAAGGGCCTTTGGTCCGTTGAAGAATGATTGTTGGCACATGCCTCGCGGTGTGTGGAAATGCGCGCTGGGAGAGGCGGGCTGGGCCGCTAGACTGTAACCATCATGGACTGCGACACTGCTTTAAGCTTTATCGCCGCTCTTTCTCACCCCTCCTCCGTGCGTGTACCCGCGAGGCGCCCCGGCCTCGTCGAGGGGGCTACGCGATGACGACCGCCTTCATGCTTCTGCTCGGCATCGTCCTGACCGCTGGCACCTTCGTCTTCGTCTCCGCTGAGTTTTCTCTCGTCGCGGTCGATCAGGCCGTCCTCGAGAAGAAGGCTGAGGAAGGGGAACCGCGGCGCCGCCTCCGTCCTGCGCGCCACCCGAGACCCCTGTCCAGCCCAGCTGTCGGGCGCGCAGGTGGGCATCACGCTGACCACGATCCTGCTCGGCTACACGACGCAGAGCGCGCTCGCGGGGCCTGCTGGAGGACCTGCTCGGGTCGGTGGGCCTCGCCTGGGGGCTGGCCACCGGCATGGCGGCATTCGTGGCCGCCGCGTTCATCAACGTCTTCTCGATGCTCTTCGGCGAGCTCGTTTCCCAAGAACCTCGCCCTGGCGCACCCTGGCCACCGCCGTGCGCAGTCGTGCCCTTCCAGATGGCCTTCACCGCCGTCGCGCGCCCCGTCATCTGGGTGCTCGGTGGAACCGCGAACTGGGTGCTCGCCCGCATGGGCATCGAGCCCTCAGGAGGAGATCTCCTCGGCGCGCTCCGCCTCCGAGGCTGACCGCCCTCGTCGAGCACTCCGTCGAAGAGGGCACCTTCGACTATGTCGACGGCCGACCTCTTCGTCAACACGATCCGCATGTCCACCCTCAGCGCCGCCGACGTCGCTGACCGACCGCGGCCGCCTGCACACCCTCAGCGAGGGTGACAGCGCCCAGGACGTTCTCGACCTGGCACGCGAAACGGGACACTCCCGATTCCCGGTGATCGGGGACGACTCCGACGACATCCTCGGCCTGGTCTCGCTGCGCCGCGCGGTCGCCGTGCCCGCCGATCGTCGTGCCGAGGTCCCCGTCATCTCCTCGTCCCTCGCGACCGACGCGCCCTCGGTTCCCGAGACCGTGCCGATCGGCCCCTCATGGTCCAGCTGCGCGACGAGGGCCTGCAGATGGCCGTCGTCGTCGACGAGTACGGCGGCGTCTCCGGCATCGTCACCCTCGAGGACGTCGTCGAAGAAATCGTCGGTGAGGTCTCCGACGAGCACGACCAGCGACGCCTCGGCATCCGCCCGCGCCCCGATGGCACCTTCCTCGTGCCTGGCACGCTGCGCCCCCGACGAACTCGCGCGCCGCACGGACATCAACCTGCCCGAGGATGGCCCCTACGACACGATCGGCGGCCTCGTCATGAACGAACTGGGCGAGATCCCGGTCGTCGGATCACGCGTGAGTGTGGACGGCATCGGCATCGAGGTCACGCAGATGCAGGGGACGACGCGTCGCCCAGGTGGCGATCACGCCAGCTGCCCCGAGGCCGATGACGAGGAGGTGTCGCTGTGAGCGTGGGAGTTGGTCTCAGTATCACCGTGGCTCTTCTGACCGTCAATGCGTTCTTCGTCGTCGGCGAGTTCGCCGTCACCTCGACGCGCCGCTCGCAGGTCGAGCCTCTCGCGGACGAGGGCGCGCGCGGCTCGGCCGCCGCCCTGTACGCGCTGCAGCACGTGTCCCTCATGCTGGCGATCTGCCAGCTGGGGCGTGACGGTTGCGTCCCGACCCTGGGCGTCGTCGCCGAGCCAGCGATCGCCCACCTCGTCGAGTCGCCGCTCGAGCGCCTGGGTGCGCCCGAGGGCGACCAGCCACGTCGTCGGCTTCGCCGCCGCCCTCGTCATCGTTCTCTTCTGCCACGTCGTCTTCGGCGAGATGGTCCCCAGAACATCTCGATCGCCGCGCCCGTGCGCATGCTGCTGATCCTGGCCCTCCCGTCCTCGTGCGCCTGGGCCACGTCCTGCGCCCGATTATCGAGGCCATGGACCGCTTCGCGAACTGGTTCGTGCGCCTGGTAGGCTGCGAGCCGCGCTCGGAAATCTCGGCCTCCTACACGATCGAGGAGGTCGCCTCGATCGTCGTCGCCTCGCAGGCGGAGGGCGTGCTGACCGACGAGCTGGGCCCTGCTCAGCGGCACCCTGGAATTCTCCGAGGAGACGGCCGGGACCGCGATGGTCCCCCTCGACAAGCTCGTCGTCCTGCCCGAGGGTGCCACCCCGGCCGACGTGGAAGAACAGGTCGCCCACACGGGCTACTCGCGCTTCCCGATCGCCGGCGACGACGGTTCCATCGTCGGCTACGTCCACCTCAAGGACGTCCTGTACGCCACCGGCGAGGACCGCGAGCAGCCGATCACCCCGTGGCGCATCCGACGCCTCGAGGCCGTGTCGGCCGACGACGAGTCGAAGACGCGCTGCGCCACATGCAGCGCACCGGCGTGCACTGCGCCCTCGTGCGCGATGCGGGCGCCGTCGTCGGTATCCTCTTCCTCGAAGACATCCTCGAGCTGCTGGTCGGCGAAGTCCGAGACGTTCTCCAACGCCCGTGACGAGCCGCGATCCTGCAAGGTACATTAGATCGAGGTCAAAACTTCGTGACGAACACAGACAAGGGGGATGCCGTGAGCGACAACGAGTGCCCGCTGCCGAAGCGCTCGCAGCTGCGCGCGGCGCGCCCACGACGCGGGCGATCAGCGGGAGAGCCGACGACGTCTGCGATCCCGATGACTGACGAGGCCTCGGCCCCCACCCCCGATCCGCGACGGATCGAGAGGACGCGGAGGCAGCCCGGCCTCGTCCGCGGGGGAGCGACGCCGCAACGTTCACCCGGTCGGCTACGTGCTGCGTGCCCTCCTCGTGCTGGGGCTGGCGGGCATGACGATCGCTGTGCCCATGACGGGACGCGTCGGATCCGACTCGTCCCTGACCGTGCCGCGCGAGCCTTCGGCGTCTCGATGGGCGGCCCCAGCTGGGCCGTGTCCTCCGCCCTGCCCCAGGCCACCGCCCTGGACGCGACCCTCACCGCGAACTCGCGCGCCAAGGCCAAGGCCCCCGTGTCCGTCACCGGCTGCGCCTCCGGCAACAGGGGCAGACGGTAATCGCAACTGTGCGCGTCGTCGCCGACACGATCTACTGGCCGCTCCCGCAGGGTCACCTACACGGTGACCTCGCCCTTCACGATGCGTATTTCGCCCGTGTCCGGGCCAGCTCCTCGCCCACGAGGGTATCGACATGGCCGCCCGCTCGACACGCCCATCACCTCCGTGTACGGCGGCGTCGTCGAGGAGGTCGCGGAGAACTCGCGCTCGGGCGCTTACGTGCAGATTAAGCACACGCGCTCCGACGGCACCGTCTTCCACTCCGCCTACCTTCACCAGTACATGAACAAAATTAAAGGGTCAAGGTCGGCGACACCGTCACCGCCGGGCAGGTCATCGGCGCGGTCGGCAACAACGGCTGGTCCACGGGCCCCCACCTGCACTTCGAAATCCACGACTCCTCGGATACCCCCGTGGATCCGGACGCGTGGATGCAGACAAACAAAGCTGTTTATCTTGGACAGGAGTCTTGCTCGCGATGCCCGTCACCATGCGTCAGGGGACCCATCGTTTTCGCTCACCGCGGCGGCAGCGAGAGGCCCCCGAGAACACGATGAGCGCCTTCGCCTACGCCTACGAGGCCGGGATCCGCCACGTGGAGACCGACGCCCACCTCACCGCCGACGGCAAGGTCGTCATCTGCCACGACGAGACCGTGGACCGCTGCTACGACGGTACTGGCGTGATCGCCCAGATGACGTGGCGCGAGCTGTCCAAGCTGCGCCACCGCGACTCGAGGGAGCAGATGCCGCTGCTCGCCCAGGCCCTCGAGGCGTTCCCCGACATGTACTTCAACATCGACGCGAAGGGAGCCGGGCGTCGAAGGCCCCTCCTGGACGTGATCGCCGACCACGGCGCGGCCGACCGCGTGCTCGTGGCCTCCTTCTCTGAGCCTCGCCTGCGCGCAGTGCGCAACATCGCCGCCTCGGATCCCGCGCGCGCGGTCGCCACGTCACTGGGCACCGAGGCCGTCGTGCGCCTCGTGGGCGCTGCGAAGAGCGCCACGAGCCGCCTGGTGGCACGTGCCCGGCCCGCGCCAGGCGCCATCGCCGCGCAGGTGCCCATGCACCAGGGGCCCCATTCGCGTCGTCGACGAGCGCTTCGTGGCCACCGCCCACACCCTGGGCCTGGCCGTCCACGTATGGACCATCAACACGGTGGCCGACGTGCTGCGCCTCCTCGAGGTCGGCGTCGACGGCATCATCACCGACCGACCCGTCTTCCTGCGCGACTTCTTGGACCAGCGCGGCCTGTGGACTCAGCCTCCGGCCCCCGGTGCTGCCTCGGGGCCCAGGGACTGAGGTTATTGCGTGAAAAGGCGGGCGTGCGCCGGAGGGTGCCGCCCGCCAACCCACCTGAAGAAACGCGTTGATTGCCTCGTCGATGAGGCTCTGGGAAAAACGAGTAGTAGAGAAAACGCCGATGTGGGTATTGGGAGCTTTCATTTTTCGGAACGTTGGGTCTCTTCACGTGGTACATGAGAATGTTCTGTGACAACCCGACTGCCGAGCTGTGGCGTCGCGTGGGGATTGGGTTTCGTCTGGGAAGGATCCTTGGAACGGGAGAGGGCCGCTCAGAACTTCAGTGCGGTGTCGTTTCCTGCAATCTCGACGGCATTCTTACTGGCGGTCCCGTTGAAATGCGCCGAGGGCACTTGGGGGCACCTACATGGTTGATTGTCAGTCTTGCTGGCGTATGTATGCTCCTCATGATCGCTGCTCTCGTGGCTATCATCCCTTCAAAGTACCCCGATTGCTTTTTATGAAGATTGGCAATATGCCAAAGAGGCACGGCCTCTTAGAAGAAGGAAAGTAGGCAAAAAGTCCCCTCAGAACAGCGATTCCGGCGGAGAAGAGAGCTTTGTCGACACACAAGTGACGATGCGTGTGGCCTCGGTTGGAGGCAGCTGTCGGAGGAGGAACTCAGCGAGCTCGGGGATCTCGGCCAGGATAGGGAGTATTCGCTTCATTGCCGTTGGGAAGGCAGTAGAAGGGTACGTGCCGAACATTGTCATCACGGAAAACTGAGGGTCATCAGCGGCAAAGGGGATAAGGAGATCCTCGACGGCAGCGCTGGTCGCCTGGCTGAGCCGCACCCGGGATGCCGACTCATTGACGACACCGTCGCGCCGTATCCCACCGCGCGTACCCGCCTCGTCACAGGCGTGTACACCCTCGACGACACCTCGATGACCGTCTCGCAGCTCGTGTGGCTCACCTGGTGCAGAAACGACCAGGACGAGGAGCCCCGCCGATTCTTGTGGGCGGCGACATGCACGTGTCCGAGCCTCGCCTGCCCGCCGATCATCGAGGACTTCATGACAATGGCACGCACCCTGGAGGTGGAATCGTGACCGCCGAAGGAACCATGGCCTCGTCGCCGAAGGAGCTCGTCGTCTCCCTCGAACAGGCGAATGCGCTTATCGACCTCATCGGCACGAATGAATGGGCCAATGCTCTATCGAGCGCGATGCCGGTCAGTGGACTCATGAGCTCTGGCCTCGTCGGCTCCACCGGCCTAACCGGTGACGCCGAGACGATCCTGGGTCCCGCGAGCACGGTCGACTATCGTCTCGCGATCCGCGTCGTCTCCCCGAGGCCGGGCATCGGCGTGCGGAATGTGAGGATCTGGCCCTCGCGGCCGAGCTCGGTCATCATGCGCACCGAGGATGACGGCGTGCACTTCACCCAGGTCGATGACTGCCATGTCCCGCGTATCCTCGCCGAGGAGACTCTCCTTAAGCCCGGGCCGACCATCCATGACGGCCCGCCGTGGATCTCCGCCGACTTCGTGCAGGCGGTGCGTGACGTGGACCTGGAGAGGGCGCAGTCAGCCCTGATCGATGTGGCCGCTCACGGGCCCAGCGACTCTCAGTTTTCTCAGGACTGCTGGCACAAGCGCTGGAGCGTCGTGCTGTGCGTGCGAGAGGAGCGGACCCGGAATGGGTGGAAGGATGCCGGGCACCTCGGTGCCTCATCACCGACCACATGCATGCGCAAATACACGCGCCCATCGATCCTCGCGCACTCGCCCTCGTGCGGGAGCGGAACGCGCCTACCCTGGACGCTCCGCCGCGTACGGCGCTGTGGGGGTTCTTGATGGAGCTGCTCGCCAAGTAGTGCGGCCCGTGGGGGCCTGCTGTGCTGACAGTGGGGAGCGGGTGTGTAGCGGGCAGATGCTAGGGCGCGAGGAGGCCCATCAGCATTGCCCAGATCGCTGCTCGTGGTGGTGCATCCAGTGTCGGATCGGCTGACAGGGTGGGCGAGAGCTTCGTCGTCAAGCGGCGCGTGGATTTGGGCGTGCAGATGCTCCGTCACGAAACACTCATAGTGCAAGCCGGTTTTCCACTCGCGACGGTGCATTTCCTCGCGCACACAGGTGACGACGCTCCAACGCCCCGAGACGCAGTCCTGGGCGAAGTGTGACTCAGCGGGACCATAAGTCACGAGATCGTTGAGTACGTCCTGAGCGCCTTGTGCATCCAGGGAACGAACCGCAGCAACGAAATCCGCGGGGATGTGGAGGCCCGTCGTGGATGGTCGGTCCGGCGTGCAGCAGGGAGGCGAGGGCTGCGATATGGGGGACTTCGCAGTAATCAACCTGACTGAAGTGCACGCCGTCCACATCGGAACGCATAACAACGGAGCGAGGTGCTGTGGGCCAGATCCTCCAGTCGCGTACGACGCCGCGCATGCTGGGGGACACGACGCGGATCGCAAGTTGGCTGCGAGCTGCTCGCACAGGTTCGAGGATTCGTGCGGCGTCACCTGCCAAGCCGTTGGTGCCGAGCCAGTCCGAGCGATACCAGTCCGCTGGAGAGAGCAGCGCTTGAAATGCGCCCGGCATTCTCGTCACTGGCAATCATCTCGAGCAGGGGCATCGGCCTGCTCGACGGTGACGATGATCTGATCCGAGGAGTTGGTGTCGATTGGCTGGTCGCTCACGGGGTCACCTCCAGGGTTTGAGCCATCGTGATGAAATCATCGATGATCGTTGGGAATAGAATGCTGGGGCACGTGCACGTCGCGGTCCACAGGAAACGCTGTGGAGGTTGCTGTGTCGGCGGGCACAGTACGTGTGATCCACGTGAGCTGGCTGAGGGTCAGCGACACATCGTCGAGGATGTAGGCGCCTGTCCGCCACCGAGCCCCCTCCGGGAGAACCGGCCACGCAAAGTCGTCAATAAGGTGGAATCCGGGCAACGCATCCTCCACCTGCCTGACGGTGTCCGCGTGAGACGTCGTCGTCGCTCGCGTCGGTGCTGAGTGCTCCGCCGGTCACCACGAAGGTCGGAACATTACCCTCATCTTTCGTCTTAGCGACGGCAACGAGGCGAACGCTGGGATCTTCTGCGAGGGGCCGAGCTGTGCGTATTCCTCCGGGGTCAGGAATCTCCATCCCGAGGAAAGGGTCATTGTTATCTGTTCGTTCACCACAGATCCTCCTTGTTGGCATGGTGCAGTGCCCACGCTTCCTGGTCAATGTTCCCGCTCTCGTCCAGGAGGTCATGGCGTTTGGCGTACTGCCAATCGGCGTAGACCCACCGGGGAAACCTGATGGGTAGAAGGCCAATGAGAATTACTAGGGATAAGGGAAGTATTGAGATATAGACGCAAGGTGTATATGGGACGCGAGGAATAATTCCGTGTTCGGCAAAGGTCATGACACCGGCATCTATAAAGGCTAGCGAGAATGCGGGGTGCTGATCGCTGACCAGTTTCTGCCGCGAAGACTTGGTTTTCGTCATAGTACCCAAGATTCGTCCAAGGCGACTGTCTGAGAACATTTCGAGGTACCATATTGTCATGCAGAAGATACCAAATAGAAATGTCAAGACTGGCATGACATCATCGTATTTCATCGTCTGAATCCCTTTTACCCGTTGTCCATATGGCTATCAATGACTGAGTTGATTCCGTCTCCAAACTTCTCTCCAGCGTAGTGCCCGATCACTCCTCCGATGACGCCGCCGACAACGCCGCCAACGACGGCACCAATCGGGGCGAAAGGCCCCGAGACTGCAGCGCCGATAGCAGCGCCGCCTTTGGCTCCTAGTGCTGCGCCGCCCCATGTGCCCAGGCTGGCGAGAGTGCCCTTTGTGCCAGCTCGTGCAATTTTTGTGTCCTCGCTCCATTCGGGGTGCTGCTCGGTATCGGTTTGGTAGGGTGTCATAGGCGGTGATACCGCCGTCAACGACCGCTCCTATCGGGCTGAGCAACCTTCCCAATTTTTGTGGCTATCGGAGATACCGACCGTCTGCCCATTGGTTCCAGCCCATGTCTCCCGGGCCGGAAGGTCCACTTCGACAGGTTGCCTTTGGCGAAGAATCCCTTCGGGGGCTCCTATACAGTCCATCGAAATGCCACATCGAGGCCCCTATTGCCATTTGCCCGCTCATGTCCAACAGTCCCACCCCATAGGGGATCGCCTCAGCTATCGGATGCTTTGTCGTCCAAAATGAACTGTTCCTTCAGGGCGTTGAATACGGCTCAATCCATTTGCTCATAGGCATCCACTTTCCAGGCTGTCCAGTGCGAGTGAAAACACGTACTCTGCGCGTTCGTAATTCAACCGCTGGACCTCAGCTTGTGCTCGTAGCTCTTCGAAGCTACGGACAAGGTCCTCGCTTGCGTCATCGAATAGGGTTACTGTATCGCCATGAACAGCGAGGCCGCAGTTTCGAGCTTTCTGTCGGATTCCCCGGTACTCGCCGCGCACTGACTTCATTGTCCAAAGCGAGGTTCTGACACAGCGTTCGTGAGCTCTTTCAGATCGTTAGAGATCTCTTCACATACGTCTGATGCGATTTGTAAATCGTGCTGGCACTCTTCGACAAGAAGTGCCTCCTGCTGGCCGACAATGGAGGAAGCACGCATTGCATCTTCGCCTGCGGTACGTAATGCGCCGGAGCTGTGTGCGCATTTTTCCTCGAACGCGAAGAGATTCCTGATGTTAATGGGGAATGGCATGGAAAACCATGCTCCGTGTTGTGGTGTATCTTCGTCGGTGCTCATGATGCTCCTCTGTTGCGCAGATACTCTTGCATTGCCTCAAGGTTGACAGCTTCCCTGATCGTCGGCGGCAGCAAAAGCCTCGGAAGCGGCGGTCAGCCCGTGAGCGACAGCCAATGAACAGAAGGACGCCATCTGGATGACGCGATTGATCCTCTCAACCTGCGCCGCTAGGTCTGCCTCATTACTCCCCGCTTTTCTAGGGTGGTTGAAGAGTTCTGGTTGCAGTGTTCTCGCTTGAGTAGTTCAAGATAGTGATGGCGCGCGACACCGCAGTCGCGTCCCATACGACTCCACCGACCATTTGCCTCCCCTTACGATATGGTCAACATTAACAGGGTCAGGATAGCCCGCCCTTCTAGTGACCGTCAAGTAACGCAGCGATAAAGCGCGGCATGACGAAACAGGGGGCGGAGCCGCTTGGCTCCGCCCCTCGACACGTCCGTCAGGACCGT
>BNJT01001484.1_pt1 | contig 115414 bp, 135 predicted proteins | sample 8540491 | NCBI WGS metagenome assembly BNJT01 (sample SAMD00202455, study PRJDB9452) | human saliva metagenome | host: Homo sapiens | reverse complement strand
ACGTCCAGCCCATTGAATAGCACCTGGCCTCCTGGGCCTTCTGCTCGCCGGTGAGGGGCCTTGAGCAGCGTTGACTTCCCGGCTCCCGAAGAGCCGACGACGGCCAGCAGCTCGTTGCCCGGCAGGGAGAAGGAGATGCCGTCGAGCAGTGTCATGCTGCCGTTGTTGACGCGGAAGGTCAGGTCCTTGCCGACCAGCTCGCCGCCGGCTCCGCCTGCGACCTGGACCTCGCACAGCCCGTCCGGACTCAGGGCGATGAAGGTCGATCCCAGTCCCAGGAGCACGGGCCGGGTGACCTGTACCTGTGGTACGCGCTGCCCGCCGACATAGAGGCCGTTGGTGGATCCCAGGTCGGTGACGACCATGCCGTTGGAGGAGATGTCGATACGGGCGTGGTGCTTGGAGATGAGCGGGTCGTCCAGGACAAGAGTGTTGTCAGGAGCGCGCCCGATGGTGCCCGAGGAGGTGACGCGGAAGGACTTGAGCGTGTGCCGCGAGGGTGGGGAAGGAGCCTGAGCCGGACGAGGACGCTGCCTGGGGGCTTCCGGAGGCCACGTAGGGTGGCTGCTGAGGACGCCGAGCCCATGGCCTGTGGAATGGGCGCGGCCTGCGCCGAGACGGCTGCGGCCGGGGGGAGGACCGGCAGGGCGCTGGAGGAGGGGGCGGCTTGTGGGGCGGAGACCGCACTCGGCTGCGATGGGATGAAGGGGTGCTCGGAGCAGATGGTCCGGGCTGCCCTATTGGCTGTGACTGAATGGGAGCGCCGACTTGAGGCGCTCCGCCGGGAGACGATCGGGTGAGTCCCAGCGCCGGCCCCGAGGCGTCTCCCAGCTGGATCCGAGTGCCCTGATTCACAAGCGCCTCGCGCGTCACGGCCCCGTTGACGAGCATGCCGTTACGGCCCTGGCAGCTCACCGCCCACCCGGTTGGGGTCAGGTCACCTGGAGGTGGGTGCGGGATACGAGGGGTGGACGATCTGAACGTCGCTGTCCGGTGAGCGCCCCACGGTGAAAGGGGTGGTGAAGGTGTGGGGTTCCAGTGATGCCTGGGCGGAAAGGGGAGCGCACGATGAGTGCGGGAGTGGGCAAGGCGCGGTCCTTCCAGAGGGGCGGGAGTGGGGCTCCGGCCACGATACTGGTGTTTCGCCGTCATCGCTAAGAGCGAGGGCTCCCCGGTGTGAGGTTGCCAACATGTAGGGTAGTGCTCTCGGGCGGGAGGCGAGGCCTTGCGACGTGTCGATCAAACCGATCACAGAGTGGTTGCATTGCTATCACGTTCGTATTGCGACTCAGGTGGTGAATGGTGTGAGAGGAGGCCCTGGCGGCTGCGCAGAATCGTTCGTCTGCCCGGTTCGATGCGCGACCGTCATGCTGGCGTGATCTCCTCGCGACCATCGCCTGGCGCTGATGGCAGTGCGGGGGCGGTCCTCCCGTCGAGACCGGGGCCGCCATGTTGATGGCGTAGGCTGGTGAGGCGATTGCGCACGCCTCCGTAGCTCAATGGATAGAGCATCGGCCTTCTAATCCGCAGGTTGCCGGTTCGAGTCCGGCCGGGGGCACTGGCAGCCGGGGCTGAGAAGGTTGATATTCCGCGGACTATCGACCGTTCGGGCCGCTGGATCACGGAGGCGGCGAAGACGCGTCGCACTCATCGCCGCCCGCTTCAGCCGGCCTGGATGCCGCGGCCGGGGGCTGCGTTCCTGGCCCGCTTGAGGGGCGGTTGCTCTTCTCGTACGAGAGCCGGTGCGCGCTCTCGGCGGTCACAGCAGGGGTGACAGGGGGTTCTCACTGAGCTCGCGACACCCGTGGTGCGAACTGTCGAGATCAATCGTCGACTCTGCTGCGCTGTGCTCATAGTGTTGGCACATGCCCGCTCCTGTCCCCTCGCGCCACTCCCAGGACGATGCACCCGTCTCCGCCCTGAGTCGCGCCCAGCTCCTCGATGTCCTGTCCGACCTGGTCCGGGACCTCGAGCGCCTCGACCTGGCCCTGAGTGCCGACGGCATCGAGGGCTGCGCGCACGTTGCGCGACGGTCTCATCGGGCAGGTCCGTGACCAGGTGATTCCCCGCCTCCAGGATGCAGATATCCCGTCCATCGTGGTGATCGGGGGCTCCACGGGTGCCGGGAAGTCCACACTCGTCAACTCCGTGCTCGGCCAGGGAGGTCTCAGCTGCCAGGGTGCTCAGACCCCACCACTCGAACCCCGGTCTTGGTGACCAATCCCGAGGACATGGACTCGCTGTCCGAGCACCCTCTGACGCAGGTCTGCAGGCAGGAGGTCTCCCGCTGCGATTCCGGCCGGCTTGGCTCTTATCGATGCCTCGGACCTGGACTCCGTGCACGAGGCCAGCCGGGCTCTGGCCGGCAGGCTGCTGGAGGCGGCCGATCTGTGGCTCTTCGTCACGACTGCCGCGCGTTACGGCGACCAGACGCCGTGGACGACGCTGGAGGAGGCCGCACGCCGTGAGACCCCCATCGGGTGGTTCTCAACCGGGTGCCGGCGAGGATCCTGCCCGAGGTTCGTCGGGATCTCATCACCCGCCTGCAGGGGACTGGGGGCTGTCGGAGGCGCCCTTCTTCGTCATCCCGGACGCCGGGCCGCACGAGGGGCTCTTGACTGGGGACGGCGTGAACGAGCTGCGCGACTGGCTGCAGCTCCTCGCCGGCCGTCACCGCGCAGCCGGCCTGGTGCGTCGTACCGGCAGGGGGTGTGGAGTGTTCTGCGCACCGACCTGGAGCGCTTGGCGGACGACGTCGACGCCCAGGACGCGGTGGCCCAGGCGCTGGAGAGGACGTGCCAGGAGCTGAGGGAGTCCGCCATCAAGGCCTTGAGCGCGGACATCAGGGGCCGGCTCTGCAGGCCAGGGCGCCACAGCCACCCGGTGGATCACCCTGGCCTCCTCTGGAGGTCCGTTGGCCTCCCTGGCTCAGGGGCAGGCTGCGCAGAGGATTCCTGGGACGGGCTGACAAGGCTCGCGCCGAGGGACTCTCCCAGCTGGCCGCCGACGCCCGCCAGGCCCTGGCCAACCAGCTTCAGGCCGCTATCGTCGCCTTGAGCACCGAGGCTCAGAGAGCCTGGGCCGAGGTGGGCGCCGAGGAGCATGCGCACAGAATCCTGGGTCAGGGTGATGACGCGGCCGTGACCGTCGACGCCTGGGTCGGCTACCTGGAGGCTAATATCGAAAGCCCGCAGGACATCCGTAGACTGAGTCCCGCCAGTGTCATCGATCTCCTCATCGCCGCGGCAGCCGGTGTTGACGGGGCCATTTCAGCCGCCAGACGTCTGGGGCTGGAGGAGCAGACCGCACAGGCGGGTGCTCTCCTGGTGGAAGCAGTCACGGAGGCGCTGACTGCCACAGTCCCCAAGGGGGCGGCCACCTCGCTCGCCCCCGCCCCCGGGTTCGCCGCTGCGCTGCGTCTGCGCTCAGGCGAGCTCAAGCCCTTCACCCGTCCCGGAGCCACAGCATGAGCCATTCCGACACCGTCCCTTCCACCTCCTCCGACCAGGGAGGTTTCGAGGTGCTCGACGCCGAGCACCTCGATGCTCGTCTGAACGCGGTGCGAGATGCCCTGCGCTTGTGTCCCACGGAGGTTCCTGCCTCCCTGTCGATCCCTGCTCACAAGGCACTCGATGCCGTGGCCCAGCGTCTGGCGCTGGGAGTGGATCACACCGTCGTAGCGCTATTCGGGGGGACCGGCTCGGGCAAGTCGTCGCTGTTCAACGCCTTGACCCAGCTGAACTTCGCTGATGTCGGTGCGCGTCGACCCACGACGTCGCGGGCTGCCGCCTGCTCATGGGGTGATGACGCCGGTCCGCTCCTGGACTTCCTCGGGGTCTCCTCGGAACGGCGAATCCGGGGTGACTCGATTCTCGACGCCGATGACCAGGGAAGCATGTCCGGCCTGGTCCTGCTGGACGTTCCCGACTACGACTCAGTGACGACGGAGCACTCCTTGCAGGTGGATCGCCTCGTTCCGCTGGCCGACATCCTCGTGTGGGTGGTCGATCCTCAGAAGTACGCCGACGCGGCCCTGCACGACGGCTACCTGCGCGGCCTGGGGGCCCGTCAGGAGGACATGCTCGTCCTGGTCAACCAGGTGGACACCCTCCCGGAGAGTGGCTTGGCGAGCCTGCTGGACGACGTCGGGTCTCTTCTCAAGGACGACGGGCTCAGCCAGGTTCAGGTGCTCCCGGTATCGGCTGTGCGCGGCGACAATCTCGACGTCGTGCGCAGCATGCTGCGCCAGCGCGTCGCACGTGAGTCCAACGCGGCTCGTACGGCTTCGGCCGAGCTTGACGCGATCGTGCGTCGTCTGCGTCCGACGGTGGCTCGTAACAAGGTGGAGCTCAGTGCCGACCTCACCGAGGAGGCCACCAAGGTGCTGCTTCAGGCATCCGGTGCCCAGGCGGTGGAGGGCTCGGTGAGAGTCGGACTGTCCAGGGTTCTGCCCAGAGCCCTGGCCCGCCCCGAACCGCCCTCGCGTACCGCAGTGTCCTCGGCTCACTCCACCTGGGTCCACCGCACCTCACAGGGACTGCCGCCCACGTGGGCCCGAAGCATGGAGGCCTCCGTCGTATCCCCGGAGACCTTGGCGGGGCAGACCGCTGAGGCGGTCGGCTCCGTGCCGCTGCCAGGGCATCGCCAGCCGGTGATTGACCTGTTGTGGTGGGGAGGCCTGCTCATGGTGCTCGGCGGGGTGTCGTGGCTGTCCGTCTCCCTGGTGCGAGAGGGGCTCGAGGTTTTGCACCGCAGCATCGAGATCGTCCCGGTCTGCCTTATCGTCCTCGGGCTCATGGCGGTCCTGATCGCCGCGGTGCGCCGGCGCAGCAGGGCGCGCCGTGAGGCGGAGCGCTATGGGCAACGGGTGCGTGCCCGCCTGGAGTCCGTGGTTGAGCGGGGACTGAGCCGGCCCGCTGCCAAGATTCTGGAGAAGCATCGGGTGCTGCAGTCCGCTTTGGGGCTGTAACCCCGTCTTTAACCCCGTCTTTGCGAGACCACCCAGTGGCCACAGCCCTCGGATTGCCCTCCTGGGAGACTCGTGCGGGGAGTGAGCTCGGGGCCCGTTGGGCATCTGGTGGGCGGGTCGAGCACCGTTGTGGTGCAGGGGGCGGCAGAGCGCCGCCCGCCCACAACCAAGGAGCCCCTCATGACTCGTCAGCTCGACCTCACCGTCCAAGGCGTCGTCGGAACCAACCCGGTCCTGTCCCGTGTCGGGGACAATGCCCGTCCTTACTGCCGCTTTCGCGTTGCCGTCACCCCGACCTACCGCACTGAGCGGGGGTGGAACAACGCCGAGACGATCTGGTTCACCGCTAAGGCGTGGGGCAGCTCGCCGCCAATCTGAGTCACTCCCTGCACAAGGGGGACGCAGTTCTGCTCACGGGACGTTTCTCCCAGGAGTCCTGGGAGAACAACGGCAGGAGGCACGAGACCAACGTCATCACGCTTCAGGCCGCTGGGCACGACCTGACCAGAGGAGAGTCCCGCTTCGCGCGCGTGAGAGCCGTGGAGTCGGCGCCTTCCGCGTCCTCGGGTGCCGGAACCGGTGATGTCGAGCTCGAGCCGGGTTCTGACGAGCACCTCTCCTCGGATCACTGGGACGTCGAGGCGGCAGCCTCGGGCGCCTCGGCTTCAGAGGCCCGGCGAGCAGCTCCTCAGGGCCCCACTGAGTCCACTGAGCTCGGCGAGTCCAGCGCGACGTACGTAGAGAGTCCTGGCTCTCTCGTCATTGATCCAGCCTCGGCGCGGGCCGAGGAGCAGACCGGGGAACCGTGGCCCATGTACGAGCTCGCCGATGATCTCGTCGAGCAGGCTATCGGGGTCAGCTGACGTCGGAGTGCGCGCGCAAGAGGTAGTCGAGGTCTGCGGGATGGGCGACCTCGAGCACCTCGATGAGGATGCGGGTTACTAGATCGGCGGCCTCGTCTCCGTCGGACAGCAGCCTGGCGAAGACGTGATGACTCTCCTGCCAGCCGATCGCGCCCAGGATCCTGCGCTCGGTGGGGCCAAGCAGTACCCGCCCCTGTGCATCGAGCTCGGGTAGGGAGACCTCGATGCCGTCGGTGCGTCCGACGAGGACTACGCCAGCAGGTCCGGGGAGGGAGCAGGGGGGTGGACAGGGGGCAGTCTCGACAGCAACTGCGACCAGTGCCCCTGGGGAACCAGCTCCTCGGCCTTGACCATGGGGACCGGAGCCGTCAGGAGCAGGGTTCCGCCAGATGGATCAATGACGGCCTCGACCGCTTCTCCCCGCCGCGCGAGCGCCTGCACACCTCGTCGAGGAACCGGGCCAGCGACGAGGTGAAGCCTGCCCAGGAACCCAGGTCGACGCGATCCTCGAAGGCACGTGACAGCGCGGGCGACAGGGAGATCTCACTCATGATCGCAAGCCTAGGGGCGCGTTCCCGGCGAGTGGTTGGAGCGTGGGGCTCTCGAACTCTGTGATCACAGGGAGGATCACACCTCGTCCCGGACATCACAAGCCACATCGATGCTGGGCGTGTCACGGCGGGAAAAATGGCGTGTCGGCGCATACGGTGGCCGTAACGCCATGAACCCGAGTGCCGTGCTCGGGGCGCAATAGGGAGAGCAACGAGCAGATGATCCGCTTCGACCACGTCTCGAAGGTGTACAAACGCGGGGCACGTCCGGCGCTCGACGACGTCGACATCAAGGTCAACCGGGACGAGTTCGTGTTCCTTGTCGGCGCCTCGGGGTCAGGAAAATCAACCTTCCTGCGTCTGGTCCTGCGCGAGGAGCGTCCTACCAAGGGGCGTATCCACGTCCTGGGGCGTGACCTGTCGCAGATCTCCTCGTGGAAGGTGCCCCAGCTGCGACGGGAGATCGGCTTCGTCTTCCAGGACTTCCGGCTTCTGGAGAACAAGAACGTCCTGGAGAACGTGGCACTGGCCTCCCAAGTCATCGGTAAACCGCGCCACTACATCCTTTCCGCTGTGCCGGAGGCCCTCGACCTGGTGGGGCTGGCCGGCAAGGAGAAGCGCCTCCCCCACGAGCTCTCCGGGGGTGAGCAGCAGCGCGTGGCGATTGCCCGCGCCATGGTCAACCGGCCCAAGCTCCTCCTGGCCGATGAGCCCACCGGAAACCTGGACCCCTCGACGTCGGTCGGGATCATGCGTCTGCTCGACCGCATCAACCGACAGGGGACCACGGTCGTCATGGCGACTCACGACGACGAGATCGTCGACCAGATGCGTAAACGCGTCATCGAGCTCAAGGGCGGTGAGGTCGTACGCGACCAAGACCGCGGTGTCTACGGCTCGGACCGCTGAAGGAGAAGAACTGTGAGACTGCGTTTCGTCCTCTCGGAGACCGCCAAGGGCATGTCCCGGAATCTGGCGATGACGGTGTCCGTGATTCTCGTCGCCTTCGTATCGCTGCTCTTCGTGGGGGCCTCGGCACTGCTGCAGAGCCAGATCTCGACCATGAAGGGAGACTGGTACGACAAGGTCGAGGTCTCGGTCTACATGTGCCCCAAGTCCTCGGCCTCCTCCAACTGCGCCGACGGCGAGGCCACTGCTGCTCAGATCAGCGAGGTCGAGAACCTCATCACCAGCGGTGCCCCCTCCGGCTACGTCAAGTCCTACCAGATGGAGACCAAGGCCCAGGCCTATCAGAACTTCATGAAGGCCTACGCCAAGTCCGCCGTCGGGAGGAACGCCACTGAGGACATGATGCCCGTGTCCTTCCGCATCAAGCTCAAGGACGCCGAGAACTACAAGCTGGTGGCCGAGCAGTTCGAGGGGCACAGTGGCGTGGAGCGTGTGGTCGACCAGCGTTCCACCCTCGAGCCCCTCTTCCTCGTGATGAACCGGGCCTCCTGGATCACAGGAGGGTTGGCGACCATCATGGCGGTGGCCGCGGTGCTGCTCATCTCGACGACCATCAGGCTGTCGGCCATGTCCCGCTCCCGACAGACCGGGATCATGCGCCTGGTGGGAGCCTCGAACCTCTTCATCCAGCTGCCCTTCATTCTTGAAGGGGTGCTTGCCGCCCTCACCGGGGCGATTCTCGCCGTGGCCACGCTGTGGGTAGGAGTCCGCTACGTCGTGGAGGGGTGGCTCGCCTCCTCCATATCCTTCACGAGCGCCTTCATCAGCACCAGAGATGTTCTCCTCCTGTCGCCCTGGCTGATCCTGGCGGCCATCGCCCTGGCCGCGGTCTCCTCCGCCTTCTCACTGTCCAAGTACACGAGGGTCTGATCTCGCATGCTGTCTCGTCTGTTCCTCCGTCGCTCGCGCCGGCGTGCCGCGGTCTGCGCCCTGGCCGCCGCCAGCCTTGCCTTCTTCTACTCCGGGGACATCTCCCTGGCCGATGAGCGCGACGACGCCGTGGCCAAACAGAGTGAGGCTCAGCGCAAGCAGCAGGAGGTCCTCTCCTCCCTCGAGGGGGTCAGCGCCGATCTGGGACAGGCCTACATCTCGCTTCAGAACGCCCAGGCCTCCTTGAGCACCGCGGAGTCCGAGCTGACCACCGCTGAGACGGCTCTGGCCGCCAAGGAGAGGGAGCAGCAGATCGCCAGTGACCGCCTGGCCGCGGCGCAGAGCAGCCTTGAGACGGTCAAGCAGGAGTCCGAGGCGTCCCAGAAGACGGCCTCGGAGACCTCCAGCTCCGTGGCGGAGATCGTGGTGTCCACCTACCAGGGGGACAACTCGGTGACCTCGTGGAGCTATGTTCTCGCCTCGCAGGACGTCGAGGAGCTCAGCCAGCGTGCCTCAGCGGTCGAGATCGGCTCAGGGGTCCAGGAGGCGGTCCTGTCCGCCGCCGAGGTCGAGCGCGCTCAGAACGCCAACCGTGAGGCCAGACAGAATGCTGCCACCACGCGAGTCGGCACGCTCAAGACCGAGGCCGACACCGCCGAGGCCAACGCCAAGACGGCCCGGGACGCGGCCAAGACCAAACGGGACGAGGTCGCCAAGCTGGCTGCTCAGAAGAAGTCCGCCGCCGCGGCGCTGGAGAGCCGTAAGAGCAGTCTCCAGTCCCAGCTCGACCAGGCCAACGCCGATGCCGCTGCCGCTGCCGCGCGAGTCGCCCAGATCGACGCCGCCAACCGGGCTGCGGCCAGCGCCGGAACCATGCCGTCGGTCCCCTCGAGCTCGATCGGCTCCGACTCCCTGGGAAGCGGGTACATCGGTCACCCGATCACCGGTCCGCTCGAGGTGACCTCGCCCTTCGGGTACCGCGTTCACCCGGTCACCGGCACCGGAACAGGGCACCAGGGGGTCGACTTCGCCGCGAGTGAGGGGACGCCCCAGTACGCCGCGGTCTCCGGAGTAGCCACCTACTGGGACTCCGAGTCCTGCGGCATCGGCATTGACATCAACGGCGGCATCATCGACGGGCACTCCTACGTCATCACTCTGTGCCACCTCTCCTCGCGCAGCATTGCCGACGGCCAGCAGGTCAATCGCGGTGACGTCGTCGGCGCGACCGGCTCAACCGGCTACGCGACCGGGGCGCACGTCCACTTCCAGGTGGCTCAGGACGGGGTGTACATCGACCCGATGTCCCTGCCCGGTTTCTAGGCGAGTTCTTCTTGACGAGGCCCGTAAACTCCTGTCCCTGCGCGTCGTCGTGTCACGCCACGATGCCCCGGTGGGGAGCGGCTCACTCGGAGGGGACTCCGGGCCGCCCTGACGTGGGAGCGCCAGCCATCCAGCACTCGTGAAAGGACAGGCCGATGACCCCTGCCCCCAAGTCTGCTCGGGCGTCCAAGCCAACGGCCGGGCAGAAGGCGAAGGCCGCTTCCGACGCCCACAAGACGGTGGCCCGTAACCGCAAGGCGACCCACGACTACTTCATCGAGGACCGCTATGAGGCAGGGCTGGTTCTCACCGGCACCGAGGTCAAGGCGTTGCGCATGGGACGGGCCTCGCTCACCGAGGCCTGGATCGAGATCGACCGCCATGGCGAGGCCTGGCTCCAGGGGGCTCATATCCCCGAGTACCTGCAAGGGACGTGGAACAACCACTCCCCGCGTCGCAAGCGCAAGCTGCTCCTGCACCGCAGCGAGCTCGAGCGTCTTAAGACCAGGGTGCAGGCCAAGGGCTACACCGTGGTCCCGCTGGAGCTGTACTTCATCGGTGGCCGCGCCAAGCTGGAGATCGCCCTTGCCCGAGGCAAGCAGGGACTGGGACAAGCGCCAGGCCCTGCGCGAGGCGCAGGACAAGAGGGAGGCTGCCCGGGCCATGGCCGCCGCCAACCGACGTCGGGGCTGAGGCCGCCGTGATCATCCGCACGGCTTGTATAGCCTGCGCGGCCCGCACTCGTGTCGTCCGGTCCTACCAGTGCTGGTGTACGTAGGGCCTGATGAGACGGTCGTAGAGCTCTCTCACCGCAGTGTGCATCTCCTGACTCAGCGGTGGCAGCTCGGCTGCACGGGCGTTGGAGCGTACCTGATTGAGACTATGAGCGTCAGGCAGGGATGCAGGGTGATGCCCTCCTGATCCAGGAGCCACCGCAGGGCGACCTGGACCGGTGGAACATGCTCGGGGCCGAGCCGGCGGCACAGGCCGGAGAACTCGTGGGCGGCTTGCATTCCCACCTCGTCGGGGACCACGGAGTAGATCCAGCCGGCGTCGAGGGGCCGCCACTGATCCGGGCGGTGCGGGTGTACTACCACGACGACGGTTATGGGACAGCAGCCCATCAGGTAGCGGAACCCTCGCGATCACTGCGGTCCCGGACTCGCGCGCAGCGGGAGAACTTCCTCCAGGGGCTTGTGCCGGAAGACGTTCACGATGATCTCCACGCTCGCGCAACCCAGGTGCCGGATCGCCTCGAGAGCCTCGGCGCAGGTGAGGACGCTCACTCCGTAGCAGCGTATCCGCTCGGTCTCGACCAGCTCGTCGAGGAGCTCCCACAGGTGCTGGCGTTGAAGTAGCTCGATGGGAGGAGCATGCAGATGGACAATGTCGATGGTCTCGGTGCCGAGATTTTTCCGGGAGCGGTCGTTCCAGTGAAGAACAAGGTCTCGACTGAAGCCGTCGGTGGGATACGTCCTCTCTCCACTGCTCCTCCCCATCTTCGTGGCCACCGTGAGTCCGGTGCGAGGACGAGCGGAGAAGAACTCGCCGAGGAACCTCTCTGAGGCGCCGTTGTCATAGGCGTCGGCCGTATCGATGAAGGTGACCCCCGAGGCGCATGCTGCATCGAGATTGCTGAAGGCACGAGAAGGATCGACTTCGCTCAGATCAATGCCCAGTTGCCACGTACCAGTGCCGATGACTGGGATCTCGCGGCCCAGGGCGGGAAACAGGCGTGTGTCCATGACACTCTCCTTGACGCTGTGCAGAGGAGGACCGAGGCCACCACGAGGTAACCGGCCTGTTCTGTCATGATATTCGTTCAAGTCGCTGACCCGCCATCGCCGCAGTTGAGCAGCTCGCCGAGACGCCGTGTGGCGCAGTCCTCCGACACTGGTCGTCCTCTTCCTGCTAGACTTGTGTGGCCCGTTGAGGGCGTGTTCCGGGAGGCCTCAGGGCTGCCGGTGACAACTGCACAGGGGATGATCGGTTTCGACGACGGTCGTAGGTTCAGGAGAAGCGGGTCGAGGATGCGCAGTCATCTCGTCAACGCTCTGCGCGAACCAATAGGTGCCGATAACACTCGCACCGACTTCGCCCTCGCCGCCTGAGTGAGCCTCGAAGTCCGTCAGCCCGGGGAGCGCTTCCGCCCCGGTTCCTGGCGTCATCTAGGGAGCCACTGCTGAGATCCCGTGTCGGTAGGGTTCTTGGGACTTTTCATCGACTGAGCCTGTCGGCGTCCTTGCTCGCGTGAGACGCCGGGGCTGAGAAAAACGCTAGCGAGCTGCACCCGGAGAAGTCCTGTTGTGCGCCCGTCGGACGGGGGTTCGATTCCCCCCATCTCCACAAATTCCCATGAGAGGTGCCCGCTGAATCGCCGGTTCAGCGGGCACCTCTGTTTTTGCCGCCGGCTCCCGGACTGGTGGAACATCCCCGGACCACTACGTAGCCTGACTCCATGGCGACGACGAACGACACGGCTCGCAGCTGCACTGTGAGCACTCCTGACGGTCCCTTCACCATCGTCACGGGCCACGGCAGTGCCGATGGCGCCGACGACGGCGTCGACCGGGCCGAGTACGTGCTCGCCTCAGGATGGACCGCCGACACCAAGGAGCTGGTCGGGCTCATCCACCCGAGTCTGAGACCATCCCGCACCGAGGCGTTTTCGGAGGGGGAGTGCGATGGGACCCTGGCACGTGCTGTTGCCGCCATGCGCTCCTACTACCGCGGCGAGGGCGACGCTCTCGCTGAGGTTCCTGTTCTCCAGGTCGGCGGCCCCTTCATCGAGCAGGCCTGGTCCAGGCTCCGAGAGGTCGCCGCAGGCACCACACTGACCTACACCGAGCTCGCCCAGGCCAGTGGGAGGCCGGCGGCCTCACGGGCCGCCGCCTCAGCGTGTGCACGCAATGCCGCGGCGCTGTTCGTCCCCTGCCACCGCATACGGCGTTCCGACGGAAGCGTCGGGGGATTCCGCTACGGAACCGCCGTCAAGATCTCTTTGCTGCGCCGCGAAGGGGCTACGGGACTCGGATAAGAGGACTGCTGCCGCTCGGTTCAGGTGAGGGCGGCCAGGAGTGGGGCGTAGTGGTCGGTGATGGCCTCGCGGTAGGCCTGGGCGTCTCCGGCGCGTGCGGCCTGGAGCATGGTCCGGTGAGCTCTGGCGGCGCTGAGCATGTCCTCGGGTCTGGGTGCGCCCAGGAGGGGGACGGTCAGGGTGTGGACGGCCCAGAAGGCCTCGGTGAGGTGCAAGAAGAGATGGTTGTCCAAGGGCTCGAGCAGTCTCATGTGGAAGCGGCGGTCCTGCTCGGTGAACAGCTCGCCTTTTTGGGCATGGACGTCCATCTGCGCCACGATCTGGTCGAGCTCGGTGTCCTGGCGGTTCTTCCAGGCGTGGGTGACGGGTTCGGCCAGGGCCTTGTCGAGGGTGATGCGGACCTCGACGATGTCGCGTAGTCCGCGGTGGTCGTCTCCGGGGTTGAGGAGGCCTTTGAAGACGAGGGACTCGACCATGGGGCGCATGGAGACCTGGCCGACGAACATGCCGTGTCCGTGGCGTACTTCGACGATGTCGAGGGCGACGAGGGTGCGGACGGCCTCGCGGACGGAGGAGCGGGATACTCCCAGGTCGGTGCACAGCTGGGACTCCGTCGGCAACGCATCACCAGGATGCAGGCCCTTGGCAAGAATGTAGTTCTTGATCTCGGCAATTGCCGTGGATGACTGAGTCATCGGGGTGGTGGTGAGGCCGGACATGACACCGCGGGACATCTGCATGGCCCCATTGTCCGACTTTTGTTGCATTTACGCTGGTGAATGTCGAACCGCACCCACCCATGCGCTCTCAAGTCCCCAGGCGGCTGACAGGTTGAGTGTGGAGTCGTCGTCGGTCAGCGGTCGGTGGTGGAGCCGCGAACCGCAGATCAGTGACTGATTGTGAGTGGATTACTGTGATATAGATTATGGTGCAACAATTGCGGCATGCCTCTCACGCATGAATCGCTCCCTGCCCGTCCTCCCTACGACAGTGCCACTGCCGCCCTGCTTGAGCGCATTGAGCCGCTCGGCATCTTCCGGACCATGACGGTGCAGAACATCCCGAGCTGGCGCGCCCCCGTTGATGAGGTCCGAGCGGGTTTCCTGCTCAGGCATCCTGACGTCGACCTGGAGGATGTTGAGGTCCTTCGTCAGAACGGGACGGCGTTTCCCGCTGCGGTCGCGCGGACCGTCCAAAGCGCCTCCGTCGGCCGGCCCGGTCCTCTGTTCCTCTCCCTGCACGGGGGAGGACTGGTGATGGGGTGCCGTTTCAACGGTCTGTTGACCGTTGTCCCGTGGCTGCGGCGGTACGGGGGCGTTATCGTCAGCCCCGAGTACCGTCTGGCACCCGAGGATCCGGCACCCGCCGGCGTCGAGGACTGCTACGCCACGCTGTGCTGGGCGGTCGAGCATGCCGAGGACCTCGGGGCCGATCCGCGGCGCGTCGTCGTCGTCGGGCCGAGCGCCGGTGGAGGGCTGAGCGCCGGCACGCTGCTCATGGCGCGAGACCGACAGGGGCCGGCCGTTCTCGGCGGGCTGCTGGACTACCCCATGCTGGATGACCGCTCAGGAATGCAGCACTGGCAGGACTCGGTCTCGGCGCGTCAGTACCCGGACGATGGCACCTGGCCGGCGGCGTACAACAATGTCGCTTGGGACGCCGCGCTGGGGGAGCGGCGCGGCACGGAGCTGGTCACCCCATACGAGGCCCCTGCTCGCGCTACATGGCTGGGCGGACTGCCGCCGCTGTTCATCTCAGTGGCCTCCGCCGAGGTCTTCCGGGATGAGGATGTCGCCTTCGCCTCCAGGGTGTGGTGCGACGGCGGTGATGCCGAGCTGCACGTCTACCCCGGGGGCACTCACGCCATGGAGTTCGTCAATGCGCGGTGGCTCGCGCAGGGGCTCACTGCCGCGCGCGACCTGTGGATGGAGAGGCTGCTTCGTCCGGAGGACCCGCGTCTCAATGTTCTGGCCGTGGCGCAGGCCGGAACCTATCCGGCTCTGACGGAGCGGTTTCTCTCTGGGTGGTTTAGGTGAGGACTGCTAGGAGTGGGGCGTAGTGCTGGGTGATGGCTTGGTGGTAGGCGGGGATGTTTCCGGTGCGGGCTGCGTGGAGCATGGCTCGGTGGGCTTTTGCGGTGCTGGTGAGGTCTTCGAGCTTGGGGGCGCCCAGGAGGGGGACGGTGAGGGTGTGGATGGCCCAGAAGGCTTCGGTGAGGTGGAGGTAGAGGCGGTTGTCGAGGGGTTCGAGCAGGCGTGTGTGGAAGCGGCGGTCCTGGTCGGTGAAGAGCTCTCCTTGTGAGGCGAGGTGCTCGATCTTGTCGACGATGGTGTCGAGCTCGGGGTCTTGTCGGTTGTTCCAGGCGTGGGTGACGGGTTCGGCCAGGGCGTTGTCGAGGGTGATGCGTACTTCGACGATGTCGCGTAGTCCGCGGTGGTCGTCTCCGGGGTTGAGGAGGCCTTTGAAGACGAGGGACTCGACCATGGGGCGCATGGAGACCTTGCCGACGAACATGCCGTGTCCGTGGCGTACTTCGACGATGTCGAGGGCGACGAGGGTGCGGACGGCCTCGCGGACGGAGGAGCGGGATACTCCCAGGTCGGTGCACAGCTGGGACTCCGTCGGCAACGCATCACCCATCTGCAGGCCGGAGCGCAGGATGTAGTTCTTGATCGCGGTCATCGTGGTTTCCGCCTGAGTGACGGGCGACGTCATCAGTGTGGAGTATGGGCCGTGGGGAATGATCGGCTCATCAATCGCAAGCGTGATGTTCGTCTCTTTCCCTACGGCGGCGGCGGTTGTGTGCGGTACGGATGCTCTGTTCATGGTGCTGCTCTTCTTGCTGTCTGCCACGGTTCCTGCCCTGTCAATCATTGTTGATCACTGCGATGTGATTCCGCTCGTTGAACGACTCGCCCCAACGGTGGGGCGGTGGTTGATGAGTGTCCTGCCTGCGAGGTCGTGAGTGGTCTGAGCTCCCCGACTTCTGCTACAGTCATCCTACCAACGTCAGACATAAGACGTCAGACATCAGGAGAGAATCAATGGCGATCACAACTCCGGCGGGCGCCAGCCGCCGCGACTTCATCAGGCTGACCGGCACCCTGGGCGTGGCTGCTGGCCTGGCTGCCAGCCTTGCGGCCTGCGGCGGTAAAGGCAAGACCGCGGGTGGCGCAAAGGCCAGTGGTATGGCGACCGATCAGGAAGTCACTCACAAGGACGGTGTCATCACCGCCGGTATTTCCTACGAGCTGGGCACCAACGGCTACGACCCGATGACGACGTCGTCGGCTCTGACGGTCGCTGCCAACTGGCACACCCTGGAGGGGCTCACCGAGCTCCCACCCGGCCACCCGCGAGGTGTACGCGGCTCTGGCTGCGGAGATGCCCAAGAAGGTGGACGACACCACCTATGAGGTCGCGCTGCGTAAGGACGCGAAGTTCTCCGACGGCTCGGCCGTGACCGCCGACGACGTCGTCTTCTCCTTCACGCGCGTGCTCGACCCGGCCAACAAGTCGCTGTACTCGCAGTTCCTTCCCTTCATCGACAAGGTGGAGGCCAAGGATGCGGGCACGGTGACCATCAAGCTCAAGTACGCCTTCTCCCTGGTGGCCGAGCGTCTGAGCGTCGTCAAGATCGTCCCCAAGGCGGTTGTTGAGGCGGACGCCAAGAAGTTCGACATGAACCCCGTCGGCAGCGGGTCCGTACAAGATGACCGACAACGGTGCCGCCAGCCAGAAGTCATCGTCTTCGAGCGCAACGACAAGTACAACGGTCCTCGCCCGGCGCTGGCCAAGTCCATGACCTGGCAGGTCCTGCCTGACGACACCACTCGCACCAACGCGATGACCTCTGGCTCCGTGCAGGCCATCGACGCCGTCCCGGCGGCCAACCTCAAGACGCTCAAGGACCCGGTCAAGGTGGCGGCGCAGCGAGGGCTTCGGACTGCTCTTCGCCATGTTCAACAACACCACCTTCTCCAACGTCAAGGCGCGTCAGGCGGTGCTCTACGCGCTGGACTACGCCAAGATCTGCGACACCGGCATGGCCGGGCCTGGCGACGCCGGCTACCTGCTTCGTTCAGGACGGGGCACCCCGGCGTACAAGAAGGCCAAGACGGTCTACTCCAAGGATGCGGCCAAGGCCAAGTCGCTCCTGTCGGAGGCCGGCATCACGACCATCAACCTGCTGTGCACGGACCACGGCTGGTTCTCCGCCGTCAGGCCCATCATCCGCGAGAACCTCGAGGCCCTGGGGGTGACGGTCAAGTACGACGAGAAGAAGTCCGCGGACGCCTACTCCTTCATCGACTCCGGGATGCGGGCGAGGCGTGGGACGTCGTCATCGCTCCTGGAGACCCCTCGGTCTTCGGCAATGACGCGGGACCTGCTCATGCGCTGGTGGTATAGCGGTGACGTGTGGACCGAGACTCGCATGCACTGGAAGGGTTCGGAGAGCCAGGTCGCAGTCCAGAGCGCTGCTCGATGAGGCGGTCAAGCTCGGAGGGTGACAAGCAGGTCGCCAAGTGGCAGGAGATCTTCGACAAGATCTCTGAGGACGTTCCGCTCTACCCGATCTTCCACCGCAAGGCTCCAACGGCCTACGACTCGACGACGTTGGAGAACTTCCAGCCGATCGCACTGACCGGCCTGTCCTTCGTGGGGACGGGGTTCGACCAAGTCCTGAGACTCGCGTGCGGGCGGTGCGGCAGTCGCTGGAGGTTGCTGCACCGCCCGTGTCGTGCTCGGGGTGTCAGTGTGTCCGAGGCGAAAGCAACGGACTTGCAATCTGACGTCAGACGTCAGACAATCGGAGTGGCGGCTGGCTCTGCGGCTGCCACGTGACCCAGCCGCCCTCATAAGGCGGCAGGACGCTAACGCAAAGGAGCATTTCAGTGTCCAACCTCATCCGCCTGATCGGACGGCGCCTGGTCGCGCTGCCGGTCATGGTGCTGGGCGTGACGCTGCTCGTCTTCATCGTCATGTCGTTCTCCTCGGCAGACCCGGCGCGTCTTGCGCTGGGCGAGTCGGCCACGCCAGACGCCCTCGAGCAGTACCGAGTCGCCCACCATCTCAACGACCCTCTTCTCAAGCGGTTCTGGGAGTACCTCCTGGGCCTCATCCACGGCGACCTCGGCACCTCCTTCACCGGAGCCAAGATCTCCCGACATGGTGGCTGCGGCCTTCCCCGATCACGCTCCAGCTGACCTTCATTGGAATCTTCGTGGCCGTCATCCTGGCCACGATCCTGGGGAATCATCGCGGCCCTCTACCGCGACAAGTGGCAGGACCAGGTCATCCGCGTCATCTCCATCGCCTGCCTGGCCACTCCCGTCCTTCTGGCTCGCCCTGCTGCTCATCCAGTGGTTCTCCGACATTCCCGGGCGGAACGGGGGCCCTTCCCGCGCTGGTGTCCGAGTGGGTTTCCCTTCAGTGAGGATCCCGGAACGTACCTCAACCAGATCTTCCTGCCGGCACTGGCCATCGCGGTTCCCAACACCGGCTCGCTCACCCGCGTGGTGCGTACCGCCATGGTCGAGGAGCTCGATCGCGACTACGTGCGCACCGCCATCGGCGGCGGTGTTCCCAAGAACGTCGTCGTGGCCCGCAACGTGCTGCGCAACGCGCTCATCACTCCGCTGACCGTGCTGGGCCTGCGCATCGGCTACGCCATGGGAGGTGCCGTCGTCATCGAGATGATCTTCAACATCAAGGGGATGGGACAAGCTCATCTTCCAGGGCATCACCCGTAACGACGTGAACATCGTCCAGGGCGTTTCCATCACGGTGGCACTGGCCTTCATCATCATCAACATCGTCGTTGACATGCTCTACGTCCTCGTCAACCCACGAATCAGGAGCATCTGATGCTGCACCGCTCCACACTGGATAAGGCCTCGCGGCCCGGGCTGCGCTTCCAGGGCTGGAAGGCGCTGCCTGTCGGCTCCAAGATCGCCATCATCGTGCTGGGCCTCATCGCCCTGATCGCCATCCTGGCTCCCGTCGTCGCCCCTTACTCTCCCGGTGCCACCGGGCTGGCGGAGACCAAGACGACCTCCTACATCGAGGGCGTCGGTGAGGTGACCTCCTCCGATCCGGTCGTCGCCCCCTCCGCGTCCCACCTGTTCGGGACGGACGGCACCGGTCGTGACATCTTCTCCCGTGCCGTCTACGGCGCCAGGGTCTCACTGGTCGTGGGCCTGACGGCCACCGGCCTGGCCCTCGTGGTGGCCTCGGTCCTCGGGGCCGTCGCCGCCACGTCGCGCAAGTGGATCGCTGAGACGCTTATGCGCGTGCTCGACGTCGTCATGTCCTTCCCGGGCATCGCTCTGGCGGCCGTCCTCGTCTCGGCGATGTCGACCCGACTGCCGATGCTGCCGGTCATCATCGTCTCCATCGGCATCCTCTACATCCCCCAGCTCACTCGCGTGGTGCGCGCCAACATCATCTCCCAGTTCAGGGGAGGACTATGTGGCCGCCTCCAAAGGTGATGGGGGCGCCGGTGCCGTGGATCCTGCTCAAGCACGTGGCCCGCAACTGCATCGCCCCCGATCATGGTCTTCGCAACCGTCCTGGTGGCCGACGCGATCGTCTTCGAGGCCTCGCTGTCCTTCATCGGTGCGGGCATCAAGTCCGTCAACACTCCGACCTGGGGCAACATGCTCTCCGAGGGCAAGGAGCTGCTCCTGTCGGGCCACTGGTGGCCGACCTTCTTCCCCTGGCCTGCTCATCCTTATCACCACCCTGTGCCTCAACGTTCTGTCCGAGGGACTGACCGATGCGATGGCCTCGCCGCGCATCAAGGCCAAGCCCGATGTTCAGGCCGATGAGGAGGCCATGGAGGCTCAGGAGACCCTGAACGCCTGGGACGACGCCGCTGAGGCGGTGGTCGCCAACGCCTCCGTCGCCGACGGGGACGACGCCACGAATGGGCTCAGCTCACTGACCGGCGTCGCCGCCCCGGCAACCGAGGATGTTCCTCTGTCCGAGCGGCTCAGTTCCCTGCGGGTGGCCGAGCTCGCCCGGCGAGACCGCCTGGTCTACGAGGACACCGGTGAGGACCCGGTCCTGGAGGTCAAGAACCTCTCGATCGCCTTCCCCGAGCAGCACGGTGAGGTCAACATCGTCGATGGCGTCTCCTTCTCCGTGCGTCCCGGCGAGACCATGGGCCTGGTGGGGGAGTCCGGCTGCGGCAAGTCCATCAGCTCGATGGCCGTCATGGGACTGCTGCCGCCCTCGGCCCGCCTCTCCGGCGAAATTCTCTTCAAGGGGCGCAACATCCTTGAGATGACGCCGTCCGAGCACAACGCGCTGCGCGGTCACGAGATGAGCATGGTCTACCAGGACGCCCTGTCCTCGCTGAACCCCTCGATGCTCATCCGCACCCAGATGGCCCAGCTGAGCGCACGCGGAGGCACCCGCAGTGCCGAGGAGCTGCTCGATCTGGTGGGACTCGACCCCAAGCGCACGCTGCGCAGCTACCCGCACGAGCTCTCCGGCGGTCAGCGTCAGCGTGTTCTCATCGCCATGGCGCTGACTCGAGACCCCTCCCTGGTCCTGGCCGACGAACCGACGACCGCGCTGGACGTGACCGTTCAGAAGCAGGTCATCGACCTGCTCAACGAGCTGCGTGAGAAGCTCGGCTTCGCGATGGTCTTCGTCTCGCACGACCTGGCCCTCGTGGCCAAGCTGGCGCACCGGATCACCGTGATGTATGCGGGTCAGGTGGTTGAGCAGGCGCCCACCAGCGAGCTGCTGGCCAACCCGGTTCACGAGTACACCCGGGGTCTTCTCGGCGCGGTGCTCTCCATCGAGTCCGGCTCCAGCGACTCCACCAGGTGCGAGGGGTCGTCCCCTCACCCAGCGAGTTCGTCAAGGGAGACCGGTTCGCCCCGAGATCGTCCCACCCGACGGTCGGCCTTGAGACCCGTCCGGTGCTCAAGCCGGTGCCGGGCACGACGGAGCACAGCTACGCCATCACCCCCGAGCTCGAGACTCTGCTCGCTAAGGAGAAGCACTGATGTCCCCCAACACGTCTGCATCGTCCTCATGGAGCGAGGACCAGCCGGTCGTCGAGCTCAGGGACGTCAATGTCATCCACAAGTCCCGCACCGGTGGCCTGTTCAACCCGGACACGGTTCACGCGGTCAACAACGTCTCGCTGTCCGTCAAGCGCGGAGAGACACTGGGACTCGTGGGGGAGTCGGGCTGTGGCAAGTCCACCACCGCCCGGGTCATGGTGGGGCTGCAGCCGATCACCTCCGGTGAGGTCATCTTCAAGGGCCGTCCGCTGGGGCGCTCGGCCGCGGACCGTCGCGAGCTGGGACGCAGCATCTCGGTGGTCTTCCAGGACCCGGCCACGGCCCTCAACCCGCGCATGATCGTGCACGACGCGCTCATCGACCCGCTCAACGTCCACGGAATCGGTTCTCCCAAGGAGCGAGAGGCTCGGGTGCGCGACCTCCTCCACCTGGTCGGGCTGCCGCCCAGCGCACTCAACGTGCTGCCTCGGCAGATCTCCGGTGGTCAGCGCCAGCGCGTGGCCATTGCCCGAGCACTCGCTCTCGACCCCGACATCATCGTGGCCGACGAGCCCACCTCGGCCCTGGACGTCTCGGTGCGCGCCCAGGTGCTCAACCTCCTCCAGGACCTCAAGGCCTCCTTGGGGCTGGGACTGGTGTTCATCAGTCACGACATCAACACGGTGCGCTACGTCTCGGACCGGATCGCCGTCATGTACTTCGGCAAGATCCTCGAGATCAACACCACTGAGGAGATCTTCAACAATCCTCAGGAGGAGTACACGCGCACTCTCCTGTCAGCAGTGCCCTCACTGCTCGATGTCTGAGTAGACGGCCCCCGGCTGCGGCCGGTGGCGTCAGCATCTCCAGGTGAGGGGCGGACCCACTCGGGTCCGCCCCTCACCTGTCTATCGGTTCCGTTGAAGAGGGTATCTCCTTCCCCAGACCGCTGATGCTGGAGCAGAGGCATCGGTGTGATAATTGCGAGAAATCGGTCCGTCAATCTCGTATGAACTCTGAGTGTCCAATCATTGACTTTCTGGTCACGTGTCGTGTAGATTACTTTTATCAGTTCAGAGAGGAGCTGATAGCGGCATACACGGCCGCCAACAAAGGTGTTGATTGTGAAGGAGGGTCTCCTATGTATGTCACAGCGCCATGGCGTGTGACCACGACGGCACGTCGCCAGTCCGTCGTGCGTGAGGGTCGGGGCCCGTCCTTGATTCACCTCTGACCAGCTGGTGGAAAACCTGGGGTTGTGTCGGGGAGGAGTGGGCTGCGGCGTGCGACCCTCCGGTGCTGTCTCATCGCTGTGAAGTATGAGGCGATGAGAATTTCGAGACGCGCTTGAGTCGCTGAGGTCAAGCGCGCCTGCGATCAGACGCATTCTTGATGAGTCCGGCTCGCGATGCTGAGTGTGGAATTCCGGGATTTGCGATTCATGTAGTGATCGATGGGGACTTCTGTGCCCTTTTTGAGAAACAGGTGACAAGTGATTGAGTCAGTATGTGCTGCATTGCGGCTTGATGAAGAAATTCTCGACTCTGAAACAGGAAGCATCTCCTGTGAGTTCCGGTCGAGGTCTGACGGTAACCTCTTTGCTCTACGAGGAGCCGACGGGTCCGGTCTCGAGCTACGCATCGTCGGATCTTCACTCGTGTACGAGGCGACGGTTCCAGACAGGTGGAGCAAGCTGGAGGCTGAGGATGTGCGCTCACTCGACGATGGGCGCTGGCACAGCGCCGTCGTCACCGTCAATTCTGCCGGTACCCGTCTCTACCTCGACGGCTACCAGGTGTTCTGCGGTACCACCACGGCCTTCCTCAAGGACCTTCCCGGTCTGACGCAGGCCGTCGTGGGGCAGGGGGACAGCCCTGAGTCGCTGCCTTCACAGTGCACCCCAGGGTGCTGACGGCCAGAGAGGTCCTGGCCCTGTCGAGGCGGGCTGAGCCACTGGTCGAGGTCGCTGCGAACCGTCTGAGCCCTCATGACGTCGCCCGCTTCGCCGGTGCTCGGCACGGCTCCTTCTGGTTGCGCTTCCGGGTGCGGGGGCGGATGCAGCAAGGAGCCCTCCTTGCCGCCGGTGGACTTGGGCGCGAGCAGCTCACTGTGACCGTGGGACCCGAGGGGATCACCTACACCGGAGTGAGCGCAACGGGAGAGCGCAGGGAGGTCAAGGCCACAGGCGCCTGGAGCGACGGTGGCTGGCACGAGGTCGTGGTCGCTGTGGGGCACGGTGCGGTCGACCTCTACGTCGACGGCTTCCGTGAGACGCACGCTCCTGGCGAGTTCTTCCTCGGAGGGGTTGAGGGGCTCGATGAGATCGTCGTCGGCCAGGACTGCGAGGGGGTGCGTCTGTCCGGAGAGGTCCAGCGAGCGGGGCTCTACGACTACGCGCTCAGCGACGCACAGATCAAGCGTTTGTCCGAGGTGGAGCCGATTGAGACCGACGCTCTGTTCGACCGCGGCTACTGCGGATCCGCCTCCTACCGGATCCCCTCCCTCCTCACGCTGTCCTCCGGCACCGTCCTGGCAGGGGCTGATCAGCGGGTCTCCAACGCCAACGACTCTCCCAACGACATCAACTTCGTCGTGCGCCGATCCCTGGACGCAGGACGAAGCTGGGAACCGGCGAGCACCGTCATCGACTGTCCGGGGAGCGGGGAGGACGCTTCGTCAGTCATCGACTCCTGCATGGTCCAGGATCCGCACACAGGACGGGTCCATGTCCTCATCGACCACTTCCCGGGAGGGATCGGGCAGCCCAACTGCTGGGCGTCGACAGGATTCGACGAGCGGGGAAGGAGGCTGCTCAGAGACCTTGACGGTGGCCGCTACGTCGTCGAGCCCGATGGCACGGTCGCGGCGGTCGAGGGTCAGGACACCGAGTTCCGGGTGCTGGATGACGGCACGGTGCTCCGTAACGGCACCCCGGCGGGCAACATCGAGCTGGCCCCCGGGGCGGACCCGGCCGAGAGCCTCCTGGCCATCCCCACCAGCTACCTGCAGATCGCTCACTCCGACGACGACGGCGTCACGTGGAGCACGCCACGGGACCTCAACCCCCAGGTGAAACAACCGTGGATGAGGTTCCTGGGCACCTGCCCGGGCAACGGCATCGCCCTGAGGAACGGTCCCCACGCCGGACGCCTCATCGTTCCCCTCTACTTCAACAACGAACGGAACTGGCTGGCGATGTGCGCGACCGTCGCCTACTCCGACGACCACGGCGAGACCTGGCAGCTCGGTCACGGCCCCAATGAAGGGCGGCAGACCCCCGAGGGGGCGCTCGACCCGCAGACATTCGTCGATGAGACCTGGTCACTGCACGAGGCCGCCGTGGTGGAACGACAAGACGGGGTCCTTCTGCTGTTCATGCGCAACCAGCACCCTCGTGGGCGTGTCGCCGTCAGCGAGTCCCACGACGCGGGGCAGACCTGGGGGCCGATCCGCTTCGATGAGGAGCTTCCCGAGATCTGGTGCCAGCCCAATGCGATCAGTCTGCCCTCCCCCGAGGGAGAGGACCGCATTGTCTTCGCCAACGCCTCGCTCATGCTCCCGTTCCGTGGCTGTGGGGTCATTCGACTCAGCCTCGACGGCGGACGCACGTGGAAGCACTCGCGGACCTTCAACCCCGGTCACTACGTCTACCAGTGCATGTGCGTCCTGCCCGACGGCAGGATCGGGATCCTCTGGGAGAACGAGTGCCAGGGTCTCTACTTCTCACGTCTGCCCCTGAGCTGGTTCTCCGACGGTATCGAGACCGTCGAGCCCCGTCAGGCAGAGGAGCAGGACTGACTCTCATGACGATGAATAATCACCCGTCAGCCATATCTCACTTCACCCCCAACCGTCATTTCCCGTTCAAAGGAGAACTGTCATGACTCCCCCCACCTCAGTCTCGTCTCACTCGGCCTCCGCACTCAGTCGTCGCGGTTTCATGGTCCTGGGCGGCATCGGCATGTGCGGCGCGCTGGCCGCATGCGGCGGCAAGGACTCCGACGATGACGAGGGGACCGGGCCCCTGCGCGGCACGGTCACCATGTGGTCCTCCTTCACCCAGGGGCCTCGTGCAGACTGGATGAAGAAGATGGCCGAGGAGTTCCACGCGAAGAATCCCGACGTCACCATCAAGATCGAGCAGTTCTCCTGGTCCGAGTTCAAGACGAAGTGGACCACCGGACTGACCTCAGGGCAGGTTCCGGATATCTCCACGGCACTGCCCAACGACGTCGTGGAGATGATCAACTCCGAGGCCCTGGTGCCGTTGGACAAGGTCATCGACTCCATCGGTCGGGACCGGTTCCCCAAGCAGGCACTGGCCGAGGGGCAGCTGGACGGAAAGTCCTACTCCGTGCCCATCTACTCCCACGCGCAGGTGATGTGGTACCGCAAGGACGTGCTGAGCTCCAAGGGACTGTCTGTTCCGACGACCTGGGAGGAACTGGCCAAGGCGGCGAAAGCCGTCGGAAAGTCGGATAGCCTCTACGGACTCTCCGTGCCCCTGGGGACGGGGGACATGCTGGGGGCGCGCTACCTCAACTTCTACGTTCGCTCCGCCGGCCAGAGGCTGCTCAAGGATGACGGAACGGCCAACCTCACCTCCGAGGCGGCCCTGGGTGGTATCAAGTACTGGACCGACCTGTACAAGTCGGTCTCTCCGGAGGGCTCACTGGACTACGCGGTCCTCGACCAGGCAACACTCTTCTACCAGGGCAAGACCGCCTTCGACTTCAACTCCGGATTCCACATCTCCGGGGTGGCGAAGGACAGCCCCAACCTGGTCGACTCCATCGCCGCGGCGCCTCTTCCCCGTATGAAGGCCTCGGACCCGGCGAACTACCCGGCCGAGGTGTCCAACGTTCCCCTGGTGGTGTGGGAGGCATCCAAGGTCAAGCGGGAGGCCAAGGCATTCCTTCAGTTCCTGTTCACCAAGGACAAGTACATCGAGTTCCTGCACTCGGTCCCCGGCGGCATGCTGCCGGTCCTCAGTGACATCTCGAAGGAGCCGAGCTACACGAACAACGAGACCATCAAGAAATACTCCGACTCCATCAAGGTGATCCAGGACCAGGTCAACGTCGGCAGTGCGATCGGCATGGAGAAGGGGCCACTCGCCCAGGCGGGAGTCCTCACCAGCCAGGGGCTGATCGAGAAGATGTACCACTCGATCATCATTGACAAGACCGATGTCGAGACCGCTGCCAAGGACTGCGAGAAGAAGCTCAACGAGCCTTCAAGGCCGCTGGAGCCAGTATCAAGTGACTCGGTGATGCGGTGGGGAGAGGCGTCTCCCCACCGCCCAGTCCGAAAGGTGAGCTCATGACACGAATCAAGCGAATGAACTGGACGGGCGTCGTCTTTGTGGCGCCGTCAGTCATCATTGTTCTTGCCCTTCTGATATACCCGGTCTTCTCAAGCATCTGGTACTCCTTCACTGACAAGCACCTCTTGCGCCACAGCTACCAGGTGGTGGGTATATCCAACTACACCGACCTCCTCGCATCTCCTGGTTTTTGGAATGCTTTCGGGGTGTCGATCAAGTGGACCGCAGCGTCGATCATCGGCCAGCTCGCAGTGGGAATGGTTCTGGCACTGGCGTTGGACCGGGTGCCCCGCGGGTCGGGACTGTTCCGTACGCTCCTCATCGTTCCCTGGGCGTTCCCGGCGATCATCACTGCGTTCGCCTGGAAATGGATCCTTAATGATGTCTACGGGTTTCTGCCCAATCTTCTGACCACTCTTGGGATCAGCGATAAGAATATGGCATTGCTGGGCAATCCCTCGACGACCTTCTGGGTGGCGCTGCTCATCAATATCTGGTTCGGTGCGCCGATGTTCATGGTGAACATCCTCTCTGCTCTGAAGACCATCCCTCAGGAGCAGTACGAGGCGGCAATGGTGGATGGCGCCTCCGGATGGCAGAGGTTCAGGTTCATTACGCTGACCCATATTCGAGAGGTCATCGGTCTGCTGGTCATCCTGCGCACCATCTGGGTCTTCAACAACTTTGACATGCTCTTCCTCCTGACGGGCGGAGGTCCGGGGGAGAGGACGACGACACTGCCGATCTTCGCCTACCAGGAGGGTTGGAGCCTGCGGCAGCTCGGGGTTGCCTCCACTGTGACGATCCTGCTGCTCATCTTCCTGCTGGTGCTGGCTTACGGTGCCTTCGTGATGCTCAACCGCTGGGAAAAGGAAAGGGGCTGAATCATGCGACGTGCTGGTCGTGGTCCGTGGGGTACGGTGTGCGTGTACCTCATTCTCATCGTGGCTGCTTTTGTTGCAGTGTTCCCGCTCGTGTGGGTGGTCTCCTCATCCTTCAAGACCTCTCACGAGCTCGCACAGAATCCGTTGCAGCTGTTCTCGAGCTCGCCGACGCTTGAGCACTACCGCAAGGTGGTCGAGGAGATCGGGTTCTTGACGAATCTCAAGAACTCATTGCTGATCGCAGGCTGCTCAACCGTCATCGCGGTCCTGGTCTCGTTGCTGGGTGCTTATGGGATCGTGCGATTCTTCCCTCGTGTTGGCAAGCAGCTGACCAAGCTTCTCATCGGCACCTACATGTTCCCGCCGATCCTGCTCGCCATTCCGTACACCATCACGATGGTGAAGCTCGGCCTCATGAACAGCTACTTCGGGCTGATCATCGCCTATCTCTCGTTCTCGATCCCCTATGCGATCTGGATGCTCATCGGTTTCTTCCAGACGGTCCCTATCGGGGTGGAGGAGGCGGCCGCCGTGGACGGGGCCAGTCGATTCCGAGTGTTCTGGCAGATCTCGGTCCCCATCATCCTTCCGGGGATCGTGGCCACTGCCGTCTACACCTTCATCAACACTTTCAATGAGTTCCTCTACGCGCTCCTGTTCATCACCGAGTCGGACAGGATGCCCGTCGCAGTCGGCCTCTACTCTCTCCCAGGGGTCGGAGGTTCTTGACTGGGGAGCCATGATGGCTGCTTCCGTGATCGTGATCGTCCCATCGGTCGTCTTCTTCATGGTCATTCAGAAGCACATCTCCGGAGGGCTCTCGGAGGGCTCCGTCAAGTAGCGCCTCCTGGAGCCGGTCCCCGGTCCGCCTCCTGTCGCTCCGGTGTCTGTGACGTGAGTGATCGCACGCTCACAGACACCGGGGTGGCGCCAACCGGAAGCATCTGCAACAATACCTCGTGACGTCAGATGTCAGACGTCCGATAACCTTTCAATGAAGAGAGTCACCACAATGGACAACCGTTTCACCGGCGTCATCCCGCCGGTCGTCACCCCTTTCACCACCGAGGGCGAGGTTGACTTCGACAGCCTGGACAAGGTCGTCGAGCACCTCATCGCCGGTGGCGTCAATGGCCTGTTCACCCTGGGGTCCTCCGGAGAGGTTGCCTACCTCACCGACGCCCAGCGTGACGCCGTCATCGAACGAGTCGTCAAGACCGCCGCAGGGCGCGTCCCGGTGCTTGCCGGTGCCATCGACACCACCGCCCACCGGGTCATCGACCAGGCCCGTCGGGCGGCCGCCCTCGGCGCCGAGGCGATCGTGGCCACCTGCCCGTTCTACGCGCTCAACGACGCCGAGGAGATCAAGGCTCACTTCCGCGCCATCGCCGCGGCCATCGATGTCCCCGTCTTCGCCTACGACGTCCCCGTGCGCCTCGGCGGCGCCAAGCTCGGTTGCGACCTGCTCGTCGAGCTGGGCAAGGAGGGAGTCCTGGCCGGCGTCAAGGACTCCTCCGGCAATGACGTGGCCTTCCGCAGACTGGTCGCTGCCAACGAGGCCGCGGGCCACCCCCTGGCCCTCCTGACCGGTCACGAGTGCGTCGTCGACGGCATGCTCCTGCTGGGAGCCGACGGCCTCGTCCCCGGATACGGCAACGTGGACCCGGTCCGCTACGCCGAGATGTGGAAGGCGTCCCGCGAGGGCGCGTGGGACGAGGTGCGTCGCCTCCAGGACGAGGTCTGCGCCGGCTTCGAGATCGTCTTCGTGCCCCAGGGGCGCTCGGCCGACGCGACCGGTATCGGCGCCTTCAAGACCGCCATGGAGGCGATCGGGATCATCGCCACCAACGAGATGGCCTTTCCGGTCAAGGCTCTCGAGGGTGAGACCAAGGAGCGGGTCCTGGAGATCGTCAAGGCCCAGGGCCTCATCTGACGTCCCGACGGCTGCATGCCCGCCCTGGCCGCGCACGTCGACCGATGCGGGCATGCAGCCGCCATCGCAGCGCCGAGGCGCTCGAGGCTCGCTCCAGGCGGCCTCCTGCGGCAGCCTCTCATCTCCTTCTCACTGTCAATCCCGGCGCGTCAGCGCCCGCATCCCGTCGGAGAGCGTCATGAGTCAGGATGTCCTCCCATCCACCTCCCTCAGCCCCATCACCATCGCCGTCCGGCCGGCCTCCGCTTGTCGTCGGACTCGACCTGGGCGGCACCAAGATGGCCGCCGCACTGGTCGACGCCGGCGGAACCCTGCAAGGGACCGGTGAGCTCCTGCCCGACCCCGGCTCACGACGGGCCCTGCCGCCATGCTCGATGCCATCAGCGACCTGATCGCGAAGGTCGTCGAGACCGGAACGCACCAGGAACCCAGCAAGGCCGTGGCGATCACGGCGGTCGGGATCGGCACCGCCGGCGTCGTCGACGTCGAGCGAGGGGCCATCCTGTCGGCCACTGACGCCATCATCGGATGGGCCGGCACGCAGGTCGCCGCCGGTGTTCGCGAGCGGCTCGCCGCCCAGGGGCTGGGTGAGCTGCCGGTCCACGTCGAGAACGACGTCGACGCCTACGCCGCCGGAGAGGCCTGGCTCGGCGCCGGCACCGGGGTCCGAGGTCGTTCTCATGGTGGCGGTGGGAACCGGAGTCGGCGGCGCCCTCGTCCTCGAGGGGCGAACCCGGAGGGGCGCCCACCATGTGGCCGGCGAGATCGGCCACGTCCCCGTCCCCGGGGCTGAGGGCGAGCCCTGCACCTGCGGCAGGTCGGGGCACCTGGAGGGCATCACCGCGGGGCCGCAGATCCACCGCCGCTACCTGGCCAAGGGCGGGGACCCTGATGTTCCCGACGCCCGCGGGGTCGAGGACGCGCCGCTGCCGGGGACGATATCGCCGCGGAGGTCTACCGCGACTCGGCCGCCTGCCTGGGCAGGGCCCTGGCGGGGCTGGTCACCGTGATCGATCCGGACGTCGTCGTCGTCTCCGGCGGTCTGGCCCGCGCCGGCGACCTGTGGTGGGAGCCCCTGCGGCAGACCTTCGCCGCAGAGATCATCGACCCCCTGGCCCCCATCAAGATCCTTTCCGCCACCCTGGGGACCACCGCGCCGATCGTGGGCGCGGCTCGTGGTGCCCTCGCCCTGGCTGCCAGCAATGACAACCACCGCCCATAGCCGCCGGCTTCGGGCGCCATCAGACAGGACACACCCATGATCGAGCAGTCACCTTCACAGCCGTCAACGCGCGCGCAGGCCACCACGGCGGGAGATCCACCCCGTCCTGGAGCGCCTCAGGGGAGGGCTCATCGCCTCCGCTCAGGCCTACCCGGGCGAGCCCATGCGCGACCCCCGCACCATGGATCAGGTGGCCCAGGCCTGCGTCGCCGGCGGCGCCGTCGGCATCCGTGCACAAGGGCTGGCGGACCTGGCCCTCATCTGCCAGCACGTCGACGTTCCTGTGATCGGCCTGTGGAAGGACGGGCACGACGGCGTCTTCATCACCCCGACCCTCACCCACGCCATCGCCGTGGCCGCCACCGGAAGCCAGATTGTGGCACTGGATGGAACACGGCGCCCCCGCCCCGACGGGCTGAGTCTGGCCCAGACCGTCGAGGGCCTCCGCCAGGCCCGCCCCGAGGTCCTCGTCATGGCCGACTGCGGCTCTCTGGATGATGCCAAGGCCGCCCAGGACGCAGGAGTGGACATCCTGGGGACCACACTGGCCGGCTACACCGGGGAGCGCCCCAAGACCGAGGGACCCGACCTCGAGCTCGTCGACCAGATCGCCGGTATCGTGGAGGTCCCCCTGGTGGTCGAGGGGCGGGTCCACACTCCCGCGCAGGCGGCTGCCGCCATGGAGCACGGCGCCTTCGCCGTCGTCGTCGGTACCGCTATCACTCACCCGACGACCATCACCTCGTGGTTCGCAAGCGCGCTGCCCGGCGCCCTGTGGAAGGGCTGAGCGGAGGGGCAGGAGGAAACGGCGTCGTTCCGCGACTTGCTCTGTGTGTGACGGATGTGACTGCTGTGGTGCAAATGTGCGAATTGTTACTCGCTACCCAGCGCGACACTCCGGTCTGACCTGACAAACCCAAGGTTTTATGCGTAGCGTTGCCAGAAGTGGCACCACATAAGGGTGTCCGTCCACGATCGAGAGGGAAGACATGTCCGTCAACCGCACCGAGCTCATCGCCGCCATCGCCGAGAAGGCTGGCCTGACCAAGACCGACGCCGACGCCTTCCTGGGAGCCTTCCAGGATGTCCTCGTTGAGAACGTCGCCAAGGGTGAGGCCGTGAAGATCACTGGCCTCATGGGTATCGAGCGCGTCGAGCGTGCCGCACGCACTGGCCGCAACCCCCGCACCGGTGAGGAGATCCAGATCCCCGCCGGCTACGGCGTCAAGGTCACCGTCGGCTCCTCGCTGAAGAAGGCTGTCGCCGAGTGATACGTGGGGCCGTGCCCCTGATGTCCTGATTCCGGCCCGTCTGCCGCACCGTCGAGGTGCGGCAGACGAGCCGAAATCATGTCTGCGCTCCCGTGCCGTCCCCATGACGCTGATGATGCTCAGTGCGGTTCTCCGGGAGGATGACCGGATCTGTGATCTCCTCCTTCCGGCGGAGGGCTGAATAGGAAGGTCCTTTTACAGTGGAAATATGTCTGCTTCCACATTCGCGGTGAGTTCGCCTGACGGCACGGACGCGGTTGCCGCACTGGCCGGGGCGTCTCCCGGCCCCGCTTCTGTTCCGGCACTTCAGATGATGGGACTGGTCAAGGCCTTCGATCGCAAAGTTGCGGTGGATCGGCTGAGCCTCGACATTCCCGTGTCCAGCTTCTATGGCATCGTCGGTCCCAACGGGGCGGGCAAGACGACCAGCCTGTCGATGGCCACCGGCCTACTGCGCCCCGACGCCGGTCAGGTACTCGTGCATGGTGTTGACGTGTGGACTCAGCCGCAGCGGGCCAAGACCCTTCTGGGAGTCCTGCCCGACGGGCTGCGTACCTTCGACCGTCTCAACGGCCTTGAGCTCGTCACATACTCCGGCCTGCTGCGCGGGCTCGATCGGGATGTCGTGGTGCCCCGGGCCACTGAGCTGGTCAAGGTGCTGGGGCTGTGGGACGCCGGGACGACACTGGTCGCCGACTACTCGGCGGGCATGCGCAAGAAGATCCACCTGGCCTGCGCCATGGTGCACTCGCCCTCCATCCTGGTCCTGGACGAGCCCTTCGAGGCCGTCGACCCGATCTCGGCCCAGACGATCCAGGCGATCCTGCGGGACTACGCCGCCGCCGGCGGCACCGTGGTCATCTCCAGCCACGTCATGGCCACCGTGCAGCGCCTGTGCGACCACGTGGCCATCATCAATGCCGGCCGAGTTGTCGCCGCAGGGACGACGGAGCAGGTCGCGGCCGGCGCGGACCTCGAGCAGCGCTTCACCGAGCTGGTGGGGGGCCAGGTGCGAACGGAGGGGCTGTCATGGTTGCGACCCTCGTCAAGCTGAAATGGCGCCTGACCCTCAACGCCCTGACCAAGAACGTCTGGGCCATCATCGGGACCGTGTTCGGGGCCCTTTACGGGTTGGGGGCGCTCGGCTTTGATGCTGGCCGGCGCCGTCGGACTGGGACTGAAGGCCGACCCCGACGTCATCATGCTGGTTCTCGGGTCTCTCGGGGCGCTGCTGGTGGTCGGTTGGGCCGTGGTGCCCCTGCTCGTCACCGGGGTCGACTCCACCCTGGACCCTCGCGCCATAGCGGCCTGGGCCGCTCCATCAAGACGGCTGGCGCTCGGCCTGCTGGCCGCCGGCGCCCTGGGAATCCCCGGTTGCATCACGGCTGCCGTCTGCCTCATTCCAGTCCTCACCTGGCTGCTGGCGGGCCAGCTCCCGGCTGCGCTCCTGGCGCTGCTGTGCGCCCCGGCGGCCCTGGCCACCTGCGTCCTGCTGTCCCGGATCATCGTGACGGCCGCAGGCATCTCCTCCTCTCGCCGGGGGCGTGAAACGACGGCGATCATCGCCTTCGTGGCCTTCTTGGTGTTCACACAGCTGCCGAATCTGATCCCCCGGATCCTCGGGGACGATCCCACTGGCTTTCTTCAACAGCTCCGGACCCTGGCCAAGGTCATGGGCCTGATCCCCTTCGGGTGGGCCTTCGCCGCCCCTGGTCTCATGGCCACCGGTTCCGTACTGTCGGCTCTGGTACTGGCGATCGGAGCGTGGATCCTCCCCATGATCCTGCTGCCCCTGTGGCAGCGCGTGGTGAACAAGGCGATGACCTCTCCGGGGTCGTCGCACACCCGGACGCGGGCCTACGCAGCCGACGGCGCGGGCTCCGACATACAGCACCGTGGCCTACCCGACGTGCTGCCATGGGCCCGTAGGCTCGGCGCCGCCCTGCCTGCGCCCGCCGCCGCCGTGGCGGCACGCAGCCTGCGCTACTGGCGCACCGATCCCAGGTACCTGGTTCAGTTCCTGTCCGTCCTGCTCCTTCCTGTTGTGCTCGTTCTGGGTCCTGCTCTCAACTCCTCCCGATTCGTCGTCTACGTCAACGGTCAGCGGGTGGAGAACAGCTTCGCCCTCGGGCACGCGCCGGCCGCGCTGCTGTTCATGGCACCCGCCCTGGCAGTCTTCATGGGGTGGGCTATCCATGATGACCTCGGCCTGGATTCCACCGCCTTGTGGAGTCATATCAGCGCAGGGATCCGTGGGGCGCACGACCGTCTGGGGCGGGTGGTCGGGGCGGCCGCGTGGCAGGTTCCCGCTCTGCTCGTCGTCGATCTGCTCATGGTCGCGTGGACAGGACGATGGGAGGCGCTGCCCGCCGTCACCGGCGCCTGCCTGGCTCTCTACGGCTGCGCGCTGGCCTGGTCCTGTCTCGCCAGCGTCCTGCTGCCCTACGAGACGCTCGCCCCCGGGGACAGCCCCATGCGCTCGCGGACCTCGGGGACGGCCTTCCTGGCCGCGCTCATTCAGATGGTGGCTATCCTGCTTCTCCTGGCCGTGTGCTCCCCGGTCCTGGGGGTGGCGGTCTACGGCGTCGTCCAGGCGGCGCCTCTGTGGGAGTGGTTGCACTCGTCGCGGGGATCGTGTGGTGCAGTCTGCTGCTCTGGGGTGGAGTCGTCTTCGGTGGGCGGATGCTGGACCGGCGAGGACCTCAGGTTCTTGCCACGATCCGCACCTGGCCGGGCCATGCACAGCCGGTGTGATCGCGCTGGTCACATCACCACAGAGTGATTGATTCTGACGATTCGAGGTAGCATTTCTCTAAAGTCGCTCAAGCATGTAGCGGCTCTCTGAGATCAGTAAACTCAGTACTACCAGTCGTTGTGTCAGAGAGGACATCATCGTGCAGCTTGTCATTCTGGATTCCGCGCAGGCGATCGCGCAGCGGGCCGCCGACGAGATCGAGGCGCTGCTCAAGGACAAACCGGCAGCCGTGCTGGGCACCGCGACAGGATCCTCGCCCCTGCCCCTGTATGACGAGCTCACCACTCGTTGCGCCGCCGGGCGCCTCAGCTTCGCGGAGGTCACCGGATTCATGCTCGACGAGTACGTCGGCCTTCCCGCCGGGCACCCGGAGCGCTATGCCACCTTCATGGAGACCAATCTGCGCTCCCGCGTCGACATGCGCCCCGGGGCCCTCCACGGCCCGGACGCGCTGAGCGAGGACCTCGAGGCCGCCTGCCGGGACTACGAGGCCCAGATGGCTGCCGCCGGATACTGCGACCTGCAGATCCTCGGCATCGGCTCCGACGGGCACATCGGGTTCAACGAGCCCGGCGGCGCCCTCGACTCGCGCACGCACCTCGGCGAGCTCCACGAGCAGACCCGCCGGGACAACGCCCGCTTCTTCGACGGCGACGTCGATGCCGTGCCCACCCAGTGCATCACCCAGGGGCTGGCCACCATCATGGAGGCTCGCAAGCTCGTCCTCATCGCTACCGGTGAGGGCAAGGCCGAGGCCATCGCCCAGCTCGTCGAGGGTGAGGTGAGCCCTCAGTGGCCGGCGACCGTCATGCAGCGTCACGACGACGCCCTCGTGCTGGTCGATCCTGCCGCCGCCAGCCGGCTCACCTCGAAGCGCTGACGACGGGGTCATGCTCTCCTCAGGGGAGAGCATGACCACAGGAGCGGGGCGGGCGACTGCCGGTGCGCACTGTCCGACCTACACTGGGCGGCATGACAGATGTCCTCGCCAGTGCTGATCCCGGATCGCCCGGAGCCCCGACCGACCCGGCCGCCGAGCCCACCCAGGGCGTCGGTACGGCTGTCCTGGAACGCGAGGAGCTCCAGTCGACCGACGACGGCGACGCCGACCGCTTCGCCCACTACGTCCGCAAGGACAAGATCGCCGCGGCCGCTGTCACCGGGCGTCCCGTTGTCGCCCTGTGCGGCAAGGTGTGGACGCCCGGGCGCGACCCGTCGAAGTACCCGGTGTGCCCCACCTGCAAGTCCATCTACGAGGAGATGCGCGGCGGGGATGGCTCCGGCGACGGCAAGGGGCCGCGCTTCCCCCGCTTCCCGTTCGGGCGAGGCGGTCGGTGAACGCCGCCCGCGGCGGCCAGGCGACCCACCCCACCCCGACGCGAGCCTCGACGTCGGCGGCCCAGAACCTCTCCCCGGCCTACCCGCGCCGCGCCGCCTGGGGACCGCCGGTTCGTTGCGCGCCTGGCAGGCCGCTGCGCTCGCGCAGTACCTGGAGACGATGCCCCAGGACTTCCTGGCGGTGGCCACCCCCGGGGCCGGCAAGACGACCTTCGCGCTGCGAGTGGCCACCGAGCTGCTCAGCTCCGGAGACGTTCACAAGGTGACGATCGTCTGCCCCACTGAGCACCTCAAGTACCAGTGGGCGGAGGCAGCCGCCCGCGTCGGCATCCATATCGACCCCTCCTACTCCAACTCCCAGGGGGCACTCGGGTCACGCTTCGACGGCGTCGCCCTGACCTACGCCCAGGTGGCCGCCAACCCCAACCTGCACCGCGCCCGCACCGACCAGGCCCGCACCCTGGTCATCCTCGACGAGATCCACCACGGGGGAGACGCCCTGAGCTGGGGCGACGCGATCCGCGAGGCCTTCACCCCGGCACGCAGGCGACTGGCCCTGACCGGGACACCCTTCCGCTCCGACACCTCCCCGATCCCGTTCGTGCGGTACAAGGAGGACGCCTCCGGGGCGAAGCGCTCCCAGGCCGACTACTCCTACGGCTACTCCGACGCGCTGCGCGACGGAGTCGTGCGCCCTGTGATGTTCATGTCCTACTCGGGGCAGATGCGCTGGCGCACCAAGGCCGGCGACGAGGTCGCGGCCCGCCTGGGCGAGCCCCTCACCAAGGACCTGGAGGCCCAGGCCTGGCGCACCGCACTCGACCCGGCGGGGGAGTGGATCCCCGCGGTCCTGGCCGCCGCCGACCAGCGCCTGACCGAGGTGCGCCGCCAGGTGCCCGACGCAGGAGCCCTCGTCATCGCCTCCGACCAGGCCAAGGCCCGTGCCTACGCCAAGCAGCTGCGCGCCATCACCGGCGAGGCCCCCACGGTTGTCCTCTCCGACGACAACGGCGCCTCCAGCCGCATCGAGGCCTTCTCCGCCTCCACCGACCGCTGGCTGGTGGCCGTGCGCATGGTCTCGGAGGGAGTGGACGTGCCCCGCCTGGCCGTGGGCGTCTACGCCACCTCCACCTCCACCCCGCTCTTCTTCGCCCAGGCGGTGGGGCGCTTCGTGCGCTCGCGGGCCCGGGGGGGAGACCGCCTCGGTGTTCCTCCCATCGGTCACGCCCCTGCTGGCCCTGGCCGGGGAGATGGAAGTGGCCCGCGACCACGTCCTGAGCCGACCCGACGCGGCGGCGCAGGAGGATGCCCTGTTCAGTCCCGAGGACCGGCTGCTCACAGAGGCCAACAGGACTGAGAACGCCTCGGCCGAGCTGCTGCCCGGCTTCGAGGCCATGGACAGCCAGGCCGAGTTCGACCGCGTGCTCTTCGACGGTGGCGAGTTCGGTACCGGCGCCATGGTGGGCAGCATCGAGGAGCAGGAGTACCTGGGGCTGCCGGGTCTGCTGGAGCCCGAGCAGGTGACCGCCCTGCTGCGCCAGCGCCAGGACAAGCAGATCGCCTCCCAGAAGAAGCAGGCCGCCGCCGAGGCGCAGAGGCGGAAGAACTCAGGCGTCGACGACGCCCGGCGTCGGGCAGCTGCCCGTAAGGAGCTCTCCCAGCTGGTGGCCGCGTGGGCCCGCCGTTCGAGCCGGCCCCACGGCGTCGTCCACAACGAGCTCCGGCGCGTGTGCGGGGGGCCGGAGGTCGCGGCGGCGTCCACCGAGGAGATCGAGAGGCGCATCCAGACCCTGCGGCGCTGGTTCGTCGGCAAGCGCTGACAAGCAGCGCTGACTGGGGGGCCGGAGGCGCCTCTGCCGCCGGTCAGCGTCGGGTGGCGCCTCGCCCGTCGAGGTCGACGTGGCGGGTCGGCAGTGCCGACTCACCGTCACTCAGGCGCCAGGCGTTATAGGGGAGCTCGGCGCGGGAAGCCCGGTGCCGCTCCGCCGCCGCGCTCAAGGCCTCCTTGCCGCGGTGCTCCTCGATGATCCTGCCCTCATCGACCAGGAGCACCTGAAGCGGTCGGGCGCCGGCCTGGCTCAACGCCGACAGTCCCTGCTCCTGCGAGCTGGAGGAGACCACCAGCTCCTCGGCGGCCGTGCCCTCGGAGGTGAGGATGCGGCCGGCCCACTTGCGGCCACCCACGGTGGACTTGCCGCCCGAGGAGAACTTGGCGACCTCCTCCATGGTGCCGTCGGCGCCCTCGCGCTCCACCAGTTTGTAGACGAGCGCTGCGGTCGGGCGCCCCGAGCCCGTGACGAGCTTGGTGCCCACGCCGTAGGAGTCCACGGGGGCCGCCCCCAGTGCCGCGATGGCGTGCTCGTCGAGGTCGTTGGTGACGGTGATCCTTGTCGACGTCGCCCCCAGGGCGTCGAGCTGGGCGCGCACCTTGAAGGCCTCGGCCACCAGGTCGCCGGAGTCCAGGCGCACCGCCCCGAGCTCGCCACCGGCGGCGCGGGCCGCCTTGACCGCCCGCTCCACGCCGGTGGTGATGTCATAGGTGTCCACCAGGATCGTGGTGCTCGGTCCGAGACTGGCCACCTGCGCGGCGAAGGCATCCTCCTCCGTGTCGTGCAGGAGGGTGAAGGAGTGCGCCGAGGTCCCCACCGTGGGAATGCCGTAGAGGAGTCCCGCCTCCAGGTTGCTCGTTCCCACGAAACCGCCGACGACCGAGGCCCTGGCCGCGGCCACGGCCGCCTGCTCATGGCCGCGGCGCGCCCCGAAGTCCACGCAGGGGCGTCCGTGGGCGGCGATAGTCATGCGGGAGGCGGCTGAAGCGACGGCGCAGTCGTAGTTGTAGATCGACAGGGCGAGGGTCTCCAGGATGCAGGCCTCGGCGAATGTGCCCTCCACGGTCAGCAGCGGAGAGCCTGCGAAGTAGCACTCGCCCTCGGCGTAGCCGCGGATCGTCCCGGTGAAGCGGTAGCCGCGCAGGAAGTCTAGGGTCTCGTCGTTGACGACCTCGGCGCGGTGCAGGAAGTCGATCTGGGAGGGGGTGAACGTGAAGGCCTCGATGGCGTCCAGCAGTCGGCCGGTGCCCGCGACGACACCGAAGCGACGCGACCCGGGGAGCCTGCGGCCGAAGAGCTCGAAGACGCTGCGCCGTGCGGCGGCCCCCGATGCCAGTGCTCCCTGCAGCATCGTGAGCTCATACATGTCGGTCAGCAGCGAGGTCGAGGCCGCGGACCCGTCCATGGAGGCGGCGGTGGATTCGGCAGTGGGCATGTAGCTGTTCACGGGAACAACCTATCGCGGCTCACCGCTACCCTGGTGGTATGAGCACCTCGTTGCCCGTTGTGGAACCGGAGACCCTGGAGGAGTCGCGTGTCCGTGCCCAGCGCCTGTGGTGCACCGTGGTCCACGATGATCCGATCAACACGATGAGCTATGTGACCTGGGTGTTCCACTCCTACTTCGGCTTCTCACTGCCTGTGGCCGAGGCGCGGATGATGCAGGTGCACACCGCCGGCCGCGCCGTGGTCTCCCGAGGGGCCCGCGAGCGCATGGAGGTCGATGTCACGGCGATGCACGGCTACGGTCTGCGCGCCACCATCGAGCCGATGGGTGAGGACGCCGACGCCTCCGCGGACGATTCCTCAGGAGGGCGCTGATGCGAGCCTTCCGCCGAGTCCCCGAGGGGCTGGCCTGCGGCCTTGACGACTGGGAGCGCGAGCTCATCGCCAGGTTGGCACTGGAGGTCCGGGGCCTTCTCCAAGCGGATGCCCCCTGCGCCGAGGACGCCGGCGAGTCCGAGACCTCCTCGCCGTCCCGCCCCGACCCGGTGCGCCCGGGGGGAGAGCGAGCGGGATCGTGAGGTCCTGGAGGCCCTGGACTTCGACCTCGATGCGCCGATCAATCACGTTCATGCCGGTCGTCCGAACGCGGATCCCGTCATCGCTGTCCTGCTTCCGCAGGCCTCGGAGGATCCCCTCACCTCGATGGAGGTCAGCAGCCTGACTCGTGCGCGCCTGCGGGGTGACAAGGTCGACCGCCTGGTGCGCCTGGCCGCCGAGCTGCGGGAGCCGTCGGGCCCCGGGGAGACAGTGCTTGTGGCCCCGGGCCAGGAGTCCGACTGGCTGGGGGCGACCAATGACATCCGGCTCGTGCTGGCCCAGCGGCTGGGTATCGAGTCGGCTCAGGACGCCGAGCGAGTTCACACAGCCGCCTTCCAGGAGCTCCCCGAGGAGGAGACGTCTCGCGAGCAGTGGTACCGGGGGACGGCGCTCGTCTACGACATGATCACCTGGTGGCAGGAATCACTGGTATCCGCGCTGTTCGGGGGCACAGGGCCCGCATAGTCTCGCGGTGTGAATGATGCTCCGATCGGGATGTTTGACTCTGGGGTCGGTGGCCTCACCGTCGCCCGTTCTGTCCTCGACCAGCTGCCCCATGAGCAGGTGCTTTACATCGGAGACACCGCCAACGGTCCCTACGGCCCCCGAGACATCGCCGAGGTCCGGTCCCTGGCTCTGAGCATCATGGACGAGCTCGTGGACCGCGGGGTCAAGCTGCTCGTCATCGCCTGCAACACCGCTTCCGCGGCCGTCCTGCACGATGCGCGTGAACGCTACACCCTGGGGCGGGGCGTCCCGGTCATCGAGGTCATCCACCCGGCGGCACGTACGGCGGCCCGAGTGACCCGCAACGGCAAGGTGGGCCTGATCGCCACCCGTGGGACGGTTGACTCCCGAGCCTATGACGACGCGCTTCAGGCCGTTCCCGGCGTCGAGCTCGTCTCACAGGCGTGTCCGCGTTTCGTCGATCTGGCCGAGCGGGGGGTGACCACCGGCCCCGAGGTGCTCGACGTCGCCGAGGAGTACCTGGCTCCCATCAAGGCCGCCGGCGTGGACACCCTCATCCTCGGCTGCACCCACTACCCCCTGCTGGTGGGGCCGATCTCCTACGTCATGGGGGAGGACGTGGCCCTGGTGACATCCTCGGACGAGACCGCCAAGGACGTCTACCGGGCACTGGCAGGCAAGAACCTTCTGCGCGGACCCGACGCCCCCGAACCTCGCCATGACTTCGCCTCCACCGGCGACCCGGAGGCCTTCTCCGTCCTGGCCCGGCGCTTCCTCGGCCCCGAGGTTGCCGCCGTCGAGCGTGTCGCCTTCTCCTCCGGGGCAGTGGAGGCCCCTGTCGAGCTGCCCCGGCTCTCCTCACCTCCCACCGCCCATCAAGGATCTGCATGAGACTTACGATTATCGGTTGCTCGGGCTCCATGTCGGGTCCCCAGTCCTCGGCCTCCTCTACTTGGTGCAGGCCGACGGAGTTGACGCCGACGGCGCACCGCGCACCTACTCGATCGTGCTGGATCTCGGGCCGGGATCAATGGGGCAGCTGCTGCGCCACCTCGATCCCGCCGAGCTCGACGCCATTGCCATCTCCCACTGCCACGCCGATCACATGGTCGACCTGGTGGGCATGCACGTCTACCGGCGCTGGCTGCCCACGGGGGCGCTCGGGCCGGTCGCCTGCCTGGGGCCCTCGGAGCTGTTGGAGCGTCTGCAGGGAGTTGATGGTGTCCCGCCCAGTGAGCGCTACGCCACGGAGTTCGGCTTCGTCACCGCTGTGCCGGGCAGGTCCTACAGCGTGGGCCCCCTGGTGATCTCACCCTTCGAGGCGCTTCATCCCGTGGAGGCCTATGGTTACCGGATCGAGGGCCCCAGTGAGGAGGACCCCTCCCGTCAGGTCAGCCTGGCCTTCACCGGGGACACGGACATCTGCCAGACCATGAGCGACATGGCTCAGGGAGTGGACCTCCTCCTGGCCGAGGCGGCCTTCGTCGAGGGCCGCGACACCGTGGGCGGCATGCATATGACGGGGCGTCGCGCTGGTGAGCTCGCCGCCCAGGCCGGTGCGGGGCACCTTGTTCTCACCCACATCCAGCCCTGGACGGATCCGGCCGTTCCTCTCAAGGAGGCCGCAGCCGTCTACTCCGGCCCGTTGGAGGCGGCGACGGCGGACGCCGTCTGGGAGCTGTGAGCGCTGACGGGCACGATCGCCCCGCCCAACGGACAACGGTCTCCTTCAGCCCGGCTCTTCCCGATGGAGTGGACTGCCCCTGGACCCGTGGCAGGCGGACCCGCTGGTGGCTGGTGGTTCCCGCGGACCTGGTGGCAGTGGCGCTCGTGGCCCTGTTCGGCGCCGCCTCCACCCGCAGCCTGGGGCAGGTATCCGGGTCCCTGTGGCAGGCGGGTGCGGGCCTCGTCGTCGCCTGGGTGCGTGACCTGGCTCCTGCGACGCTCTTACCCCGACCACCTGGAGATGGCGTTGCCCGAGGGGCTTATCATCGTGGGGATCAGCTGGTTGGTATGGGTCGTGCTGCGCCACGTGACGTCAGCATTCAACGACGTGTCCGCCATGGCCTCCTGGGCGGTGATGACCGGGGCCTTCCTCCTGGTGTTCCTGGGAGGATGGAGATGGCTCTACGGCTACGTGCGCGCCCACGACTCCTTGACTCCCAGGCCCGTGGCGCGTCGCCTCGCCGAGCAGGAGCAGGCAGGGCCTGAGCACCGGCGTGCCCACTGGGTGCCCGGCAAGTGAGATGCGACCGGCTAGCTACTGGTTCAGGAGCTCGGCCAGGACCGGTGCCAGGGCGCGGAATGCCTGTCCCCGGTGGGAGATGGCGTGCTTCTCCTCAGGCGTCATCTGGGCGGTGGTGCGGCCCCGACCGCCAGGCTCGTCCTCCTGGACGGGAACGAAGATCGGGTCGTAGCCGAAGCCCCCCTCGCCCTGAGGAGCGTGGACCAGGCGCCCCTCCATGGAGCGCTCGATGGTGGTGACCAGCTCCGGCTCCCCGCCGGAGGCCGGCTGGACTAGGACTGCGGCGCAGGTGAAGCGGGCGCCGCGGTGCGGGGCGGCGACATCGGCCAGCTGGTCCAGGAGCAGCTGAAGGTTCGCGGTGTCGTCCCCGTGCCGGCCGCTCCAGCGCGCCGAGAAGATCCCCGGCGCCCCGCCCAGGACGTCGACGCACAGGCCCGAGTCATCGGCGACCGCGGGCAGGCCCGTGGCCCGGGCCAGAGCACGGGCCTTGAGCAGGGCGTTGTCGGCGAAGGACAGGCCGTCCTCCACCGGCTCGGGCGCCTCGAGGGACGCAGCCGAGATGATCGAGTCGGGCATCAGGCCGGGCACGAGCGGCGTCAGGATCTGCCGCAGCTCGGCCAGCTTGCCGGCGTTGTGGGTGGCCAGGACGAGGCGGGCTCCGGCGGGCACCCGGACCCGGCCCGTGAGCGGGACGGCGCTGTCGGCGTCTGATGAGGCACTCACGGCTCAGGCCTGCGTGGACTGGGACGAGGAGTCCGTGGAGGACACGGTGAAGGGCTCACCGCTGGGGCCGGCCAGGGCCTGGCGCTGGAGCGCCGCCAGGCGGCTGTTGCCGGTGGCGGCCAGGTCGAGCAGCTCTCCCAGCTCGGAGCGATCGAAGGGGGCGTGCTCGGCCGTGCCCTGAACCTCAATGAAGCGCCCGTCCCCGGTCTGGACGACGTTCATGTCGGTCTGGGCGCGCACGTCCTCCTCATAGGGCAGGTCGAGGCAGGGGACGCCGTCGATGATCCCCACCGAGATGGCCGACAGGGAGTCGGAGAGCACCGGCTTGCCGGGGCGGGCCTTGATGAGGCCGCGCTGCGTGCCCCAGGCGACGGCGTCGGCCAGGGCCACGTAGGCGCCGGTGATCGCCGCGGTGCGGGTTCCGCCGTCGGCCTGCAGCACGTCGCAGTCCAGGGCGATCGTGTTCTCGCCCAGTGCGGCGACGTCGATGATGCCGCGCAGGCTACGGCCGATAAGGCGGGAGATCTCGTGGGTGCGGCCTCCGACCTTGCCCCGCACGGACTCCCGGCCGGAGCGCTCCGACCCGGCCCGGGGGAGCATGGCGTACTCGGCGGTCACCCAGCCCTCACCACTGCCCTTGCGCCAGCGCGGGACGCCCTCGGTGAAGGAGGCGGCGCACAGGACCCGGGTGCGCCCGAAGGTCACCAGGACCGACCCCTCGGCGTGGTCGAGCCAGTGGCGGGTCATGGTCACGGGACGCAGCTCGTCGACGGCGCGGCCGTCCTTACGGGTGAAGGGGGCAGTTGTCATAGGCTCAGGTTACCCGGCGGCCAACGGGCCTCGGGGCTGCTCCGTACCTCGGGATACCCAATGTCTGTAGTCCGCGACGGTGGTCAGGCGGTAGCGTTCGTTGTGATACCTCTTCCGGCCCGGAGCCGACGGAGACACCGAGGAGAACACCTATGACCTATGTCAACATCACCGCACTGACCTTCCCTGAGGGCGCCCAGGCCGAGATCGAGAAGCGCTTCGCCGCACGGAAGCGAGGTGTTGACACCTCGCAGGGCTTCCAGGGCTTCGAGCTGTTGCGCCCGGTGGTCGGAGAGGACCGCTACTTCGTGGTGACCCGGTGGGACACGCGTGAGGACTACGAGCGCTGGAGCGCGGCGCGGCCCGCCGGCGGGCACGAGGACGACAAGCGCCGGGGCATGAACGTGGAGGTCCTCGGTTTCGAGGTCGTCCAGCACGAGGAGTGACTCAGGCAGCGAGACCCACCGAAGGGTTCGGCATCAGGCCCCCACGCCCTGTGGCGTCGGGGGCCGAAGTCCGTACAACTCCGCACCATTGACCCTAACAACCTGATGGTGCTGCTGGACTTCCGAAGGAAGCTGGCCGCCGGTGAGGGCGGCCAGGTGTGTACCGGCCCCAATGTAGCGCATCTGCCGGCTACTGACGGGTTGGATGGCGCGGTGGGCGATGCGGACGAGTCCAGGCCGTCTCACGGGGCAGATGCGGCAGAGCCAGAAGGTGAGCCCTTGCAACGACGATGCACCGCACCGGACAGCAGCGTGGGGGAGCGGCCGAACGGTGAGAGTGATGTGCCCGACACAGTGTCACGGTCGCCGCGCAAGGTTGGCCGCATCAAGCAGACGAAGTTCCGGCCGCTCACACCTGAGCAGCGCCAGCAGGTGGTCAACCTGTACCGCGCGGGAGTCCCCGTCAAGGAGATCGTCCGACGGACGGGCGTCAACCGATCGACGGTCTACCGGCTGCGCGGGCAGACAGGGCTGGAGCGCAGTCACCGCTTCACCGACGACGACCGTGCCCAGGCGATCCTCCTCCGCCAACAGGGCCTGACCATCGCTGAGATCGCCAAGCGGCTGGGCTTCAGCCATATGACTATCTGGCGCTACCTGGCGGCTGCTCGCGAGGAGTGACGGCAGTGGTGGTGAGAGCGTGCCTCCATCGTCGAAGAACGCCCAGGGCCATATGCAGCGCTGACAGCCTTCGCCACTGGCCGGATGAAGTGTCATACGGCGACAGGCACCCCATGCCTATGAGAAGGCCACCAACAACACCATTTTCCAAAGAAGACAACTTCAATGGTTATGAGTCCGAGTCTTGCCTCGACTGCTCCTCCGCAAACGCCCTGAGGTCGTCCAGCATTTGCGTTGCTTCGGTCATGAGGCGTGCGATGTACTCCTGCGGAGTGTCCTTCCCGAGTTCTTCCTCGAGATAGACCTGTCCACTGCTGCCTGACGAATGTGCCGCAATGCGGGAACGCGTCCTCTGGATTCTTTGTAGAAGGCGGATGTCTCGTTCGGTATGTTGGTATGACTGAGCCTCGAGGAATTTTCTGAGTTTAGCGATCCCTTTATCATTTTTCGTGTCCGAAAGGTATGAGGCCAACTTTTTCTCGTTGAGATAATCTACCAAGACGAGTGCGAGGTTTATCGACTGCGTGCGAAGTTCTGCATCGGTGTCATTGACGGGGATACGCAGGCGCTGAAGTACGCCAGCGTCCGGCCCTTCTGCTTTGCGATGGAGCCGCCATCCCCAGTGCTCTTCCCATGAGTTCTGTAGTTGGTTGTACGCCAGTTTGAAGCGGTGTTCTGGGTTCTCACTGTCTGCGAACTGACCGAAAAAGGCCCGACGCACGCCTACGTCGCTCATGCGTTGTGTTGGTGACACGTTGTATGAGAGCCAGTGTGTCCGGTGGCTTGCAGGAATATCGCGACCGATATCGCCAAGAAACACGACGACGCAATTTGGGTTGCCATTGTCGATCTTAACGCCCCACAGGTGGGAACACGATAGGTACCCGTCACTTACCGTGTACAGCTCGGAATCATCATAGTATCTCTGGAGTGCCTCTCGTTTAAAGAACACGGGCGTGAGGTAAGGAGGTGCGTCCGGATTCTTGCCGAAGTAGTTGGCAAGACGATCTGGCTCGCATGTGTACTTGACTGGCTTGCCGTGGTCGTCTTCGCCGATGATGAACTCTGGGTAATCTGCAGGATCAGCCTCGTCCCAAGGCCAGATTCCGCAGGTGTCTTGGGGTGGAGCGAGAATAATTCGTTTTGCTAACACTCGAGAGAAGACTCGTCTCTCTTCTCCTGATATCTGACCAGTGCTTCTCCGATAACTCAATGTCTGCTGATTTTGGAATAACGTGATCAATTTCTGCTTCTCTGGGTAGCGTTGCGGACTCTCTGCATTTACCTGATCCCCACCAGCATTTCCAGTTTGAAAGTTCGCCTAATGCTCTCTTGATTACATCGTTTTGCCGAACTCCAGTCTTTGTTTTGTTGCTGTAGCGAGCCAGGCCTGCTGGCTTTAAATCTAGGCTTTCAAAATGCGCATCCCATTTTTTGGAATCCCAGTCGTGTATAGCCTCCAATAGCTGCTGATCTGAAAGTGCGTGTCCTGGACCTGTAGACATAATAATCATCTTATCATTAAGGTACTTGATTTGGAAACTGGGGGGATAATCAGGCGGAGTAGTTTAGTGGTAATCTGAGTCTTTGAGGTGAGGGTGAGCGTATAGGAATGAGTTGAGCGAAAGAACTGGATAGTTGTCAGAACGAAAAATATTCTTCGCATTACCGTGTTGGTGGTCTTGGATTGTCTGGGCTGTGGTTCGTACCGCCCTCGACCTGGCCCACCGCTGTATCCGACCCTGCATGCCATGATCTGCAATGGTGTCCTCTACGAACGGCAAGCGTCACACCCGCGTGGTGCCGTCCCGCCCACGATGCCTGCCACAACAACGCAAGCCCCGCTCAACCAGCCGATGAAAGATCGAGGCCAAGTTTAGTTGGAGTTGAATCAGACTGTATGCTTGACATTCTACCTCTATCTATATAGAGTTAGAGACATGGGCATCTACCTCCGCCTGACACCAGCTACCAAGGATATTCTCTATCAACTCTATTGTGCGACAGAGGATGTATGGGGACTCCAGTTATCGCGGCGTGCTGGGCGGCCAACTGGTACGGTCTATCCGCTCCTTGACCGCCTCGAACGTGAAGGATTCGTGCAGTCGCGTTGGGATGATGATTCCAGGAGGAGTGGCCCAAGGCGCCGGCTCTATGCTCTCACACCAGCTGGCCGCGTCTGGGTACAGCAAAAACTCAAGCTCAGTGCCATAGTTACTAAGCAACAGCGCTCGAAAGGAGTAGATTATGACACACCAAAAACAATCAGACAGAGCCAGTCGCACCCTAGCGCGGGCGATCAAGCTTGTCCCGTATAGCCAACGTGAGCGCTATACACGCGAGTGGCGCGCCGACCTCGCTGCGGCAACCCCGCACGAGTGCAATCATATCGCGCGTGCCGCGCTGGCAATGGGGTGGCGGCTACGCCTGCGTGATATAGGGGCATTACTCCTTGGTGGACATGGAGTGGGTAAGGCGGTAGTGTGGTGGATTGCTATAATTGCGTTTGTTGTATTGTGGCCCCTTTTTCCATTAGTCTTCGTCTCTCTTTGTGTGATCGTTGTATTTCTCTCGCTTGTCTATGTTGGTGCACCGTCACGATTCAGTCACTGGCTTATGGTAGTGAGCGGAGCGCTATTTCTTGGTGCGACAGGCTTCTCAGTGTGGTCATTTGTTACCCAACTCAATGCGGCCGACCAAGGAGAGGATATGTCGTTTCTTGCACCATGGACAGAGGCTGCGTTTGTAGTTATTGCGATAAGTATTTGCTTGTTCATTGTCGGGAGTTTTCTTGCTTTGCGCAGAGATAATTCGTTATAACAACATACATTCCTGCTCTTAACGAGAGCTAGGTGCTTGAATGTTAAGAGCGGGAATGTCGGTGGTGTTACAGTCGACTAACCTGGATTGCAACCAGCAGCGACTGTGGATGGATAACTGACATCTGGTCGCCACTCATCTAGGTTCCATCTATCCTTTAAGAAGGCGAATTGTTGATGGTAGATATATTGGTCTCTAAGGCCGCCGATATTAGTGTTGATACCTCGCCCGACGTCTTTGTACTTCTCGTACAGTTCATCCCATCCCCACACTCCAACTAGATGAGTAAGTCCAAGGGGTGGGTTAGTGGTTGTAGGGGGTCAGGGTTCGTAGGACGGGCGCGTTGGTGAGGCTGTTGTGCCAGATAGCGGCTGTCAGGGGCCAGGATTCGTTGGGTGATGCGTGAGCAGAACTCCGGCGGGGTGCGCCCGCCGTGACCCTCGAGGTCGAGCTGTCCTTTGAGGGTGTCGTTGACGGACTCGATGATCTGGCGCAGGGGCCGCAGGAACCGTTGGCTGCTGCGAGGGCGCTCACCCATGCGTCTGGGACGGATCAACGTGATACCGCCCTTGGTGAGCTCGGCCTCGAAAGTGGCACCGTAGTAGTTCTTGTCGGCGATGACCACCTGACCGTCCTGGGCGGGCTGGTCCATGGTGGCCAGTACCGCGAGCAGGGTCTCGCGTTCGTCGGCCTTGGCCCCGGTCAGGGCCCACCCCGCAGGAAGACCGTGAACGGTGCACACCAGGTGCAGGCGCAGGCCCCAGAAGAAGCGTGAGTGGGAGGCGCTAGTCACCCGTACTCGGCCCATCCCGCCGGGGCTGAGCGCATCACAGTGGGTCGTGAGCGGGCGCACTCGATGGGAGTGGAGTCGACCAGCCAGACGGTGTCGTCGTCAACGCGCGAGCCCCGACGCAGGACGGCGCATACCCAGGTCATGGTGGCGGTCAGTGAGTGGACGCGCTTGTTGTAGCCGGACTGGCCCGGCACTCGGGGGAACATGGCGCGCAGGTCGGTATCGGTCCTGAGGCGGCGTATCCAGCGGGTCTCACTGGTGTAGCCCAGCAGGGCCTGCACGACCGCCAGCGTGATGATCTCGGCGTCGCTGGTCACCGCAGTGATACCGACTTGTGGGCCTTGTGGGCGTGGTGGCAGGACCTCGGGATGGTCCTTCAGCAGATCATCGACAGTGACGTACAGTGCGGTGGCGAGGGGCCTCCAGGCCGGTGTCCATGACAGAGCCGTCCTTCCCAGCAGAAGCGGTGAGATCTGGTGTAACACCACCGATCCTGCGAGGCCCTCACCCCATCGCCCAGCACCCACGCCGACCCACACCCCCTGGACTTACTCATCTAGTCGATGAAGACGGCCGAGTCATCCTGCCGGAAGATGGAACGAATGATGACGGAGGCAGGGAACGCGGCCGATGCAGCAGCTGGCGACTGCCCGATAGGGAGAGTGGCGACGGGCCATTGCAGCGGGCCGCAGCACCGCGCCTGCTGGCCGACGCAAGCAGCGACGCCACCGTAGCAGCCGACCTCCGGCTGCCCTTCACCTGGCTGACCAGCCGCCTGATGCACAAGGTCGCACGGCGGCACCGTGCGACCTTGCTGCAAAACAAGCCGCGAGAAAACCGGGACAGCCAAGTCGACTGCCCGGTCAACAACACCGTCTGCAACGACGAAGCGCTCACCAGTGGTGGTGAGCGCTTCGCATCTTCATCAACCAACCCAGACCGTGTTACTCATGACCTAGGGTTTGGGTAAGGCTATCGTGGTACAACTCCGCACCATTGACCCTAACAACCTGATGGTGCTGCTGGACTTCCGAAGGAAGCTGGCCGCCGGTGAGGGCGGCCAGGTGTGTACCAGCCCCAATGTAGCGCATCCGCCGGCTACTGACGGGTCGGATGACGCAGTGGGCGATGCGGACGAGTCTGGAGCCTCTCCCGGGCCCGATGCGGCAGAGCCAGGAGGTGAGCCCCTGCAACGACGATGCACCGCACCGGCCACCAGCGTGGGGGAGCGGTCGAACGGTGAGAGTGATGCGCCCGACACAGCGTCACGGTCACCGCGTGTGGTCGACCGCATCAAGCAGACGAAGTTCCGACCGCTCACACCTGAGCAGCGCCAGCAGGTGATTGACTTGTACCGTGCCGGCGTCCCCGTCAAGGAGATCGTCCGGCAGACGGGCGTCAACCGCTCGACGGTCTACCGGCTGCGCGGGCAGACAGGGCTGGAGCGCAGCCACCGCTTCACCGACGAAGACCGTGCCCAGGCGATCCTCCTCCGCCAGCAAGGCCTGACCATCGCTGAGATCGCCAAACGGCTGGGCTTCAGTGGCATGACCATCGGGCGCCACCTGGCGGCTGCTCGCAAGGAGTGACGGCAGCGGTGGTGAGAGCGTGCCTCCATCGTCGAAGAGCATCCAGAGCCATCTGGGGCGCTGACAACTTTCGCCACTGGCCGGATGAAGGATGTTATGCGGCGACTGGCACCCCATGCCTATGAGAAGGCCGACAACAGCGCCATTACATAAAGAAGGGGCTTCGATAGTTATGAGTCCGAGTCTTGCCTCGACTGCTCCTCCGCAAACGCCCTGAGGTCAACCAGCATTTGCGTTGCTTCGGTAATGAGTCGTGCGATGTACTCCTGTGGCGTATCATTCCCGAGCTCTTCCTCTAGATAGGCCTGTCCACTGCTGCCTGATGAGTGTGCCGCAATGCGTGAACGCATCCTCTGGATTCTTTGCAGCAGACGGACGTCGCGTTCGGTATGTTGGTATGAATGGGCCGTGAGGAACTTCTTGAGCTTGGCGATGCCTTTGTCGCCCTTGACGTCCGACAGGTAAGATGCCAACTTTTTCTCGTTGAGATAATCTACTAAGACAAGTGCGAGGTTTATCGACTGCGTGCGAAGTTCTGCATCGGTGTCATTGACGGGGATACGCAGGCGCTGAAGCACGCCAGTGTCCGGGCCCTTCTGCCTTGCGATGGAGCCGCCATCCCCAGTGCTTGTCCCAAGAACTCTGTAGTTGGTTGTACGCTAGTTTAAAGCGGTGTTCTGGATTCTTGCTGTTGGTTGGCTGGTTAAGGAATGCCCGACGAAAAGCTACTTCACTCATTTTCTGTGTCGGAGGAACATTATAGGCAAGCCAATGAGTCCAGTGCTCTGATGGGATATCTCGACCAATGTCTCCAAGAAACACCGATATGACGTCGAAGAACTCATTGTCTATTTTAATGCCCCACAGGTGGGAACACGATAGGTACCCGTCACTCACCGTGTACAGCTCGGAATCATCATAGTATCTTTGGAGTGCTTCTCGTTTAAAGAACACGGGCGTGAGGTAAGGAGGTGCGTCCGGATTCTTGCCGAAGTAGTTGGCAAGACGATCTGGATCGCATGTGTACTTGACTGGCTTGCCGTGGTCGTCTTCGCCGATGATGAACTCTGGATAGTCTGCAGTATCAGCCTCGTCCCAAGGCCAGATTCCGCAGGTGTCTTGGGGTGGAGCGGGAATAATTCGTTTTGCTAACACTCGAGAGAAGACTCGTCTCTCTTCTCCTGATATCTGACCAACATTCAACGAGGCAAAAAGTAGGTTGATGTTGCTGTGGCCCTCAAATTCGAGATCGGAGAACTTGCTCGAGTTTTCGTTGCATGACATGAAAGTAATGGAATCGACCAATAGAACTGCATCGAGTTGTCGCGCAGCCATGTAGCGCTTTAGTATGGGTGTCCGAACTTCAATTCTGTCGTCTTGGAATCTGATGGCAAGATCTGTTGAGCCGTCATTTTTGACTTCGTAGTAGTTGCCGGACTTTGGGTCCTGCCATAGGTTCATCAGGAGCCTGAATTCTTCGGACACTATCCAAGCATCTGGTACAACGCCGTGAAATTGGTGAAAGATAACCAATGGTTCGAAATCTGGCAGTTTTATTGCTTCTCGTGTACGATATTTCGCCTCCACTAGTTGCAAATCCAGGAAATCCGTCACCCTTCGTGAAGTCCCAGCCGGCGTCTGAAAGAATTTTGTTGCGCATCTGTGGCTGAGCAAACGCCATGTATCGACCGCCGTTGTCGTCATTGTCGAAACGCCAGTCGTCATACACAATCGTCCATGGGCCATCGCCGTTTGTGAAGGCAGATTCGATCATCCGCTCTTGCTTGAGTCGATCCCGTATCTGCTCATGTTCGTCGTTGTCCAGTTCGCTGTGCTTTGTCATCGTGATTCCTTTAAATTAGTTGCGCTTTGTCTGGATGACGCGTTGTGTGTGGGAGGACTGTCTGTCTTTGCAATATCTTCAACTGCTTCGCCAATCGCTGATTCTTCTATTATACGAGATTTGTGAGGAAATGTAGCGGCCTTCAGGGCTATTGTGCTGGAAATGATCTTGTTTGCGTCCGACTGTTTGTCTGACTGCCTGAACCATAGGCACCAGCATTCTTCGCAATGGCGATAGGCCAGCATAGTCGGTGCGAGACGTTTGCGTTTATGGCTGACGTGTTGCGTTATACTATGACCACATTTGCAGAGTGGCACTATCGCTGCGGGCTGTTTGCCGCTGATCCGCGTCTTCTTTCCGAGTACGACGCTGCCGTCGCCGAGGAGGACGTACGGCACCAAGGTGAGTGGCCCGCCCGGCCGATTCTTCCTGAGCCAGCCGTTGTAACGCTCGATGACGACTCGCTGGCTCTCGAGTTCATAGTCACGCAACTTCATTCCTGGAGGAAATTGTTGTGGCACGAGGAACGACCGATGGCGGCCTGGTTTGACGGTTCTATCGATGCTGGCAGATGCCGTCTCAACGAGGAGGGTTCCTCGGAGATCGCTCTTGGGATTGATACGTTTGGTGCAGACAGACCAGCGTGGCCGCAGGTGTGAGGGCATGGCACCGACTCGGCTGATGTAGTGCTCAACGGGGCCGTAGTTGGTGATGTGGACACAGCAGCCCGGGTCGCCGATGGCCGGCTCAAGGCCAAGCCGGAGTCCCTTGGGCTGGCGGATGGCGGTGGGCACCGTCCGGAAGAGGAAGACGCTGGCAGCAATCGCGACGGGAACGGCGCTGATGATCGTGGCCCAACTGGCAACTGTATTCAGCATGACCGTCCTGTCTGTTTTGGGGGAGCACAGACCAGTGGTGGTGCTGGTGGCCTGCGTGGGAAGAGTTGCAGTCGCTGGCCAGCCTGGCGTCATCGCATCCGTCTGGTTTCGTACCGCGACTTCTTCATCGTACGTCGGCAGCTTACCTGTAGATATTATCGTCATCTACAATTTAATTTTTATCTACGAATATAATTCAACTCGACAATTCCATTATTTGTTATCGTGTTGATTAATTTCAATTTATGTTCCGCATCATTTTGGCTAAATAATTTTATACCATTCCCTAAAATTGTCGGAACAATGGATATAAGATACTCATCAATCACATCTGAAGAAATGGCTTGTTGAACTAAGTCTGCTCCTCCACATATCCAAATATCTTTTCCTTCAACCCCTTTTAATTTCTTGATCAATTCCTCCAAATTATCACTTGTAAAAATGATCTTATCGGAATCTTGTTGTTCTCGGTGAGTGAAAACATAAGTCAATAAATTGTCATAAACCCAATTATCAGGGGATAACTCAGTTATTATCTGATTGTAAGTATTCCAACCCATCAGAACTGTGTCTATATTTTTTATAAACTCAGAATAGGTACTTTCGTTTTCTAAACAATCTTCATGACCTTGCAGAAAAGCGACACCCCCATTTTTATCAGCAATATAGCCATCTACACTCATAGCTATAAACAGTTTTACTTTTCTCATATCTTAACCTCAACTTCTAATTTTTCTCTCTAAATATTTTTAGGATATTATACCATTTTTCAGAGCGTCTGTTTTCTTTATTCTTTCCGCTGGGCTTGCACTATCTTTAACAGCTTATCTTGAAAAGGTGTCTTTGCTCTTTTATCAAAAATATATCTCGGTTACAAAGGTCTTTCCGTTCATCTTTTTTGTTAGAACACCATCAGGCTTGCCTCTACCCTGCGCCTTTGCTGTACTCGCAGATCGCAGTCTGGTAACGGGGTTGCGTATCCCTGCCATCGCTGGCAAACCCTCGAAGGGATCGAGCTCTTCTTCTACACCTCCAACCCACTCACCAACCCACCAGCGTCGGTGTCGAGGGCGTGGGCGATGCGGAGGATGTTGTGGAGGCTGAGGTTGCGTTGGCCGCGTTCGACCTGGCCGATGTACGACCAGTGCAGGGTGGTGCGCTCGGCCAGCTTCTCCTGCGACAGGCCCAGCTGCTCGCGGCGGGCGCGCACACGCCGACCGAACTCACCGGTGGCTGGTGAGAGCGGCGGCTTGCGGTCTGTGGGCACGGCTCCATCTCAACCGGCCGAAGACTCCCAATCCAGAGACTATGTATCTCAAGACGATGTATCCTGGATTTGTCCATTGCAGTCGAGTAGGTGAGGAGGTGAGCCTGATGGACGGTGGCGAGTGACCATTCGCAGAGATCCTCTACCTCTCTCGGGAGGATGCTGCTGCCTCAGGCTGCTCGGTCTGGGGCAGCTCCTCGTCTAGTGTCCAGGTGAAGGCAACGCCGGAGCCTGGCATGAGCCAACCAGCCGACTCGAGGGCGATGACCTTGCCTGGGACGGCTTCTGGTGATCGGATGATGCGGGCCGCTGGTGCCGTGGCCACGGTGTCGTTGACACGCATATCGCCGATATTGGTGTCGGTGTAGTCCAGGCGCAGCGACCAGCCTCGGGTTGGTTGTCTGACGGCGAAGTACAGTCGGTGGCTCCACTGCGGGGTGATGGTGCGGAAGACCTGGCGGATACGGACTGGCTTGCCGCTCCTGGCTTCTTCGTCCAGGTCGACGCTGTAGGTCTGGCCGGTAGCACGGGTACTACGGCGGATGGACTGTGGCCGGCCATCGACGGTCAGCTCCAGCAGCTCGTATGCCTCCCGGTGTCGGGCGTCCATGTCAGGGCGCGGTGCCATGAACCAGGTAGAGGTAGCGGGCACGTCCTGGCGCAGCTCGTTGTACTCATCTTGGTCAGACACACACGCGAAGCGCCGGGTGGCACTGCTGGGGACGGTGGTGTACTCCCACTCCACGGAGACGTCGAACAGAGGAGTACCTGCGGTACTCCTCTCTACTGCAGTAGAGAGCCGAACGCGCACCGCCGCGTCGTACCACCGCTCGGCGGCGCGGATGGCTTGGTCGCGGATGTCGCGGTAGATTTCGCGGGCGAACTGCTCGTCGCCCAGGCGCAGGGCCATCACGTTGGCGGCGATGTCGTCCAGCAGCTCCGGCGTGGCCACGCGCTTCAAGTCCTCAGGGTGGATGGCGAAGCCCTCCACGACAGCGTCACGCATCGCCGGAGCCTCTTCGCGGATGATCTGGCGGAAGCGGGCCAGCGTGTGCGCCTCCTGGTCTCTCCGGAAGGTGTACTCGAAGAATGTCGAGAGCAGCCCCGCACCGAACAGCGTCCCACCCAGCTCGCCCAGCGGCAGGGCGTGCAGCCACTGCCAGTCGCCCAGCCGCATTGGTGTCAGCCAGGCGTTGAGTATCATGAGGAGGATGCCGGCTAGGGTGAAGGAGACGGCGAGCAGGGCGGCTTGAGCCGACGGAGGCGGTGGTGGGGAGATGGCTCGACATCGGGCATTACGTTATTAATTTTAGCACTTTTATAATCCGGATAAAATATGCTGGCACGTAATTTCTTTTAGGTTGGCACTTCCTGGTCGCTGGACAAGTTATACTGACTTGGAAGCGTAAGAGGGGTGCACTTAGGTTGAGAAGGTGCTCATCGCTCCCACAAGCAAAGCGCCAACACGGCTGGCAATCGCCAGTATGTCCATAAAATGAGGACTTGTGAGACAGTTGAACGATGATGAGTGCTACTGCCCAATTGATCTCAATATTCCTTTTGTATTGACTGACGCTCCTCCCGATTATAATTCTGTTCCTTACTACTGGCGACGCGTCTCGGGGGCAGCCTATTGCAAAGCTGCGTACACGTCGATAATTGGTTCACGAAGAAATCTTAAAACATTTGGGAAGCGTCCTGTCGCATTCGAGGCAATACCTGAGCCTAATAATCTATTCGATCCCTGCGCGGTGCGGCTAGAGCTCAACGGTAAGAAGGCTGGGTATGTAAACGCTGGCGCTGTGCCAAAAGTTTACTCTATAGCGCGATACTGGCAAATGCTAGGGAAGAAATGCCTGCTTCCTGGAATATTCTGGCCAGAATCATATAAAGGGTGTCGAGGATTCGATCTAAACTCCTGGGTAGCGCTTCCAACGCTCCAAGAGGTTAAGAATCACATTCCGGTGGATCTCATTGTCCAAGAGCTTGTAATGTGGTGGAAGAATGCTCCGCAAGATATACGAGATGACCTTGAAGAATCTCGCTTCCATCTGTCACACAAGGTTCATCGTCATCTTGTCGATAACCATCATCTAATCCCGCACGTTCCATTAGAGGGAGCAGCTGAGGGACCTTCGCCCTTGGTTGTCGACTGGGCGCTGGCCGAAATTCGCAGCATGTTCTACGAAGAGAAGGCAGCAAAACAAGCCTTGGAGCGACAACAGTTCGAGGCGAATGTTGTGGAAAAAGTTCGTGCAGGCATGAGCTATACGGCCACAGCCAGGGCTCTGGGCGTCAGTCCGGCAACAGTCTCGAAGATAGCAAAAAAGTATGGCATCCAAAGCACCCGTAATGCTGCTGACGTTGCCCGGATAGTCGAGCGGTGCCGCACCGCGTTGTCGCTTCAGTCGTCAGGCATGTCTGTTGCCGAAGTGGGTGAAGCAATGGGTCTCAGTGCCCGCTCGGCCGAGAAGTTACTCGGAAATGGCAGGTTTTATGCGTCACCCAGAGACTACCCGGAGCGGTTACGCTTGGCGGAGCACCAACTTCGTGGGCAACTAGAGCGAGACCTAGAGGTATCTGAAGATAAAAAACGGCAGGCACGTCGTGATGCAGCCGTTCTGACGTATTTGAGAACAGAGCAACCGCAGAACTAAGGTTGATACAGGATGTCGTAAACTGAGCAATACAAGCGTCGTTACTAAGAAAATAGTAGTAGAAATGAATGACATGAGCAAAGAAACAACCCCACTGGGTGATGACGAGACGGACGATGAAGTCTCTCACGAAGACGATGAATCCGTCGATTCGATGATGGATGCTCTAGAAGTGGATGGGGGTGATGGTGTTCGAATGACGTTGCGAGAGATGCAAGAAGCGATCAATGATGAGTCTCATCCTCAGCATGAAGAAGCATTGAGACAAAGCAAGAAGCTCGCCGACACTCTGAAGCCTGCTATGCGAGCACTTAGCGAACATGTGGCGGAGCAAATTTCACGAATTAGAGTGCCAGTAAGTTTTGACCCTAAAATGGTCATACAAAACGACTCATTCAAGAAGATCGTTGAATCAGTGCCTCCAATAAAGGATATAATTTCAAAAGTTTACATAGACGATGCGTCAGCGTTTCCAGAGTCAGCCATTGTTCAACCAGCTAATGAGTTTCAATATAGGCGTAACTTTGAAGTGACGCTAGACGGGATCGCAGAGGCTGTTCAGGAGCGCGATGAGCGGGCCGAGAGGCGGGTCGAAATGGCTGCTGCCCAGTTAGATGTACTGCAGACGATGGCCGCTAATCTGCAGCAACTCAACCAGAAAATGGAAAGTGTGGATCGGAGAATCGATGAGAGCAACAAAAGTGCAGGCAAGGCTTCCCGATGGGCCCTTATTGTCGGGGTATCGACTCTCATAGTCACGACTATCGGTATCATCGTAACGATGAACATAGGCTGACAGAAATCAAGATTAAGGCTTGATTCCGTGCGTCTCTATCGATGGCGAGCGGCGTGGCTGACCCGGCGCCTGACCCATGTACCGGTGGGGTGGAGACTCACGCAGCTGCTGGTGCATGTGCTGCGCTTTGCTCCCGTGCGAGAGGTGCCCCCACTGTGTCGGGCCGTACCAAGCGGAGCGACAAGTACGCCCGCGGTGATCATCGACCTGTTCCCGTACGCCACCAGGCGGAGTCAGCGCGTCTGCTGGATGTGGCCCTGGGTGGTCCAAGAAGATCCTTAAGACCTGGCTCGCCCAGTGTAACCAGGACTGGCGCTAACGGGGCGAGGTGGTAGCCATGGATAGTTTCACCGGGTTCAAGAGCGCCGCTGGCGAGGAGCTCCCAGAGACCTGGGCGGTGATGGACCCCTACGCGCGTCGTGTCCCTGGCTACCGCAAGCTCGACCAGTGCCGCCGCATCCAGAGGGAAGCCACGGGCCAGGCGGGTGACCGGCTCTACCGAGGCAGGCCACCTTACTGACCGGGGCCAGCCTGTTCAGTGACACCCAGGCCAGGCGTCTCGAGGCCCTGTTCACCGATGAGAGCCACGCTCCGGTCCATGCCGCCTCAGGCATCTACCAGTGCCTGATCCAGGCATACATGGCCGAGGACTCTGGCCTGGAAAGTACCTGATGCGACGGCTCATCGGCTCTCTGAAGCGGGCCGTCTCCGATGGGCTCGAGGAGACCGCGACACAGGCCAAGATCCTGACCGAAAGAACTGCCGACACCCCTGGCCTACTTCGACTGCCCTGTTGTACCTCCAAAGGCCGCACCGAGGCGATCAAGGAAGGCATAGAGCACCTACGCGGCATCGCCCTGGGATTTGCGCAACCTCACCAGCTACGCCATCCGCAGCCTCATCCTCGCCGGACGCCTCAAAGACCACCTGACAACAACTATCTAATGTGTCGCCATGCTTCTCCTGGTAAAGTAGTATAACTTCCATCTACATTATGGAGGACATTTTCTATCGAAGCGGTTGCAATGCCAATCTTTCGAACTGTCGGAAACCGGTCCGATACGGACTTTAAAAGATCTTCATCAGGAGGTATGGTGAATAGTAATCTGAAGTCTACGGACGCACCAAATATGAGTTTAAGTTGCTCCTCCCTTTCCTGTGGCCCACACACTGAAACTATACATTCATTAAATGGAATAGACGGTTCATCTAAAACAAAACCGACCTGACTTTGCCGAGACAACTCTTCAACCGCCGCCTTTAATCCGTCCGACGTGTCCATACAGCTAGTAGCTATCCTGTTATCAAGTAGGAATTTTCCAAGTTTTATCTGAGGTGAAACTCGTCGCCAACGTTGCTCCATCTCATTTCGAAGATCTGGAGAAATGTAATGCCTACTCTCTAGATTCGTGCAATAGTATTTTTGTGCAGCGGCAGCGACACCAGTATCTCCTCCTAAAACTAGATAATCACCGACCTGAGCCCCCTGTCTAGAAAGAACCCCGTTGGCGGTGAAACCAACAGCCGATCCAGACAGAATAACTTGATCAGCGCTTCCAATATCTCCCCCAACGTTACTAATCTTAAAATTAGCGCACGCATCTCGTATTCCGTAAACTATTTTAAGGAAATCTGTGTCGGTGAGCGATAAAGGATATCTAATTACGCTCATGAAAGCCCCAGGAGTCGCGCCCATCGCCGCGATGTCACTGATGTTGGCTCCAACTAGATAATACCCGATATCATAGTAGTTTAATAGACCGGATTGAAATAGTTGAAAACCGGTACCACGAACATAGTCGCTAGCCAGTACAATTTGAATAGGTCCGTTAGTAGAAAACCAAGCAGCATCATCCGCCTTGTCTGCACCACCGTCCAGTACCACTCTTGTCCCATTTGAGAATACCTGGTCCCAGTTACCACTTTGTTGCGAAAACACGGAACCTGTGATTACATTGACCCTAGCAGGTTCGTCTGAACACTGATCATGTAGGTATTTCTTCATGACTCCACTTTCTTTATCGTAGCATAGATGCATTCTTAATAGACTCGACAGTTCTACGAACATTCTCTGGATTAGCCTGCAAAACCCAATCCCATTCGGCTTGATTCGACATTTTCTCTATTCTTCCAATAATGCTGCGAACGTACTGTCGGTATGGCATCACAGGATTAACGCATACTAGTGCTTTGGTTCCGTTACCGAGAACAAAATAGGAATCATCAGTACGCAGTCCCCAGAAATCTTCCATACTAATTTCTGAAAAGTCTCCAATCTGATCGAACAGTACTTGATCGTAAAACGTTTGAATATTGTGCGGTAATAAATGTATATGAGCATGTTCTATACAAGGGCCTTTTGACTCCAGGTTACCTGTTCCGTGCTCAGCCCATAACGAAGCCGGGTACGTAATACTGTAGTTGCTCCACCATGATTCGAAAGATTTTTGTATGGCGTGCCTCTCTGCATAATTTATTGACAAAAATGATTTCCAGTGTTTCTTGGGAACAATCAATGCATGCCCTATATTTATTGGGGCTATGTCAGAAACTAGCCGAACCAAGGAAGTTTCGGATATAGTCCTATTTTTATTCTGTATAGAATCTGCACGCTCCATTGACGGCCAGCAAAATTCACATTCATACTCCGATTGATTGCCGAAATTCAGATAAGAACTCATTTCTTCCTCCAATATTTCCAAGCAACTCTAGACATCTCCCAGGCAGGAACTGGAAGTGTTGCAGATAAGACTCCTAATACAGCTTGACCAAGTTTATCGTCTAAGTAATTATTTGAGGTATAGTATAGGCACGCAACGGCGAATAGCCATAGGGCTAGTGCAGCTATTGCTCGAGAACAAACTCCTGTGATCACGTAAAATGATTTTTTCCAACCATGTTCACGCTTTTCGATTATTCTGCAACTCGCTATCAGAAATAGCAGCGCATACAATGAATCCGTTATGCTTTGTCGTCCTGTAGTCCCCGATATCGGCGCACGATGCTCTTTCACTTGATCGCAAATGTAGTCAGAACAAGAACGCATTAAAACATACGTTTTTCTATCGCAATTTTGCTTCGACGTTAATGCTAGCCCGACTAGGGCTTGCACGGGAAATGTTACATAGTGATTCTCTGCCGGTTTATTTAAGTATGGAATCGAGTAGAATATCGGCTCGGAATATGGTGTAGCAGGAAGAGAGTCGGATAGTGTTTTTACGACGTGTCGCTCAAGGTCGGTTGCAGTAGAACTGCACCGCAACCGAAGATTTGTCATCATCAAGCACTTTCGAAGATTCTAACGATCGTAACGCAATTATTGACCACGACGCAGAAGATATAGTTAAAGTATCGAGTTGGTTGAATTGATTTAGTAGCCAACGCGTCCCTGCTCGAATACTTAATTTGACGTTTTTAATCCAGCTGGCGGGCATCACTTGATACAATGCGGTCATTGACTCTAACACTACTGCAGTAGGCAATATGCTAGGAGAGTTTTTTTCATAATCAACATTCTTATAGTGTGTGAAGTAACCCCAGCCTCCCTTGGCGGTGAAGTCATCTGCACTATTGTTAACTATATTAGACTGCAATATTACATTAAGTACGGGCGGAATAACGGCACTATTAGCGCTTCCCCGCAGAGCCGTATAGGCGTCGAGAATTGCGGTACACTTTAGTGTCAGAGCTAGATCATCTTTATCAAAAGTGGGTACGAGCCTTGTACTTTCGCTATCAATGCCAGGAAGGGACGATAGGGAATTTTCAAGCTCTCTCTTATTATGTTTCGTCGTTGAAAGGATACGTATTGCTGCTGCAGTTCCATAGATCCCGATTTGGCGTTCGTAGGTATTATCAAGAAATTGCCCCCAAACTTGTCGCCCACTTTCATCTATCTTGTGAGCCTGCAGAACGTATTCTGCCAGTTCCATCGTCGTTCGTCGTATTCGATAACTCCGATCTGAAGGAGGGGTAGTGGGTGCAAAGTTACCTAGGCTCCATGCGGAATTTATCAAGATCTCTCCTCCTGTTGGCAGCGGTGTGCTGATTACAATGGATCTGGTATAATCATATATACTATGAGAGAAGTTAAAATCAATCGGCTCCCCGCTCGAAGTGTAGCCAGGCTGGAGCGTATTCGAGTTGCCTATGACGCATCATTCAAAGATTATGTTTCGACCACCCCCTCTAGTGTTACGGGCGAAATGAAGGAGTGGATGGATAAAACTATTTCGCTACTTCCATGCTCAGCCAGCATACTTGAGCTCGGAAGTGGTAGCGGTAGAGACGCGGACTATTTTGAGGGATTCGGTTACTCGGTGACACGATCGGATGTTTCTGCGCCGATGTTGGATCAGTTACGCAAACAAGGTCATCCTGCGATTTATCTCGATGCTGCTAGAAGTGAGTACCCAACAGGGCTGGATCTGATTTTTGCTAATGCGGTTGTTTGTCATATGGATAAACGATCATTTGAATCACTTTTGGTGCGATCTAGGGCTGCTTTAGTTTCTAGGGGTATTATTTCCTTTTCCACTAAGTGGGCTCCGAAATATGGTGCTCACTCTCAGTTTCGACTTGGGGTGAGGAGGGTATTTTATCTTTGGCCCCCCAATGAGCTTATTTTGTTTCTATCTAAATTTGGCTTCAGGTGGAATATATTACGTTGTCTTCAGGCATCAATAGCTCTAGTAAATGGATCAATATAATAGCGCGAAGCACTGCTGAATCTCGCTTGTTTGAGAGTTATCGGTAATATTCTATGCATTTAGATTGTTACCCATCTCCGCAAGACTGAAGGAGCCTTACTCTCGCCATCGAGGCAAAGACGAGACGTCGTGTTCGGCGATGGGCCAGGTGCCCGTATGTACTTGAAAGGGTGAGAGTTGGCGCCTTCTCGCTTTGCTGCGGCTGCTGCAGACAGAACAGTTCTGATGATGGGCGGATAGAATACTTTATCCGGTCGTTCGTTAATATACCTCTCTGACTGTAGCGGAGTGAACCCACCGTCTTAATGTTATCGAACCGTAACATTAAATATAGAAGACAACACCATCGCTCCGTAGGGTAGCTATCGTCTTACCTAGTGAGACGACTCTCTTCACCACTCCCACCCAAACCCGCCGAACAGTCCGCCGTGGACGTCGCGCTGGGTGAGGGTGGCGCGCTGCTGGGCGTCCAGGTGGGTGCGGTTGTACTGGTTGGCTGCCTGGGGGCGGGCAAAGGGGCTTGCCCCGGTGAACTGCCAGATGCTGGCTGGCACCTCCCCGATGAAGCGCACCTGGATGGTGGCCAGCAGTGAGCGGGCGTGGAAGGCCCGGCTAGCCAAGGAGATCGGCGTGGTGGGCTCCTCGCCCGGCAGGGGCTCGGCCCGGAAGGCGAGGTCGTAGCGCGTGGCGTCGTGCATCGGCGTGCGCCTGCCGGTGGCCGGGTCGATGTGCCAGAAGTGGTCATTCCACCCAGCCCCTTCGACAGGGCGGCTGTTGACGCTGAACTCCCCACCCGGCTGCGCCGTAACGTGAGTGGGGTAGGAGCGGGAGATGGTGACGAAGTCCAGCTCCCCGGCCATGTTGGCCAGCCGGTAATGCTCCACCGTGCCCCGCCACAGACGCTGCTCCACCACGATGAGCGTGGTGGTCTCCTCATAGATAATCCCGCCGTGCATCTCCGGCACATCCAGCACCAGCGGTGCCTGAGCGTAGCGCCCAGCCACCAGACGGCTGTGCAGCAGACGCAGGCCGGCCTCCTCCCGGGACGCGATCGTCTCCATGCTGCACCCCAAGCGGCTCGCCATCGCCCGCCGCCGCTCCAACAGGCTGCCACTACCCGCCGTCTCAGGGCTGAGCGCAAAGGCTGCCAGCAGCACACCCACCAGCGGCTCATCCTGCTCACTCCCGCTCTCACTCAGGCTGTGAATGGCCGAGACAAAGCGATGCCGTAGCCGCTCAAAGGAGTCCTGCAAGCTGCCCCGGAGCACCTCATCGACGATCGGGGCCTGCACCAGCCGCGCCGCCGTAAACCCACCGCGCTTGCGCAGCCACGCCAGCTCACGCAGCAAGGAAGCCGCATCATCGGCATCGAGATGAGCGCGGGACATGAGCAAGCCTTCTGGGGGAGTAGGGGCAGGGCGTGGTGCGGGGATAGGCGGAGATGACGTCGTTGGGGCAGGGCAGTGACGAGGTGACCGAGGTGCCAGTACCGGTGCTGGCTGAGACGCCTGCTGTGACGGGCCTGTCGTGAGCGGCAACTCGGGTGCCAGCCGGACGGGACGGGCCGCAAGCCAGCCTAGACCGAGCGTCCAGAACAAACCAGGACATATAGCGGGGGAGCCATTGAGCGGCAGCGAGCCGTCTGTCCCCGGCTTGGCGGACTGGCTCCTTGCCGCAGTCGCCGCACTACCGACTGCAGTGAGGCTGGCTCGTAGCTGCTCGGGTGCGTCGGTGGTGGACGCCTGAGCCAGCCCGCTTTTCCAACTTTCTTCCAACTTTGACGGCCGTGCTGAGCGGCCTGCCTAGAGTCGAGTCATCGCCGCGTCAAGCCCCGTTATCTGGCGGAAAAAGTCGCTCAGTTGACAGGTCAGCGGCGATGGCTCTGGCGTTGCGTGCTGGCTGGTCTCTCTGGCTAGCCATCGGTGCCAGAGCGCTAGATCGGGGACGGCTAGCCCGGCTGGTCGTCTTCCTCTCTTCTCCTCTCTCCTCGAAAGGACTCCTCATGGCTTCTACCAATCTCAGTCTCTTCTCACCCCAGCGCACCCGGATGGGGGTGGTGCTGGGCAGTGGCCAGGCCCGGGTGACCAGGCGGGAGATCGAGCAGGTCGCCGCCCAGGCAGAAGTGGCGGCCCAGGCCGAGCAGGCCCGGGCCTTCCTGACCTCCCAGGTCCTGACCAACATCGCCACGCTGGTCACCCAGGCCGAGGCCCAGACCCGCATCGCCCCGGTGGTGCCCAGTTCTACGAAGCGATCATCACGGGGTATGCGCTGGGGGCTGGGCAGCGGATCGGGCAGTTGTAGGAGTGGCGGCGGCTGAGCGCGCTTGCTCTGTGCGTGGTGCTGATGCGTCTGGGGGTCTCGTCAACACGGTGAGGGGCGCCGTTCATAGCACGAGCCCACAGGTGACAGGTGGCGCGGAAGCAGCTCTGAACTACCAGGCGGCAACAGCACTGGCTGCTCGGCTGGGCGGGACTGTCGCCTCTCGGTGGGCCTCAGTACAGCGGGGTCAGTACCGGAACGTCGCCAACAACGCCGCCAACCCGGTGGCGAGCACGCTGCCTCGCGCCTGCTCTCCTTCTCCTCACGTTCTCTTCTCTTCTCATCTTCGGAGGTTTCATCATGACGGTCGTAATCGGGATCCTGGCCCTCATCGGTCTGGCGGTAGTGGGCGCAGTCGGCTGGGCGTTTGCCCAGGGGGTGCGCGATGGCCTGACCCAGTGGCGGGAAGCGCCGCCTGGCGGAACGAGTCAGCCGGTGCCCGTCGGCGCACCGCCGCTCTCGCTCTCCACCACGTTGCCGAGCAGCTACCAGGCCGGCCAGCTCGCTGGTGAGGTCGCAGCCAGCTGGCGCTCCGCACACCAGGCGGCCAAGGCGGCTGGAGCAGGTGTACCAGCCAGCTCATCCTGGGCAGCCGCTCTGGCTCTGGGCAGCGAGCTGAGCCAGCAGCGCCAAGAGGCCGGCCGGGCCATGCAAGCAGCCATGGCCCAGGTGCTACAGGACAACGAGCAAGCAGTGCGGGAGGCGGCGGCTTCTACCGCCACCGACAGAGCTCACGGCACCGACGGTGGTAGCGACCGTGATGGTGTGTCTCCTGAGGTGGTGTCGGACGGAGCGAATGGTGACGGCAACAGTGGTGAGCCGGCGGCTGGTACGGCCCGTCCCACCTGGCCGGCTCACTCGCCTTCACGTCGCCCGCCGCGGCCGCGCCCCAAGCGGTGTACGCAGCAGCGACCGGCTCGGTCGGACGAGCGGCAGTCGTAAGCGTTCGGCTCCATTCCTCACCCACATACCGCGTCGTTTTCGCCCACGTGTTGCAAAAACTACAGCACCGACTTTCGTAGCCACTAAGTGGCGTGTGTGTCCATTTTGTTTCCTGGGGTGGTACCACAGAAACGGCTCAAAAGCAGTACGTGTCGCGTCGCTTGGTAATAGTGAATCTGAGGGCCTTGCAACAAACAAGTGTTCGTGGAATGTATGGGATAAGGGCAACCGACTGCCGATGCGTGAAATAGCTGGCAGCTGGCTCGCCCGAAGCAAATAGCAAGTAAGGAACAAAAAAGGAGGGACATCATGCAGCAGACGAAACAGACAAGACGAGCGTGCGCTGGCGGAGTGGCGGCCAGGCAGGCGGGCGCAGCAGTGAGACCAGGCACTGGCTCATCGCCCGCCATCCCTGGTCTGCCGCCTGGTGGTTTTGCCACCATCTTGGTCGATCCGCCCTGGCCGTTGCAGAGTGGTGAGAAGCACTACCGGACGATGAGCCTGGCGCGGATCACGGCGCTGCCGGTGGGGCAACTGGCGGCCCGAGATGCCCACTTGTGGCTGTGGACGACCAATGCCTTGCTACCGAAGGCGTATGAGGTGGCCGAGGCCTGGGGCTTTACGGTGCGCAGCCCGCTGACCTGGGTGAAGTTCCGCCTCGGCCTGGGTGGCCGCTACCAGCTGCGTAATGCCACCGAGCAGCTGCTGTTCTGCACTCGGGGGAGAGCGCCCTTGGGGTCGCGCTCCCAGCCGACCTGGTTCAACGCGCCGGTACAAGAGCACTCACGCAAGCCAGCCGAGCAGTTCGCCATTATCGAGCGGGTTAGCCCTGGGCCGTACCTGGAGTTGTTTGCCCGCCGCCGGCCAGAGTCGAACCAGCCCTGGGCGGTGTGGGGCGACCAAGTAACGAGCGACATCCGCATCCCCGGCTTTGCCGTGCCGCGGTACAGCGAGCGGGCGCACGAGGCAGAGGCGATGCCGCCGACCGACGAGTCCGCTAGCGATGGCCGCGGCGGTCACGACAAGGAGGTTCTGCGATGAGTCGGCCGTGGCAAGACAAGTACCCAATTCGCAGTCTTCGAGGAGATGGTGATGATGAGCGATTCGAGGCGTTCACTTGCTGGCAGCCTGCTGCGATGCGGCGTCGGTCTGCTCCTGATCGCGATGGGGCTGAAATGGATCGTCGCCATCGTGCAAAGCAGCTGGCCCTGGCTCGTCGGGCTGCTCGCCGTGAGCGCCGCCGCCTGGCTGGCAGTGCGCTGGTGGCGCAGCAGTCGGGAGTGGTGAGGGAGCCGAGCAGAAGTGAGCGGCAGACGGATCGGTGTCGTCAGGTGGGTCAGGTTGAGCAGTGCCCGAGTTGGCCAGTTGACGACAAGACGCAACAAGCACGTTCCCGTCGGCGGTGCTCTCCTCATTCCACTGGCGATGACCGGGGCGAACACCTTCCCGCTAGGAGGCAGCCATGATGGCCCCGCATGTCGGTGGTCGCCCTGGTTCGTCGCGGCAGGTGCGGCTGGTGCCGGTGCGGCGAAGCGGCCTGGATCACCAGGCGGTGGCGCGGATCGTGCTGGTACTGGCGCGGCAGATGGCGGCGGAGGCGGATGAGGCTGCGCAGTCGGCAGCGGTTGCCGAGGTGGTGTCCTCACGTGCGGGGACTTGCACGATGCGCGAGCCTGGCACCAGCGATGGGTCGGCTACCGCGAGTGATGATGCTGCGGTTCCGTGGACTGGCGCTCATAGCGGGCAGAGTGCCCGCGGTGACATCACGGTGGGGCGCTGCGCTGCAAACGAGCCCGTGTCGGCATCGCCTGGGAGTGGTGGCTCGGCAGGTCGGTGTGCTCACCAGCGTCATGATGGTGCTCGCTACTTGGCTCATGGCACCTCTTCCGCTCCTTCCCACGTATTGCCAGATCGCGTTGGTGCGGCTGAGCCTGACGAGGCCGCTCCGTCTTCCACCCCGGGAGGCACCCCGTGATGGCCCGCCCCACTCAGCCCCTGGTGTGGCACCAGCTGCGCTTTGCCTTGCCGCTCACCCAGGACACAGCGGTTGGTCTGGTGGAGCGCATTCTGGCGGATGGTTCGCTTGGTCGGGTGGTGCTGGAGCTGCGCGCTGTGGGTGGGCAGGCCACCTGGGCGGTGGGCTCGCGGGCGGGTGAGCGGTTGGTCTCGGTGGTGCGTGAGCTGGTGCCGGGCTGCCGGGTGAGTGCTGGTTTTTCGCGGCGGGCGGTGGATCAGGCGGTGATGGTGTCGGCCCGCCCGGTCGGGCTGGGACTAGCGACGGAGCGGTTGGTGGCGGTGGTGCGGGCTGTCTTGGCTGCCTTGGCGGTGACGGCTGAGGGTGAGGAGCTGGTGGTGCAGCTGCAGCTGGGGCGACGTTTCTCACCGCAGGCGCTAGGGGCGGGTGGAGCCGCAGGGCTGGCTGGAGCTGCTCGGCCTCGTACCGATCCCATCTCTTAGTGGTGAACGGGGTCGGCGGCTAAAGGCGCAGCTGGGGCGGCATCGGGCGGCGGCGTGTCTGCGTCTGGGGGTGCGGGCGGCCTCGCCGCTGCGCCAGCGCACGCTGCTGCAGGGGTTACTCGGGGCGCTGCGCCTGCTGGAAGGCCCAGGGGTGCGGCTGCGCGCCCGCACAGAGCACCCGCCAAGCTCGATAGCGTGCGGCGGCCGTGGCGGGCGGGGTTGGAGCTTGGTGCGGGAGAGATTGTGGCGATGGTGGGCTGGCCGGTGGGTGAGGGGGCGCTGCCGGCGACGCCGTCGGCTCATCCGCGGGTGCTGCCGCTGCCAGCGGCGCGTGAGATGCAGCGGGCGTTTGCCACGGGAGTGGCAGATCAATCTGGTGAGCGTCTTGGTATCTCGATTGGTGATGCGCTCTATCACACGGTGCTGCTGGGGCCGACGGGGGCTGGTAAGTCCACCGCCTTGGCGCATCTGGCGTTGGCCGACATCGCCGCTGGTCGGGGTGTGCTGCTGATTGATCCGAAGACGGATCTGGTGGCGGACATTCTGGCGCGGATTCCTGAGCAGCGACGGAGTGACGTGGTGCTGATCGACCCGACCAGTAGCCGGCCGGTGGGGATCAATCCGCTGGCCCGGACGCAGACGACATGTGGTGCGTCGCCGGAGCTGGTGGCAGATACGGTGCTGGCGACGTTCAAAGGGGTGTTTGCTGAGTCCTGGGGTGTGCGGGTGGAGCAGGTGCTCGCTGCGGCGCTGGTGACGCTCGCGCGCACGCCGGGGGCGACCTTGGTCGATCTGCCCCTCTTGCTGACGAATCCGGCGTACCGTCAGCGGCTCATTGCGGCCTCGGGGGCGGATCCGCTGGGGACGGGCCAGTTCTGGGCGGCCTATGAGGCACTCAGCGAGGCGCAGCGTCAGCAGTGGGTTGGGCCGGTGCTGACGCGGCTGCAGCCTTTCCTCATCCGCCCCCACCTGCGAGCCACGCTGGGTCAGGCCGCGCCGTCGTTCGACCTGGGGGAGGTATTCACCCGGCGGCGCATCGTGCTGGTCAGCCTCAACAAGGGGGTGCTAGGGGCGGAGTCGGCTCGGCTGCTCGGGTCGCTGCTGGTGGGCCAGCTCTGGCCACTCATCCTGGCCCGGGCAGCGGTGGAGCCATCGCGGCGGCATGTGGTCAGTGTCTTCATTGATGAGGTACAGGACTACCTGTCGCTGCCGGGCAGCCTGGCCGACGCCCTGGCCCAGGCCCGGTCACTAGGCGCAGCCTTCCACCTGGCGCATCAGTACCGCGGGCAGCTGCCTACGGCGCTCAAGGCGGGGATCGATGCCAATGCGCGCAACAAGATCATCTTCTCCCTGAGTGCGGCGGACGCGGCCGAGCTGGCCCGTCAGGCGATTGGCCTGGAGGCGGCTGACTTCCAGCTGCTGCCGCGCTTTGGCGTCTACGCCCGCACCATGCACCACGGGCGGGAGAACCCCTGGTGCCACGCCACCACCCTGCCACCAACCCCACCAACCCAGGACGCCCTGGCCCTACGCGCCGCCAGCCAGGCGCGCTACGGCCAAGACACCGCGCAGGTTGAGGCCGCCCTGCTAGCGCGAATCGGGCAGAACGACAACACGCCGGGCGATACCAGTGGTGATGCAGTGGCTCGACCGACGCTGACCGGCGCTACCGACGCTGCAGGCGGCCGTGGGGGAGAAGCGACGAACGACGGCACTGGGCCAACGAACGGCGTACCTGGCTCGACGGCTGGTGTGGTGTTCGGCCGCCGACCAGATAGGCGGAGCGGAGGAACGACATGACGGGCGGAGGAATTGAGCGTGCCCGCCGCATTACGTCGGCAGCGCTGACGGGGCGGCCCTCGCGTGGGACCGCTATCCCAGGAGCCACCGGCTGTCCGCGGGGAGGCCATCGCCTCAGTCATGAGCCTGGTCGCACGCGCTGCCTGGCCGCCCTCCCTCCTCCGGAACGCTATAAGGGTCGACACTCCCCGAGTATCGACCGCTTGCGCTGGGCTGAAAACCGCTCATTGCGATCGGTTTTCACACTCCTGCGGATTGAGGCACGACCCGTCAGCGCTGCCGCCAAGAACAGCGCCGGCCCTCTCCCTCTGGAACTCTCGCGGGCTGCGAAGTATCGCCCCTATCTGGCCCCCTGCGCTTGTCTCCACCACTGGAGCGCCAAGACGCGTCGGGAGACGAATCGCCAGACGCATCGCTGCAGCGAGCAGGCGCGGCTATCGGCGCTGTGGTGCGGCACCGGCGCGGTTACGGGAGGCGACTGATGGCCCCATGTGGCCATCCCATCCACCACTGACAACGGCCCCGGCCCTGCAGCACAGCCCCTGGCTCGCAGCAGCGACTCGATCAACCACATGACGATCACACAGGAGGAAACAGCGATGAACACAGCGATATCGGAATACGCGAGCGTCGGGACAGGCACCGGTCTGGCAGTGCCAACGCCTGCGACGACACCAACGACGATAGAGGAAGCAGCGACGACAGAGGCAGCGAAGCCTCAGCGCCAGGCACCTACGCGGGATTGGCCGCGCCCAGCTGCAGGCGATCGCTGAGCGGCTCGATACCACCGATCGCGAGCTGCTGGCGCTGCTGGCGGCCCATCGCTATGCCACGACGCGCCAGCTGGCGCAGATCACCGAGTTGCCCGGGCAGTACAGCTCGGCCCGTTCGGCGCTGCGCCAGACCAGTCGGCGGCTGCGACGTCAGCACGGGCTGGGGCTGGTTGCTCACCTGGCACGGCGGATCGGTGGCACGAGGGCCGGCTCGGCGGGGTACGTCTGGTACCCTGACGGCAGCGGGGCAGCGCCTGACAGGCGAGGGTCGTGGGGCGCGGCGACGTTTTCAAGAGCCGTCGGCCTTGTTCCTGGCTCATACGCTGGCGATCACGCAGGCGCGGGTCGTCATCGAGCAGGCCATCCACGCCGTCGGTGGGCACCTGGCCCGGCTGCGTACCGAGCCGGCCTGCTGGCGCTCGTGGCTGCGGCTCGGTGGGGCGCGGGGCTGGCTCAAGCCGGATCTGGAAGCAATCACCGTGACAGATACAGGCGCAGAAGATCACTGGCTCCTCGAGGTCGACCTAGACACCGAGCATCCAGCGCGGCTGCTGGCCAAGTGCCACGACTACCAGGCCCACCTAGCCAGCGGCACCTTCCAGGCCCAGCACGGCTACTACCCGCAAGTGGTCTGGCTGCTGACCAACCAAGCACGGGCCGGCCGCCTGGCCGAGCAGATCGCCGCCGACCAGACGCTCACCCCGGAGCTGTTCAAGATCACCGCCGCCCCCGAGCAGCTCGCCGCCCTGATCCAGCGCGGGCCATGACGCGACGAAAACACTCCACCCACCTGGCGTTCTCAGTGCGCTGCTTTCGCCGCAAAGAGAACAGTGATGCAGAAAATGATGAAGCATCGGCAGAAAATGGCGCAATAGTACGGAATGGCCGCTAGTGCGGGTGTGGTGGAGTCGTTTCTTAAGGGAATATAAAACCGGACTGGACTTTTCCGTCCATCTGAGCGTCAATAGAAAGAGGAGAAGCATAAACCAGTGAAATAGCAATATATGACGAGAGGAGGACACAGATGACAACACAGACAACAACGAACGCACAGGATCAGCACCCGGCCGTGCTCTCCGCCGTGCCAACCGCCGCGCTGGACGGCCAGGCGAGTACCGGGCCGATTGCCATCTTCTACGGGGCCGCCCACTACCCCTTCGAGCTGGCCCGGCAACGGGAGCTGGTAGAGGACTACGCCGACGCGATGGGCCTCAACCTGGTCACCGAGTTCCACGACCGACAGCAGCGCCAGGATGGGCTGAAGATGCTGCTCGATGCCTGCCAACGCGGTGGGGTCGAGTACGTCATCACGGCGGGCTGGCCCACCCCTAACCTCACCACAACCGAAGCGGACGCGGTAACCGAGCAGCTCGCAGCCAGCGGCACCCACCTGGTCTGCCTCAATACCTGGCACCCCGGCGATGGTGAGCCGCCTGCCTGGTGGAACGACGAGGAAGGCGCGTGGATGCGCCAGCTCGATGCGCTCAGAGAGGAAGAGCGCAGGCAGCGCGAGCAGATCAGTGAAACCGGTGCGGACAGCCAGGTCAACCAGGTCAGTCGAACCGGCAACGCCAGTGAACACACCGAAACCACCAAGGAGGTGCACCATGCCTGACGCACTCGCCCCCGATCCCTTCACTGCCATGGCCGCCCAGCTCACCCCCAAGCGCGCCGTCTCATACATCCGCGTCTCCACCCGTGAGCAGGCCCAGCGTGGTGGGTCGGAGGAGGGCTTCTCCCTCCCCGCTCAGCGCGAGGCCAACAAACGCAAGGCCCAGTCGATGGGTGCCCTGGTGGTTAAAGAGTTCGCCGACCGCGGCGAGTCGGCTCGTAGTGCGAACCGCCCCGAGCTGCAGAAGATGCTGGCCTACCTTAAGGAAGATGGTGGCATCGACTACGTCATTGTCCATAAGCTCGACCGGCTCGCGAGAAACCGGGCGGATGATGTGGAGATCAACCGGGCGTTTGAGGAGGCGGGTGTGCGGTTGGTGTCGACGTCGGAGAACATCGACCAGACGCCAGGTGGCATGCTGCTGCACGGCATCATGAGCTCCATCGCCGAGTTCTACTCCCGCAACCTCGCCAATGAGGTCATGAAGGGGATGGGAGAAAAGGCCAGGAATGGTGGCACACTGGGCAAGGCGCCGCTCGGCTACATGAACGTCCGCGGGAGGGACGAGAACGGGAGAGAAGTCCGCACCATCGCCTTGGATGAGGAACGCGCACCGCTCATCCGGCTGGCCTTCACGGAGTATGCGACGGGGCAGTGGACGACGAAGAGGCTCGCCGCGCACCTGCACGATCGGGGGCTGACGACCGTGCCGACTGCCCGCAAGCCGGCCAAGGCGGTGACGGGTGCCCAGTTGCATCGCATGCTGCGCCACCCGTACTACAAGGGTGTCATCTCCTTCCAAGGGGTGGACTATGCCGGAGCACATGAGCCCTTGGTGGATGAGGAGACCTGGAGTCAGGTGCAGGCCGTGCTGGACTCCCATCGCTTCGGCGAGCGGGAACGCCAACACAACCACCACCTCAAAACGACGGTGTACTGCGGCCTGTGTGGTGCCCGCCTGCTCGTGCAAAACACGCGCAACAGCAAAGGCGACCTCTACCCCCTACTTCATCTGTGCTAGGCGGCAGCGAACCCACGACTGCGCCTTCCGCGCCGTCCTGATCGACGTCGTCGAAGAGCAGATGAACGCGCTCTACCAAACAATCCAACTCAGCAGCCAGGATCGCCAGCTGGTAGAGCAGTACGTCCGAGAGGAGCTACGCCACCTTGAGCGCGACAAAGACCGGACAATCCGCTCCCTGACGACCAGGCGGACGAACATCGAGGACAAGCGCCGCCGCCTGATGCACGCCCACTACGAAGGTGCCGTCCCCCTGGAGCTGCTCAAGGAGGAACAGACCCAGCTCACGGCCGAGCTCGACCATATTGAGCGCCAGCTGACCGCCTACCAGGCCGACATAGCCGAGGTGCGGCAGCGCCTTGCCCAGGCCCTTGACCTCCTCGAGGACTGCCACCGCCTCTACACGGCGGCACCCGCCCATCTGAAGAAGCTGCTCAACCAAGTCTTCTTCGACCGGGTGCTGGTCAACCCAGCGGTGGATGAGGACGGCCGAGTCGTCCTGCCGGAAGATGGAACGAATGATGACAGCGGCAGGAACGCGGCCGACACAGCAGCTGGCGACTGCCCGATAGGGAAGGGTGACGACGGGCCATTGCAGCACGCCGCTGCACCGCGCCCTGCTGGCCGACGCAAGTAGCGACGCCAGCCTGGCAGCCGACCTCCGGCTGCCCTTCAACTGGCTGACCAGCCGACTGATGCACAACGTCGCACGACAGCACAGTGCGACCCTTGTTGCACGACAACACACGAGAAAACCGGGACAACCAGGCGGACTGCCCGGTCACCAACACCGTCTGCAACGACGAAGCGCTCACCAGTGGTGGTGAGCGCTTCGTATCTTCATCAACCAACCCAGACCGTGTTACTCATGACCTAGGTTTGGGTAAGGCTATCGTGGTACGCGAGAAGGGACTCGAACCCTCACGCCCGAAGGCACCAGGACCTAAACCTGGGGCGTCTACCAATTCCGCCACTCGCGCTGTGCGGCGCCCACTCTACCGACCTCAGCCTCGGATAGCAGAATGCGGCGACCGCTGTCGTGTTCGTATCAGTCCACGCCGAGTGCGGTGCGCAGCCGCTTGACGTGACCGGTGGCTCGCACATTGTACTGGGCCAGCGTCACGGTCCCGTCAGGGGCCACCACCACGGTCGAGCGGATGACGCCGGTGTAGACCTTGCCGTAGTTCTTCTTCTCGCCCCACACTCCCCAGGCCTCCATGACGGCGTGGTCGGAGTCCGACAGCAGGGGGAAGGGCAGGTCGTGACGGCTGGAGAACTTGGCCTGCGCGCTCTCCGGGTCGGGGGAGATGCCGACGACGGCATAGCCTGCCGCCTCGAGCGCCTCCAAGGAGTCCCTGAAGTCGCACGCCTCCTTGGTGCATCCCGGAGTGCAGGCCTTGGGGTAGAAGTAGACGATGACGCCCTTGTCCGTGCTGGAACGAAGGTCGTCAAGGGTCACGGTGCGGCCGTTCTGGTCGGGCAGGGCGAACTCCGGGGCTCGGTCACCGGCGGCGAGCTGGGTCATGGGTCCTCCTCGGGCTCCTGGACGGATGCGCTCATCCTCGCATCGTCTCCGGTACCTGCGGCAGTGGATTCGAGGACTTGCTTTCGTGATCTGGCAAACGTTCAGGGTGCTAGTCGTGCAGGATCCCTGACCCGGCTCCGAGTGAGACCTCCGGGTCAGGCGGCCTGGGCGAGCGTTCGCCGCGAGGCCTGCTGCGCCGCCTCCAGGCGCTCCAGTGCCCGCTCGAGGCGCGAGGGGGAGGCGGTTACCCCGAGCGAGGCGAGCTCCGCGCGTGCGGCGAAGAGCTCCCTGGTGGCCGCGTCGTCGGCCCGGGTGTCAGTGGTTGCCGGCCCGGTGGGCAGGGCGGTCAGGGTGGTCATGGTGTGGATGTTGCGTGTCATACGTATCTCCTCATCTTCCTTCAACGTCGTCGGCCCCTTGGGGCCTGGGGTCGCAGCGCGTGGCTGAGCAGGGAGGTACCTGCCGAACCGGCGTGCTTGCGGATCAAGACTTCTGGCGCGGCGGCTGGTTGGTGCCGCCGCCGCAGACTGTGGTCACAAGGGCGTGAGAATCGGTGAAACGGTGGCACTCCGAGAGCTTCTCAGTGCGAGGCGGTTGTCTTCGACCGCCGTCATGCGCCTGCTGCTGTGCCGTCGGGGTCATCCCAGGCGAAGCGCGTGCCCCTCGTGGTACACCGCCAGGGACTTGAACCCTGAACCCGCTGATTAAGAGTCAGCTGCTCTGCCAATTGAGCTAGCGGTGCTCGGTCAATGGTGACCAGGTCCTCCGGCCCTGTGGGCTGGAAGAACCGTACACCGCCAGGGACTTGAACCCTGAACCCGCTGATTAAGAGTCAGCTGCTCTGCCAATTGAGCTAGCGGTGCATTCACCACAGCGATGTCATTCGACGTGGCTCGCTGGGCGACGGAGGAATACTTTACGGGTGGAGGAGGTCTTCGTCCAGTCAGGATCCGCGAAACCGGGCGATTGTGTGGCAAGTCTCAAGGAGACGTGGGTTGGGTCAGAGGCGCGTTGCTGCTGCCTGCTGTCCAGCATCCCGCTCAGTGCGACGAGCCGCCCTCACGGTTCTGTCGGCGGCGGCGTACATCGGCGGCACGAGCGCGGTCGCGCTTCGACATCGCACCCTGCGAGGAGGGCTTCCTCGACGGCGCTGCGTGTGACGCGCCCGAGCCGGTCCCCCCACTCCGCCTGGAGGAGGCGCCCTTGGGGGTGTCGTCGTCCCGGTCGATGCGGCCGGTACGAGACCACTGGTGGTACTGCTTCAGAGTGGCCGCCTGCTCCTCGGTGAGGCGTTGCCACAGGGGGAGGTCGAGCTTCTTGCGGTCGCGCACGCGGGTGCCAAGGGTCCAGCCCGCCAGCATGACCAGCGCGACCACCATGCCGCCCCACATGCTGCTGCGCCCCGCGCGGGCACCGGTGAGCATCGAGACGGTTCCTCCGAGCAGGCCCGCGACGAGGATGGTCACGACAACAATGGCGGCCATGGATGCCCAGTAGCGCTGCGCGGAGGTCATGCGCGGCTCGCGGGTTTCAGAAGTCACCTCGGCATTGTGACACCCTCGCGCATGACGACTGAGCAAGGTGTGGGTGTCGAAGGTTGCGGAACGGAGACCTGCCGGCCGATCCGACCAGCAGGTAGTCGTGTCCGCTGGTGCGGTCGCGGTTCAGTGTCACACGTCTGTGGCCTCGTCGCGGTCCTGCGCGCGGGTAGCGTGGGCCGCATGAGCGACCCGATCGTGACGCTGGCGACCCTGCGCCGACTTCCCCGACCTTGATGACGATGACCGTGGCCTGCCGGATGCCCTGCGTGCGCGTGGCATCGAGCCGCGGGTTGCCGTATGGGACGACCCCGACGTCGACTGGAGCCAGTCCGGCACGGTCAGCTGCGCAGCGTCCGTGACTACGCCACCGAGGGCAACTACTCCCGGTTCCTCCAGTGGGCGCGGTCGGTGCCCAGGCTCGCCAACCACCCCGACGTCGTCACCTGGAACTCGGACAAGCACTACCTCACCCGGCTCAGCGAGTGGGGGGTCCCCATGATTCCGACGATGTGGCTGGAGCCGGAGGCCGGCTACTCCAAGCACCAGGTTCACACCCGTTTCCCGGCCCACGGCGACTTCGTCGTCAAGCCGGCCGTCTCCTCGGGCGGGCGCGGCACCGGGCGCTACACCGCCACTGACGCCTCCTCCCGGTCCGCGGCGATCAATGACGCCATGCACCACCTGCGCCGTGGGCGCACCGTTATGGTCCAGCGCTACCTCGAGGAGGTCGACCGCAAGGGTGAGGTCTCCTGGTCTACTTCAACGGCGTGCTGTCCCACGCGGTGGAGAAGGCCCCTGATGCTCCACCCCTCCTTCAAGTCGACCGACCAGATCCACGAGGAGATCGTCACGGCGCGCGAGCCCAGTGAGCAGGAGTGGGCTCTGGGGCGAGCGGGTGCGCAAGGCCATCCACACGCTGATCAAGGAGGTCTCCGGCCGCGACATCCAGCTCCTGTTCAACCGTGTCGACGTCGTCGGGGACGGTCAGGGCGGTTTCTACCTCATGGAGGTCTCGCTGATCGACGCGGGCCTCTACCTCGGGGCGGCACCGGAGGGCTGGACAACTTCGCCGACGCCATCGCCCAGCGCATCTTTCTGGTGACCGCGCAGGCGCGGGCATCTCGGGGCATCCTGGTGTGGTAGATAGATGCCATGCGCACGCTGCTCAACATCATCTGGGTCGTTTTCGGCGGGTTCTGGCTGTTCCTCGGTTACCTCTTCTTCGGAGTGATCGCCTGCCTGCTCATCGTCACGATTCCCGCAGGTGTCGCCTCCTTCCGTATCGCCGCTTACGTCCTGTGGCCCTTCGGGCGTGAGGTGGTTCCGTCTCCCGGGGCCGGCGCCATGAGCGGGATCAGCAACATCATCTGGTTCCTCGTCGCCGGGCTCTGGCTGGCCATCGGCCACGTCACCACCGCCGCGGCGCAGGCCATCACCATCATCGGGATCCCACTGGCCGTGGCCAATATCAAGCTCATCCCCGTCACCTGCTTCCCCTTCGGCAAGCAGATCGTCGAGACCCGGTAAGACCTTTTCGGCCTCACCGCAGGCGTCACAGGCTGATGCGGCGGTTGGCTCCCCAGTAGCCCACGTAGCAGACCACGAGGAAGACGGCGGTGATCGCCAGGCTGCCGCGCTGCTCGGGGTCGAAGACGATGAGCAGGCACGATGCTGCTGACAGTCCCAGTGCGGGCGATTGAGACCCACGGATACCCTGGGAGCCCGGTAGGGCAGGTCCTCAAGGCTGCGGTCCTCAGCGAGCCAGCGCCGTCGGAAGGACAGGTGGCATGCGGCGATGACCGCCCACACCAGGACGACGGCGAGACCGGAGACGGACACAAGGACCAGATAGACCGTGGAGGCCGCATAGGCCGAGGTCAGCAGTGAGGCCAGCCCACCGACCATGGACAGGCCCATTGCCAGTGCGGGTACCCCTGTAGCGGTTGGTGCGGGCCAGGACCGTGGGCAGGGTGCCCTCATTGGCCAGGACCACAGCATGCGGGTCGAGGCGTAGAGCCCTGAGTTCGCCGCTGACAGGATGGCGGCCAGGATGACGATATTCATGAGGTCCCCGGCGTAGGGCACGCCGATTCTGGACAGGACCGTCACGAAGGGGCTCTCCTCGACCCCGGCCTTCTCCCAAGGGATCAGTGCTGCGATGACGATGATCGAGCCGATGAAGAAGATGGCCAGGCGGGCCAGGGTCGCCTGGATCGCGCGAGGAATGGTGGTGCCCGGGTCCTCGACCTCTCCGGCGGTGATGCCGATGAGCTCGGTGCCGGAGAAAGCGAAGTTGACGGCCAGGATCGTGGTGAACACCGCGCCGAAGCCGTTGGGGAAGAGGCCGTCCCGGTACAGGGTTCGTCAGCCCCAGGAACGAGCGGTGCCCCTCGTAGGGCAGCAGCCCGACGATTGCGGCCGTGCCCAGAGCGATGAACGCAATGATCGCCGCCACCTTGATCCCGGACAGCACAGTCTCCGCCTCGGCGAAGACCTTGACGGAGACCATGTTGAGCACGAGGACCAGCACGATGAAGGTAACCGCCCACACCCATACGGGAACGCGCGGGAACCAGCCGTGCATGATCATCGCCGCGCCGGTGAACTCACTTCCCAGGGCCACCGTCCACGTGAGCCAGTACAGGATGGCGGTGACGAAGCCCGTGGCGGGACCCAGGTACTGGCGGGCGTAGACATGGAAGGCTCCGGTGAAGGGCATCGCAACGCTCAGCTCTCCCAGGCACAGCATGACCAGGTAGACGATGACGGCGCCGATGGAGTAGGCCAGCACGGTCCCCAAGGGGCCGGCTTGGTGGATCGTGTTGCCAGTCGAGAGGAACAGTCCCGTGCCGATGACCCCGCCGAAGCTGATCATCATGAGGTGACGTCGGTTCATGCGGCGTTCCAGCGCGGTGACACGCCCCTGGCTGCCCTGGTCTCCCCGCCCTTCAGGGCTGTTGTACCGGGACTGATGAGGAGGGGTGTCCGGGGTGGCCGATGAGGCGGCGGGCTCGCGGTGATGGGCAACCGGGTCCATACGTGAGACGCTACCGGTGTCATCTCGAGCCATTCGATACCGTGTCGCAATGCGAACGCTCTCGGTATCCGCCACGTCCTTTGGGGAGAACCGGTCCGGTTGTCGGATCTGCTGGCCCGAGGTCCGGTCGTTCTGGACGGGGCGATGGGGACCGAGCTCGATGCCCGCGGGGTCGACACCCGCAATGCGCTGTGGTCGGCGCGTGCGCTCACCACGGCGCCCGACCTCGTGCGCGAGGTCCACTCCGACTACCTGGATGCGGGGGCTCGCGTCATCACGACCAACACCTACCAGGCCACGCTTCCGGCGCTGATCCGGTCCGGGGAGGATGCTGCCGGCGCCAGGCGGGTTATCGCAGTTGGCGCCTGTCTGGCCAAGGAGGCGGCCCGTCGGTTCGGTGAGGAGCACCCCTGAGGAGTCGGTGCTCGTTGCCGGAGGATCGGTCCGTATGGGGGCCTATCTGGCTGATGGCAGTGAGTACACCGGTGCTCTACGACATCGACATCCCCGAGGACCCCGGTTTCCAGGAGGTTCATCTGCCTCGCATCGAGGTCCTGGTGGGGGAGGGGATCCACCTGTTTGCGCTGGAGACGATTCCGCGTCTGGACGAGGCGCAGGCACTCGTCGCCATGGTGAAGGGTCTCGCCCTCGGGCCGAGTGCTGGGTCTCCTTCCAGGTGCGCTCCGACGGCGCCCGTCTCGCTGATGGCGCGCCGCTGGCCGAGGCCGCGGCCTGGGGTGCGCAGGAGGAGATGGTCGTCGCTGTCGGTATCAACTGTGTGGCCCCCGGGCGTCGTCGCACGAGCGCTGCCGGTGCTGCGTGCGGCTACCGGTAAGCCGCTGGCGGCCTACCCCAATGCGGGCGATCTCTACGACCCGGCGACCAAGACCTGGCAGTCCACAGGTGACCGGGCTGGAATCCCGGCGTTGGCGCCATCCTGGATCGACGCTGGGGTCCGGCTCGTCGGGGGGTGCTGCCGCACCCGACCGGCCCAGATCAGTGAGCTCGCCCGCGCGGTCTGTCCCAGCCACGCAGCCCTCTGACAGTGGAAGCCAATGAGATGGGCTACCCCTGCTGCGGGCCCACGGACAGCAGGTGGACGACCGCGCGCCCCTCCCGGTCGCACTCGGCCAGGTCCACCAGGGCCGTCAGACGCCAGTCGGTCGCCGTCGGGGTCCTCCAGGACCTGCGTGGCCAGCCACACCTGCCTGCCGGAGGTCTCCAGGGCCTCGCGCAGGCGCTCACTGACCCCGGCGGCCGCCAGGGCCGTCTCATCGGGGGCCTCGTCGAGCGGTGCCAGTGAGATCGCCCGGGCGGAGGTATCCGTGCCGATCCAGTCGTACTCGTCCCAGTAGCGGCCCAGTACCTCGTCCCAGCGGTCCTCGCCCCATCCGGAGGAGGCATCCAGGCGGCCCAGGGCCTCGACGTCGTCGCGCGCCATGAGTTCCACGCGCCGGAACATCTCCCGGCGCACCGCCACCCGGAAGGCGTGACGGTTGCGAGTGAAGGCCACCGTCCCGTCCTCGCCCGCGCCGAAGGCCCGCTCCACTCCGGCCGAGTCGTCCGCGCCGGGACGGTCGGCCTCCAGCAGGCCGGCCATCTCACCCGCCTTGCCCGCCTGGGCCTGGCCGAGCGCCTCCCACTCGTCGAGCAGGGAGGAGTCGACGGCGCGCACGAGCGCCCCCAGCCAGTCGATGAGCTCGGTGACCTCGGGTGTGCGGTGCTCCTCGGGAACGACCTGGCGCAGCGCCCGGTAGGCGTCAGTGAGGTAGCGCAGCACCACGCCCTCGCTGCGGCCCAGCTCGTAGCGGGAGATGAGGTCGGAGAAGGTCATCGCGTTCTCCACCATCTCGCGCACCACCGACTTCGGCGCCAGCTCATGCTCGGCGATCCACGGGTTGGCCTGCTTGTACATCTCCAGGGCAGGAGTGAGCAGCTCGGCCAAGGGCTGGGGCCAGGTGACCTCCTCCAGGGCGGCCATGCGCTCCTCGTAGTCCATGCCCTCGGCCTTCATCGCGGCGATCGCCTCACCGCGGGCGGCGCGCTGCTGGGCTTGGAGCAGCGGACGCGGATCGTCCAGGGTGGCCTCGACGACGCTGACGACGTCGACCGTGTGCTCCGGGGCCTCCACGTTCAGCAGGTCCATGGCCGCCAGGGCGAAGGGGGCCAGGGGCTGGTTGAGGCGAAGTCCGCCGGCAGGTCCACGGCCAGTCGGAGCCGGGGGCGCCCGTCGGCGGCGGCCTGGGCGCTGGAGACGTGCGTGAGGACTCCCGCCGTGCGCAGGGACAGGTAGATCTCAGGGCGCGGCGCACGTGTCGGCGCCGCTGGGCCTCGGGCTCATGGGCACGCTCCAGGAGCCCCGCCATCGCCGCCACCGGGTCGCCGGCGCGCTCCATGAGGTTCAGCACCATGGTGGTGGTGACCTGGAACTGGCTGGTCAGTGTCTCCGGGGCCGCGTCGTGCAGCCGCTCGAAGGTCTTGTCCGTCCAGTTGACGCGGCCCTCGGGCGCCTTCTTGCGCACGATCTTGCGGCGCTTGCGCTCGTCGTTGCCGGCCTTGGCCAGCGCCTTGGCGTTCTCAATGACGTGCTCGGGTGCCTGGACGGAGACGTAGCCGCGGGTGTCGAAGCCGGCGCGCCCCGCACGTCCGGCGATCTGGTGGAACTCGCGAGCGGTGAGGTGGCGCTCCTTGGAGCCGTCGAACTTCACCAGGGAGGTCATGACCACTGAGCGGATCGGTACGTTGATCCCCACTCCGAGCGTGTCCGTGCCGCAGATGACGGACAGCAGGCCCTGGCGGGCCAGGCGCTCCACCAGCCGCCGGTAGCGCGGCAGCATGCCCGCGTGGTGCACGCCGATCCCGGCGCGCAGCAGCCGCGAGAGCGTGGCCCCGAAACCGCCCCCGAAGCGGAAGTCGCCGAGCGCCGCCGCCACCTCGGTCTTACGGGACCTGGGCACCAGGTCCACGCTCAGCAGGGAGGTCGCCCGCTCCACCGCCTCCTTCTGGGAGAAGTGGACGACGTAGACCGGCGCCTTGTCCTGGCCCACCAGGCGCTGAAGCAGCTCACCGATCGGCTCGGACGACGTACTCCATCTCCAGGGGAACCGGCCTCACGGCGTCGTCGATGACGGCGACCTCGCGGCCCGTGCGCTCGCGCAGGTCCCGCACGAAGAAGGAGACGTCGCTCAGCGTGGCTGACAGCAGCACCATCTGGAGCCTGGGGCAGCTCCAAGAGGGGCACCTGCCAGGCCCAGCCGCGCTGCGGGTCGGCGTAGTAGTGGAACTCGTCCATGATGACGCAGTCCACGTCCATGTCCTCGCCCCTCGCGCAGGGACTGGTTGGCCAGGATCTCCGCGGTGCAGCAGATGATCGGGGCAGCGGCGTTGATGGAGGTGTCCCCGGTGACCATGCCGACGTTGTCCGCCCCTGAACAGGCGCACCAGCTCGAAGAACTTCTCACTGACCAGGGCCTTGAGGGGGGCCGTGTAGTAGGAGCGGCCCCCGCGGGCCAGGGAGGCGGTGTGAGCGGCCAGCGCGATCATCGACTTGCCCGAGCCGGTCGGGGTGGCGGCGATGACGTGGCGGTCCTCCAGGATCTCCGACAGCGCCTCATCCTGGTGCGGGTAGAGGGGGCGGCCGGTCGTCTCCGCCCAGCTTGAGAAGGCCAGGTAGACCTCCTCGGGCTCGGGGACGCGATCGGGATCATCAGCCGGAATGAGGGCGTCGAGCATCGCGTTGAGGGCCGGAGCAGTCTGGGAGGTCACGGCCTCATCGTCTCACGGGGCTGGACAGTGAACGATCCGGGGAGGTTGGCGGGAATCTGATGCTGGGGAGCCGCGCCGGCGTCCTGAGAAACGACCGCACTATGTTCCGGGCGCCGATTCATGAGAGCATGCGGGCCGTCCCCACCTGTCGCGACACCGGGAAAGGCTGAATCTCCCATGGATGCCCTCGCCGCTCAGCTTGAGGCGGTCTCGGACTGGATCACGCCCACATCACCATGTGGGTGCTCGTCGGTACCGGGATCCCTGCTGACCGTCCGCACCGGATTCGTGCAGCTCCGTCGCCTGCCGGACATGTTCCGCCAGGTGGTCGGATCGCGTTCCGGGGCTCAAGGAGGCATCTCCTCCTTCCAGGCCTTCACGATCTCCCTGGCCGCCCGCGTGGGCATCGGCAATGTCTTCGGAGTGGCCGCCGCCCTCATCCTGGGTGGCCCCGGCGCGATCTTCTGGATGTGGGTGGTCGCCCTGGTCGGCATGGCCACCGCCTTCTTCGAGGCGACCCTGGCCCAGGTGTTCAAGGTCCGCCACACCGACGGCTCCTTCCGCGGCGGGCCCGCATATTACATGGCGCGCGGGCTGCGCAGCCGCCCCCTGGGTGTTGTCTTCGCGGGGCTGACGATCTTCACCTGCGGCTTCTCCATCATCATGGTCCAGTCCAACGCCGTTGCCGGCGTTATCGGCCCGGACTCCCCGCTGAAGCTGCCCCCGAGCGTCGCCGCCGCGGTGCTAGTGGGGCTGGCCGCCCTCGTCATCCTTGGCGGAGTGCGTCGGGTCGCCCGCGTCACCGAGTGGATGGCGCCCATCATGGCCCTGGTCTACGTGGCCATGGCCGTTGTCATCGTCGCCCTCCACATCACACAGCTCCCGGGTCTTCTGGGCACCATCGTCTTCTCGGCCTTCGGTCCGGCACCCTTCGCGGGAGGCGTGACCGGGGGCATCATCGCCGCTCTGACCAACGGGACCCGCCGCGGCCTGTTCTCCAACGAGGCCGGTCAGGGCACCGCCCCCTTCGCGGCCGCCACCGCCACCGTGGCCCACCCCGTCCAGCAGGGGCTCATCCAGTCCCTCGGCGTGTTCGTTGACACCATCATCGTATGCACTGCGACCGCCTTCATCATCCTGGTCTCCGGCGTCTACAGCCCCGCCCTCGTCCAGGCCGGTGAGCTGACCCCCAAAGCTGCGGGAACCTTGACCTCCGACGCCGTCGCCGCCACCCTTGGCAGCTGGACGGCCATTCCCATGGCCATCGTCATCTTCGTCCTGGCCTTCTCCTCCATCATCGCCGCGGCCACCTACTCCGAGGTCTCCATGACCTTCATCTCTGAGCGGCCCGCATGGCGCTGGCTGCCCAGGCTCGTCTCGGTGGTCTCCACCGGTCTGGGGGCCCTCGCCACTCTGACCGTCGTGTGGAACACCGTCGACATCACCATGGCCGTCATGACCCTGACCAACCTGATCGCCCTCATCCTGCTCGCCCGCTGGGGCGTGGGCGCACTCAAGGACTGGGACGCTCAGCGCGCGGCGGGACGAGTCGCGCCCCTGTTCAGCGGCGTGGGCAACCCCTACCTGCCCGGTGACCTCCCCGGTGATGTCTGGACCGGCGAGAGGACCCACTTGGCCGAGGCGGGCGGCACCGCCGACGACGGCGTTCCCGCAGCCACCCCGGCCAGCAGCCAGCCCCGCCGCCTCGACAGGAGCCGACGCATGAACCTCACCAGTATCGAGAACCTGCTCAACTCCGTCGATGACTTCTTCTACACCTATCTTCTGACCGCCCTGCTCATCCTGGCCGGCATCTACCTGACCGCACGTAGCCGTCTGGTTCAGCTGCGCCACTTCGGCACCATGGTCAACTCGCTGTCCGGGTCCCGGTCCGGTGCGCAGGGCGGTATCTCCTCTTTCCAGGCCTTCGCCGTGGGCCTGGCCGCGCGCGTCGGCATCGGCAACATCGCCGGAGTCGCCCTGGCCATTGTGGCCGGCGGCCCCGGTGCTCTGCTCTGGATGTGGGTCGTCGCCCTCATCGGCATGGCCACCAGCTTCGTGGAGTCCACGCTCGCCCAGATCTTCAAGGAGCGCGGCCGGGACTTCACCTTCCGCGGGGGACCCGCCTACTACATCAAGAACGGTCTGGGCTCGCCCCTGTGGGGCAAGATATTCGCCGCCATCTGCATCGTCTCAGTCGGCGTGACGGTGGTCATGGTGCAGACGAACTCACTGGCCCAGGTCATCACCGCCACCGTTCCCAGCGTCTCGGCCTGGATGGTCGGGGTCTTCCTCGTCCTGCTGACTGCCCCCGTGGTCCTGGGCGGGGTCCGGCTCGTGGCCCGCGTCGCGGAGTGGCTGGCGCCCATCATGGCGCTGGCCTATGTGCTCATGGCCTTGGTGGTCATCATCCTCAACGTCGCCAGGCTTCCCGAGGTCCTTCTGAGCGTCTTTGAAGGGGCCTTCGGTCTCAACCAGGCCCTGTTCGGCACCGCCGGAGGAGTCCTCGCGGCGCTGCTCAACGGCGTGCGCCGTGGACTGTTCTCCAACGAGGCCGGGTTGGGAACCGTCCCCAATGCCGCCGGCACCGCGACCGTCGCCCACCCTGTGCGTCAGGGCCTCATCCAGTCCTTCGGCGTCTTCGTCGACACGATTCTCGTGTGCACGGCCACCGGCCTGCTCATCCTCCTGACCACCGAGACCTATCACCCCGGCGACGGCTCCCCTGGTCGGGGCGATCCTCACCCAGCAGGCCGTTGCCGAGCACCTGGGTGCCTGGACCACCTGGCCCATGGTGGTGCTCATCTTCGTCCTGGTCTTCTCCACGGTGCTGGGCTGCTACTCCTACGCGCAGGTCAACGTCAACTTCCTGGGCGGAGAGCGCCGGTCCGAGCAGATCTTCGGGATCGTGCTGACCGCTGCGGCCTTCGGCGGCACCGTCCTGACCCTGCCCGTCGTCTGGGCCCTGTCCGACATCGCCCTGGGGCTCCTGGGCGTGCTCAACCTCGTCGTCATCATCCGGCTGGCCCCCTGGGTCATCGGAGCCCTACGGGACTTCGAGTCCCAGCGCGCCCGGGGCATCACCGAGCCGACCTTCGTGGGGCACGGCAACTCCCTGCTTCCCGGAGACGTGGTCCCCGGCATCTGGGAGCCCGACGACGTGGTGAAGCGGGGCTGATTCTCATGGCACCTCTGGGGCGCATCTCATGGATGGGCCAGGTCGACGCCGTCCTGGCCTCCTTCTCCGACATGCTCTACTCCTGGGGCCTCATGTGGCTTCTCATCGGGGCGGGCATCTTCTTCACCGTGAGAACTGGGGCTGTCCAGTTGCGGCACACCGACGCGATCGCCGCCTCAGTGGTCGGCTCCCGCGACGGCAGCCACGGCGGCATCACCTCCTTCCAAGCCTTCGCCGTCGGACTGGCCTGTCGGGTGGGGACCGGCAACATCGTCGGGGTCGCCCTGGCGCTCATCCTGGGCGGGCCCGGAGCCGTGCTGTTGGATGTGGCTCGTGGCGATCCTGGGAACCGCCACCGCCTTCAGTGAGGCCACGCTCGCCCAGCTGTTCAAGGTGCGTCGCCCGGACGGCACCTTCCGCGGCGGTCCCGCCTACTACATCTCGCGAGGACTGGGGCTGCCGATCCTGGGCGGGGTGTTCGCCGTCGTCTTCCTCGTCGCCAACGGCCTGGTCATGCCCATGGTGCAGGCCAACGCCATCACCGCGTCCCTGCAGGGGGCCGGAGGGCTCTCACCGAGCCTGGGAGCCGTCCTCGTCGTGGCCCTGACCGCGCCGGTCCTCCTGGGAGGCCTGCGCGCCATGGCCCGCGTGGCGGAGTACCTGGCCCCGTTCATGGCGCTGGCCTACCTGGTGCTGGTTCTGGCCATCCTCCTGACCCACCCCGTCCAGGCCCTCGAGGCGGTGCGCTCCATCATCGAGGGCGCCTTCGGCCTGCGCCAGGGGCTGGGCGGCCTGGCCGGCGGGGTGACCGCCGCGCTGCTCAACGGCGTGCGCCGCGGCCTGTTCTCCAATGAGGCGGGACTCGGAGGGGCCGCCTGCGCCGCGGGCTCGGCCACCGTGAGCCACCCCGTCCAGCAGGGATTCATCCAGGCCTTCGGGGTCGTGGTGGACACCCTGTTCGTCTGCACCGCGACGGCGCTGGCGATCCTGGTCGCCGGTGCGGACGTCCTCCAGCCCGGGGCGAGCGCCAAGGAGAGTGCGGGAACCCTGACCCAGGACGCCATCGCCCACCTCGTGGGGGAGTGGAGCCGCTGGCCCATGGCGCTGCTCGTCGTCGTCCTGGCCTACACCACCATCATCGGGCCTTCTCCTACGCCCAGGTCTGCCTCGACTACCTCACCGATCGTCCCTGGGTCGCGCGTGCGCTGCAGATCGGCGCCGTCATCTGCGCCGGCATCGGCAGCGTGCAGCAGCTGACCACCGTGTGGACCCTGGCGGACGTGCTCCTGGGGCTGGGCGCCATCATCAACCTCGTGGCGCTGGTGCTCCTGAGCCGATGGGTCGTCGGCGCGCTCAGGGACTGGGAGGCCAGACGGGGCACGTCAACGGCGGAGGGCGACAAGTCGGTCTTCCGCAGGGACTCCGAGTACCTTCCGGCGCCTCTGCCGGAAGGCGCCTGGGAGGGGGCAGGTGACCGGTAGATGGAAGGTGTCACGCACAACGCACCACGCGCCTCGCGCACGTGCGGCAGCGATGCCACAGAGCCGTCACCGAATCGAAACACTGTATCCGTAGCCTTCGCGAATACGGTGCCCTCCCTCCCGAAGGAGGGGGACGTGGGCAGGACGTGTATCCCGGTGCGGACTGTTCCCGTGCTGGTTCGCGTGCCCGACGCCCACCTCGCCCGCGCCGTCGTCCCACCCCTACGGAGGATCTCACGTGCAACCGGTTCTGGCTTCCCTGACCAGTGCGGCATCCAGCGCAGACAAGAGCTGGACCGCATCCTTGGAGCGCTTCTTCAACGATGGCGCCAAGATCCTCGATGACGCCGCCGGGCACCTGTTCCTCTACCTGCTCGCTTGGCTGCTCGTCCTGGGGGGCCTGTACTTCACTGTGCGGACCGGATTCGTGCAGCTGCGGCTCTTCCCCTACATGGTGCGGGCCATCACCTCCTCCCGTGACAGCAAGGAGGGCGGGATCTCCTCCTTCCAGGCCTTCGCCGTCGGGCTGGCCTCCCGCGTGGGCACCGGCAACATCGTGGGCGTGGCCATCGCCATCACCATGGGCGGCCCCGGTGCCGTGTTCTGGATGTGGGTCGTGGCGCTGGTGGGCATGGCCACCGGATTCATCGAGGCCACCCTCGCCCAGCTCTACAAGGTCACCCATCCCGACGGCACCTTCCGCGGGGGCCCGGCCTACTACATCCAGCGTGGCCTGGGGTCCAAGCCCGCTGCCCGGGTCTTCGCCGTCGTCATCACCTTCGTCTTCGGCTTCGCCTACGAGGCCACCCAGGCCAACACGATCGCCGCCACGATGAAGAAAACCTTCAGCATCGAGCCGTGGATGACCGCTGTCGCTCTGGTCGTCATCACCACGCCGATCATCTTCAAGGGCATCAAGTCGGTCGCTGTTGTCTCGGAGTGGCTCGTGCCGATCATGACGGTGGTCTACGCCCTCATCGCCGTGGCCATCCTGGTGCTGCACATCGGCGCGATCCCGGGTGCGATCCTCTCCATCTTCGAGGGCGCCTTTGGAATCAATGCGGCCTTCGCCGGTGTTGCCGGGGGATTCACCGCCGCACTACTCCACGGCACCCGCCGAGGCCTCTTCTCCAACGAGGCCGGTGAGGGATCGGTTCCCAACATCGCGGCCACCGCCACGGTCTCCAACCCCGTCCAGCAGGGATTCGTGCAGTCCCTGGGCGTCTTCGTCGACACTATCGTGGTGTGCACCGTCACCGCCCTCATCGTCCTGCTCTCCGGGGTCTACACCCCGGCAGGCCCCAACGTTTCCAAAGAGGCAGCCAAAGCAGCTGCGGACGCCGCCAACACCCTGACCGGCGACTCGGTCACCAACGTCCTCGGCGGCTGGGCGCAGTACCTCATGGCCGTCATCATCTTCGTCTTCGCCTACTCCTCGCCCTGGGAAACTACACCTACGCCCAGGTCAACATGGACCACCTCCAGGGCAAGCAGCACAAGCACTACGCCCTGCGGGCCATGATCATCGTGGCCACCGCCGTCGGCTCCCTGTCCACCCTCACCTTCGTGTGGAACCTGTCCGACCTCGTCATGGGAGCGATGACCGTCATCAACATGGTCTCCATCCTCGCCCTGGGAGGCTGGGCCTCCGGAGCCCTGCGCGACTGGGAGGCCCAGCGCCGCGCCGTCGAGGCCGGTGAGAAGGACGAGATCCGTTTCATCGCCACCGACAATCCCTACCTGCCCGGCACGCTCCCCGGAGACATCTGGGCCGCCGACGGCGCCGCCCACGCCGCCATCACGGAGCGTCGCGCCGCGCTCGAGGAGGCCTCGGGCAGCTGAGCCCAACAGCGCTAGGCTGAGGCCCATGAAGATCGCGCTTCTCCACCGGTGACGAGCCCCGTTACGGCATCGTGCAAGGGCCTGCCCTGAGCACGAGGTCGCCTCGGACGAGTCAGAGGGCCACCTCCTGGTCCTCAAGGGAGACCCCCTCTACTCCCTGCCCGAGGCCACCGGGGAGGTCGTCGAGCTGGGCGAGGCCCGGCTCCTGTCACCGGTCATCCCGCGCTCCAAGGTCGTGGGGATCGGGAAGAACTATGCAGGGCCACATCGCCGAGATGGGGAGACTGAGCCTCCGTGACCCGGTCGTCTTCCTCAAGCCCAACACCTCCGTCATCGGCCCGGATGCTCCCATCGTCCTACCCTTCTGGAGCGACGAGATCCACTACGAGGCAGAGCTCGCCGTCGTCATCAAGACCCTCGCCAAGGACGTCCCCGTGGAGCACGCCGACGACGTCATCCTGGGATACACGGTTGCCAACGACGTCTCGGCCAGAGACCGCCAGCGCGCCGAGCCGCAGTGGGTGCGGGCCAAGGCCTTCGACACCTCCTGCCCCCTGGGGCCGTGGATCGAGGTCCCCGAGCCCGGCCGCGAGCCGCTCTTCTCACCCGGAGACGCGGTGGTGCGCGCCCGGGTCGACGGCCGCCTCGTCCAGGAGGGACGGACCACTGACATGATCCGATCGATTCCCGAGCTGGTCGCCTACGTATCGACGATCTTCACCCTCCTGCCCGGCGACGTCATTCTCACCGGCACGCCGGCGGGAGTCGGCGAGATCCGAGCCGGTCAGCGCGTCGAGGTCGAGGTCGAGGGCATCGGCTCCTTCTCCAACCCAGTGGTTCGCCGCTGAGCCGAGGTGCTCGCTCCTCACGGAGTGCCTGAGCGCGGGAGAGACCTCCCGATAATGACGCATCGTCGGTGTCGCGGAGCCGAGGGCCCGATCAGGTGTCCTGGGGTGAGCTGCCTGAACCCTTCTCGTCGCTCTCCCTTGTCCTCGGAGCCGCTCTTCTTGTCATTGCTCTTGCCGTCCTTGCCGGAGCCGTCACCGGATCCGGCCTCATCCATGTCTGCCGGTCCGGGATTACTGATCGGAGTGGCCTTTGAACAGTGTCTCCATCTCGCTGGAGGAGTAGGCATCAACGGGGCAGGCGTACATCGCCTGGAGCACGACGGGCGTGCTCTGTTGTGCCGAAAAACACGGACGAACCTGGTGAGCTTGTAGTCCTTGTGGTCGGCTCCGTGTACGTGAAGTCCAGCCGTTTGGTCTCGATGGCGTGACCATCGGTGTCCTTGACCAGGGAGAAGTCATCCTTGGTGGGCTCGAAGGAGACATTCGTGAAGTCCGACGACTGCTGATAGGCATTGACCGTGGCCTCCGCCTGATAGTCCGACTCGACGCGATCGCCCTTCGTGTTCTGGTCGTACAGGTTCTGCGTCGCGGTGAACACGCAGCCGTTCTGCTTATCCATCTTGTTCTTGCCGTCGGTGTCGTAGACGCTCACCTTCCAGCCGGAGTGGGACTGCGGGAACTCCCACGAGGGAATGTACTCGACGTTGCTGTTCTTACCTCCCTTGGAGGATTTGCCCGACGGACTCGCACTCTTGCCCGTCTCGCTGGTGGATGGCGACTCGCTGCTGGAACTGCTGGAGCGTACGGGGCCGGACTCGTCCTGGCACGCGGCAAGAGCCGGGACGGCCAGGGTGAGGCTGAGTCCGGCGACAAGAGGGAGTCTAAGTGCTGATCGACGGCGGGCGGTGGAACGTGCTGCGGAACGCTGGGGCAGGGACATGGGGCCTCCAAGGATTGATAAGTGGGAACCTTCCCGAACGGATTGGGGATGTCGTTGCCTCGGGTGGGATCCGTGAGGAACTGCCCGGCGGCGGCGTCATGATCTCATGGGAGCGACGTTATTTCGTTTCTGTGCTGGAGTGCGATGGGGTTGGGATCCCCATCTCTCAGACCTGCGGGGGCGGTACGACAGGCGCGGAGTCAATAGGTGTTGAGGTCTATGTGGAAAGATTTTCTCACAGAAAGTTAATGGGAATGTCGATAGGGTTTGGTCTCTATGATGGATTGAGCAGCTTCCCCTCGGTGTCTCACTATTAGGAAATGAATCCGGGGGCAGTGCATGATCGTCAGGGTGTGTTGATGGAAAGGAAAGAAGTCGTTACTATGAGGGTAATAGAGGACAATTTGCTCGGCATATTTTCGCGGTGGCCTCGGTCAACCTCAACTCCACGTTGAAGAACCGGAACGCCTCCTACCGCATCGGCGACGGCGGATCGTCGGGTAACACCCAGCCGCTGTCCGCGGCGGGTTCCATGAAGCCCCCTACCGAGAGGTGGAGGGAGCCAACGGGGGCTGCACGCCTCGAGCGCAGTGGCTCGGGGACAAGATTCAGTAGCAGTTCCCGAAGATCCAGTGCGATACCTGCATGGCGGGGGCGCGAGTCGGATCACTACACGGGGCCCCTTGAGGGGCTTCCCGGCCCTTGTTCCCCGGGGGTCCCCTCAGGGGACTATCCTGACTCCATCATGCCTGAACTCAGTGATCACTCATCCGCCTTCCGTCCTGAGCCCGCAGCTGCCTCCGGGGTCCCGGAGCAGGGCTCATCGTCCGTGCGCGTACGTTTTTGCCCCTCACCCACGGGGACCCCCCACGTGGGCATGGTGCGCACCTGCCTGTTCAACTGGGCCTACGCCCGTCATACCGGTGGCACCTTCGTCTTCCGGATCGAGGACACCGACTCAGCCCGTGACTCCGAGGAGTCCTTCGACGCCATCCTGGACTCCCTGACCCTGGCTGGGGCTGGACTGGGACGAGGGCGTGGGCAAGGGCGGGCCTCACGAGCCCCTATCGCCAGTCCCAGCGCATGGACCTGTACAAGGAGGTGTCTGCCGAGCTGCTGGAGGCGGGCTACCTGTACGAGTCCTTCTCCACCCCTGAGGAGATCGAGGCCCGTCACCGTGAGCGCGGCGAGGACCCCAAGCTCGGCTATGACGGCTTCGACCGCAATCTGACCCAGGAGCAGAAGGACGCCTTCCGTGCCGAAGGGCGCTTGCCCGTCCTGCGGATGCGGATGCCGGAGGAGGACATCACCTTCACCGACCTTGTCCGAGGCCCCATCACCTTCAGGGCCGGCAGCGTGCCGACTACGTCGTCGTCGTGCAGGAGGCGAGCCCCTCACACACTGGTCAACCCCGTTGACGACGCCGCGATGGGCATCACCCATGTCCTGCGCGGTGAGGACCTGCTGTCCTCCACTCCGCGGCAGGTGGCCCTCTATCGTGCCCTCATGGACATCGGTCGGGCTCAGGTCGTGCCCGAGTTCGGGCACCTGCCCTACGTCATGGGGAGGGCAACCGAAAGCTGTCCAAGCGGGACCCTCAGTCCAACCTCCTCATCCACCGCTATCGCGGCATGATCCCCGAGGGGCTTCTCAACCACCTTGCCCTCCTGGGGTGGTCGCTGAGTGCGGACCGCGACGTCTTCTCAGCGGCAGAGATGATCGAGGCCTTCGATGTCCATGACGTTAATCCCAACCCGGCCCGCTTCGACCCCAAGAAGTGCGAGGCCATCAACGCCGAGCAGGTGCGTGCACTGGGGGAGGCCGACTTCCGGACCGGCTGGTGCCCTCACCTCGCCGACGCTCTACCCCCTGACCCGTCCGGCGAGACCGCTCAGGTATCGCTGGTCTCGGCGGACTCCTTCGACGGACTCACCGTGCGGGAGCAGGAGATCCCTCAGCGCTGCTGCCCCTCATCCAGACACGGATCCAGTTGCTGCGCGAGAGCCGCGACATGCTCGGCTTCCTCTTCGTGCCTGACGACGAGCTCGTCATCGATGACAAGGCCCTGGGCCAAGCCTCAAGGCCTCGGCCGGTGACGTGCTGGATGCGGGCATCCGTGCTCTGGAAGGGCTCAGCTCCGAGCAGTGGGGGAAGGACTGTCTGGAGGATGTCCTCAAAGCGGCCATCGTCGAGGGGCAGGGGCATGCCCTGACGGTGAGGGGATCAAACCGCGTCTCGCCTATGGTCTGCTGCGCGTCGCAGTGACCGGAGGCAGGTCTCTCCACCCTTGTTCGAGTCCATGGAGATCCTGACGCGACTCCATCCTCGCCAGGCTGAAGGCTCTTCGAGCGCAGGTCGGGTGACATGGCCGCCGGTTACTCTCGGGCTCACGGTGGTGGGGTCAGGAACATCGTGTCCCTGACCCCACCACCTAATCCGGTGCGCGAGACGCCTCACGAGTGCCCTCAAGGGGGCGCAACCGTTCCCTGAAAGGCGTCACATGGCTCCGGCGTCGATTCCTTGGACCCGGATGCCCGTCAGGATCATGTGCCACTGATCCAGTCCTATGAGAGTGCCTTTGGGGGCACATCAGCACGACCTCCACGCCGATCCCTCGTTCTCCCTACTCGTCTGTTGGAAGCGATAGCCGTCGATAGGAGTGGAGTGCCTGAGATCGTCGCCGTGGTGGAGAAAGCGGCTTCGTAACCCGGGAAGGTTCCACTATCATCACGGACGGCCTCCACGGGCAGTCGGCCCTGCGTGATTTGATAGTCTGAAAAAAGTTTCGGCTGATGCCGGATGGCTATATCGGAAAGTTCTTTGTCGCCTATCGCATTTCTGGTGATGAAGTATCTCTCGTTGATGTCGGTGGCGATATAACCGAAGCAGTCCTGGTTGCTGTTGACCACGTACTCATCGAGCGTGATGTCGGGGTTATCTGACTTTTGGATGCGGCCGCTGCTTGAGGACCAGACGGAGGAGTTCTCATTGGTGACGGTAAAAGATGGTCGAGACCATGTGGCGGCCGTGGAAGGTGTGGAGGACGGTGATTCTGACGGCGTTGGGCTCGGTGTGCTGGACGGAGTGTCCGAGCTGGAGGTACTGGCCTCGGCGGAGGCGCCTGCGGGTTCGACGGTCAGCTGTCCCTTGTGGGCGGGGCCACAGGCGCTCAGTGCCAGGCCGGCTGTGAGGCACAGCCCCAGAGCAAGGCGATGAGTTCTGGAGGGTGTGTGGGCGACGAGCATCTGGTGATGGTGCTGTGCTGGGCGAGGCAATGTGGCTCTCCTGGTGGTGGGGGCAGAGGAATGCATGCGCTGTGACTCGTTGCTGGACCTCCTATCTATCTCATGGCTCCGGCGTCGAGTCCCGTCACTCGTGTTGAGGACAGGAACTGGTGCCATGTATCGGCGGACGTGAGCTTGTCCGGATGGCACTCGAGGAAGATTTCAAGAGTGACACCCTGATCGCTGATCTGTCGGAAGAAACGATATCCCGCTACGTCGCCCGTCGAGCCACTGGCGTACTTGACGGTGGCCGTGTAGCCGATTTCATACCCGGGGAGCGTCCCGCTGTCATCCGGTACGGCTTCGACGGGAGTCGGCCCCTGATGTCATCGCGAAAGAGCTGTGGTTCGGCATCGTCTCCTGTATCTTGACGGAGGAGGTTGTGTTGTCTCTGCCCATTTTTCTTTTCGTCATAGATTGACTGGTTCGCTTTGTAGAAGATGATGGCCAGGCATCCTTCTGTGTCGAAATTGTAGGCCTGGCTGATGTCTGATGACGTTTCGGTCGGCTGTTTGAGTATGTCGTCCTGCCGGTGCCACGTGCCGGTTGAGTCGTTGAGATCGTGACGTTGGGGGCCGTCCAGGCTGTTGCGGAAGATGTGGGCCGACGGCGTTGGGCCTCGGTGTGCTGGACGGAGTGTCCGAGCTGGAGGTGCTGGCCTCGGCGGAGGCGCCTGCGGGCTCGACGGTCAGCTGTCCTCTGTGGAGGGGTCCGCAGGCACTCAGTGCCAGGCCGGCTGTGAGGCACAGTCCCAGGGCGAGGAGGCGAGGGCTGCAGGGTCCGCGACCTGCATGGCGATGGTGCTGCAGGTGGGTGGGCATGTATGGCCTCCCAAGGGGCGGGGGTGAGCAGGAACCAGTGTGAGTCTAGGGGATGCCTCTGGAGGTGTGCTCGGTTGTCGGGAGGGGGCGGGAAGTGGGTGCGATACTGGCTGTAAGCGGGAGAGGCGGATCGGGGTGAGGGGGAGGTGTCTGGGGCCCTGCTGTGTGTCTGTCTTCACCTTCTGGTGATTTGGCGGGGCGGGGTGGCGTGTAGATTACCGCCCGCTGCCTCGGACGTGATCCCTTTCGAGGTGAAGCCCTTGGGGTATGGTGTAATCTGGCAACACGACTGATTCTGGTTCAGTTATTCTAGGTTCGAGTCCTGGTACCCCAGCGGATCTGTTGATCTGTAGCCCCCATCGTTTAGTGGTTTCAGGACACCGCCCTCTCACGGCGGCGGCGCCGGTTCGAACCGGCTGGGGTACGAGGGTCCGGTTGTTGCTTCAACCTCCGGACCGTCAGGGCCCCCATCGTTTAGTGGTTTGGACACCGCCCTCTCACGGCGGCGGCGCCGGTTCGAATCCGGCTGGGGGTACGGATCAAGCAGGCTGGCTAGGTCTGCTGGTTCACAACTGCATAGCAGGCCCCTCATCGTTTAGTGGCCCAGGACACCGCCCTCTCACGGCGGCGGCGCCGGTTCGAATCCGCTGGGGTACGGGAACGAGGTGCCTGCACCGCCGGAGGTGGAGGCACCCCGCGTTGTCACCCGGTGTTCTCATGCTGAGGCTCGCGCGCGGCCGGGCCGGGCGACTGGCGCTCAATGGTCTACGAAGGTCTACGGGTCTACAAGCGGATGCCAGGAGATCGCTGCCCGTCGTGACGGCAGTCTCGTTCCAGCAGTGAGCGCACGCTCCTTCCAGGGCGGCGAACAGGGGCGCTGAGGGGCTGCGTGCGCCCGTCGTGGCACAGCACTACCGATCCGGCACCGGCAAGGTCCGTGACGGCGGCCGCCTCCGCCGTGGACGGCGTGTGGACGCTCCACAGCAACAGGTCCATCCTCTTCCGGGAGGCACCATCATGGCCGGTGCGTCAACCCGGCCGTAGGGAGGACGCCACAGGCGCGGAGACGGTGCTCCGGCCGCCACGATCGCCTCGCACGTCCGGTTCACCGAGTCGCTCAGCCTGAGAAGCTCACGCCGTAGACGTCCGTGTGCACCCAGTCGTGGACCGCGACCCGCTGCCCTCGGCGACCTCCCGCGCGATCAGCTCGGTGGGCCTCCACCGCGGACCCCAGCACGAAGAAGGTGGCCCGTACCTGCAACCTCGCCAGCATGTCGAGCACACGTGGAGTCCAGCGAGGGTCTGGTCCGTCGTCAAAGGTCAGCGCCAGCTTTCCGGATTCTCCACCGGTCTGAAACACCACTCGCGTTCTGGAGTGCGCTTCCAGGGGCTGCGGGGCGAGGGGCGGTTCTCGCCGTGGGGAGAGGTGGGTGTCCCGCCAGTGAGTCGCTCCTGCGCCGGCGCCCGCGCCAACGATGCCCGCTGTCGTTGCCAGGGCGGCCCTCCCCAGGATGCCTCGCCGGCTCTCCCCGGTGGTGGGGCTCAATCGTGACTCCACTGACGAAGGGGATGCGCTGTCCCCGGCTCCATCATCCGGCAGGCTCTTGGTCGTCACCAGTACATCGTAGAGCGATCCCGGTGGGCCTCTGGACTTCTCGTCGTAACGTTGCAGAACCACGACGGAATCGAACTGATCACACCGTATCATCGATAATCCGGGCATCCTCGGTAGGATGCCCGCGTGACGAACTTTCCCGCGCTGAAGACCCCGGCCCCTCGCTGATGGCGCTATGCGCATCACTCCCTGGGGGTCTGGGCGAGGTCGGCCGCAACATGACCGTTTTCGAGCTGGATGGCAAGCTGCTCATCGTTGACTGCGGTGTGCTCTTCCCCGAGGAGGACCAGCCGGGCGTCGATCTCATCCTTCCTGACTTCTCCTCCATCGAGCACCGCATCGACGACGTCGTCGCCCTGGTCCTGACTCATGGGCACGAGGACCACATCGGGGGCGTGCCCTACCTGCTGCGCCTGCGTGAGGACATCTCCCTGCGGGAAGCGAGCTCACCCTGGCCTTCGTGGAGGCCAAGCTCAAGGAGCACCGTATCCGTCCAGTGCTGCGTCAGGTCAGCGAGCACGAGGAGGTCTCCTACGGGCCCTTCGACCTGGAGTTCGTGGCCGTCAACCACTCCATCCCCGACGCCATGGCCGTCATGATCCGCACCGACGCCGGTAATGTACTGGCCACTGGTGACTTCAAGATGGACTCCCTGCCCATCGACGGGCGCATCACGGACCTGCGCCCTTCGCCCGTTTCGGTGAGGAGGGCGTTGACCTGTTCTGCGTGGACTCCACGAACGCAGAGGTCCCCGGCATGGTCGGCCATGAGGGCGAGATCGGCCAGGTCCTGGACAATGTCTTCGCCGACCCGACGGGCAGATCGTCGTGGCCTCCTTCGCCAGCCACGTCCACCGGGTCCAGCAGGTCCTCGATGCGGCCGCCCTGCACGACAGGCGGGTCGCCCTCGTGGGACGCTCCATGGTGCGCAACATGGGTATCGCCTCCGAACGCGGCTACCTCAAGGTCCCCGCCGGCGTCCCTCATCGATGCCCGAGACATCACCCGCTGCCCCCGCACGAAAGAGTCCTCATGGTCACCGGCTCGCAGGGCGAGCCGATGGCGGCCCTGTCCCGGATGGCCCACCCGAGCACCGCAGCGTCACCATTGAGCCCTGGGACACCGTCATCTTCGCCTCCTCTCTCATCCCCGGCAACGAGAACTCCGTCTTCCGGGTCATCAACCAGCTCATGCGGCTGGGAGCGCGCGTGGTTCACCAGGGCAATGCCAAGGTCCATGTCTCCGGGCACGCCTCGTCCGAGGAGCTGCTCCACGTCTACAACATCGTCCAGCCCCGCAACGTCATGCCCATCCATGGTGAGATCCGTCACCTGGTGGCGAATGGTGGGCTGCCGTCAAGACGGGAGTCGCCCCGGAGCGGGTCATGCTGTGCGAGGACGGCGTGGCCGTCGACCTGGGCGGGGAGGGCCCGTATCGCCGGCCAGGTGCCCCTGCGGCTACATCTACGTTGACGGATCCTCCGTGGGGGAGATCGATGAGGCCGAGCTCAGGACCGCCGCATCCTGGCGGAGGAGGGCTTCGTCTCCGTCTACGCCGTGGTGGAGACCACGACCGGCACGATCCTGGCCGGTCCTCACATCCAGGCTCGGGGCGTTGCCGAGGACGACTCGGTCTTCGAGGAGATCCTTCCTGATGTGACCGAGGCCCTGTCCGCTGCGCTGGAGACCGGCAAGGCGGACGCCTACTCCCTCCAGCAGGTCATGCGCCGCACCCTGGGCCGCTGGATCGGGCGCCGTCTCAGGCGCCGTCCCATGATCGTCCCGGTCGTCATCGAGGCGTAGCAGGAGGGTGCTCACCGCATGACTCTGTTCCGGCCCGCGTGCTTCATATCCACAGGATCCATCCTCATCGACATCCCCCTCCACGTCAGCCGCGTGCCGACGCCGGGAGGGGCGATCACCGGGGCGTCGTCGGGCCCGGTCGTCGGTGGCGGGTACGCCGTGGTCTCAGCCGCGGCCCGGCAGGGCGTCCCTACGGCCCTGGCCGCCACCCTGGGAACCGGCCCCAACTCAGCGCGGGTGCGCGAGTCGATGCACCTGGACCGGGTTGAGCTGCTCGTCGAGGAGCTCGTCGGGGACATCGGCACCTGCACCACTCTCATTGAGCCCTCCGGCCGACGCACCTTCATCACCACCGCGGGCGTCGAGGGAGAGCCCCAGCGCGAGGACCTGGAGAGCCTCGACCTGAGATCCGGGGACTGGGTCTACGCCACCGGTTATGACCTCGCCCACTACACGAGCCGCGGCATCCTGGCCGACTGGCTGCTGTCGATCCCCGATGGCGTCGGGCTGGTGATCGACCTCGGCCCGGTCCAGCCCGACATCCCCGACCAAGTGCTCCTGCCGCTGCTGGACCGAGCGACGATACTGACCGGGAACGACTTGGAGATGAGTCGGCTCGAGAAGCGCCTGGGCGGTACCAACGCCATTCGAGGGGCCTGCCCGCGAGCACTGATCGTCCACCGTACCGGCGTCCACGGCTGCGTTCTCCACCCGGTGGACGGCGAGGCCATCGAGGTTCCCGGTTTCGTGCGTGAGGTCGTGGACACGACGGGGGCGGGAGACACGCATACCGGTGTCCTGGTCGCCGGCCTTCTTGACGGGCTCGACGTCGTCGAGGCGGCCAGGCGTGCCAATGCGGCTGCAGCCCACGCCGTCGAACGCACCGGCCCGGCCCAGGCCCCGCTGCGTGAGGAGATCGATGAGTTCCTTCAAGCCGGAGGTGAGCGGTCCTGAGCGGTTCTGAGAGGCCCTAGGACTGCGGCAGCCTTTCTCGCCGGGGGAGGAGACCTCTTACGGGCTTGCGCCTCTGAGAAGGTGACGTGTCTCCGGCCGGCGCAGGCGGCGTGGCAAGGCCGTTGACACTGAGAATCCGATAGTTTCTAGGGCATCATGGCCAATCGTCGCACCACGAGAACATCTGCGCCTTCGTCGGGAACCGGCAGAGGGCGTAATCGAGGTGGCTCCGCCTCTGGGGCCGCTCCCTTCTCCGAGCCTGGAACCGAACCCTCCGGCGGGCGCTACCGCCGTACCGGCTGGGCCTTCCTCATCCTGGCCCTCGCGGCGGTTCTGGCACTGCGGGAGTGGTTCGGGATCTCCGGAGCCGCAGGTGATCTCCTGCACCATATCGCCGCGGGGCCCGTTGGCGTCCTGGGCGTCTTCGTGCCCCCCCTCCTGGCGGCGCTGGGAGTTGCCATGCTGCGGGTCCACAGTCTAGGAGCAGTGCACGCGCGGGTCTCCGTGGGCTGCCTGGGGCTGCTGACGGCTCTGACCGGAATGATCCAGGTCGGCAGCGGCAACCCGGTCCCTCAGGGGCAACATCGGCGGTCTGGAGAGCGCCGGAGGGCTGCTGGGGTGGCTGGTGGGCTACCCCCTGGCGGCGCTGTTCTCCTCCGTGGGGGCCTTCATCCTGTTCATCCTCCTGACTGTGTTCTCCGCCCTGGTCATGTCCGGCAAGACCGTGGCCGAGATCCGCGAGCTGCTGGAGCAGTACCGGACCGCGGACAGTGACGAGGCATCCCACGGTGCCGGTGGCTCCGGTGGCTCCGGTGACTCCCTGGCCCGGCGCCTGCTCGGACGGGCGCGTGGAGGCTCCGGGCGGGCCGGCGCCTCGGAGGGCGATCCGGATCAGACGGCGCTCCTGGACTCCTACGACGGTGACGAGCCGTTCCGCTCCGCCCTGGAGGTGGAGGAGCCGGCCTCCCGTAAGCGAGGCAGTGGCCGGCGTAAGCGCTCGGCTGACCGGGAAGCCCAGCAGACGGCGATCACCGACCTCTTCGAGCCGGGTGGCGATCCCGACGGCCACTCGGAGAACGCCGCCTTCGTCATCCCGGACGTGGGTGAGGAGAGCGACACCGTTGCCTCCTCGGCACCCTCAGCCGCCTCTCCCACCAGGAGCAGGCCGGCCGGCCCGACAGGTGGCCCCGCGGCGGCCGGCTCGGCCGCTGGGGGACAGCGCAAGCCCTCATCGCCCAAGCGCTCTGCCCCGCAGTCGCCGTCCGGTTTCGATGCCGTCACCGAGGAGACCCCCGAGGTTCCGATCGAGGAGCCCGACCTCGCCGACCAGATCGCCATGAGCGACCTGAGCAACATGGCCCTGCCCGACGGCTCGACCTACACCCTGCCCGAGGACGCGCTGCTCGGCCCCGGCCCGGCGCACTCCACCCGCACCCCTGCCAACGACGCCATCGTCGAGTCCTTGCAGAACGTCTTCGCCGAGTTCAACGTGGACGCCACGGTCACCGGCTACACGCGCGGTCCTCAGGTCACCCGCTACGAGGTCCACCGGGGCCGGGGGGGTCAACGTCTCCCGTATCACGGGGCTGGAGAAGAACATCGCCTATGCGGTGGCCTCCGATGAGATCCGTCTTCTGACCCCCATTCCGGGCAAGAGCGCTATCGGCATCGAGATCCCCAACAGTGACCGGGAGATGGTCAAGCTCGGTGATGTTCTGCGCTCCCAGGCCGCGCGCAAGCAGGCGCACCCGCTGGTGGTCGGTCTGGGCAAGAACGTGGAGGGCGACTACATCGTCACCAACCTGGCCAAGACCCCGCACCTGCTGGTGGCCGGTCAGACCGGTTCGCAAGTCCTCCTTCGTCAACTCGATGATCACCTCGATCATGATGCGCGCCACGCCCGAGGAGGTGCGCATGGTGCTGGTGGACCCCAAGCGGGTCGAGCTGACCATCTACGAGGGCATCCCGCACCTCATCACCCCGATCATCACCTCTCCGAAGAAGGCGGCCGAGGCCCTGGAGTGGGTGGTGCGTGAGATGGACGCCCGCTACGACGACCTGGCCTCCTTCGGCTTCAAGCACATCGACGACTTCAACAAGCGGTGCGCGCCGGCGAGGTCCAGCCTCTGCTGGCTCCCAGCGGGAGCTGAGCCCCTACCCCTACCTCCTGGTCGTCGTCGACGAGCTCGCCGACCTCATGATGACCGCCCCCAAGGACGTGGAGGCCTCCATCCAGCGCATCACTCAGCTGGCCCGCGCCGCCGGGATCCACCTGGTCCTGGCCACCCAGCGACCCGTCGCCCAGGTGGTCACCGGCCCTCATCAAGTCCAATGTTCCCTCGCGCCTGGCCTTCGCCACGGCCTCGCAGCTGGACTCCCGGGTCATCCTCGACCAGAACGGTGCCGAGACGCTCACCGGCCAGGGTGACGCCCTCTACCTGGGGCCGGGCGCCTCGACACCGGTGCGTATCCAGGGCTCCTGGGTCACCGAGTCCGAGATCCGTTCCGTCGTCGAGCACGTCAAGTCCCAGCTGACGCCCGAGTACCGCGGAGGACGTCGTCGTCCCGGAGGTCAAGAAGCAGATCGACGAGGAGATCGGCGATGACATGGACCTGCTCCCTGCAGGCCGCCGAGCTCATCATCTCCAGCCGTCTCGGCTCCACCTCCATGCTCCAGCGCAAGCTGCGTGTCGGATTCGCCAAGGCCGGCTGCCCTCATGGACCTGCTCGAGTCTCGCGAGGTCGTCGGCCCCTCGGAGGGGTCCAAGGCCCGCGACGTCCTCGTGCAGCCCGAGCAGCTCGAGGAGACGCTGGCCTGGATCAAGGGAGAGGGCGGCGCGCCCGGAAGCGCTGACACCCTGAGGCTCCAGACGCTTCTCAGGACGAGCCCGGCTCCGACGAGCCGTTGCCTCCCGCCTCGGGCGAGCCTCGTACCGCGGTCATGCCGGCGAACCGTTACAGCACGGACCCGTTGGAGGTCGCCTCGAGCCTGCCGGAGTCGGAGTCCTGGGACGATGCGTCCGCTGAGGAGGACTCCGAGGACGCCTGGTCGCTCACCGGCCGCGGCTCATCGTGGTGATGAGGAGGCCGATGCCGTGGCCGGAGGGTCCACGCGCGTGCCTGCTCGTTTGATGACCTCTTCCCGACTGGGAATCCTAGGGGCCGGTCCGGTGGGCTTCGGTGCTGTGGTGGACATGGTCGAGGCGTCCTTGACGTCTGCAGTGAACATGCTCCAGCGCCGGTCGATCTCCTCCTCATTCAGACCTAGGCCAGCAGGACGATCACCGTTGTGAAGTGCTGCCAGGTCCCTGACCTTGTAGCCGCCCTCCTGATCCATGGTGAACGGGTGCCAGCTCAGCTTGTCCACGCTCACCGAGCCGTTGGCGTGCGAGGTGACGTCGGCCCAGACCAGCTGACCGACGTCGGACAACGGGGCGCAGCACTCCTCGTCCTGGTTGGAGATGTAGTTGCCGGCCGAGTACGACACCCACATCCCCTTGCCATCGCCCTCTCCGGAGAGCTTCTCGGCGGGCTGAGGCACATGGGGGTGAGCACCGAAGAGGATGTCGACCTGTCCGCTGTCGGCCAGAGACTGGGCGTAGGAGACCTGCTCGTCGTTGGGCTTGGTCTCGTACTCCTGACCGATCTGGGAGTGGACGACGACAAGGTCGGCGCCCGCCGCACGGGCCGTCTTCGCCGCCTTCGTGATGGCGCCGACGTCGTTGAGCGACACCGAGTGTCCGGTGGGATCGTCGAGGCCGTTGAGGTCCTTGGTCGTGGAGATCTGGGCCACGGTCACTGTGCGTCCTCCCCGCTCGAGCTCGTAGAGTGCGAAGGGCACGGAGGCGTCCTCCGTGCTCCGGTAGGTGCCCGCGTGCCCCAAGCCGTGAGCATCCAAGGCGTCCAAGGTGGCGACGACTCCGGCCTCACCCCGGTCGGCGGCGTGGTTGGAGGCGGTCGCGCAGCCGTCCCACCCGGATCTGGCCAAGGCGCCGATGACCTCGGAAGAGGTGCCGAAGGCGGGGTAGCCCGAGTAGACCCCGTCCGGGGCGACGGGAACCTCCATGCCGCACAGGGCAAGATCCAGGCCCTCGACCCAGGGGGTCTCAGCGGCAATGTTGTCGGTGATGTCCCCTGAGGCTCCTGGAGTGGATTCCATCACTGGCATGTGCATGAGGACGTCCCCGGCGTAACCCACGGTGAAGTGCACGTCCTGCGAGCCGCTGGCCCCGGTGGAGCCGGACTGAGACGGCGATTGAGCCGGCTGAGACTGATCGGAGCTCGTCGAGCAGCCGCTCAGCACGATGGACGCGGTGAGGACAGCGGCCGTGAGGAGGCCTGGACCGTGCGACCGGTGGGCCACCCGTGCGGTGCGCGGCGAGTCACGTGGCTCCCCGGAGGCGGGGTGGCGGGGGACGACGTTGTGGGAGGCCGCCAAGGACGATGAGAGACGAGACGATGAGAGACGAATGGAGGAGAACATCATTATGAACGTAAGAGTTGAACCTTAACAGGATGTGTACGGCCCGCGGTCTTCTCAGCAGCGGGAGGCAGAAGCGCCCGGATGTTCGGGGAGTGCCGTGAGTGAGCACTGAGCCCCCGCTGCGTGTTGCGGGCGGCGGCCCTCATGGCGCGTACAGCGAAGGCGAGCGGATGCGATGTCGTTCGAGAAGATCGAGGTTTCTCCGTCGGCCAGAGGTCGTGCACGACTAGGCTGGCCCTGATGAACGCCCCGACCACCCCCGGACGGCGCCGCGCAGTCAGAGCGGCGCCGCTGCTCAACATCGCCAACGCCCTGACGGTGCTGCGCCCTGCTGCTCGTTCCCGTTTTCATCTGGCTCTCCCTGCTGCCGGGGATCGGGCCAGGCTCGCCGCGGTCGTGGTCTTCGTCGTGGCGGCCTTCACGGACCGTCTTGACGGTCAGCTGGCGCGCTCGTGGGGACTGGTGACCTCCTTCGGCAAGATCGCCGACCCGATCGCGGACAAGGCGCTGACCCTGTCCGCCTTCGTCCCTGCTGAGCGTCAACCATCGACTGTGGTGGTGGGTCACCGTCCTCATCGTCGTGCGCGAGCTCGGCATCACAGTCATGCGTTTCTTCATGCTGCGCCGCGCCGTCATGGCGGCATCACGCGGCGGCAAGATCAAGACGACACTCCAGATGGTCGGGCTGGTCGGGTTGCTCACCCGTGGTCCATGCTCCTGCTGCCCGTGGGGCCTGGTCGCGTTCCTGACCAAGGCGGCCTCACGTCATCGTGGCTGCGGCACTCATCGTCACGGTGGTGACCGGCCTGGACTATGTCCACCAGGCGATGCGGTTGAGCCGTCAGAGCGGACGGGGTGACCAGTGACCGTTCCGGGGCGGAAGCCGTGCTGATCGAGGGTGTGCACGACGTCGAGGACTGCACTCGTGCTGCGGCAGCCCTCCTGCAGACCGCCGTGGATCGCGGGGTGACTCTGGCGATCGCCGAGTCGCTAACGGGCGGGCAGGTCTCCTCCAGCCTGGTAGAGGTTCCCGGTGCCTCACGTGTGCTGGTGGGAGCGGTCGTCGCCTACGCCACCCGGATCAAGGCTCAGGTCCTCGGAGTCGATGCCGCGCACCTGGAGCGGACCGGGCCGGTGGACCGTGAGGTTGCCCCTGCAGATGGCGCATGGTGTGCGCCGGCCCTCGGGGCCGATCTGGGGCTGGCCACCACCGGTGTGGCTGGCCGGGGGCGGTCGACGGTCATCCGGCGGGAACAGTCCATGTCGCCGTCGTCGGTCCGTGGGGTGAGGGGCACCGCGAGCTGCACCTGACCGGTGACCGCTCGCGGGTTCGGCGCGCCACCGTGATCGACGTATGTGAGCTGGCCATCGGTTTCTGCGCGAAGAAAGGCGTGGGTCACGGTCCCTGACCGCCCTCGCCGATGATCAACCAACCACAGATCACAGACTAAGACGTATTTCAGATTTCTCTCAGGAATGCCGGTAGAGTGGTTCTCAACGTCACCGGAGCCGGAGAACTGGCCTCGCGTGGCGGGAATGAATCCACGACGTGAATGGTTGTGCTAGACGATGAACAACACGACTCACCCCCGCACCACTCGCCCGATCAACAACCGGATGCCGATGCGCCAGGGACCTGGGCAGGGGTACGGTGTGTCCGTGGACACCCCTGAAGCACGAGAATGTCGTCCTGCGCCGCGAGATCGGAGAAGTTCTGCGCGGCGTCCGACAGCATCAGGGGACGTACGCTGCGTGAGGTCTCGTCTCAGGCCCGCGTCTCCCTGGGGTACCTCTCGAGGTCGAGCGCGGCCAGAAGGAAGCCTCCTCCGAGCTGCTCGCCTCCATCTGCCAGGGCGCTTGACGCCCCTCTGTCCATGGTGCTGCGTGAGGTCTCCGACCGCATCGCCCTGACTGAAGGCGTGATGATTCCGGACACGGTTCCCGATGAGCTCGTGCGCCAGCAGGGGGTCGCCCTGCGGTGACCATCCGCTGACGCCCTCGGCGCTCTCAGGGCACTGAGGGCGTTGTCAGTGAGCGACCTTCCCGGCGGCGGGACCACGATGAGTGGACTCGCCGCCGGGTTGACCGTTGACGAAGGGGGAGTAGTGAAGCACTCGGAGTTCTGGAACGCCGTCGAGGCGGTTTTCGGTCCGGCTTATGGCCGGTCATTGGCGCAGGACCTGGTTCTTCCGGGACTGGGTGTGACCTGTGTGCAGGCGCTCGACACCGGTGTGGCGCCGGAACGGGTCTGGGGTCTTCTGTGCGACGAGACCGAGCGCTCGGACGACGAGCGATGGATCTTCCGTTCTGATCCCCGTCGATGAGCCCTGCTGATGGGGTGGGTGGTGAGGTGGAGCTCGGAGGTGCCGACACGCGCGTGACGACGGTGTCGCGATCGAACAGGTGTTCGGGTACTGTTCTCCACGAACGACGGCGATGCCTCTCGGGTCCACAGGGCTGATGAGGGGCGGAGATAGATGTCAGTGGTCAGGCATACCGTCGTTGGTGAGCCCCGGAGAGGGGACCTCGCCGAAGTTGACCAGCCATGCCCGCCGCGGCTGCGCGCCGCCCTGAGAACCGAGGTAGAACAATGCCTGCTGCCAGCCAGACCCAGGACCGCTCCAAGGCCCTGGCCACAGCCCCTCGCCCAGATCGACAAGAGCTTCGGTAAAGGGATCCGTCATGCGCCTGGGGGACGACACCCGTCCTCCGGTCTCCGTCATCCCGACGGGATCGGTTGCCCTCGACGTGGCTCTGGGAGTCGGGGGGCTCCCGAGGGGACGCATCATCGAGGTCTACGGACCGGAGTCCTCCGGAAAGACCACCGTTGCCCTGCACGCCGTGGCCAGTGCACAGCGGGCCGGCGGGAACGCGGCCTTCATTGACGCCGAGCACGCCCTCGACCCGGTCTATGCCAAGGCTCTGGGCGTCGACATCGACAACCTCCTGGTCTCACAGCCGGACACCGGCGAGCAGGCCCTGGAGATCACCGACATGCTGGTGCGCTCGGGCGGCCTGGACATCATCGTCATCGACTCCGTGGCGGCCCTGGTCCCCAAGGCCGAGATCGAGGGGGAGATGGGGGACTCTCACGTCGGTCTCCAGGCCCGCCTCATGAGCCAGGCGCTGCGTAAGATCACCGGTGCACTGTCCTCCACCGGCACCACCGCCATCTTCATCAACCAGCTGCGTGAGAAGATCGGTGTGTTCTTCGGCAACCCGGAGACCACCACCGGTGGGAAGGCCCTCAGTTCTACGCCTCCGTGCGCCTGACGTGCGTCGCATCGGCGGCCTCAAGGACGGCGACCAGCCCGTGGGCAACCGCACCCGGGTCAAGGTCGTCAAGAACAAGATGGCGCCCCCCTTCAAGCAGGCCGAGTTCGACATCCTCTACGGCCAGGGCATCTCCCGCGAGGGTAGCCTGCTGGATCTGGGCGTGGACAACGGCGTGGTGCGCAAGTCGGGGGCCTGGTTCACCTACGGGGAGGACCAGCTCGGTCAGGGCAAGGAGAACGCCCGCAACTTCCTCAAGGACAACCCGCAGCTGGCCGCCGAGATCGAGGAGAAGATCCCTCGCCGCCCTGGGGATCGGTGAGCCCGGCCGCAAGGCCCGGGAGGCTGAGGAGATGGCCGCCGCCGAGGCGGCCGTGGCCGCAGCCGCCGTCCCGGTGGACAGTGGGGACACCGCCGCTACGAGCGCGGTCAAGAACGCCCGGGGACGCGGGAAGAAGACCACCACCGCTAAGGCGCCCAAGAGCGTGAAGACGTCCAGGATGCGTCGTCGGATGAGCCGGACACCATCTTCGGTGAGGACGCCGGCGGGTTCTGATGCCCTGGCTCATCCCTGACGCCCACGCGCAGGCGGTCGAGGCGGCGCGGGAGATCGTCCTGCGCCGCCTCGACCGCAGTGCGGCTCCCCGCTCGGCCCTGGCGGAACTGCTCGAGCGCAAGGAGGTGGACCCCCCGTGTGGCCGCCGAGGTCCTTGAGCGTCTGGAGGCGGCCGGGGTCATTGATGACACCGCCTACGCGGCCCGCCTGGCGCGTACCCGTTTCGCGGAGAAGGGGGCGGCCAGGCGGGCCATCGCCGAGGAGCTGCGGCGCAAGGGTCTGGGTGAGCAGGACGTCACCGCGGCCCTCGAGCAGATCAGCTCCGACGACGAGGACACGGCGGCGCTGGCGCTGGCCCGCAAGAAGCTGTCCACCACTCGCCACCTGCCCTGGGAGGTGCGCCGGCGTCGCACCGCCGCCGTTCTAGGACGCAAGGGCTACAGCCGGGAGGTGACCATGCGGGCCATTGCTGCCGCTCATGCCGAGGAACCGGACTGAGAATCGGGTCTGTTCGGGCCTCAAGAAGCCCGAGGCTCTCTCTCCGGCCGACTAGGCTTGTCCCATGACCCAGGTGATTCCGGCTACTGACGGCTCTCACGCCCCGGTTGACCTCCATGCGTTGGCGGCCTCAGCGGGAATCGCCGCCGAGCACGTCATTCCCCACGGCCGCGATGTGGCCAAGATCGATCTGCGCGTGCTGGATTCCAGTGAGCACGTGAGCAGCAGTGGTGCGAATACCGCCCACTACGTCGTCGTCACTGCGATCACACCGACGCCTTTCGGAGAGGGCAAGACGACCACGGCCATCGGACTGGCCCAGGGGCTCACCCGCCTGGGAGAGCAGGCAGTTCTCACCCTGCGCCAGTCGGCCATGGGGCCCACTTTCGGCATCAAGGGTGGCGCTGGAGGCTCCGGGGGTGCCCGCATCCTGCCGGCCGAGCGCATGAACCTGCACCTGACCGGTGACTTCCACGCCATCACCGCCGCCCACAACCTCCTGTCGGCGATGATCGACAACCACCTGCACCACGGCAATGAGCTCGACATCGACGAGCGCACCATCACCTGGCCCCGGGTCCTGGACGTCAACGACCGTGCCCTGCGCCATATCGTCACCGGACTGGGAACGAGGGTCGACGGCGTCACCCGGCAGGCCTCCTTCGACATCACCCCGGCCAGCGAGCTCATGGTCATCATGTCGCTGGCCACGGATCTGGCCGACCTGCGCGAGCGCCTGGGGCGCATCGTCATCGGCCGGAGCCGTAGTGGGGAGTGGGTCAGCGCCGAGGACCTCAAGGCGGCCGGTGCTATGTGCGCCGTCCTGCGCGACGCGCTCGAGCCCAACCTCCTGCGCACCGGTGAGGGCACACCCGTCCTGGTTCATACCGGCCCGTTCGGCAATATCGCCACCGGATGCTCCTCGGTCATCGCCGACCGCGTCGCCGCGGCAGGAGCCCGTGGCGGCTACGTCCTCACCGAGGCCGGCTTCGGATCCGACATGGGCCTGGAGCGCTTCGTCGACCTCAAGTGCGCCGTCTCCGGTATGCAGCCGAGTGTCGCCGTCGTCGTGGTCACCATCAGGGCGCTCAAGGCCCACTGCGGGCGATACCGCCTCGTCAGCGGCAAGGACCTGCCCGAGCAGATGCTCCAGGAGAACAACGAGGACGTGCGCGACGGCGCCGCCAACCTGCTCAAGCACCTGCAGATCGTGCGGGGCTTCGGCATCACCCCGATCGTGGCCGTCAACGTCTTCCCCACCGACCACGACAGCGAGATCGAGGAGGTGACGCGCATCGCCCACGACGCCGGGAGCCCGGGCCATGGTCTGTCACCCCGTCACCAGGGAGGCGAAGGCTGTCTCGACCTGGCCGGAGCCGTCGTCGAGGCTTGCCAGGAGGCGGGCGAACCAGCGTCCACCCACCCTGTCTACGAGCCGCAGGACGACCTGCGCACCAAGATCGCCAAGGTGGCCGACCTCTACGGCGCCGACGGCGTGGACTACACCCCCGCTGCCGGTAGGCTGCTGGACGCCCTACGAGCGGGACGGCTTCGGGAACCTGCCCGTCATCGTCGCCAAGACCCCGCTGTCCCTGTCCGCCGAGCCCGGCCGCAAGGGCGTGCCCACCGGATGGTGCCTGCCGGTGCGCGAGGTGCGTCTGGCCGCGGGGGCCGGCTACGTCTACGCGATCTGCGGCAACCTGTCGACCATGCCGGGGCTACCGAGCCACCCCGCCGCCGAGCGCATCGACGTCGACGTCGTCACCGGAGAGATCGTGGGGCTGCGCTGAGATGCCTGGTCCCGAGCGCGCACTGTGACAGGAACCATGTCTGGGAACTAGGTCCCAGCGTGGTGTCGAACTAAGGGTCCCCTTAGATTGTGCGCATGATCCGCCGCACCACCATCGCGCTGTCCACAGCAGGTCTTCTCGCCGCCGGAGCCGCACTCGCCCTGGCCGTCCGTCCGACCCGCCCCAGCGTCTCCGTCGCCTCCTCCTCCGGTGGCAGGTCCCGTCCGCCCCGCGTCGTCATTGCCGGTGGAGGGTATGTCGGCTTCTGCACCGCCCGCGCCCTGCGGTCCCGCCTGGGAACCGACCAGGTCGAGATCGCCATCATCGACCCGCGCCCCTACATGACCTACCAGCCCTTCCTGCCCGAGGTCGCCGCCGGGTCCATCCAGCCGCGTCACGTCATCGCCTCCCACCGGCGCTCGCTGGCCGGGTGCACCATCCTCACCGGCTCCGTCGCCGGCATCGACCACGCCTCGCGCACCGTGACCATCGCGCCGCCGGTCCCGGGCTCCACCCACGAGGAGGGTGCGCCCTACCAGATCGGCTACGACCACCTGGTCCTGGCCCTGGGGGCCGAGGCCCGCACCCTGCCGATCCCGGGCCTGGCCGAGCAGGCCCTCGGCTTCAAGCAGGTCGAGGAGGCCCTGGCCCTGCGCAACCGTGTCCTGTCACGCATCGAGGACGCCGCCTCCACCTGGGACGCCGAGCGTCGACGCCGGCTGCTCACCTTCGTCTTCGTCGGTGGCGGCTTCGCCGGGGTCGAGGCCATCGCCGAGCTCGAGGACATGGCCCGGGCACTGGTGTCCACCGTCGACTCCGTGGAGCAGGAGGACGTGCGCTTCATCCTCGTGGAGGGATCGCGCCGCATCCTGCCCGAGCTGACCGAGGAGCTCTCCGGCTACGGCCTGGAGCAGCTGCGCGAACGCGGTATCGACGTGCGCCTCAACACCTTCCTCAACTCCTGCGTCGACGGGCACGTCGTCCTGTCTGACGGCACCGAGTTCGACGCCGACACCATCGTGTGGACCGCCGGCGTCAAGGCCGCCCCCGTCCTTGGCGAGTCCGACCTGCCCGTCGAGGCGCGCGGCCGCGTGACCACGCTGCCCACGCTCCAGGTGGCGCGTGACGGCGTCGTCGTCCCCGGGGCCTGGGCGGCCGGCGACTGCGCCGCGGTTCCCGACCTCACCAGTGAGGATCCGCAGGCCACCTGCGCCCCACCGCCCAGCACGCCGTGCGCCAGGCCTCCATCCTGGCCGACAACCTCGTGGCGACCCTGACCGGTCAGGGGAGCAGGCGCTGGCGGTCTACGCCCACGAGAACCTCGGCACCGTGGCCTCCTGGGGATCGGCAGGGGTGTGGCCCGCATCATGGGCCAGAACCTGCGCGGCTTCACCGCCTGGACCGCTCACCGCGGCTACCACGTCTACGCCATGCCGACCTTCAACCGGAAGGTGCGCATCATGATGGACTGGCTGGCCGCCGTCGTCTTCCGTCGCGACCTGGCCTCCTTCGGCTCCGTGGCGGCCCCCGGTGCGGCCTTCGCCCAGGCCGCTCGCAATGACGCCAAGATGGCTTCGCGCAAGAAGTCCTGAGCCCGGTTCTCCCGTCGCCGGGAAAGAGATGAGGGTCCCGCGCCGGCGTGCATCTGGTCACGACGGTCCGTCAGGGCTGGGGCGTGGCCCCGCCGCCACCTACACTGCTCGGCGATGACCACGCTCACCACCTCCGCACCTGTTCTCGACGCCCGAGGGCGACCGGCCGCGCACCTACCACGTGCGCACGCTCGGCTGCCAGATGAACGTCCACGACTCCGAGCACATGGCGGGGCTGCTGGAGATGGCAGGCTACCTGCGCGTCGAGGACGTGCCCGAGGCGGCCGCCCGCGCCACCGACGCCGGTGACGGTGGGGCCGATGTCGTCATCATCAACACCTGCTCCGTGCGTGAGAACGCCGCGACTCGGCTCTTCGGCAACCTGGGCCAGCTTGCCGCCGTCAAGCGCGAGCGCCCCGGCATGCAGATCGCCGTGGCCGGGTGCCTGGCCCAGCAGATGGGGAAGGGGATCGTCGATCGGGCACCCTGGGTCGACGTCGTCTTCGGCACCCACAACCTCGACGTCCTGCCCGCCCTGCTCGAGCGCGCCCGGCACAACTCCGCGGCCGCCGTCGAGCTCGAGGAGTCCCTCAAGGTCTTCCCTCCACCCTGCCCACCCGCCGCGAGTCCTCCTACGCCGCCTGGGTCTCCATCGCCGTGGGCTGCAACAACACCTGCACCTTCTGCATCGTGCCCTCCCTGCGCGGTAAGCAGCGTGACCGCCGCCCCGGCGACGTCCTGGCCGAGGTCGAGGCCGTCGCCGCGCAGGGGGCCATCGAGGTGACCCTCCTGGGTCAGAACGTCAACTCCTACGGGGTCGGTTTCGGGGACCGCGGTGCCTTCGCCAAGCTGCTGCGGGCGACCGGCTCAGTCGAGGGCATCGAGCGCGTGCGCTTCACCAGCCCTCACCCCGCCGCCTTCACCGACGACGTCATCGAGGCCATGGCCACCACCGAGGCCGTCATGCCCAGCCTGCACATGCCCCTGCAGTCCGGCTCGGACCGGGTGCTGCGCGCCATGCGCCGCTCCTACCGCACCCAGCGCTTCCTGGGCATCCTGGACAAGGTCAGGGACGTCATGCCCGAGGCCGCCATCACCACTGACATCATCGTCGGCTTCCCCGGCGAGACCGAGGAGGACTTCCAGGCCACTCTGGACGTCGTCGAGCAGGCCCGCTTCGCCTCGGCCTACACCTTCGAGTACTCCCCGCGCCCGGGCACGCCCGCCGCCGACCGCGACGACCAGGTCCCCGTCGAGGTCGTCAAGGACCGCTACCGGCGGCTCGATGCGCTCGTGCGTCGCATCGCCCATGAGGAGAACGAGCGCCAGGAGGGGCGCGTCGTGGAGGTGCTCGTCGCCGAGGGTGAGGGACGACGGGACTCGGTCACCGCCCGTATCTCCGGGCGCGCCGCCGACAACCGCCTCGTCCACGTCGCCCTGCCCGAGGGCCTGGCCGAGGACGACTACGCCGGCGGCGCCCCGCGCCCCGGCGACATGGTCACCGTGCGCGTCACCCACGGCGCCCCCCACAACCTCATCGCCGACTCCGCCCGCTGCGGACGCGAGCTGGACCCGCGTGCCGCGGCCGCCAACGGGGCCCTCAAGCCCGGCGACCGCCTCTGGCTCGACGACGGCCCCGCCCTGTTCCAGGTGCGACGCACTCGCGCCGGAGACGCCTGGGAGCGCCGCCAGGCCGAGGCCTGCGCCACGCCCGAGCCCGATACCGCCCCGGTGAGCCTGGGCCTGCCCACCCTGCGCGTGGGTGCACCCATCTGACTGAATCCCACGTGAGGACACCTTCACTGAGCGAGTGCGCTTGCATTCTGTACCTAGAGGTATGTACAGTTCTCACATCAGTTTCAGGAGGGAGCAGACTCGGGTGGCCACCGTGCCTCCCAGGGGTACGTCATGATGAGGTATGTACAGTTCTGGCGTGGACTCGAGAGAGAAGCTGGTTGAGGCAATGGCTGAGCTGATGTGGGAGCGTGGTTACAGCGCCACGAGCCCGCGAGCGGTTCGCGAGCTCTCCGGCGTCGGTCAGGGGAGCATGTATCACTACTTCCCGACCAAGCGGGATCTCGGGCTGGCAGCCCTGAATCACAACTGCCAGGTCCAGATGGACTCCTGGAAGGCCGCGCTCCAGGACCTTGAGGATCCTCTTGAGATCCTCCGTGCCTACCTCACCCTCCCGCGTGATCCACTCAAAGGCTGCCGAGTCGGTCGGATGGCCCAGGACAAGGCCGTGGTGGCTGACGACGGCCTTCGTGAGCCGGTCGCCGAGGCCTTCGCCCGGCTTCGCGAGATGCTGGCCGCTGTCATTGGTGTGGCCAGGTCGCAGGGGCGTCTGCCGGTAGACCTTGAGCCGGACCACCTGGCTCGCACGATGGTCGCCGTTGTTCAGGGCGGTTATGTCCTGGCCATGGCCGAGCAGGACAGGGCCCCGTATGACGCGGCCTGTCAAGGTGCCCTCGAGCTGCTCCGCGTAGCGGCCGGGACCGCTGGCACGGCTCCTGGTAGCGATGGGTCCACCTCCTCCTGATCCTGACAAGTCGGCGTCGGTGTCCGCCGGCGCCACCATTCACTGAAGGAGAAGGACCATGACTATTCGTATCGGTATCAACGGCTTCGGACGTATCGGACGCACATACCTGCGTGCCGCGCTGGCCGGCGCAGCGGACGTCGAGGTCGTTGCCGTCAACGACCTGACCGACGCAGGCACGCTGGCCACGCTCTTGGAGTGGGACTCAGTGGCCGGGCATCTCGACGGCGTCGTCACCGACGGCGAGGACCTCGAGGTCGCCGGGCGGACCATCAGGGTCTTCTCCGAGCCGGACCCGGCCAAGATTCCCTGGGGCGAGGTCGGGGCCGACTTCGTCATCGAGTCCACCGGGTTCTTCGTTGACCGGGACAAGGCCGCCCAGCACCTCAAGGGTGGCGCCAAGAAGGTCATCATCTCCGCGCCCGCCAAGGGTGACGTCCCCACCTTCGTCCTGGGGGTCAACGACAGTCAGCTGGATGTCTCCGCAGCCGACGTGTTCTCCAACGGATCGTGCACCACGAACTCCCTGGCCCCGCTCGCCAGGGTCCTCCACGACGCTTTCGGGATCGAGAGCGGTCTCATGACGACGATCCACGCCTACACCGGGGACCAGCGGCTTCACGACGCACCTCACAAGGACCTGCGTCGGGCGCGCGCTGCTGCCGCCTCCATCGTTCCCACCTCCTCAGGGGCCGCCCGGACCATCGGTCTGGTCATCCCCGAGCTCGACGGGCGTCTGACCGGTGCTGCCATGAGGGTTCCGGTCCCGGTCGGCTCGATCACCGACCTCACCGTGGTCACCTCCCGTCCGGCAACGGTCGAGGACGTCAATGCGGCCTTCCGTGAGGCTGCCGATCACGGGCCGCTGGTCGGATACCTGCAGTACTCCCAGGCGCCGATCGTCTCCCACGACATCGTTGGCAACCCGCACTCCTCGATCTTCGACGCGCCTCTGACCGAGGTGATCGACGGTCAGGTCAAGGTCTTCGGGTGGTACGACAACGAGTGGGGCTTCTCCAACCGCCTCGTGGAGTTCTCCCAGAGGATCGGCGAGCAGCTCTGACGCGTGCGGCGTGCCTTGGGGGCGGTGCGGTGCGGGCTCAGTGCCGATTCCGGGCGCACAGCCCGCACCCTCCGCGTCCGACGGCGAGCGATGGGAAAAGAAGGGTCGGGGAGCCGCCTGAGAATCCCGTCTGTT
>BNJT01001651.1_pt1 | contig 115569 bp, 228 predicted proteins | sample 8540491 | NCBI WGS metagenome assembly BNJT01 (sample SAMD00202455, study PRJDB9452) | human saliva metagenome | host: Homo sapiens | reverse complement strand
GATTCCCACGGCGCCTCGTCGGGCTGGCGGCAGACCGGCGGACTCATATCTGGTGCTGCCGCATGGGCACGGACTGTGCCCGAGGCCCGGATGGCGTCAAAATCGAGCCGAGCCGGTACCCGTATCGACCGACGCAGCGAGTTTCTGCAGAACGGCGCGCCCTGCACCCTGTCTGGCGCCCGCTGGTTCCCGAAGCGAACAGCCTCGCACCATTTGCGGTGCTGGCGGACAGATGCTGATCGACCCGCACGGAAACTGACATGTACGGCACATCCACGGTAGCAGCCAGGGCACTACCGCAGCCGGGCCACCGGTCAGGACCTGGCTGCCAGCAGCGCATCGGCCCAGTAGTCTGGCCCGCCCGTAGTGCCACAGACGCGCTCATTATCTGGGTTCCAGGCCGAAACGACGGCGAGCTGTCTGGCTACCGTCTGACGCTGGCCGGTCAGAGCCGCGCGCCTCGCCGATCTCGACCCCCTCAGCTCCGTCCCCAGCAGAACCCCTCCTGCCGTCCTCTCCAGCCTGAGTGAAAATACCTTTTCGCCTGGGTAAAGTTGCTCGGAAACAGACGCCACTCGCTGAAATCCAGTGTGAGGTAACTTCAACAAAATCATGCAATACGATCAGGTCTGAAACCAGCGTCAGCATCAGCCGACCATACATACACCTGCACCCGTGAGATGTCGACGGCAGACCGACACCACAATACGACGCCGTCAGGAACCCAGTAACTGAACAGTATCCCCGCACAACAGGGCCCTTTCGATTTTGGCTACGTCGCAGAGCACGGAACGATCACGCTGCGTCTCTGACGCATCAGCGCCATAGATAATCGTCTGTTCAGGCGCAGCGGATCGGCACCGCGACGCCACCGTGCCCTCTTCCAGCAGTGCAACGACCGCGCTCACGCTCGCCACCGCCACCCACCCAGCAGCGGTGTATCCAGCGATCGAAGCGTTGCGCCAGAAGCGCAGCTCGACGCCTCCGGCGGATGGCCCTGACCACAACGCTGTCGTCCAGCGGGATCCGTGTCCCGCGTGAAGCTGAGGCCTGCGCCGAGCTCAGCTCGAAGTTCTGGTCAGACTGATGGGCTGCCGGCCCTGGGCACGACGGTGCGAGGAAAGCTCGCTTTCGGGCCAGCTGCCTCGCTCCAGCGACCGGCCACGCGTGCACATGACGGCTGCAAGGCGTACCTGATGAGATTCAGGTTTGTGGTGGATGCGCGACGCTCTCCGGATCCGCGCGGTGTTCTCGACCCGGCATTTCACTCAGCACGGCAAGAGCAGACGCACCGAACCAGCCATCTCGCTCTTAGCCAGATGGGCTCGAGCCCCGGCCAGGCGGGTGATACCAGGAACCCACTGACGCTGGGCCAGATGGGCGCGTTGCAGACTCCGAAAGCCGAGTCCAGCGACTGCGGACGCATCCATACTGCGGACATTCATTCTCCAAGCGCAGAAACGTCAGGCCGGCACGCGGCGCGCTCTTCGTAGCGGGCCGTTGTATCGGTTTCGAAAGCGGTTCGCAAGGACCGTCAGACCCGCGCATATCGCGCGTGACGTCCGCGCGACTCGAAACCGCATTTGATCTGAAGGCGACACCGTTGCTGGCACTCGCTGAAACCTTATCAGGAGAATGTACATACCTACCCGCCATCGACGCTGTAGAAGAACGGCATGTTTCCAGCTGGAACTGGTAGAGATGGTTCGGATTCCGGAACCGTCACCCGATAATCGGACGCGACGCCCACCGTGCATTCCCGCCTGTCAGACCGGATCGCGCCCTTAGGCACCTACCACGCACGCGACCACCCGTTCCGCCGCCACCATGCGGTGGCGCTGATCCGTGCCAGAACCGTACCGCCGCACGCTATTGCTGGCGGCGCCCAAGTTGCGTTACGCTTTGCCGGGCAGGGCGCACCACCGCCTCGACCTCCCCGCCGGCAGCTAGCCAGCGGGTCACGGCGGCTAACAGCCGCACCCTCTCCAGCTGACGATTACCGGAAGTCACGGTCGGACTACCGTCGTCCGTCGATGCAGCCCGGCGCTTCCCCTACTTCACGCCTGCCCTGCCCGGTCAGCGTCCCGCCGACCAGCCGGAACTGACGACAGACAGCGCACCTGTGCGGGACGCTGCATGGCCCCTGCCGTGACACAGGTCCACTGCAGGCGAAACACCTCGTCCAGCGTCCGTGCAATCAGAATCTGGTCTGTCCAGCGGTTGATCTCATCCATACTGGCATTGCGCAGACGGTTTCGGTGCGCGCATCATCCAGTCAAACTCGGGCCAGCAGTCTGGCCAGCAGCTGCTGTTCACCCTGCGAAACCTTCGTACCCCTGCTCCGATCCCTTGCGCGATCCCTGCCGGCGTCCCTCCTCCAGCCAGCGTCTCTGAATGCACCCATGTAGTTCTCCATGTCGGAAGCTGTACTGAACAGACGCCATTCATCGGCGTCGAGGCTGGAGATAGTCTTCGAGAAAGTCCAGATGCTGCGGTGCAGGCGGATCGGATGTCAGCGTCAGCAGGCCGCGCACCGCCCTGGCCATACACATGCACCCGTGACAGCGCATCGGCAGGCCGCTTCATGCAGACCGAGGTCAGCGCGCGATGATGTTGGGGCTGTCGGCCTGGTCCTCGCGTCCATGGCGCCCCTAGCTGCCAGAGTCACCCAGCTGAAGGTCAGGCCGGGCAGATGGTCGCCGGCGAGGGCTCATGCTGCTGCTGATTTTGCCACGGTGCAGAAAGATCCCGAACCGCCAGTGCCCGCAAAGTCTCTCCATGCGGGCTTCGCGGCCACGTACTCGTGCGAGCCGGTGCGGGTCGAAGCGCGATGTCCTGCTTTCGAACTCGAACAGCACCACCAGCGGCGGACGGCTGCCATCACGCCAGACGACCTTCAGCGGCACATCCAGCAGCAGCGTGCGATGCCGCAGGCGCCGTCGCGTGGTTTCCTGACGGATGGGGGTGATGATCAGGTCATCGTCCAGCGTGATCCTTTCCTGTGGCAGGAAGAACGCCAGGGCAGCCTGCGGAAAGTCGAGAACCAGATCCTGAAGTTCTGGTCGTGGTTGATGCGCCGCCGGCGCGGGGGCGGCAGCAGGGCTGTTGCTCATGATAAAGGCCCGGGTCCGGGCAGGTAGTTCCGACCCGGGCATTTCATCAGCGCAGGCAAGAGACGGACAGGCAATCTGCCACGCCTGTCCATCCGGCCAGGCCATCTGGCCTAGGTCGTCTGGATTCCGGGCCAGGACGTATGGTCACTATCCCCCAAACACCCCGGTCGACAGATACCGGTCCCCCGGTCGCAGACGATGAACACCACATTCACGGCACCCTCACGGACACTGCGGGCTGTCCCACCCCAGACGCCCGCTTCCCCGGCTGCCTGGTCCTGCAGCACATTCTCCACTGGACACACGCGCCGCGGTACCAGCCTCCAGCCTGCGCTCCCGCACCGCCTCTGCCGCCACCCGCAGCGCAATCGCCGCCGCACCGCCCGACGATACGCCGCAGAAAAATCCTCCTCCCGCGCCAGCCGGCGCATGGTGCCTTCGGCGGCCTGCTGGCTCACTTCGGCCACACGGTCGATGCGTGCCTTCGCGCGGATGGCCGGTTCATAACCAGCCGGCCAGGCACGGATGCCGGCGATGGAGGAACCCTCCTCCGGCTGCGCACCGATGATCTGCACGCCCTCGTCCATCTCCTTCAGATGGCGCGACACACGCCGGTGATGGTGCCGGTCGTACCCATGGCCGAGACGAAATGTGTCACCGCACCGCCCGTCTGCGTTGCCAGATTTCGGGGCCGGTGCCCCGGTAGTGGGCCAGCCAGTTGTCGTCGTTGGCAAACCGGTCCAGTACCCGTCCCTTGCCATCGGCCTGCATGGCCAGCGCCAGATCGCGAGCGCCTTCCATGCCCTGTTCACGACTGACCAGCACCAGTTCGGCGCCATAGGCCGCCATGGCCTGACGGCGTTCCATGGTCTGGTTCTCGGGCATGATCAGCAACCCATGGCGGTAGCCCTTCACCGCCGCCACCATGGCCAGCGCAATGCCGGTATTGCCGGAGGTGGCCCTCGATCAGCGTGTCACCGGGACGGATGTCGCCACGCGCCTCGGCTGCCTCTGATCATGGCCAGCGCCGGACGATCCTTCACCGAACCGGCCGGATTGTTGCCTCCAGCTTGGCAAACACGCGCACGCCCGCTGCCCGCAAGGTCGGGGCCGGGCAGGTGCACCAGCTCCACCAGCGGGGTGTTGCCGATCTGGTTCAGGACCGAAGATGCGGAAAGGGTTTTGTCCTGTACGGAATTCAGATCTTTCAATGTGCAATGCTTCCATGGAAAATCCGGCGCCAGATGCGCCGGGAATACCGAAACCGGATGCCTCGCGCACAAATGCTCGTGCAAGCCCCAGGGGAACGCTACATGCCGTGGCAAGGAACGACCCGGCCCGTGTGCTCCGGAACATCACAGAAATATGGGTGGAGGTGCTCCAGCAGACATGATGGATATGGCCAGAAACATGAACGCAACGTTCACACCGGCACCGTCATCAGCGACAGCGGCTCCGGCACCTCCAGCGGCTTCACGCCCGGCTGCGGCAGCTTCGCCAGACAGTGGTACAGCTCTTCCACCGCTTCCACCCGGCCAAAGCTCTTGCGCCAGACCAGCATCACCTGCCGCACCGGTGGCTCGCCGGCAAACGGCACGTAGGTCAGCCAGCCATCGCTGTTCCTGTCCTTGACGCCCGGCTCGATGCCAGCCGGTATGGCCGTCCACGGCACGACAGTGATGCCGATGCCCGAGGCCACCATGTGGCGAATGGTTTCCAGCGACGAACCCTCGAAGGTTTTCTGGATGCCGGCGCTGGTGGCGGCGTAGCGCGACAGTTCCGGGCAGACCTTCAGCACCTGGTCGCGGAAGCAGTGACCGGCACCCAGCAGCAGCATGGTCTGTTCCTGCAGTTCGGTGGAGGCCACCGTCGCGCTGGCGCCCACGGGTGATGGCTGAGACCACCACCGCGAAGGTTCGTCGTACACGGGCCACGACATGATGCCCGGAATGGGCAGCGGCTCGGCCACCACGGCCACGTCGATCTCACCCAGCTTCAGGGCCTCGAGCAGCTTGGCGGTCAGCCCTTCCTGCAGCAGCAGCGGCATCTGCGGCACGGCCTTCAGCATGGCGGGTACCAGCCCGGGCAGCAGGTACGGACCGATGGTGTGGATGACCCCCAGCCGCAGCGGGCCGTTGCGCGGATCCTTGCCTTCCTGGCGATCTCCGCGGATGGTGGCGGATTCTTTCCAGCACACGCTGGGCCTGTTCGACGATGCGCTCACCCACCGGGGTGATGCTCACCCACGCTGCCCCGCTCGAAGAGCTGCACTTCCAGCCTCGTCTTCCAGCTCTTGATGGCCACGGATAGGGTCGGCTGGCCTCACGAAACACGCTTCGGCGGCTCCGGCCGAAGTGGCGCTCACGGGCCACCGCCACGATGTATTTCAGTTCGGTCAATGTCATAGAGGAATTCTCATCCCATGCCACCATCGGAATAGTCAATCAGCACTCAGGGGAGCCTCTGCAAAAGCTCTGCGAGCGCTTGGACCCAGGATCGATGAGCCGAAGGCGCCATTTGGCGGCACAGCGGCTATTGGCGGCAAATGGCAAACGCACTGGATCGCCCGGATCATGGGAGCCAAAGTGCCGCAGGACTTTTGCAGAGGCCCTCAACATCCAGATACCGCTCCCGTCGCCGCAGCCAGCGGTCCAGGTGGGCGTCCACCACCTCCGGCGCATCGGCCAGCAGCCGGTCGGCCAGGGCATGGGCCACGTCCACCAGCGGCGCATCGCGCCCCAGATCGGCAAAGCGCAGCAGCATGGCGCCGGACTGGCGTGCCCCCAGCAGCTCGCCCGGACCGCGCAGTTCCAGATCGCGCCGGGCGATCTCGAAACCATCCTGGGTGGCGCGCATGGTGGCCAGCCGCTCGCGGGCGATCTGTCCGGGCGGATGGCGGTAGAGCAGCACACACAGGCTCTGGCGGTACCCCGGCTCACTTCCGGCCGCGCAGCTGAGCAGCTGCGACAGGCCAGCGTTCGGCGTGCTCGATCACCATCAGGCTGGCATTGGGCACGTCCACCCCACCTCGATCACCGTGGTGGCCACCAGCAGGTCGATGTCACCGGCCTTGAAGGCCGTCATCACGGCATCCTTGTCGGAGGCGGACATGCGGCCATGCACCAGCCCGGTGCGCACCTGCGGCAGCGCCGGCCAGCTGGGCCTGGATGTCGATGGCGTTCTGCAGGGTCCAGCGCCTCCGATTCCTCCACCACCGCGGGCACACCCAGTACGCCTGTTTGCCGTCGGCCACCCAGCGGCCGACGTTCTCGACCGCCTCGCTCGCGCCGGCCATCGGCAATCAGCTTGGTCGTCACGGGCTGGCGGCCTCGGCGGCAGCTCGTCGATCACCGGACACATCGAGATCGGCATAGAAGGTCATGGCGGCGCGCGCGGAATGGGGTGGCGGTCATCATCAGCCGATGGGGCAGGATGGTCTGCCCGGCACCCTGCGCACTTCCTGCCCCGTGGTCACCGACCGTTGCCTGCAGCGATCTCCGGACCACTGGCAGCAATACTTTTGGTCAACAGCCGTAGTGCCTGGTTAGCGCATGAGCGCCCGACCGCTGACAGCAATACCCTGGCCACCGGCATCCCCGGTGACGGGTGACGCGTGTTTCCGGACGCTTTCCGCGCAGCGCTGTGCACACGCCGAAGCGATGCTGCCTCGTCGACGATGGCCAGCGCCAGCCGCGGAAACACCACCGAATCCTCGATCGCGCATGGGTGCCGATCAGCACATCCACCTCGCCGGCGGCCACGGCCTCGCCCTGATCTGCCGCTGGCCGGCCGACAGCGAACCGGACGTAGCCAGCCCACCCGCACGCCCAGCGGTTCCAGCCAGGGCTGCAGACGCTCGTAGTGCTGGCGCGCCAGAACTCGGTGGGGGCCATCAGCGTGGCCTCGCCGGGCCCGAGCCCACGGCACCATGGCCGCCAGCGCGGCAATCACCGTCCTGCCGCTGCCCACATCGCCCTGCAGCAGCCGGTTCATCGGCTGGGGACGGCCAGACTCGGCGGCGATCTGCTGCGCACCTGCTCCTGGGCGCCGGTCAGCGCAAGGGGCAGTGTGGCCAGCAGTTTCTGCTCGCCGCCGCGATCGCGCAGGGTTCGCCCCGCTGGCCGGCCCGCAGCGCCCGTGCCCGCTTCGGCGACAGCTGCCGCGCCACCAGCCTTCAGAATCACCCGCTGGCAGGCCGGCGTCTCACGCCCGAGCAGCGCCTCCGCAAATCGGTGCCCGGTGGGGATGGTGAACCGCGGCAGCGCATCTGGCAATGACGGCAGATCGGGCTAGCAGTCTCCGCACCATGGTGAGACACCGTACGGCCTTCCGATGCACCACGACCAGTGGGCACGGCTGTGCCTGCATGGGCTGTAGCCGGCGCCCCGGACGCACAGCCTGGCAGACGCCCGCGCACACGGCCAAAGGTGCCCTGCTGGAGACGGTGCCGGCGGTGTTGCCGGCACGGCTGGCAATGGCATGTGCATCCTCCCCAGCAACCGCAGCAGCAGTGTCGTGGGCAGCGCGTCCTGCCAGCGCAGTTTCGGCCAGCGCACGGTCGATCTCCCGGCGCAGCGTGCCCCGCCCCAGAAATCCGCCACGGTCGGGTAGATGGGCGCTCAGCCGGTCGGGCAGCGGCGCGTCCTCGCTCACCAGTTTCGCTAGCGCGGATGCACCATCTCGCGCGCAAACAGGCTCACCTCGCAACTCGCCGAAGGCACGGACCAGTTGCCGGGCTGCAGCTGGGCCAGCTGCGAGGGGGTAGAGCGCAGAAAGCGCAGCCGCAGCTCGTCCGCCATCGCTGATCCAGACCAGCAGCATGCGCCGGCCCGCGTCACCTCCGCATCGGGTGACGGTTCCTGGATCTGGCCGAAGCGCTACGCACCAGCGACGCCATCGGGCACCAGCCGGGTCTCGTCCTCGTAGCAGCGGCAGTGCAGGACCAGATCGTCCGGCCCGTGCAGCCCCAGTTTGTCAGCAGACCAGCGGCCGAACGCCGCCCTCCCGGACACGCTTTCTGGGTGACTCGGCGCAGTGTTTCCCGGGTTGGCGCCCGCAGGTCTCGCCCGCCCCGCCTCGCGCGCGGTCTTCTTCGGCATGGACACGGCGGCGCGTGGCATCACCGGCCCGCCGCAGGGTGCCGCGATCCATGCCCCTGCGCTCTGTTCACCGCGCTGCGCAGCCCTTTCCAGCCCGCTGGCATGCCCTGCCGTGGCCTCTGGACGTGGCGCCGCCCCTCGCCATCCGTCACGCCACCCGGCAACGGAAAGCGCATCACCTTCCGGCCACGGCGGTGCCGCGGCAACGCGAGGCCTCGGTGCACCGTGCCTCGCCTGGCAAATGCCCTCACTCGGAGCACCAGCGTTGCTCGACTTCGAATGGCGCTTGGGCAGCGCGCCACCCGAATGGTCGTTAGCCGGGCTGACGGGCGCCCGAAGTATTCGTGCTACGACGGTGTTGACCGTGGCAAACTGGGCCAGATCGGTGAGGAACAGCCCCAGACGCACCATCCTGGCCCAGATGGCCGCCCGCGGCCCCGACCACGGCCTCAGGTTGCGGAAGGACCGGTGCACCTGGCCTGGAAGCCACTGCATTGACCAGCGCTCGCCCGTGGCCGGGTCGAGCGTGAATCTGGCCGGACAGATACACCGGAGTTGCTCAGCACGGACGGCCCTGCTCGCGAGTAGCCGCCCCAGTGCGCTGAAAAGTGCGAACGTGTGGAAACGGGAACAGCCATGGCTCGTCCCCTTTGTGAGCATGATGTTTGAAAGCAGTTGCTCCTGGCGCCGCATCGCCCCCGCGCAGCCCAGCGCGCGCTGGGCGCGGACCGAGTATTCCGGAGCTGCACCGCCGCGGCGATGCTGATTCCTAGAGCGTGCCGTGGGTCTTCCTGTCGCCGACATGGACTTGTCCGTTACCCGGCATGAAAACCGCCATTGCTGGACCGGACCCGTCCATTGCCGGAACGAACCCGCCCACTGCGCAAGACCGGCCTCAGATGCATGGACACGCGCCATCCACGCTCATTGATCCTATCTGCTGCCCTGCGCCACCTGGAAGAGGCCCATTCTGCTGGCTTCTTTAGCGGCTGGCCGGGCACCAGCGGCCCGGTCAGTGGACGCATTCCGCTGCGCTGGCCCCATCCGGCCCTTCTGCCCATCCTGCCGTGCGACCTCCGACGCCACTTCGCCCAACCGCAACACACCAGCCTGCCGTCGCCCGCACGTGCCCAGTCCGCATCCAGGTGCCTCGGCAGAACAACTCTGAAGAACCTGACCCGATATCATCACCGGGCAGCTGGTAGTGGTCACCGAAGCCGGCAGCGGCAAGTCATCGCTCGTGTTCGACACGATGCCGAGGGCCAGCGGCGCTATGTGGAAACCTCTCTCCGCCTCACGCCCGCCAGTCTTCGACCGCACGGACGGCCGCAGGATGGACAGCATCGACGGCGTCCCGCCGGGCCATCGCCATCGACCAGACCAACCCGGTCCGCACCTCGCGCTCCACCGCGGCATCGACACCGAGCCGAACGACCACCTGAAGCCGCTGATGGCCCACGCCGCGCCGGTGGCCGCCGGCAGTGCGCCCAGCCGCACGCAGTGATGACGTGGCCAGCATCACCGCCGCCCCGCACAACCGCACGGCTTCGGCCTGGATCCGCGCTTCGTCGCTCGCCGCCTCCCCGCACGCACCGGGCCGGCTTCAGCGAGCTGAGGAGGCGCTGGACCGAAGCTGCAGGCCCAGGGCTGCACCCATCCACTGCGCGGGAGGTGCTGCTGCCGGAGCCCGCCGCGGAGGGCAAAAGTCGATGCGGCAAAACCGGCCGGCAGGTGGGAAGACCAGCACCACATCCGGTTACACAGACAGCGGCCGCTTTGCGGACAGCGGCAGCCGCCACGAAAACCATCCACGATACGCCGGCTGGCGCAGGCACGATCGCCGGTGCAGAAGCCTCCACCAGACCCGCCGCCCGGAAGAAATCCGCCGGGGCGCCTCTTCGCCCGCCTCTGCGGCTGACCGTCGCACGACCGCTTCCGCCTCGCGCACGTTCACCGGACGACCGGCTGGCCGCAGCCTCGAAGCGGCGCCTCGACGCGGTCATGGCCGCCTGAGCCCGTCATCGCGCTGGACCACGAAGGCAAACGAACAGTGGGCATCGCTGGCATTCAGCAACAGCTGCCTGGCGCCACCCGCGACATCCGCTACCAGCCGTCCCAGCAGCCTCTTTCCTTCAACTCGCCGCTGGTGCCTGCGACCCGCGTAAAGGCTTCGGCCGCGTCATCGGGCGACCCGCCTGGCATCTCGACGGCAGTGCAGGTCGCCGCCGAGGCCGCCGCCGCCCGGCGTGCACCCCCAGCTTCCGCGAGGCTCCAGGCCGAACTGATGAATACGTGGCGATGCCGCCGGCATCGACCTCTACCGCCCCTGGGACGAGCTGCCGGAGGGCCGACCGGCTGCTAACATCGACGCAGACCCTGCACCGACGGGCGCGACCGAAGCGCCAGCGGTACGGCATCCGGCAACTTCTTCACCTGGCTGGAAAGCAAGGCGTACAAGATGCACATCCGGGTGCTGCCTCCGGCACTGCTCCTGGCACGCCTGCCCGGGCCTGCGAGGGCGCCTGCCCTAAGCCCGGAAGCGCTGCTGTGGCGGGTGGGCAATGACGAGGACGTCGCGCGCCTTTTGCACCAGCAGACGCAGCGTCCCGGCACACGGGCAGCCGGATACCGGCGAAGCGCAGCGGATCGCCGGTAAACATCGCCGGCCCCTACCGCCGGCGCTTCCCGCCCCATGGGCACTCCAGTGGAGCTGATGCCTCAGCCTGAGGCCTTCGCCCGGCCCGACCGCGCACGACATCATGCCGCTGCTCCATCGACCGGCTCCACCGAGCTGATGGTCGCCCAGCACTCCTGCCTGCGCCGCCGGACGAGGCCACCGACCCGTTGATGACCGAGATCCGCACCCGCCTGCGCTTCCCGCACGACGTGCTGGATTACCTCACGCCGACCGCCGCCAGTCCCGGCACGCTCGGGCGGCGAGGTGCAGCGGCATCAACCCTCACCACGCCCTGGGCACCCTGCCGGTCAACAACATCAACACGCTGTTCATTCTCGACTGAGCGCCACCGGCCTCGCACCCGGCGCGACGTGACGGACCGCAATCATCGCCATCACGCAGCGGCTGCGGGATGCCGGTGCACCCGCCGGTGGTGGTCGAACATGACCCGTAGTGAGCCTGCTCGCCGCGCACCATCGACATCGCTGCGCCCGCGTACGCGGCGCACACATCGATTAACGGACGGGCGGCCAGCGCTGCCCGGCCGCAGAAACGCTCTACTCGTCGACTCTACCTGGCCGGCCGCTGTTTCAGGCAGGTCTCGTCCGGCCAGCACGCAACCCGTGACGCCACCACCCCGCGCCTCGTAGTCTCGAAGCGCGCGCCCACAACCTGAAGAACATCGATGTCGATGTCCCGCTCGCGTCGCCTCGGTCGCGCTGACCCGCGAAACGGCAGCGGCAAATCCACGCTGATGCAGGGACGTGCTGCCGCCGGCGCTGCCTCAGCGCCCAGGGCCTGCATCCACCGAGGCGCCGGGCGAATACCGCCGGCGGCTGACCGGCGAGGAAGCAGACTCGACAGCGTCGTCTCGTCGTCGACCAGCTCGCCCATCGGCAAGAGACCACCCGCAGCAACCCGGCGTGCAGGCGCGGGTTTCTTCGACCTGGTCCAGCAGCTCGCCGCCACCGACCTCGCTTTGCAGGAACGCGCGGCTACACCGCCGGCGTCTACAGCTTCAACAGCGGCGACGGCAAGCCGTCACCTGCGGGGGCAACGGCTCGCAACACGTCGAGATGCAGTTTCTCGCGATCGTCTACCTGCGCCGCTGCCCGACTGCGACGGCAGGCAAGTCAGCTGAAATCCAGGACGTGCGCAATCCGCGGCCGCGCAGCGGACGGCACCGCGCTACGGTTTCAGACCCGGTCGAGGCGAACATCGTCGACGACTCGGACACACCGTGCGCGCAGTGCCGTCGACTCTCTCAGTGCCCATCCCGGAGCATCCGCAGCTGGCGCCCGCAGCCGCCGGCCGGTACGGGCCTCGACTGCAAACCGGCCAGCCTGTCCCCACCCCGTCCGGTGGCGAGGCCCAGGCGCCCGAAGCTGGCCGGCTTCTCTGGCCGCCGCCGAATGTGCGCCTGCAGCGTGAGCCTGCAGCGGCCGCAAGCGCCCCCATGCTGGCGGCACTCTTCGCCTCGACGAACCCACCACCGGTCTGCACCTTCGACGACATCGCCCGCCTCGCTGGGCAGCGCCCTGCGCTCGCCGTAGCACGCCGGCAACTTCGGTGACAGGTCATCGAGCACAACCTCGACCTCATCGAGGCCGCTGACGGCCGACGACCCTCGGCGCAAGCGAGCGACCACGGCGGCACCGTCGTCGCCACCGTGGCACGCCCGGAATACCAGGTGGCGGCCACCCCCGATTCCTTTCACCGTGGCCGGGCGCCGCGCACACACCGACGAGAGCTGGCAGCTGGCCGCGCAGGCACCACGGCAGAGGCACGACGCGACGCGACGCCAGCAGCCCGCGCCCCGGACAGGGCCAATGTTCCCGCGAACGAGAGGCGTGCCGACCGGCGTAGCGACGGGCGCAGCAACCGGGAGCTGGTCACCAGCCAGCCTGCCGACGCCTCGTCCGGCCGTGGTAGCATATACGCCGTCCCGGCATCCACGGGTGAAAACCTGCCGGCGCAGCCGAACTGACGCGGCGAAGCGCCTCGGGCAGCCCGGCGAGCCGTGCGTGAAACGCGCCCACCACGCCGAATCCCCGTGCACGGCGCCCGCGAGTACACAACCCTGAAGAACATCGACGACATGACATCGCGTGACCGGCTCACCGTCATCACCGCGTCTCGGGCAGTGGCAGGAATCCACGCTGGCCTTCGACGTCGTCTCCCGGCGAGGGCCAGCGCTGCTATCTGAATCTGCTCAACGCCGACGCTGCCAGTCGGTCCAGCCCGCTGCCTCCCGGCCCGATGTCGATGGCGTCTCACGGCGGTCCGCCTACCGTGGCCACCGAGCAGCGCACCAGCCGTGGCGGCCGCAAGAGCACCGTGGCCAATCACCGAAATCCACCACCTCATGCGCTCAGCTTTCACCAGAAGCTCGGCACCCAGCACTCGCCCTCAACGACGAAACCTCATCGAGGCCTGGCAGTCCTTCGACAGCATCGCCGCCCGCACCCAGCGCGACTGCGCGTCGCCGCACCGGCCTCAAGCAGGGCCCTCTGCTGGTGGTCGGCCGCGGCGGCGTCTCACACCGATCTGGCCAGTCGCGGGCGCGGCATACCCATGCAGCAGCGCCGGCGCAGTATTCCCGCCCACCCAGGGTTTCCCGCGCATCGACCGCTACATCAGAGCACACAACATCGACTGCTGCTGCGCCGACCTCACCATCACTCTGAGGCGGAAACCGAACTGCGCACCCACCTCGCTCACCACCCTGCAGCACGGCAAGGGCGTCAGCTGCTCGAAGACGTGGACCGGCTGCGGCAGGACATCAATAATTTGTCCGGGTCCTGTCTAGCACCGCAAACCGGGCCTGTCGAAACACTGCGGCACCAGTTACCCGGAACTGTGGACCCGCGCACTCTTCAATCGCCAAACAGGGCTATGCCCTGGCGTAATGGCACCGCGCGCGCAGCAAACGGCCGATCAGGTCGAAACACTGTGGTCACCTCGGTCGAAGCGCGGAAACCGATGCCGGCGTCACCCACACGCGACGAAACGTCCCGTCTCGCCATGGCTAGCGCCCGAACCCGATGGCTCCTGCAACGTGCGCATCGGCGACCAGTCCATTGCCGACGTCACCGCCCAGTCGGTCCCTGGAGCCCGCCAGCGGGTCGAGACCGCCGGCAAGCGCTTTCGACCGCCGCCAGCAGAAACGCCAGCGGCATCATTGATTCCGACCAACCGCCTCAGCCTCATCGACGCGCCCGGCTACCTGACGCCGAACGCGCGCCGCCCCCACGCTTCTCCGGCGGCGAGGCGCCGCGCGATCCGCCTGGCCGGACGGCCGGCGAACCTGCAGGGCGCGTCTGCATACGCGCTGGACGAACCCACCATCGGCCTTCGCATCCGCGCCGACAACCGCCTGCCGCCGGAGACGCCGACCGGCTGCGCCTGCTGAAGGGCAACACCCTCGCTGTCGTCGAGTACATGACGAGGAAAACCATCGCCCGCGCCGATCACGCGTCAATACGACATCGGCTCGGCGCAGGAGTCGCCAGCCGATCACCGCCAGCGGCACCCTGCCGCAGACGAGGCCAACCGACAGCCTCGACCGGCCGCCACGCCCGCCCATCCGGCCCTGCTCCGACCACGCCCGCCGCCCTGTCGACCGCGTCACACCCCGTCCTCGAGCTCCGCACGGTGGCGCCCATTCCGCGACAACCTGCAGCACGCCAGCGCCCGCACTGAAGCACCTCACCGTCGTCACCGGTGTCTCCCGGCCCGCAAACCACCTGCGGCGACGTCCCGCGCTCGACGCTCTGCAGCGCCGTCTGGCGATAAAGCAGCATCTGTCTGCGCGCGCCTCGTCTGGACGGCTGGCAGGGCATCCAGCGCGTGCGCTGGAAGTGGACTCAGACCCCATCGCGCACCCCGCCCACACCGCCACCTGCTATCGGGCTTTGCGACGTCATCCGCCGCTCTGCCTGCCGACACCAGCGAAAGCTACCGCCCAGCGCCACCCGCCTCGCGCCTTCTCAACACCGCCGGCGGCCGCCGCTCCCTGCCTGCGAAGCGCGTGGGCGTGCGCACCATCGAGATGAATCGCCGGATGTCCGCACCTTCGGCAGCCGGCCATGGCGGCGCCGCTTCGACGAAACGAACCAGCGTCAGAATTCACCTGCAACCGAATCCGCCGGACGTCCCCGCAGATGACCGTCGACGGACTTTGCAGCTCGGAATTTTCACCCCGTGGCGCAGCATCGCCCACAGCAGCGCTGCCAGGAGGACGGCCCGCCACCTCACCCTCGCACAGCAGAGCCCTACCCTGTCCGGGCGGCGAGAAGCCCAGCGCAGCCGTTGTCACCGAGCTGGCCAGAGTCCGCGCCCGACCGAACACGCGCCGACCCCGCGCAGCCGGCGCTCCAGGCCACTCGCCCGCGCTCATAGCGCCCGCAGGGCCGACACACCGACGTCGAGGACGGCGGCACCTTCTATGTGCTGGACGACAAACCGCCGCCCGCACATGGCTTGACGTGGAAAACGGCGCTGCACGTCGCGCACCGCCTCGTCGATGCCGGCAACACCCCGCTGGTCATCGGAGCACGTACCAGAACATCTGGGCCGAGCTCGCCTCGATCATCTGACATCAGCCCAGAAGGCGGGCACCGCCGGCGGCCAGGTCGCTGCCGAAGGCCCCCGCCCGGTAGCTCGCCCGCAGCCGCAGCACATCCATACCGCCCGCCTGCTGGCCGAATTCCTGGCCGCCCACCGCAGCAGTCAGTCCAGCCGCCCAGCCACTGACCTGCGGTCAGCCAGTCCCGGGCAGACTGGTCAGCCGGCCGGAGAAGCCTCCCCGTCCCGCAGGACGGTAGGCTCGCAAACGGCCAAATCCCGCAAAACGGCCACCGCCCACGAAACATCAGCCCCGGACACGGACAGGACAGCTGCCCCCGAAATCTGCCCGCGCCCAGCCCCGGCCACCCTCACAGGAAATGACCCCATGGAAAGCACTGCCGCCACCCGTCCCAAACCGCCCCGCCAGACCCACGGTCTGTCTGGCTGGGCGCTGGCGCCCCTGTTCGGTGCCATCGCCGTCGCGCGCGGGCGCCTATGAGTTCCACGCCCTGCGGGCCGAACCGGAACCCCTGCTCGTCCTGCACGAGACCGCCGTCCGCTACCAGATGTATCACGCCCTGCCCCTGCTGGCCGTCGGCGCACTCGGCCATGTCCCGTCACGCCGCGCCCTCACGCTGGCGGGCAGCTCTTCCATCGCCGGCATCCCTGCCCTTCAGCGGCAGTCCTACGCCCTCCTCACCGGCGAGCGCCCGTTTCCTCTCATGACCCCTGGGTGGCATCTGTTTATCCTCGGCTACCACCCTGGCTGAAATCGCCGCCATGGCCACCGCCAAAAGGCACTGACCAAAAGCGCCTGCCCCTGTTCGTGCTGCCCCCTGGCAAAAAGCAACAGGCCGACATTAACAGCCCGAACGCCGCGGGTTTATTTGACGAAATTTTGAACAATTGTGGCACTATCCCTGCGATAAGCAGCCCGCTGGAAAGGGTTTTTCGACATGGACAACACGCAAAAGACGCCCGCCAACCCCTCACACCACGCCCTCCACCACCGGCGCACGGCGGGCGGCCTGGCGCATCCTGCAGCGCGAGGGGACGCCGGATCGAAAGGCACCCCGCTGCGCAGCCTGCTCGACAACCCCGACCGGCCTGCCCAGCTGCGCCTCGAGGCCGCCGGCCTGGTCGCCGACTTCAGCAAACAGCGCATCGACGGCGCCGTCATCGACGCCCCCTGATCGGCGTGGCCAACAGTGCCCGCCTCGCCCGAGGCGCGACAGTTCATGCTGGGCGGCGGCATCGCCAACCCCACCGCAGGCCGCCAGGTGCTGCACACCGCCCTGCGTGGCACGAGCGATGCCGACGCCACTGCCGGCCAGCTGGCCCGCCCGAGCGCGAACGCATCCGTGCCCTGGCCACCCCGCTTCCCGCAATGACGAGCTGCGAGGCCACACCGGCCAGCCGCTGGAAACGCTGGTCTGCACTGGCATCGGCGGTTCCGACTCGGCCCGCGCCTCATCTGCGACGCCCCTGGCCACCCTCGACGCCCCTGATGTCCGCTTCTGTGGCCAACGTGGGACCCGGCTCGACCTGGCCCGCAACGTGGCCGGTCCTCGACCCCGCCACCACCGCCTTCCTGGTCGTCCCCAAGACCTTCACCACCCGCGAGACCCTGGCCAACGCCGAGGCGGCGCTCAACTGGCTGAGCCCAGGGCGGTGTCCCGCGTGAGGCCGCGCTGAACAGTTCATCGGCGTCACCGCCAACCCCGAGGCCGCCGAACAGTACGGCGTGCCCTCCTCCCAGATCCTGCGTTTCTGGGACTGGGTCGGTGGCCGCTATTCGCTGTGGTCGGCCGCCGGTGTATCCATTGCCATCGCCTGTGGCCCCGACGCGTTCGAACAGCTGCTCGACGGTGCCCATGCCATGGACGAGCACTTCCAGAGCGCCCCCTTCAAGAGCAACCTGCCCGCCTGGCTGGGCATGATCAGCATCTGGAACCGCGACATCCTGGACTGCGCCACCCAGGCCATCATTCCCCACAGCGAACGGCTGCGCCTGCTGCCCAACTACCTGCAGCAGCTGATCATGGAAAGCAACGGCAAATCGGCCCGCGTCAACGGCAGCCATCTGGGCCTGCCCAGTGCGCCGGTGATCTGGGGCGTGTCGGGCACCAATGCCCAGCACTCGTTCTTCCAGCAGCTGCACCAGGGGCCGGATACGGTGCCGGTCGATTTCATTCTCGGCCCGCAGGCTCGATCCCGCCACCCTCAGTGGTGCCGACGATCCGCGTCACCAGATTCTGCGGGCCAAACTGCCTGGCGCAAAGTGCCGCGCTGGCGCGGGCGTCGCTGCCCAATGAAGCCCAGGGCGAGGACTGGCACAGGCTTTCTCCCGGGCAACCGGCCCAGCACGCTGATCCTGCTGCCGTCCATCGATGCCTGCAGTCTGGGCGCCCTGCTGGTCGCCTACGAGCATGCCACTTCGTGGCCAGCGTGATTCTGGGCATCAACGCTTTCGACCAGTTCGGTGTCGAATATGGCAAGGTGATGGCTGCGTCGGTGGAAACGGCACTGGCCGGCGGTGACGCCAGCTGCCGATCCCGCCACCCGCAGTGTTGGGTTAGTATTTCCGGGGTGATCCAGCCCTGGTGATGTACGGCGCGTGAGGCACGTCTCCGCTGTAGCATGTTCCTCTGCGCACGCCACGACTTCGCCCTGCAGTGTGTCTGTCTCGTGCATGAGGCACGGCTTGTTGCAGTGCGCGCCGCGGACCGGTACGCCCCTGCGGCTCATACTGTTACTGAGCTTTTGCTGCCCACGACCCTGCGTCGTGGTCAACAAAGCTTCAGCGCTAAAACATTTTCCGACACCGGGCTCGCCCGACCGTCAGAAAGTCGTTCACGCGTACCGCGAAATCTGCCGCAGCGCCGTCCCGCTCCACGTCGCTTTTTCCCTGAATAGCAGCATCCGGCAGTCACACTGTCAACGCCGATTGAAAAACTGACCCAGGGTGCCGAAGTAAAACTGACCCACCTGGGCACGCGATAGAATGGGTTACCAGCCCTCAGTCAGGCGGCCTTTCCTCCTTGCTGGTTACCCGTCCGGCACGCACCTTGTCGCGTAGCCGGTAGCTTTGGCCGGAGATCTGCACGATGTGAGCATGATGCAGCATGCGGTCGAGCATTGCGGCCGTCAGGGTCTGATCACCTGCGAAGGTTTCTGGCCATTGCGTAAATGGCAGGTTGCTGGTCAACACGATGGAGGCATGTTCATAACGCTTGGCTACAACGTTGAAGAACAGGTTGGTCTCATCCCCGCCAAAACGGCAGGTAACCTATCTCATCGATGACCAGCAGCCTGGGCCCTGAGCACCGCCCGGTTGAAGTACTGCTTGAGGCGCCCCTGCTGGCGTGCTGCTGCCAGCCGCTGCAGCATCAAGTCTGCGGCAGTGATGAAGCGTGTCTTGATACCCGCCATGGTCGCCCTGCAGGCCAGCGCGCAGGCCAGGTGCGTCTTGCTCCACCATCAGCTGGGGCCAGCAGGATGACGTTCTCCGCACGTTCAATGAAGGTCAGCGCTGCAAGATCCTGCAGCTGACTGCGCGGAGCCCTGTAGCGAAGTTGAAAATCGAACTGCTCGAAGGTCTTCACCGAAGGCAGCAGTTGCCATCTTCAGCAGCGTTTGCCTCTGGCGTTCCGTGCGTGCGTCGCGTTCTGTACTGAGCACCCTTTGAGGAACTCCCGGCATAGCCAGCCTCTTCGGCTGCGGCTCGCTGGGCAATACTAGGCCAGTCTGCAGCCAGACGCTGCAGTTTGAGTCCATGGCACAGCTCGGCAATCTGATCATGCAGAAGGTCTCACGCTGCCACCTCCAGCAGGGCCTGATACACCGACAGCGGGTGCCGCAGGCTCGAACGGTACGGGCGCCGATGTGCGCGGCGCTGCAACGATGATCTCCTGCCTGAGGGTAGCTGCAGCAGATGATCGCGCCGATGACCAGGCGCCGCTCGACGCTTTCCAGTCGTGCCATGGATACGGGCATTGGCCACCGTGTCGCCAGGGACCGACGTATCCGTTGGCCGCCGCCACATCCAGAACCAGCCCGGCTGCGCAAGCTTGCCGCCAGGGGAACGATGAAGCTGCGCTGAGGTATCCGTTGAAGCGCTCGACTTTACCCTTGGTGCGGGCCCGGTATGGACGGCATACCCTGGGAATCAAACCCATAGCGGTCTCGCCAGCCCCAGTAGCTGCGTTCCCAGCGGTGCTGGCTGGGACCGAAGACATCACGCTGATGATGATGGTTCTGGCGTTGTCGAACAGGACGGTTCGGGGGACTCCACCAAAGTAGGCGAACGCATTCTCCAGACCTGCGCACCACGCCGGCGAATCCTCCCGTGCCGAGAAGCGCACGAAGCTGGCCCGGCTGAAGCCCAGTGTAGCCACAAAGGCCAGCAGTGGGTCGCGACCACGGCGGATGATGGTGAAGTCAGCCTGCATCTGCTGCCCGGGTTCGGTCTCGAAACGCACCACGGGATCATCTGCAGGGGCGCGGGCGCTGTTGGGGCCACAAAGGCCTTGAGCTGGCTGTAGCCACCGTCATAGCCTCGCTCCTGAATCTCGCGCAGCAGGACGGTGGCTGGAATCCAGTCCGGGCGCGCAGCTGCGATGCGTTCGAGCAGGTACTCCTGGAACGGTTCCAGCTTGGTAGGACGGGCTGCTCTGGGCGGATAGCCCACCGCTTCGGGCTCACGCAGATAGCGTCGGACAGTGTTAGGGAGAACATGACATGCGTCGTGCAATCTCTGGATGGGAAGACCCTGACGGGCCATGACTCTGATCTCCACTGCTTGTTCCTGGGTCAACATGTTCGGCGGTCACAAAGCCGCCATCTTCACCCAGGTGGGTCAGCTTTTACTTCGGCAGGTGGGTCAGTTTCTCATCGGCGGTGACAACACGAACATCAGGCCCTGCCTCTCGCGTCGAAGCTCGCAACGCCGCGAACCCGTGAAGCGGCGTGGGAGGGGGAGCCCTGCGGCGATTTCACGGTAGGCAGCAAACACTTTGACTGGCGGGGCGCAGCCCCGCTGTCGGAAAGTGTCAGCCTGACGAAGTTTGCTGACCACGACGCAGGTCGGGCACTGTGCTGGCGTGAGTGTGGCTGAGCCGCAGGAGGCCCCTCCCACGCCCCTCGAAGCCGTCTTCCATGTATCCGTGGCGCCCCCACCGAAGCCGTCTTTCCATACATCGAGCCCCCAGGCAAAGCCGCCTCCGTATATCCGGACGAAACAGAAAACCCCCGGCAGGAAGTAGCACACTTCCCCGGGTTTTTCTCTTTCGGCCCCGCAGCAGGGCCAGACACATCAGAACCGGATACCGGCCTTCACATCAGTAGCTCGTGGTATTACCCTGCACGATCGACCCTCGGCCGCCAGATTCAGGCCCAGATTGATGTTGATACCCACAAAGCGGCGATTGAGTGAGAAGGACTCCTTCGTCAGCCCCGGAATACCCTGCGGCGTACTGTCCACCCACACCTTGCCCACCTCGCAGCATACGGCGTGAACATCAGGATACCCTTTCGAAACGGACAGATCCAGCCCCTTCGTGGTCATCTTCACCTGATCCACGCCAGAGAGCTTCGAGAACGAGCCCCGCACCGCCACCGCCGGCAACAGCGTGCTGCCCTCGATGAACGCCCAGCGCACACCACCGCCCCAGTTAGCAATATCGTGCGACGCCTTGTTGTAGAACGCATCCACATCCACGTTGTACGGCAGGCCTCTGTGCACACGTACACCGCCCATCGCCACGTAATTGTCGATCTTGGCGCCATTGGAGGCACGGCCCACAGACCGCGGTTCGACAGCCTAGCCTGTGGCCGACGCGCTGATGTCGAAGCCCATCAGCCCCAACCCTCGGCCGGCACCACACCCTTGAAGGCCACACCGCCCCCGCAGTTCCTTCGACAGCTCGCGGAACCCGACTGGCCCAGCGCCTGCACCGTGTTGGCGTACCTGTTCTGCCGCCATGGCCGATGAAGCGGCCAGACCATCAGCCACCGGCCACGGCCAGCAGCACCGCCGCACGGGTGGTTTTTCATGCGACCTGCAAAATCAGCAAACATTCTGTTAACTCCTGACAAAAACCATCAACATGGAAAAAGGGGGGCACCAACACGATCGGCCCCTGTCACGCCGCACATGGTAGCCGATCCCCGTAACCCGGATGTTTCATCCCTGTACCACCCGGCTGCCGCCCCCGGCCACCGGTACCCCACGACATCACCACGGCCACACACCACCACAACCGGCACACCCCAGCCAGGCGCACCGCAGCCATGCACACTGCCGACAGCGCCCTCGCCCGGGCAGACGTTCCCATGCCCCTGCTGCACTCCGACCGGCTCAGGCACACCCAAAAAAGTGGGGGGAGCATCGCGAAGACGCATGCGTAAAAGGCACGCGCCCCCGCACACACCCACCGGGAACCGGGGTGCTAAGATGAACCGGCATATTGCCTCCGCAGAAAGAATCCCTTGCCTTTGGCAGAATTCCCTACCCTCGGCAGAATCCCATGCCACAGGCTGTCCCTGTTCTCTCCCGGACACCCGCTGTCCCGCTCCACCCATGAATGCCCTGTCTTCCCATCCCACCCTCGAGTACATCCTCACCCTTTCCTGCCCCTGACCGTCCGGGCATCGTCCACGCCATCACCGGCCTGCTGCTGCAGCACCAGGGCAACATCACCGAGGCGGCCCAGTACAACGCCACCGACACCGGCCACTTCTTCATGCGCGGTGCGCTTCGCCAGCCCCGCCCCGCACCAGACACTCTGTGCTGCCGTCCGCGAACTGGCCCCACCTTCGGCCTGAACTGGCGTCTTGCCGAAAGCCATCGCCGCATGCCCACCGTCATACTGGTGTCGAAACTGGGAGCACCGTCTCAACGACCTGCTGTTCCGCACCCGCACCGGCACCCCGCCCATCGACATCCGCGCCGTCATCTCCAACCACGAGGACTTCCGCGCCCAGGTCGAGAACGAAGGCATTCCTTCCATCACGTCCCTCGTCAGCGCCGCCACCGCGACACCGCCGAAAAACGCCAGCTCGACATCATCGAACAGTCCGGCGCCGAACTCACTCGTTCTTGCCCGCTACATGCAGATCCTGTCCGACAGCCTCTGCCGCCAGCTCGAAGGCCGTGCCATCAACATCCACCATTCCTTCCTGCCCAGCTTCAGCGGGCGCCCGCCCCTACCACCAGGCCCATGACCGTGGCGTGAAGATCATCGGCGCCACCGCCCACTACGTCACCGCCGAACTGGACGAAGGCCCCATCATCGAACAGGACATCGAACGCGTCGATCACGCCATGAACGTCGAAACCCTCACCGCCCCTCGGCGGCGACGTGGAAAACGTCGTCCTGGCCCGCGCCGTCAAATGGCACGCCGAACACCGCATCATGCTGGACGGCCACCGCACCGTGGTATTCCGGTAAAAAGTGGGGCTTGCCTCATTCTGGTCGAAGCAGCAACGCACGCATTCATGAAGCGGGCGTGGGGAGCGGGAGGCTCCTGCGGCGATTTCGCGGTGTTGTAGAACCTTTTGCCCACAGGGCAAAGTTCACAGGCGCCTGTTTTGCCGGCCACGACGCGGGTCGTGGGCGTCAAAAACGGGCTGAGCGCATGAGCCGCAGGAGCCTCCTGCTCCCCGCGCCGCCCCACCCGGATTCGTCTTCCGCAAACGCAACCAATCCGTCCTGAAGCCGTCTTCCACAAAACGCCTCCCCCGTGAGGCCGTCCTCCGCAAGACGCAATCCCCCACAAGACGCCCCCAGCCCCCCAGAAAAACTGCCGGAAAACTGCCGGAAAAACTCCCAACGGCACCGGACAAACCCTCTCCGTACAACCCCCATCAGGACTTCCCCTTCGTAATTCCCTCGCCTTGCGCCGCCCCGCGCCCTCCGCCAGAGTTGACCTCTGCGCCATCGCGTTCTGCATCGTGCAAACGCTGGCGCACAACCATCACCTGGAGGAGTCCCCCATGACCGACCCCGTCGTCGAAAGAATCCGGAACCATCCGGACTACCAGCGCCTCAAGGCGCAGCGCAGCCGCCTCGGATGGACTCTCACCATCCTGATGCTGATCGTCTTCTACGGCTACATCGGCCTCATCGCCTTCGACCGTCCATTCCTCGGACGCCCTCTGCATCGAAGGAGCCGTCACCAGCATCGGCATGCCGGTCGCGCTCTTCGTCATCCTCTTCACCATCGCCGTCACCGGCCTCTACATCTGGCGCGCCAACAGCCGGTACGACGCCCTCACCCGCAGGATTCTCCAGGAGGCCGGCCAATGATCACCCCTCTCATCTCCGGTATTTGGGCACGCATATCCGGCACACCGTCGGCAGGTCCGGCGCATGGGCAGCCTGCTGCCGGGCGCGTTCCTCATGCCGTCTGCGGTAACGTGCTGGCGGCCGGCCCCGACATGGGCGATGCGGCCAGGCAGCCCACCAACATCACGGCCATCGCCCTGTTCATCACCTTCGCGGCCGCCACACTGTGGATCACGAAATGGGCGGCTGGCCGCACCCGTTCCGCTGCCGATTTTCACACGGGTCGGCGGCGGCATCACCGGTTCCAGAACGGACTGGCCATTGCCGGCGACTTCATGTCGGCGGCCTCCTTTCTCGGCATTTCCGCCGCCGTCATGACGGGCGGTTACGATGGCCTCATCTACGCCCTGGGGCTTCATGGTCGGCTGGCCCATTCTCACCTTCCTGCTGGCCGAACGCCTGCGCAACCTCGGCAAATTCACCTCGCCGACGTGGCCGGCTACCGCTTCCAGCAAAGCCCATCCGGCTGTTCGCCGCCTCGGCACGCTGGTCACCATTGCCTTTACCTGATTGCACAGATGGTCGGGGCAGCCAGCTCATCAAGCTGCTGTTCGGGCTGGATTACTGGATGGCCGTGGTCATCGATGGTGTGCTGATGATGGTCTACGTACTGTTCGGCGGCATGACGGCCACCACCTGGGTGCAGATCATCAAGGCTCGTGCTGCTGCTGTGCGGTGTGAGCCTCATGGGGCTTCATGGTGATGAAACACTACGGCTTCAGCTTCGAGGCGCTGTTTGCCGATGCCGTGCGCGTCAAGGCGCACGTGGCCGAACAGGGGGCGCCAGTCCCGAAGAAGCCGAGAAGGCCGGACGGGCACTGATGAGCCCCGGCGGCTTCCATCAAGGATCCCATCTCCGCCATCGGCTTCGGCATGGCACTGATGTTCGGTACCGCTGGCCTGCTACACATCCCTGATGCGCTTCTTCACCGTGCCGGACGCGAAGGAGGCCCGCAAATCGGTGTTCTGGGCCACTCACCCTGATCGGCTATTTCTACCTGCTGATCTTCGTCATCGGCTTTGGCGCCATCACACTGGTGCTCACCAATCCGGAATTCGCCAACACCACCACCGGCACCATCCACGGCGGGGCCGGCACCACCAACATGGCGGCGGTGCTGGTGGCGAAATCGGTGGGTGGCAACCTGTTCTACGGGTTCATCTCGGCCGTGGCCTTTGCCACCATCCCGGCCGTGGTGGCCGGCCTGACGCTCTCGGGCGCCTCGGCCGTCTCGCATGACCTGTATGCCACCGTCATCAAGCAGGGTCGCGCCGACAGCGCCACCGAGCTGCGCGTCTCGCGCATCACCACACTGGTGCTGGGCGTCATTGCCGTGTTGCTGGGCATTCTGTTCGAAAAGCAGAATGTGGCCTTCATGGTGTCACTGGCCTTTGCGGTGGCGGCCTCGGCCAATTTCCCTGGTGTTGCTGCGTCCATCCTCTGGCGGGCACCTACCACGCGCGGTGCCGTCATCGGCGGTTTTCTGGGCTGGTGTCGTCGGTGGTGCTCATCGCTGCTGTCGCTCGTCGGTCTGGGAGGCCACCTTTGGCAACCCGGTGGGCAGTGCACCCTTTCCCCTATGCGTCACCGGCGCCTCGGTGATCATCGGTTTTGCCGGCGTCTGGCTGTTCTCGCTGTTCGACCGCATGCGCCACGGCGCAGCAGCAGGAACGTGAGGCCTTCGAGGCCCAGCAGGTCCGCTCCGAAACCGGCTACGGCGCCGCACGGGCCTCGGCACACTGAGCCCGGGGCACGCAGCGGGACCATTCCCGGAAAAACCTCGTCGCGCCTGCGGGCCGGCGGGTTTTTTTCCGCGCGTAAACGTGTTCCCTGTCAAGGCTGAGGGCAGTTGCAGGCGGAACCCGGTTTCCATGTCCAGGCAAAAACGATGTCATGCCGCCGGCATCACGGCATGGCCTCGCCCCGCAGTTCACGCAGGCGGATGAAGGCCAGCGCCGCCATCACGGCATCGTTGAGGGGCGTCGTGTGCATCCGCACCGGCAGGTCCAGGGGCCTGCAGGATGGTGGCAAAGCGCAGATCGATGTCGGCATTCTCGTGCTGCTGGTATGGCGGCAGCTGCTGGAATTTCCAGTCGTAATACAGCGACGACACTCGATGGCGGGCTGCGGCAGCGTCAGGCCATGGCAGCGGCGCAGGGCGCGGTTGATCATCGCCACATCGAAAGCCAGAAAATAGCCCACCAGCGGCCGGCTGCCGATGAACGCCAGCAGCCGTTCCATCGGCTTCATGCAGGGGCAGTCCATCGGCCACGTCACTGTTGCGCAGCCGGTGCACCGCCACGCTGGCCGCCGGCACCTCCCTTCCGGACGCACCAGCAGTTCCAGCCGCTGGCTCGTCACGATGCGCCGGCCAACGATGCGCGTCGCACCGATGGCGATGATTTCATCGCGGCGCACATTCAGCCCCGTCGTTTCGGCAATCCAGCGCCACCCATTCATCGTGCGGCGGCGGTTCGAACAGAAATCCCCAGCGGGGATCCCGCAGACGCCTTTTTTCGCCATGTCCGTTTCCAGCGCCACCAGCGCCGCAGCATCCATCGGGGCAAAGGCGGTGTGATCACGTTCATTGCGCAGTCCCCATCATGCTCATTGCACGGCCCCCAGCCGGAAGCGCAGCCGCAGCTGTGTTCTGAAGCGCCGTACCTCGGCCAGGGCATCCTTGAGCAGATCGCGCTGCAGCGGTGTCAGCCGGCAGATCGGCCTTGCCACTGACCGGCAGCCCCGCGCCTGCTCATCCATGCCGGGCCTGCAGCCGCAGGGCCATCGAAGAATGCAGGGCCTCGACCAGCTCCCTGCGCCGTCTCCACACTGAGCACGCCCTGTTCCTGCAGCGCCTGATGCGGGCCCGGTGCCGGTCGCCGCAATGCGCGACGCCAGGGCCAAACTCCGGGACCCCATGCACCAGCGGAAAGAGCCCCGCTTCTTCACGTTCAGATGCGCTCACCGCCGCCCAGCATGCGCTGCCACCACCGGGTGGTGTCGCCGAACGCGTCCACGGCCGCCGCAAAGCGTGACATCATGGCGTCGTCATCGCCAGCCAGCGCCAGATCTGCATGCGCAGCGCCTCCAGCAGGGACGCATCTCCGGCCACGGCATGCGCATCCATGAAGATCGCCAGGTCCATCAGCTGTTCTGTCCCCGGTTGCACCAGCCAGTGGCGGATCCGCTGCCGCCAGGCCGTCTCCGTGCCCCGCCACGACGGCTGGTTCAGCATCACCCCGCCCGGCAGGGCGGATAGCCAAAGCGCGCCAGCGCCGCTGAAAACCGTTCGCAGATATCGGCCAGATCCTGTGCTCATAACCGTCCCGCAGCAGCAGCGCATTGTCCTGGTCGGTCGCAGCAGCTGCTCGCCCCGCCCTTCGCTGCCCATCACCAGCAGAGCAGCTGTTCCGTACCAGCGCTTCCGGTGCCAGCAGCTGCCAGGCACGCTCGAACAGCCGTCCGCTGAGCTGCTGCACCAGTTGTGCCAGCAGCCCCACCCGTACCCCCGCACGGAACTGCCGCCCGATCATGGCCGTGATCTGGCCGGCTGCCTGCGCCAGATCATCGAGGCTTGCCGCGTCCCGCAGCTGCATGTCGATCAGCAGGGAATGGTTGACAGAAAGCTGAAGACATCCAGCGCCCCAGCACGCCCACCACCTGCCCGTCCGCCTGCTGCACCACCACCCGGTGCACGCCATGCCGCAGCATCAGCGTCAGCGCCTCGCCCACCTGCTGGGACGGACGCACCGCAATCAGCGACCAGCTGGCCAGCTCGCCCACCGGCAGCGTATCGAGCGGCCGGCCATCCAGAACGGGCCCGCTGCAGGTCGCTGGTGGTGAAGATGCCCAGACGGGCGGCATCGCCGGATGCCTGCACCAGCACGTTGCGCGTGCGCTCCTGCCGGAACGACCGGACTACCTCCAGCACCGGCATCGCCGCCGGCACCATCCGGGCCGGACGCACCCAGGCGTCGGCCACTCGCGCCATGTGCAGCGACTCGCAGTTCCTGCCCCGCATGGCGCCCGGCAGCGGCCCGCAGCTTCTTCCCCAGCGCGGAGAACAGCAGTGCACTGAAGGTATCGTTGGAGGCGATCAGCCGGTTGACGGCCCGTGCGACAGCTCGTAGACCAGTACTCGTCCACCGCCACACAGCGGCAGCCTGAATACTCCCGCCACCAGTGCCCGGCCGTCGAAGCTGTCGTTGGGCCCGTAGGTGGCCAGGCATCTCCTCACCCTCGAACTGCTGCACATAGCCCTTGATCACCACGAACAGGTGTGCAGGCCGCGCGCCGGTCTCCAGCAGCACCTCGCCGGGCCGGAAGCAGGCAATGTCGACCTGGTCGCGCACCAGCCGCTGTTCGGCCGGGTCCAGACAGTCGAAGGGCGAGACCGAAAAATCGAAGGCGTTGGGCATGGGTGTGCTCCTCGGGGTGTCTCCCCGGCTCTGCGTGGCCTCGCGGACGCCGGGGCCTCACGGGGCTCACTGGGCACTCGCCGCAGCGACCATGGCCCCGTTACCCGTTCGTGTCCCTGACATCCGGGGCAGAAACCTCCACCGGAACCCTGCCGACGATGCTGCCGCCTCCCCGCCCGCGGCAAGCAGGGAAAACACGGACACATCGCCGCGGTTCACCCGCGTGTTCATCGTTCATGCGGATGCTGGCGGGTTTTTCCGGGCGGTTGATCGGGTTCGTCCGCGTTCACCGTTCAGTGACATGTCGTCAGTCATCGGACGCGTCGTCAGGGCGGCCGATGACGGGATCGACACCCCATGATTCACCCCCATGTTCACAGACATGCCCTTCCCCGCGCAGACGCCCGTTCCAAGGCTACACTGACGAGGGCAGTCCGCTTCCTCCCGCATCCATGTCAGCCAGAAAAACGCCTACCAGCGCCATTGCTGCCCCCGCCCCCATCTCCGGGTACGCTCAGCGCCGAGGAGCAGGGTCTCGTGACCGCGGCCCAGCAGCATTGTCTGGCGCGCGGGGCAAGCTCACCCGCGCTGCGGGTGGATGTGCTGCTGCACGTGCGCAAGCACCCCGGTGGCATCAAGGGCCCTACGAGCTGCTGTCCAGCCTGCAGGCCGTCAAGCCGGGGCTGGCCCCCGATGAGCGTCTATCGCGCCCTCGACTTCCCTGGTCGATACCGGCCTGGTCCACAAGGTGGATGTGACGAGCAGCTCTCATTCTGTGCGAACACGGCCAGCACCATCACGACCACGGGCTGCCCGTCATGCTGATCTGCCAGCAGTGCGGCAAGGCATCCGAATACGCCGAACACAGTGACGGCGCATTGCACGCCGCCCCTTGACCAGCTGCGCGACCGGAATGGCTTTCTCGCCACCGGTCTCGAAATCAAGGGGGCTCTGCCCGCAGTGCGGCGCGGCAGATGCCGAAACGGACGGGCCAGACCCGAAGGCCTGAGCCAGCGGCTGGCGCGGGTCGTGGGTTCATTCACCCCGCGCCACCCTTTGGGTGACGAGACGGATCAGGCTGCCTCGACCTCGGCGGCCAGCGCCGTGGTGACCTTGCCCAGCAGGCGGGAAAGCTGGCGGCGGTCGGTGGCCGACAGCGCCGAGAAGGCATTGGCCAGCACCTCGGCCTGCCCCGGAAAACACCTTCTTGCTCACGGCGCGCCCCTTGCGGGTCAGCACCACCAGATTGGAGCGGCGGTCTTCCGGATTGGCATTGCGTTCGACCAGCCCGTCACGCACCATGCCATCCACCAGCCCGGTGATGGTGGCCCGGGCCACCCCTGCCTGATCGGCCAGCGTGTGCGGCGGCAGACCATTGCGGTGCCCTTCCAGCAGGAACAGCAGGATGAAGCGTCCTTCGGACAGCCCCTGTGGCTGCAATACCTGTGCACGGCGACGGTCGATCAGACCGGCCAGCGACAGTGCCTGTGCCGAGACGCGCATGCTTCCACATCCGCCAGATCCTGACGCTCGGCCTCGGCCAGCAGCGCCTGATATTTGGGGTCAAGATCAGGTTTCATGTTCTGGGTACTCTCTGGTTTGGGTGCGAACCATGCGGCAGTGTGACGCCCTGCCGCCGTCGGGCATTCCCTGCTTCTCCTCTGCCCTTCCTTCGTTCTCATCCCTACACCATCCACGGCGGGGCCTGCAGCCAAAATACCCCATGTGGCCGTCCCGCAAAGCGGCACGGGAAGCCGGTTTCGGCCATTCTGCCCCCTGCGGACGCATGCTTCGGCCCCTGTTTTGTGAACCTGATGTTTCTGGCGCCACATCATCCTGACAGACACCTTGCAGCCTCCGGATTTTTGGTAACACTCCATCAGGAGATGAATCAGGCACAACAGCGCTGCCCATCCCCCGATATCCGGCAGATTTCGACCGTCACATGTATCAGGTCCGGGTGGCGTGCCTGCAGCCGCCGGCGCAGGTGTTCGGGTGACAGAAGAGGATGGGGCCCGGATGCAGCCAGCGTCTCCGGCACCGTCAGCGCCACGATGCACGCATACCGGTCATGCGCCACCCGCCACAGGTGCAGATCCTGCAGCGTCATGCCCGGCGCTTCCTCCTGCAGGGTATGACGCACCTGTCCCACCAGCGGACCATCCATCTCGGCATCCAGCAGCACACGAGCACAGTCACGCAGCAGCCCTTCGCCCAGACGCTCACCAGCACGGCACCAGCCACCCCCATCAGCGGATCGAGCCAGTCGGCACCCCACCATTTGCCGCCGAACAGTGCCACGATGGCCAGTACCGACGTGGCCGCATCGGCCAGCACGTGAATGTATGCGGCACGAAGATCTCAGGTCGCCATGACCGGCATGACCGGCATGACTCGCATGGGCGGCTTTGGGCCGCACCGTGTCCATGTCCATGTCCATGTCCATGTCCGTGGTCGTGGTCGTGGTCGTGGTCGTGGTCGTGGTCGGTCGTGGTCGTGGTCGTGAGCATGATCCTGCGCGGCCCCCTGTACGGGGGCATGGGCCGGTACTGTGGACAGGGGCGTGCCCGGATTCGTGTCCGGATGCGTGGCCATGACTGTGGCCATGACCGTGGCCATGACTGTGGCTGGCGTGGCTGTGACCGTGATGATGATGGTCGTCCTTCAGCGGCCAGGCGCTGGCCAGATTCACCGCCAGCCCCAGCAGCGCCGTGCCATGGCCTGGTCATAGCCGATGGGCAGCGGATGCACCAGCCGCTCGACCGATTCGACCAGCATGGTCAGCGCCACGCCGACGAGCAGCAGTGCACTGGGTGTAGCCACCCAGCACCTCGATCTTCCAGGTTCCAAACGAAAAACGCTGGTCGCGGGCATAGCGTGCCGCCATCCGGTAGGCAAAGACCGTCAGCCCCAGCGCCACCGCGTGCGAACTCATGTGCCAGCCGTCGGCCAGCAGGGCCATCGAATTGACCGCCCAGCCCACACCGATCTCCACGCACATCACGACCAGCGTCAGGGCCAGCACCCAGCGCGTGCGGCGCTCGGCCTGCGGATTGCCCCTGCGAGAACGCATGGATCTCCCGGCAGTTGCCCTGCGGCACGGCTGACGAATCCAGCGGCGCGGCGTGTTCTCCCTGACCGTGCACCGGTACGGACCCCCGCCCCGGCACCGCATCGGCACCCCTGCGCCTGTACCGGTACGTCCCCTGGCCCGGCGCCGCCCGCCCTCCCGGCCCTGTCCTGATGCAGACGCCGGAACCAGCCCCGGCCGTGGATCGTGCTGCCTGTCCATCATGCTTCCCCAACGTTCCCCGACCTTTCGCTGCCTGGTCAGGGATGACCCTGCCTTCCCGCCCATCGGGAAGACATGTCCTGTATACTATACCCCCAGTATAGATAACCCTGTTGGGAGCATCGTTTCATGTCTCATACCGTCCACGACCAGAAAGCCCTGCTCACCCGCGTGCGGCGCATTGCCGGCCAGGCCGCCGCGCTGGAAACAGCCCTCGAACAGGGCAGCGAATGCTCGGCCGTGCTGCAGCAGATCGCCGCCATCCGCGGGGCCGTCAACGGCCTCATGGCGCAGGTGCTGGAAGGCCATGTCCGCGAACACCTGGGCGCCGAAAACGCTCACACCCCAGCAGCGGCAGGAGGACATCGAGGTGGTCCTCACCGTGTTGCGCTCCTACCTGAAATAGGCACGCGCCGGCCCGCCAGCCCTGTTGCGCCCCTGACCTCGACTGGTGCCCTGTGACCCGCTGCAGCGTTTACCATTGGGCGCATGAACATTCTGAATGCCCTGTGGCCCATCCTGCTGGCCCTGCTGGCGGGTGTGGCTTCGGCCGGCTGGCGCCTGCCCCGGTCAACCGCCGGCTGATCGGCCTGATCGCCCCCTCATCTGGCTGATGCTCTTCTCATCGGCCACGAATTCGGTGAAATCCTGCTCGGCCCGGGCGGTCGGCCAGATCCTCCGCAACGCCGTGATCATCACGCCTGCGTCACGCTCATTCCGTCCGTGCTGATCCTCCCTGTCCACGTGCAGCTGTCTGCGGCAACGCCGCGAGCGACTCGTCGGTGGTGACACAGCCGGCAACACCAGCCGGCTGAGCTTCGGGCCAGCGCCTGCGTCAGGGCATGGCCACTGCTGCGCGAGGCGCTGATCGCACTGGGCATGGTGGCAGGGCGGTGCACTGCTGTTTCCTGCTGGAATCCCTGGCTGGACTTCCATCTGCCGCTGCCTCCAGCGGGACCTTCCTGCTGCTGCTGATCGGCATGGTGGGCATCGATCTGGCGCAGATCCGCCTCAGCCGGCAGTGGCTGTCGATCTCGATGCTGACGTGCCGGCGCTGGTGGTGGTGGGGCTCACTGCTGGGCGGCATGCTGGCTGCCTCGCTGACGGGCGAACCGCTGCGTCCGGTCATGGCTGTCTCCACGGCCTTTTGGCTGGTTCTCGCTGTCCAGCGTACTGATCGGCGATGCACTCGGTCAGAGCTGAGGGGCACGCTGGCCCTCAGTGTGGATCTCTTCCGGGAACTGGTGGCCATCCTGCTGATGATGTCATCGGCCAGCGCTGGCCGGAAATTGCCATCGCACCGGCGGTGCCACCACCATGGACACCACGCTACCCATCGTCAAGCAGACCTGCCCGCCCGCCGCCCCTGCCGCTCGCCCCTGGTCAGCGGCTTCTTCCTCACGCTGCTGGCGCCCATCACGATGAACCTCTTCCTGGCCTGACAGCGTGTCTGAAGAGGTCGTTCGTTGCCCGGTCAGGCCGGGCCGAACCTTCTGGCTACCGAACCGTCAGACAGCAGCCCGGCTACATCAACCCCGTCGAACGCAGTACCGTAATGCCCAGTGCCGCCGAGAACATGGCGCCGAAGGTGGTAATACCCACGATATTGGCGGCTCGCCACGTGGTTGCCGCCCATGCTGCGTGCCATCACGTAGCTGGCCGAAGCCACCGGCATGGCACACATCAGGAACAGCACGCCCATCGGAATGCCGCGCAGGCCAAAGGCCAGCCCCACCGCCACGGCCGCCAGCGGCGCCACCACCAGCCGGCCGATGCTCGCCTGCAGCGAAATGCCCGACAGATCCAGCACCGAGCGGACATCGAACGACGCCCCCGCACAGACCAGCGCGATGGGCAGGGCAATGTTGCCCATGTAATGCGCCGCCTGCATCACCGGCCCGGCAGCCCAAGGTGCAGCCGCTGCAGCAGCATCGCCAGCAGAATCGACACGATCAGTGGATTGGTCAGGATGTTGCGGCCAATGTCGAGCAGCCGGTGGCGTCCGCTACGCGCCTGCGCCCGGCTGAGCGTGATGACCGACAGCACGTTGTAGAGCAGCGTGACCACGCCCACATACACGGCCCCCGATGGCAGGCCGGCATCACCATAGGCGTTCTGCACGAAGACCAGCCCCATGATGGCCATGTTCGAGCGAAACACCCCCTGCACGAACACGCCCCGGTCGCGCACGTCGGGCACGAAGCGCCAGGCATACAGCTCGGAAGCCAGGAAGAGCCCAGGGGCCGTGGTCAGACCCGCCGCCAGCATCCGCGCCTCTTCCCCGTAGCGGATGGTGCTGCCCATCAGCTGGGTGAACAGCAGACACGGCAACGCATAGTTGAAGACCAGCCGCGACGCCGTGGCCACGAAGGCCGAATCGACCTGCCCCAGGCGCCGCAGCACCACCCCGAAGCCCAGCAGCAGCACGCTGGGCAGCGTGACACCATGGCAAAGAGGATGGCATCCAGCAGATCGTTCATCAGGGTTCTCCGGCGCTGCGGTCGCCACCCGTTTCGGTTGCGACCGGAAAGGCGTGAGCATACCCCAGAAAAACATCCGCGCCCCGCATTTCCCGGGTGGGCCACGGCCCGGGACAGAGGGCCCAACCCCTGGGGCGCCGGATCAGCCGCGCTGCGCCTTCAGCAGATCGGCCACCAGGAAGGCCAGCTCCAGGCTCTGCGACCCGTTGAGGCGCGGGTCGCAGGCTGAGGTGTAGTTGGCCTGCAGGTTCTCGTCGGTCAGGTTCTGGCCACCGCCGCGGCATTCGGTCACGTCCCTGTCCGGTCAGTTCCACGTGCAGGCCGCCGGCAATGGTGCCCCTCGGCCTCGTGCACACCGAAGAACTCGCGCACCTCCTGCACCACGTTGCCGAAGTCGCGGGTCTTCAGGCCATTGGAGGACGTGACGGTGTTGCGTGCATGGGGTCGCAGCTCCAGATCACCGGACGGCCACTGGCCTTCACCGCCCGCACCAGCGCCGGCAGATGCTTCGGGCAGGTTGCCGGCCCCCATGCGGGTGATCAGCACCAGCCGGCCGGGCTCCCGCTTCGGATCCAGCGCTTCCATCAGGCCCAGCACGTCTTCCGGCGTGGCCGTCGGCCCCACCTTCACGCCAATCGGGGTTGGCAATGCCGCGCAGGTATTCGATGTGCGCGCCATCGAGCTGCCGGGTACGCTCACCCAGCCAGAGCATGTGCGCCGAGGCACCGTACCAGGCCGCCGCCTGCCGGTCCACGGCGCCGCCTGCCCCGCCGCGAGCTCCGCCTGCCTCGGGGTACCCTCCTGCAGCCCCTCCCACGGCCCGACCCCTGCACCACCGCCCTCCCGGCTGCCGCCTGCAATGCGGCGGCCTGGCGGCGGGTCTGCGCCTCGGGGCGGGTGAGGATTTCCTGCCGGGTCAGGCGCTTCCTCGTAGGCCAGCAGCAGCGCCTCGTGCGAGGTGTGAAATCCACCGCATGCAGCGGCGAAGCCTCCCTTCCGCAAAACCGCAGGCCTCGCATGAAGGCCAGGGCTTCGCCGATGCGGTCGGCCAGTTCCTGATAGCGCTGCCCCTGCGGGCTGGCCTGCACGAAATCGGCCGTCCAGGCGTGCAGCTGGTGCAGGTCGGCAAAACCGCCTCCCGCCAGCGCACGGATCAGGGTTCAGCGTCGAGGCACTGGCCGAATAGGCGCGCAGCATCCGCGCCGGATCGGGTATCCGGGCCTCTGCCGTGAAATCGAGACCATTGACGATATCGCCGCGATAGCTGGGCAGCGTCACGCCATGCCGGACTTCGGTGTCGGCCGAACGCGGCTTGGCATACTGTCCTGCCATCCGCCCCACCTTCACCACCTTGCGGGCGGCGGCGTAGGTCAGCACCACCGCCATCTGCAGCATCACGCGGAAGGTCTCGCGGGCCGCCATGCCATCCAGCGTGTCGAAGCTCGGCGCAGTCGCCCCCTGCAGCAGGAAGGCCCGGCCCTGCCGCCACCTCGGCCAGCTGCGCCCGCAGCCGCTGCACCTCGCCCGCAAAGATCAGCGGCGGAAAGGCCTGCAGCTGACGCTCCACGTCGGCCAGCGCCTGTTCATCCGGATAGGGAGGGCATCTGGCGCCCCGGCCGCGTACGCCAGGAAGACGGCGACCAGTCAGCCGCCGTGGTCCGGGAAACAGGGGATGAAGAAGCACCGGCAGAAGCAGGAGGGTCATGGGCGGGGATACCTCGTCAGGAACCGGATGACTGCGCCGGAAACGACTGTGCCGGCAGACGCCATCCATGAAGGAAGCGCGAATGCCGGTCATTATAGACAGCCGCCCAAAGCCGGCCCTCGCCCGGCAGGGAGGACGCCTCCCCATGAAAAAAATGCCCATCATCGGGGCGGCATGTCCCCATGAAAAAGAGGCTTGTGCCGCCTGAAGCGTGTCATGGACTCATTCATCCCCGCGCCCCTTTGGGCGTGCAGGACGAGGTGGCAGGGACCACAGAACCCCGAATGGCTTCAAGGGCACTGCCAACACAATCGAGCGCGCGCAAAGGGGCTTCCCTCCCAGCCACACCGCAAATAGACAGCCTCTGATGGACGATACACGTCCCTTGCGCGGGGATTGCAGCCAGCTTTTCAGGCAGCCGCCTGGCGCAGCGTCTTCGCGGCCGCCACCATGTGCTGCAGCGCCGGAATCACCTCGGCCCACTGCCGAGTCTTCAGGCCGCAGTCCGGATTGACCCACAGATGGCCAGCCGGAATGCGCTCCGCCGCCTTCTGCATCAGCGACACCACCTGCGCCGCATCCGGAATGTTCGGCGAATGAATGTCGTACACCCCCGGGCCGATATCGTTCGGATACTTGAAATCCTCGAACGCATCGAGCAGCTCCATGTTGGAGCGTGAGGTTTCGATGGTGATCACGTCCGCATCCATCGCCGCAATGGCCGCCATGATGTCGTTGAATTCCGAATAGCACATGTGCGTATGGATCTGCGTTTCGTCCTGCACACCATTGGCCGTGATGCGGAAACTCTCCACCGCCCAGTCCAGATACGCCTGCCACTGTGCCCGGCGCAGCGGCAGCCCCTCGCGCAGCGCCGCCTCGTCGATCTGGATCACCTTCACCCCGGCCCGTTCCAGATCCAGCACCTCGTCACGAATGGCCAGCGCCAGCTGCCTGCACGAAACGGAACGCGGCTGGTCGTCGCGCACGAAGGACCAGTTCAGCATCGTCACCGGACCGGTCAGCATGCCCTTCATCGGGCGCTGCGTCAGCGACTGCGCATAGGTGGTCCAGCCCACCGTCATCGGCTGCGGACGGCTGATGTCACCGAACAGGATGGGCGGCTTCACGCAGCGCGACCCGTACGACTGCACCCAGCCGAAGCGGGAAAAACGCATACCCTGCAGCTGCTCGCCGAAATATTCGACCATGTCGTTGCGCTCCGGGCTCGCCATGCACCAGCACATCCAGATCCAGCGCCTCCTGCTCGCGCACGCAGCGGGCGATCTCTTCCTTCATCGCGGCCTCGTAGCCGGCATCGTCCAGCCGGCCGGCCTTGTGCTCGCGACGTGCCAGGCGGATTTCCGCCGTCTGCGGGAAAGGAGCCGATGGTGGTGGTGGGACACGGCGGCAGATTCCAGCAGTGCCGCCTGTTTTTGTGCACGCACGGCATGGGCGCTGAGGCGCTGGTCGGGGCGGGCACGGGCACCGGACGTCCCCGGGCGATTGCGGCATCCACGGCCTTCACCGCCGCCTGCACGGCCGGATCGGTCACCCGCGGCGACCGGCGGCGCGAGGCCAGCGCAGCCCGGTTCGCGTCCAGGTCGGCCTTCACGGCGTCACGCCCTTCGTTCAGCGCGCGGGCCAGCACCCGCAGCTCGTCCAGCTTCTGCACGGCAAAGGCCAGCCAGCTGCGAATTTCCGCATCCAGCGACGCCCCTTCATCCGCCTCGCTGGCCAGATCCACCGGCACATGCAGCAGCGAACACGAAGGCGCCAGCCACAGGCGGTCGCCCAGCTTTTTCGCCAGCGGCTCCAGCCAGTCGAGCGTGGCATCCAGATCGGTCTTCCAGATGTTGCGGCCATCGATCACCCCCACCGACAGCACCTTGTGCGACGGCAGCAGATTGACCAGCGGCAGCACATCGTCACGCCCCCGTACGGCATCCACATGCACCCCGGCCACCGGCAGGTTGGCCAGCAGATAGGCGTTGTCCCTGCAGCTGCCCGAAATAGGTTGCCACCAGCAGCTTCACCCGGTGGGACTTGAGCTGGTGATAGGCCGTCTGAAGGCATGCTGCCAGGCCTTGTCCAGTTCGGTCACCAGAATGGGCTCGTCGACCTGCACCCATTCCACCCCTTCGGCAGCCAGCACGTCCAGCAGCTCGGCATACACCGGCAGCAGACGGTCCAGCAGCGCCAGCCGGTCGGACCCATCCCGTGCCTTGCCGATGGCCAGATAGGTAACGGGGCCGATGATCACCGGCTTGGCCTTCACCCCCTGCGCCTTCGCTTCCGCCAGCTGTTCCAGCAGGCGCGATGCATCCAGCCGGAACGTCGTGCCGGCCGAAAACTCGGGCACGATGTAGTGATAATTGGTGTCGAACCACTTGGTCATCTCACCGGCCGCCACGGGCGGACAGCAGTCGGCGTCCGCATCGGAGGCAACCGGCGGGGCAAAGGCCGAATCCGCGGCGTTGCCGGCACCGCCAGCCTCCTTCGAAGCGGCTCGGACAGCGAGGCGGCCGAAGCCAGCGCCCCCTTGTCCGCATAGCCAAAAGCTGCGCTGCACCGAACGCCCCGGGCCACCCGGAAATAGTTGTCCAGCACATCACCGCGGAAGCCCTGCACCCGCTCGGGCAGATTGCCCAGCAGGAAGCTCATGTCCAGCACCTGGTCATAGAACGAAAAATCACCCACCGGCACCAGGTCCAGCCCGTCCTGCTCCCTGCCAGTGACGGGCACGCAGTTCCTCGCCCGTGGCCCGCAGCGCCTCGCGGCTGCTCTGGCCCTTCCAGTACGACTCCAGGGCGAACTTCAGTTCACGTTTGGCGCCAATGCGCGGAAAAACCGAGATTGTGGGTGATAACCATGATGAATCCTGTCTGTCGTTCGTTGCACGATGATCGCCATGGTAGGCAGCCGGATTCATGACGTAAAAATGGTATTTTTTTCAGCAATCCATGAATGGCATTCATAGCTTGAACGCATCCACCTCGCCATCGTTCAGGAAGTGGACCGGCAGGGTTCGCTCACGGCCGCAGCCGGCGCCCTGCACCTCACCCAGTCGGCGCTCAGCCACGCCGTGCGCAAGCTGGAGGAACAGCTGGGCACGGCCCTCTGGATCCGTGAAGGTCGCAGCCTGCGCCCCACCCAGGCCGGTGAATACCTGCTGGCCGTGGCCAACCGCGTGCTGCCCCAGCTCAGATCAGGCCGAGAGCGGCTGCGCCAGTTTGCCCGCGGCGAGCGCGGCACCCTGCGCATCGGCATGGAGTGCCACCCCTGCTATCAGTGGCTGCTGAAGATCGTCTCCCCTATCTGGCCGCATGGCCCACCGTGGAAGTGGACGTCAAGCAGAAGTTCCAGTTCGGCGGCGTGGGCGCACTGTTTGGCTACGACATCGACCTGCTGGTCACCCCCGACCCCTTCTTCCGGCCCGGGCTGGTGTACGAGCCGGTGTTCGACTACGAGCAGGTGCTGGTGGTGAGCGGACGGCACCGGCTGGCCCAGGCATCGCCAGACTCACGGCAGGCCATGCCGGACCCACAGCAGGCGTTGCCAGCCTCGCATCAGGCCATATCAGCCCCAAAGCAGGCGTTGCCAGCCTCACACCAGGCCATGTCAGCGCCGCGGCAGGCCATGACCCCATGTACTACCCGGCCAGCTGGCCGACGAGATCCTGCTCACCTATCCAGTCGAAACCGAGCGGCTGGACATCTACAACCAGTTTCTGATTCCGGCCGGCGTTCATCCGCGCCGTCACAAGATCATCGAGAACACCGACATCATGCTGCAGATGGTGGCCAGCGGCCGCGGCGTCACCGCCCCTGCCCCGCTGGCTGGTGGAAGAGTACGCACAGAAGATGGACATCGTGCCGCTGCGGCTGGGGCCGGACGGCATTGCCAAGCAGATCCACCTGGGCTATCGGGAGGGGATGCGGAGGTGGACTACCTGCGGGGTTTGTGGCGATGGCGCGGGGGCGGTAATGGAGATTCGCGCCAAACAGTAGAGCCAGCGCTGCCTCATGTCAAAAAGGCCAAAAACTTAACATGAGGGAACTTCTCATGTTAAAAAAACGGCGATTTTTAACATGACAACTGGTTGCAAACACTGATCAATGCATCCCACGTCGTGAATCTGCGCCATTCTGGCGCCCAGACACGCCAACACATCATTGCGTGAGGTTTAAATTTTTTGTAAACTAGATCGACTTTTAAACCCCTGACCTTCCACGCATCCCATGATGGCAGAGCGAATCCGTCAGGCCCGGCTGGCAGCTGGGCTCACACCTGCCGCACTCGGCAAGCGGGTAGGCGTGTCGCACACCGCCATTCAGAAGTACGAGAAGGGACTGCTCACCCCTTCCTCGTCCCAGCTGCTGAAGCTGGCCAATGCCTGCGGCGTCCGTACCGGAGTACTTCTTTCGCGCGCATAAGGTAGCACTGATACAGCCACGATTCCGAAAGACTGTAGCTTTTGGCAAGAAGGCCGAGGCTGCCATCGGCATCCGGGTGGCTGAGCAGCTGGAAAGACGCATCAAACTACTGGACGCCTTTCCAACAGCACCACTCCCCCGGTTTGAGATTCCCGCCTCGCTGCCCTCCCATGTTTCCACGCCTGAAGAAGTGGAGAGGTGTGCCGAAGCGCTCCGCAACGCCTGGCAGCTTGGCATGAACCCGATAGGCGATCTCACCTGCACGCTCGAAACCACCGGGCTACTGGTCATTGCCCTGGACGAGCGTAGCCCAGGATTTTGCGGACTGGCCACATCAGCCCAGACCGATGACGGGCGAGCGTTTCCAGTCATTGCTGTCTCACGGCGCTGGCCCGGCGACCGGCAACGCTTCACCCTCGCCCATGAGCTGGCCCACCTGGTACTGGATGAACGACTGGCTTCCCAACTGGACATCGAACGGGCCTGCGACCGCTTTGCCGGCGCCTTTCTGGCTCCCAAAGTGGCCGTGTTAGCAAAGGCTGGGCCAATCCCGGCACACGCTGGAATGGCCAGAGCTTCACGCCCTGAAGCACGAGTTCGGCCTGTCCATGGGTGGCTGGCTGCACCGGGCACAGGACTGCGGCGTCATATCCGACGCAACCTACGACACCATGCACAAGGTACTGACGGCCAGAGGATGGCGTACCCGGGAACCCGGCACGCCCTCGCCCGAAGAGACTTCATGGCTGTTTGACCAGCTTGTCTCACCGCGCTCTTGGCGAACGCTACCTCAGTGAAGCCCAGGCAGCCGAATTGCTTGGACGGCCGCAGTCGACCCTGCCTGGCCTGCGTGCGATGAGCCCCACGAACCTCCCTTCTTCCAGACCCCGCTCCGGATACCCCTGTATGACCAGCACCACACAACCCGCTGCAGCCCCTAAAGACAAGAAGCCCAGGCGAGGACGCACTCCCGCCAGGGCCAAACAGGACACTGCCCGCAAGAACGGCGGGAGACCTTGGCTTTGAAGCCGTACTCTTCAAGACGGCCGACAAGCTGCGTGGCAACATGGAACCCAGCGACTATAAGTACGTGGTGCTGGGACTGATCTTCTGAAAGTACATTTCCGATGCCTTCGAGGCCAGACACGCCGAGTTGATGCTGGAAGGCGAGGAGGCCGCCGAAGACCGGGACGAGTATCTGGCCGACAACGTCTTCTGGGTCCCCCGGATGCACGCTGGAGCTTCCTGCAGAAAAACTCAAAAAGCCCCGAAATCGCGTGTGCTCGTGGACAATGCCATGCGGGCCATCGAGAAGGACAACGAGTCGCTCAAAGGTGTGCTGTCCAAGGACCATGCGCCCGGAACTCAACAAGATCATGCTGGGTGAGCTGATCACCCTCATCACCAACATCGACCTCAAAGAGGACGGCAGCTCGAAAAGACATTCTCGGCCGGGTGTATGAATACTTCCTCAGCCAGTTTGCCGGCGCTGAGGGCAAGCGCGGTGGCGAGTTCTACACCCCCGCCCGTGGTCCGAACGCTGGTCGAGATGCTAGAACCCCTACCCGGTCGCATCTATGACCCCTGCTGCGGCTCGGGTGGCATGTCTCGTGCAGTCCGAGAAGTTCGTGAAGGAGCACGGCGGCCGCATTGGCGACATTGCCATCTACGGCCAGGAGTCACGGCACGTGACATGGCGGCTGGCCAAGATGGACCTTTGCGGTGCGCGGTATCGATTCCGATATCCACTGAACAACGAGGGCAGCTTCCTGAAGGATGCGCTGAGTGACCTGAAGGCCGATTTCATCCTCGCCAACCCGCCGTTCAACGACTCGGACTGGGGCGGCGACCGGCTGCGCGATGACAAGCGCTGGACCTTTGGCACCCCGCCAGTGGGCAACGCCAACTTTGCCTGGCTGCAGCACATCCACCACCACCCTGGCCCCCAAAGGCACGGCAGGTGTGGTATTGGCCAACGGCTCAATGAGTTCCACCCAGTCTGGCGAGGGCGAGATCCGCGCTGCAATGGTCGAGGCCGACGTGGTGGACTGCGTATGGTGGCCCCTGCCAGGACAGCCTCTTTTACTCCACGCAGATTCCTCGCCTGCCTGTGGTTCCTGACCCGAAACAAGAACCCGGGCAAGGGCCTGCGCGACCGCCGCCAGCAGGTGCTGTTCATCGACGCCCGCAAGCTGCGTGATGGTGGACCGAACGCAGCGGGAGCTGACCGATGCGGATATCAAGAAGATTGCCGCCACCTACCACGCCTGGCGGGGAAAATGCGGGCGCGTACGCGGATATTCCCGGGTTCTGTTGCTCGATACCGCTGGCGGAAGTTCGAAAGCAGGGCACATCCTGACGCCAGGGCGGTATGTGGGCACCGAGGAGCAGGAGGGCGATAGGGAGCCATTTGAGGACAAGATGCGAAGGCTAACGGCGCTGTGGCAGGAACAGCGGAATGAAGGGATGCGGTTGGATGCGATGATTGAGGCGAATCTGAAGGGCTTTGGGTATGATGAATAACTGGCGAGAAATGACGCTCAGCGAGTTGTATGAATTCAGTTCTGGCCTGTCAAAACCAAAGTCTGAATTTGGATCAGGATACCCTTTTTCTATCCTTCAAAGACGTTTTTACAACTCTGCTGTACCCGAAACATTAACGGAAAAAGTCCAATCAAGCGACAACGAAAGAAATAGGTGTTCTATACAAAGGGGAGATATTTTTCTAACACGAACCAGCGAAACGATAGGATGAACTAGGCATGAGTTGCGTAGCTCTTAAAGACATAAAAACGCGACATTCAACGGATTTACCAAAAAAGACTTAGACCAAAAACATCTGGAGTTGTTCACCCAGAATTCGCAAGATACGCTTTCAGAAGCAAGATCTTCAGAGATTCAATAACCAGCATGGCTTCCATGTCAACCCGAGCAAGTCTTAACAATGAAAATGCTAGGTAGCTACAAAGATCACGCCACCTTCATATCAGCACCAGGTAAAGATTGGGAGCATCCTCACGAGTCTTGATGACAAAAATTGAACTCAACCAAAAACCAACGAAACCCTGGAAACCATGGCCCGCACCCTGTTCCAGGCGTGGTTTGTAGATTCTCGAACCTGTCCGGGCCAAGATGGATGGACGCTGGAAGCGAGGCCAATCCCTGCCCGGCCTGCCTGCGCGCCTGTATGACCTTACTCCGACAGACTGCTAGAAACAGAGGACGGGGAAATTCCTGAAAACTGGGGGAGCAAGATCGCTTTGATGAGATCGCCACCTACACAAACGGACTGGCCCTCCAGAAGTTTCCACCTGAGAATCTCACATGACTACCTGCCTCGTCATCAAGATCGCCCAACTGAGATCAGGGAACACCAGCGGAGCAGATAGAGCCAGTACGCAACTGAAGCCTGAGTACACTCGTCAACGACGGGGATGTACTGTTTTTCATGGTCAGGATCTCTGGAGGTAGAGATTTGGCATGGTGGTCTTGGGGCCCTGAATCAGCATTTGTTCAAGGTAACCTCAAGCGATACCCCCAAGTGGTATTACTTTTTGGCAACACGCCATCACTCTGCGAAAGTTCCATGAAATCGCTGCTGGCAAAGCCACTACCATGGGACATATCCAACGAAAGCATCTCACTGAAGCAAAGATCGCATTTCCTCCCCTGAGGAGATGAAGCTTTTGACCAGATCATGAGCCCAGTATCTCGGCTGCATGATCAATACCTCCCTTCAGTCCAGGACGCTCGCCCAACTCCGCGACTCCCTCCCTCCCCGCCTGCTTCTGGCGAGCTGCGCGTCCCAGAGGCCGAAACGACTGGCTGAAGAGATTCTGTAACCCCTCACCCGGCAACCACACACAGCGCACACGCCCCCGCTCATCTCCACTGCCCTTAACATGAGCCTGGTCTCATGTTAAAAGTTTCCCATTTTTTTGACACGAGGAGGCCCTCATGCTCAGTCCGACCTACGCCATCCCGACCCTACCCCCGCTGGCGTCGATCTCGAGACGGTCGAGGTCCTCGGGCGCTGGCCCCAGCCCACCGGCATCTGGCCGAACTCAAAGGTAGCGCCCGCAGCATTCCCAACCAGGGCATTCTGGTCGACACGCTCACCCCTGCAGGAAGCCAAGGCCAGTGCCGAGGTCGAAAGCTACGTCACCACGCAGGATGAACTGTTTCAGGCCGAGCTGTTCCCGGCCGAGGGCATCTCGCCTGCGGCCAGGAAGTGTCCCGCTACCGCGAAGCGCTCAAGCGCGGCTTCGAACGCATGCAGGCCAGCACGATCTGCTCACCAGCGGCACGCTGATCGACCTGTTCCAGTACATGAAGAACAGCAGCGAGACCTTTCGTCACGCCCCCGGTACCGTGCTCAAGAACGACCGGACGGGCAAAAACGGTGTTCGTCCCGCCGCAGGACAACGACCGAGATCGCCCGCCACATGGACGCGCTGGAGCAGTTCATCAACGCCCCCAGCGAGCAGGCGCTGGCACTGGACCCGCTGGTGCGCATGGCCATCATCCACCACCAGTTCGAGAACATTCACCCGTTCAGCGACGGCAATGGCCGCATCGGGCGGATCCCTGTGCGTGCTGTACCTGGTGAAGGAGGGCTGCTGGAGCTGCCTGTGCTGTACCTGTCCCGCCACATCAACCGCAACAAGCCCGAGTATCTACCGCCTGCTGCAGGCCGTGCGCGATGAAGGCGCATGGTCGCCGTGGATCGTCTTCATGCTGCAGGTCGTTGCCGTCACGGCGAAAGCACTGTCCGGCTGGTCCACGGCATGCGCGACCCTGATGGTCAGTACCAAACAGCGCATGCGTGACGAGCTGCCCGGCGTGTATTCGCAGGACCTGCTCAATAACCTCGTTCAGGCACCCGCACACCCGCATCGAGGCAGTCGTGAACGACATTGGCGTGTCCCGCCAGACTGCCTCCAAATACCTGAAGCCAGCTGCAGGAGATTGGCATTCTGACCGCCCAGACCCGTGGCAAGAACACCCTACTTCGTCAACGAGCCGCTGGTCCAGCTGATTACCGAGGGAGAATGATCATGGCCTCCCGTCCGAAGCCGATGTGGAACGGGCACTGCTGGAGCAGTTTGCTCCTCGCTCGGGCTACGCCATCGCGCAAGGGGACGATATCGGTCCCGATGGCGAGCACACTGCGCGTGAGAGCTATCACGATGTCATCCTCAAGAATCGCCTCACCAGCGCGGTGGCCCGGCTCAACCCCATGCTTCCCGAGCCAGCCCGACAGGAAGCCATCAACCAGGTACTTCAGCAGGGGCTGCCCAGCCTTCTGGAAGAAAACCGTCGCCTGCATAACCTGATGACCGAAGGCGTCGGCGTCTCCCATGACGACAGCGACGGTTCGCTGACCGGCAGCCAGGTCCGGCTGTTCGATTTTCACAATCCCGCCAACAACGACTGGCTGGTGGTCAACCAGTTCACAGTGATCAGGGGCCAGAAAGAGCGCCGTCCGGATGTGGTGGTGTTCGTCAACGGGCTGCCGCTGGCCGTCATCGAGCTGAAAGCACCCGGCAGCGCCGGCGCACACCTGCGCGGTGCCTACAACCAGCTGCAAACCTACAAGGACGATATCCCCGCCCTCTTCCGCACCAATGCGCTGCTGGTCACCTCGGACGGCATCAGTGCCCGGATGGGCTCGCCGTCGGCCAACCTCGAGCGCTTCATGCCGTGGCGCACCACGGACGGCAAGGCCGTTGCGGAAAAAGGTACCGCCGAGCTGTCCACACTGATCGAGGCTGTCCCGAACATCAGCGCCTCGCTGACGCTGCTGCGTGACTTCACCGTGTTTGGCGAAACCGGCAGTGGACTGTCAAGATCATCGCCGGCTATCACCAGTTCCATGCCGTGCTGTATGCAGTGGCCTCCACCCGCCGGGTCTGCGCGCTGATGTCCGGCGTCGCTGAAGACCCGGCCGTCTACGGCCCGCCCGACACCCGCAGCCAGAAGCCTCGGCGACCGCCGCGCCGGCGTGATCTGGCACACCCAGGGCTCGGGCAAGAGCCTGCTGATGGCCTTCTACGCCGGCATGCTGGTGCGTGACCCTGCCAGCGAACAGCCCCACCCTGGTGGTGCTGACCGACCGCAACGACCTGGATGACCAGCTGTTTGGCACCTTTGCGATGTGCAAGGACCCTCATCCGCCAGAGCCCCCAACACGCCGAGAGCCGGGATGAGCTTCAGCGCCTGCTCCGGCGCAACGCCGGCGGCGTGATCTTCACCACCCCTGCAGAAGTTCGGAGACGCAACCGGTATGCTCACCGAACGCGGCAATGTCGGGTGGTCATTGCCGACGAGGCCCACCGCAGCCAGTACGGCTTCCGGGCAAAATGAACACGAGTCCGGCGAAATCTCGTACGGCTTTGCCAAGTACATGCGCGATGCGCTGCCCAACGCCACCTTCATCGGCTTCACGGGCACGCCCATCGAAAGCAGCGATGTCAACACGCCGGCCGTGTTCGGCAACTCACATCGATGTGTACGATATCAGCCGTGCTCGTCGAAGATGGCGTGACGGTGCCGATCTCACCACGAGTCTCGGCTGGCGCGCATCGAACTGGACGAGGACGAGAAGCCAACCATCGACGCCGAAGTCGATGAAATCGTCGACAATGCCGCCCCCCTCCGACCAGGATCGCCTCAAGAAAAAGTGGTCCCGTAGCGCTGGTAGGCAGCGACAGGCGTATCGCCCCTGATTGCAAAGGACATTGTCGATCACTTCGAGGGGCGCCTCACGGCACTTTGACGGCAAGGGGATGATCGTCTGCATGAGCCGGGCCATCTGCGTCAAACTGTACGACGAGATCATCAAACTGCGCCTGTCCTGGGACAGTGATGACGACAAAACCGGCGCCATCAAGATCGTCGTGACAGGCTCGGCCACCGACCCGCAGGCATGGCAGACACATCCGCAACAAGGCGCAGCGCGAGCAGCTGCGGCTGCGCTGCCGTGACCCGAAAGACCCGCTGAAGCTGGTGATCGTGCGCGACATGTGGCTGACCGGCTTCGACGCCCCTGCATGCACACCATGTATGTGGACAAACCCATGCAGCGCCACGGGCTGATGCAGGCCATTGCCCGGGTGAACCGGGTGTTCAGGGACAAACCGGCCGGACTGATCGTCGATTACATCGGCATCGCGCAGAACCTGAAGTCCGCGCTGCAGCAGTACTCCCGCAAGGACCAGGACAACACCGGCATCGACGAGCGCCAGGCCATCGATGTCATGCTCGAGCGGTACGAAATCGTCCGCGACATGTACCACGGCTTCGACTACAGAAGCACACTGAACGGCACACCCCAGCAGCGCCTGCAGACCATGGCCGCCGCCATCGAGTGGATTCCTGACATGCAGCAGAAGCTGGCCGAAGAGAAAAGCTCTGCAGAGGACAAGAAGGCGGCACACCGTGTCTATCAGGATGCCGTGCTGGCGCTCTCCAAAGCTTATGCCCTGGCCGCCGCCTCGGACGAAGCGCGGGAAATCCGGGAGGAAGTAGGCTTCTTCCAGGCTGTCCGCGAAGCACTCGTCAAGAGCGCTGCAGCCTCGGAGGGCATGAGCCCGCAGGCCATGGACCTCGCCATCCAGCAGATCGTCAGCCGCGCCGTGGTGTCGACCGAGATCGTCGACATTCTGACCGCCATCGGCATCAAGAGTCAGGACATTTCATCCTCTCCGACGACTTCCTCGTCGAGATGCAGCAGATGCCGCAGAAGAACCCTGGCCATGGAGACCCCTGCGCAAGCTGCTCGACGACAGCATCCGCTCGCGCAGCAAGGCCAACGTGGTGCAGGCCAAAAGCATTCACGGAACGGCTGGAGGATGCCGTGCGCGCTATCACACCAACGCCATCACCTCCACCGAGGTGCCGCATGAGCTGATCGAACTGGCGAAGGAGATTCGCGCCGCCCGTCAGCGCGGTGAAGAGTCCGGCCTGTCGGACGAGGAGATCGCCTTCTACGACGCCCCTGGCACAGAACAAAAGCGCTGTCGAACTGATGAAGGAGGATGCCCTGCGGCTGATCGCCCACGAGCTGCTGACCAGCCCTGCGTGCCAACGTATCAGTAGACCGGGCACGACGCGAATCAGCGCGCGCCAGAATGCGCACCTCTGGTCAAGCGCATCCTGCGCAAGTACGGCCACCCGCCCGACCCTGCATAACGAAGCGGTGAAGACGGTGCTGCAGCAGGCGGAGGCGATGCTGGCGGTGTGGTCGGATAATGGCAGTTGAGCCTCCTGAAAGGGACACGAGTTTTCCACACTGTACCCCGCTGGGTCACTGCTGCCCCACTTCAGCGAAGCAAACCCCATAGTGACCAGATCCCTCGCCTCACCCGTTCCCCGAAACACGCGTCATAGAAAAGGATTTTAGATAATGAAACACAATGAAGACCAGCGACCATCCGGAGAACTTCTACCTACCGGGCTGATGGAATACAAAAGCCTCGTCCAGGTCCGCCTGAGGGTGAAAACCGTCTGGCTAAGTCAGAAGCAGATGGCTGAGCTTTATGGTGTCAGCGTTTCCACCATCAACGAACACATCGGAAACATCTACGATGACGAGGAGCAGCACTGAGGCAACTATTCGGAAATTCCGAATAGTTCAAACTGAAGGCTCACGAAAGGTGAACCGGCTGGTAGACCACTACGATCTCAACATGATTCTGGCGGTGGGATTCCGTGCACGGTCCCAGCGCGGGAAACCAGTTCCGGCAATGGGCAGGGGAGCGTATCAGCGAGTACTCGTCAAGGGTTTCACCATGGATGACGAGCGCCTTAAGGGTAAAGCCAGCGTGGTCGACTACTTTGACGAACTCCTGGCTAGAATCCGCGAGATAAGGGCCAGCGAAGCCCGCGTTTATCTCCAGATTCGAAACATATTTGCACTCGCTACCGATTATGAAGAAGGCGACAAACAAGCTCAGCTATTCTTTGCAACCGTTCAGAACAAGATGTACTACGCCGCCACAGGATTGACTGCGGCAGAGATTGTCAAAAAGCGGGCCAATGCCGAAAAACCCAATATGGGACTTACTACCTGGAAGGGGTCACGCGTACTCAAGGCAGACGTCGGCATTGCAAAAACTATCTGGCGAAGGAGGAAATCGATATTCTCAATCGGATTACCATCATGTTTCTGGATCAGGCAGAGTTTCGTGTTCAACGCCGCCAGACCATTTTCATGGCTGACTGGGAAAGATATCTGACAAATTTCTATCAGATGTTGAACTTCCAGTTCTGAATCAATGCGGGGCAAAATCAGCCACCAACAGGCCCAGATATTTGCCAACCAGCAGTACTGACCAGTTCGCCGAAAAACGCCGCATTCAAACAGAAGAACAGGCGCAGCAGAACTATGTTAATGAGCTGCAAAAACGGTGAGCGCTCTTAAAAACGACGGTCTTGAGAATCAACGCAGAACTGGGCTGATCACTACACGCCGTACGGTGCTGAAAGCGGTACCGTCCTACAAAGCAGTCATCAACTACGCACCACACGCAATCCGATCCAAGATCAACAGTACATCCAGCGCGCGGGGCATTGGCGCTGATTGGCGTCGATTATCACAGTAGGCATTAGTGGTAATGAAAACTATTCAACTCTCCAGTACGCCCCTTAGACCAAGCAGACATGGACGCCATGTCATCACAAACAGGCTGACTCATGACTCCACGGAAGTTTGAAGAGCAACTATTCGGAAAATTCCGAATAGTTGCCCCAGATGAAACCCCTCCCGCTCCATCTGCGTCATCAGGCCATCAACCTGTTAACAAAAACGCCCAACCTTTGACGGGTCGGGCGTGGAATGGGGGTGGTGGAGACGAGGAGGATCGAACTCCCGACCTCGGCATTGCGAACGCCGCGCTCTCCCAGCTGAGCTACGTCCCCACGGTGGCAGGATGATAACACCAGTCCGGCAGCGTCCGCCAACCGGCCCAGCCGCGAGGCCCCGAACATGAGGGGCTGGTGCAACAGGACGCGCCCCGCCCATGCCCATGTCTGATGACTGCTTCCGCCCCTGTGCCCCGCCCCATGGCAAAAGGGCCCGAAGCCCCATGGCCCCGGCCCGTCGCAAGGTTTGATCCGGGGATGACCGGCCCTTCACGGCGCCGGCCCCCGGTCAGCCGATCACTTCTCCAGCAGCGAACGCAGCATCCAGGCGTTCTTCTCGTGCAGCTGCATGCGGGTGGTCAGCAGGTCGGCCGTCGGCTCGTCGCCGGAGTCGTCCACCGCCGGGAACATCTCGCGGCAGGTGCGGACCACGGCTTCCTGGCCTTCGACCAGATCCTGGATCATCTCGTCGGACGACTTGGTGTTGTCACCATCGGGGATGCTCGACAGTTTGGCGTACTCGCTGTAGGAGCCCGAGCCAGATGGCCCAGCGCGCGGATGCGCTCGGCAATCTCGTCCACCGCGGTGGCCAGTTCGGTGTACTGCGTCTCGAACATGGTGTGCAGCGAGTTGAACTGCGGGCCGGTGACGTTCCAGTGGTAGTTGTGCGTCTTGAGGTAGAGGCTGTAGGAATCGGCCAGCAGTCGGGACAGGCCCTTGGCCACGGTTTCGCGCTGCTGGTCGGTCATGCCGATGTTGATACCCATGTGTGTACTCCTGTGAGGAAAGGAAGGGGGGACTGGCTGCCGGCCAATGTACCACCGGCCTGCAGACGGCGTGTCCAGCCGCTGTATCCAGCTCTGACGTTGTACGACGTTCTGTGATCCGCCGGGCCGCCCTGCCTTCGGCCTGCAACCCGTCGTTCACGATGGCTGCAGTATAGGCCCATCTTCATAGCTTTTGCCAATTCATTCTTCAAAATGGCATTGATAGCAACAGCCGATCAGAAAAAAGGCGCACCCGACAGAACAGGTGCGCCCTAATGGTGGCAGCCGGGCGGCTGCCTCTCCTCCTCCTCAACAGGGGCATTGGCACTGGGCCAATCAACGTCCCCTTTGGTGAACAGCATATTACTCCCGCCACGAAACGATTTCTGGCCCAAAGCACTAGGGGAAACCCCTGAGAACCCCTGGGAAACCCCCATACGCTCCACCCTGGCAGCTGCCCCTGCCCCAGTCCTCCGCCCCCAGTAACGTCCCCCAGCCCTCGCCCCAACGACGCTTCCCGCCCCCGTCGCAAGGGCCCGGGCGGAAGGATGCTTCTTTCGCGACTTCACGCAGTCGCGGGAGACCGGAGCATGCGCGAAGCACGAGCGTCAGCAGCGCGCCAGTGTGGAGCGAAAGAAGCATCCTGCAGCCCGGGTCGTCTCTCCCACGAAGCGTCTTCCCGCACCTCGCTCCTTCCCCACGGGGCGTCTTCCGAAAATTCGGGCACAACCGGCCAGCCCCTTTTACGTCCTCCCCATCCGGTTCAGCATGATCAGCGCCAGCACCAGAAAGACGATGGACGGAATGCTGACGGCCAGCCAGGGCGGCCAGGTATTGATCAGCCCCAGGTTCGAGAACAGACCGTTCAGAATGTAGAACACCACTCCCAGCGAGATGCCGAAGAAGAGCTTCAGGCCGATGCCACCGGCCCGCGCCTGCAGGTAGCCGAAGGGCAGCGCCAGCATCAGCATGACGATGATGGCCAGCGGGTAGATGACCTTTTTCCAGAGCGCCAGCTCGTAGCGGTTGGCGTTCTGTGCGTTCTCCTTGAGGTGCGAGGTATAGCGCCAGAGCGCCAGCGCCGACATGCGGTCGGGCGCAATGGCCAGCACCGACAGCAGGGCCGGGTTCAGCTCGGAAATCCCAGGGTGAACTCGGGCGTCTTCCTCGACGGCAGCATGCGGGGCATCGTAGCCGGTGGCCGTCTTCTTCACGTCGAAGTAGGTGGTCTCCACGCCCTCCAGACGCCAGCGGCTGGGCTCGCCCCGGGCGGCACGCTGGTAGCGGCCCCGCTCGGCATGGATGACGGCCGTCAGTCGGAACTCGGGGTCGAATTCGTGAATCTCCACGCGGCTCAGACCGCCATCGGCCTCCAGCTGGCCGATGTTGACGAAGCGGGTCTGCAGGCGCTGGCCGTCGGGACCGCGGACGCTGTCCTTCAGCCACAGGCCGGAGCGGAACACGCCCACGCCCGAGCCCCTTGCCCAGCACGTCCATGCGCAGCTGCTGGGCACGCTGTTCGGCCATCGGTGCCACCCATTCACCGGCCACGGCGGTGAGAATGGCCAGAAACACCCCCAGCACCAGCACACCGCGCAGGGCCAGCCCGCGACTCATGCCGGCCGCCCGCATGGCGGTGAATTCGGAGTTCTGGGCAAACTGGGCCAGCGCGTAGATGCAGCCGATCAGCGCAGCCACGGGCATCAGTTCGTAGATGTGACTGGGCAGGCCCAGCAGCACGTACAGCACCGCCTGTGGCAGCCGGTAGCCGCCCTGGGCCGATGTCATCCAGTTCGTTGATCAGGTCGAAGAAGGCAAAGAGACCCAGAAAGCCCAGCAGCACGGCCACGATGCCGCTGGCGATCTCGCGCGTCAGGTAGCGGGCGATCAGCTTCATGCCCTGCCCTCCCGCGCAGCCGCCTCACGGGCCTTGCTGCCCGGATGCGGGCCACCAGCTTGCTGAAGCTGAAGCGCGGCAGGCTGAGCCGGCGATGGAACAGGTACCACGCCAGCGCCAGCACCAGCACGTGGGTGACCCACACCCCTACGCCGAAGCCCACCTTGCCCTGTGTGATCCAGGAGCGCATCACGCTGTTGAGGTTCGAATAGGTGAAGCAGATGAGCACGCCCACCACCATGTTGACCGAGCGGCCCAGACGCGGATTGACGAACGACAGCGGAATGGCCAGCAGCGCCGTGATGAACACCGACAGCGGCAGGCCGATGCGGTAGGCCAGCTCGCCCCGGGCCGCCGGCGTATGCTGCTGCAGCAGGTCGAGCGTGGGCATGCCCCGGGCGCTCTCGATCTGGGTGTTGACGGGCTTTGGGATCGAGCCGCACGCCATAGTGCAGGAACCCATCAGCGCGTATTCGGCGGTGCCCCAGGTGCCGTCGTAGCGGCGGCCGTCTTCCAGCACCAGAAAGCGGTCGCCATTGGGTTCGATCCGCACGTTGCCACCACGCGAGGCCACCACCACCATGCGGTCGGCGTTGTGCTGACCACGAACACGTTGGAGACCGTGCTGCGGTCGGCGCTCATCGATTCGACGAAGAACACGCGGTTGCTGGAGGTGGATTCGCGAAACTGCCCGGGCGCGACCATCGACACGTCCTCGCGCTGGTTGAAGCGCTCGCGCAGCTCGACGATCTGCTGGTTGGCCCAGGGCGAGAGGATGAAGGTCACACCGGCCACCACCAGTGCATAGGGCAGCACGAAGGTCATGACCGGGCGGATCCACGCCGTGAGGCTCTGGCCGCTGGCAAACCAGATGACCATCTCGGAATCGCGCCAGGCGCGCGCCAGCACCATCAGCACCGACAGGAACACCGTCAGCACCAGCAGCACCGGAATGAAGCCGATGGCGTTGAAGGCGATCAGCGGCAGGATGTCGGAACTGGCAATGCGGTCGCTGGTGGCGCGGTTGAGAAACCGGATCAGCGACGTGGTGACCAGGATGGTGAACAGCGTGGCAAACATGACGCCGGCAACGCTGTTCAGGTCGCGGCGCAACGACTGGCGAAAGATCATCACATTAGTTTACCTGCGCACGAGGGCTTCCCGGCATCCGGGCAACGGCAAAAGTGCGCGGCAGTATCGTGCCGGATACGGTTTGGCAATGTGTCATGGACGCTTTCGTCACCATGCGCCGGCTCCAGATACGTTTACCTGTATCCAGCACGCCCCCCTGTACCGAAGCCCCGGCGCGTGGTTTCGCAGGAACGCAGGGGCCAGGATACGCGCTACCGGACGGCACGGACTGTTGCATCCTGTTCCAGGGTGGCAAACAGCCGCCCCGCCTGACAGAAACGCCCCGTGGGCCGGCCTATAATGGCCGTTTGCGCGCATGGTCGTCACGGCCACTCCCCTGCCCGCCGGCGCCCCGTGCCCATGGACGTTTGCGCGCGTGGTCGCCGCACCAGCCCTCTTCCGGAAACCGTCCGGCCATCCTGGGCGTCTGCGTGGCGGTTCCGCTTTCCGTTTTTTGCCCGCGAGTTTTCTTCATGACGATGCAGTTCTCCCTCAAGGCCACCGCCGCCGACAAGATCCGTACCCAGTGCCTGGTGCTGCCCGTGCAGGCCGGCAGGGCTCACGGCCACGGGGCCCGCGTTCGACGCCCGCCTCGACATGACGCTGTCGGCCGCCCTGAAGGGCGGTGACCTGGGCAAAACCGGGCCCACGCTGCTCGTACCCGGCATCAAGGGGCTGTCGCGCATCCTGCTGGTGTCGATGGGCGAGGACGACACGCTGTCCGCCCCCGTTTTGCCGATGCCGTGCGCAGCGCCTTCCGCGCCGTGCTGGCCACGCCGGCCACCGACGTGTTCTGCGCCCCTGCACGAGGCCAGTGTCGAGCTGCGCGAGCTGCCCTGGCGCGTGGGCCAGGGTGGTGCTGATGGCCCGCGAGGCCGCCTACCGCTTTCGACGCCTACCGCAGCAAACCCGAACCGGCACCGGCGCTGAAGGATGTGGTACTGGGCATGGACAACGTGGGCGAGGTGCGCTCGCTCACACCGCTGGTGGCCCGCATGAGCGACCTGGCCGACGGCATCGATACCGCGCGCGATCTGGGCAACCAGCCACCCAACGTCTGCAACCCGGCCTCGCTGGCCACGCAGGCGCAGAAACTGGGCCGCCGGCACTAGCTGAAGGTCGAAATCCTCGACCAGAAACAGATGGCCTCGTTTGGGCATGAACGCCCCTGCTGGCCGTGGCACAGGGGTCGGTGCAGCCGCCGAGGCTGATCGTCATGCACTACCGCGGCGCCGGTGCGCGCCAGGCACCCGTCGTGCTGGTCGGCAAGGGCATCACCTTCGATACGGGCGGCATCTCCATCAAACCCGCCGCCGACATGGACGAAATGAAGTTCGACATGTCGGGCGCCGGCTCGGTGTTCCGGCACGATGCAGGCCGTGGCCCAGATGAAGCTGAAAGATCAACCTCACGGTGATCATCGCTGCCGCCGAGAACATGCCCGTCGGGCTCGGCCTGCCGCCCGGGCGACATCGTCACCACGCTGTCGGGCCAGACGGTCGAGATCCTCAACACCGATGCCGAAGGCCGCCTGGTGCTGTGCGACGCCCTCACCTATGCCGAACGCTTCAAGCCGGCCGCCGTCATCGACGTGGCCACCCTCACCGGGGCCTGCGTGATCGCGCTGGGCCACCAGCGGGCCGGCCTGTTCGCCAACGACGACGCCCCTTGCGGCCCAGCTCAGGACGGCTGGCGACGACTCCGGCGACACCTGCTGGCCGCTGCCGCTGGACGAAGCCTATCAGGAACAGCTGCGCTCGTCCTTTGCCGACATGGGCAACATCGGCGGCCGTCCGGCCGGTGCCATCACGGCCGCCTGCTTCCTGTCGCGCTTTGCCAAAATACGCATGGGCGCACCTGGACGTGGCCGGCGTGGCCTGGCGCTCGGGCACGAACAAGGGTTCGACCGGCCGGCCGGTGGCCCTGCTCACCCATTACCTGATGGACAAGGCGGGCTGATGGCACAGGTGCCGGTCCAGGACATGGCACACACCGCCCGCGTGGTGCCGGCGGCGGGCATGGCATCCGTGGCCGGACGGGTTTCGCGCCGGCTCCGGCCCACCAGCCTCCTGCCGCATGGCACGCGGGTCACGCCACCCGGCTGGCATGCAGCCCCGGCATCCACTGCGCGCCCCCCGCTGACCTTCCGGCAGCCGGCCCATCACATGGCCGCCCGGTCTGCGGGCATGATGGCGTCCTGATGCGGGCAGCGTGCCCATGACCCAGGTGGACTTTTCATTTCAACGTGCCGGACGTGGGCCGGTATGCCTGCCGTCTGGTGCGCAAGGCATGGCATGCCGGTCACCGGGTGGTGGTCTATTGCGAAGACACCCGGCGGCTGGCCCGGTTCGACCGCCAGCTCTGGGATTTCCAGCCGCTGGCGTTCGTTCCCCATGTCTCGGTCCGGCATCCGCTGGCGGCGCGCACTCCCATTCTGCTCACCGCCTCCGAGGCCGAAGTCCCGGCCAGTCACCGCCAGGTGCTGGTCAATCTGGGCGAACGCATGCCGCCTGCATTTTCCGGCTACGCCCGGGTGATCGAACTGGTCGGCAGCGATGCCGCCAGCCGCCAGGCAGCCCGCGCCCGCTTCCGTTCCTACCGGGAACAGGGCTACACCCCGCTCACCCACGATGTGGAAGAACGAGATGGCACCCGATAATCCCCTTTCTTCGCCGTCATTCCGGAGCAGCCAGCCGTTCGGGCCTTCCGCCGGAGCGGCAGACGCACCGGCCGGCGGCTCGACGCAGGCCCTGCACCCCGCCCCCGCCGCCAGCATTCCGGGGGTAAAGCGACACCTCGACCGCAAAACGCGCCATCATGCCCGCAACAGCAGACACCCCGGCCGCAGCAGGCACGTCAGGCCCGGTGACCGGCACGTCTGCCGGCAGCCAGCGTCATCCTTCGCGTCCCGTCAGGCTCGGCAGACCAGCCCGACCGTGCCATCGGCAGGGACTGGTACGGCCGTTCGCAGTTCCCGGATGATTCCGACGACGACTATCTGGAAGACGACGAGGCCGGCCCGCTGGACGAAGATGCCGCCATCGCCACCCTGCCGCCGCTGACCGACGAAGACCGGGCGCTGATCAACAAGCTGGTGCATCTCGATGCGCCTGCTGGACGTGGGCATTTCATCGCAGGCCGCCCACGAAGCCACCGGCAGTGCTCCGGTCCCGTTCCCCGAAGTGGCAAAGGCCGGCAGTACCGATCCGGCCCCCGTTTGCCCCCGCACCACCACCATTCCCCCGGCGGTTCGCCAGCCGCGCCCGGCCACGCCCTGAGGACGAGGAAGCCATTCCGATGCTGACGGACGTGGTGAACGTGCAGCGCTACCACCCCGACCAGCTGCCACGCAGCTTCGCCGATGTGGACTGGAGCGAACTGGCCGGTCAGGGTGCGCGAAAAACGTGCTGGAACGGCTGCTGCGCCGCGGCGACATCCCTGCTCGATGGCCAGATGAACCACGCACTGGCTCCCTGGTCATCTCGCGCGCCGTCGAGACGATGACCCGCGACGTGCACGACACGCTCAATCGCCTGATCCGCGACATCGTGGCCCGCGCCGTGAACGAGGAAATCACCCGCCTGCATGCGGAAATGGCCCGGCAGAACCACGAGGACTGACCAGCGCCGGAAAGACGGATACCCACCAGAATGCCCCAGATCGCCGGACAATCCGGCACCGGGGCATTTGTCATACTGAGTGCTGCCCACCCTGGCTGGCAGGGCATGCCCTCCCCTGCCCCGGGGCATTTTTCATGGCGTGGCAGCCTGCCACCCGTCATGGCGTGAGCCTGCCACCCTGCCTCACCAGACAGACATCCTGCCCATCATCAGCCCCAGGGTGGACACTCTCCGGGGCCTTCGATGGTTGAGCCCTCAGCCCGAGCTTCGCCCGCTGGCCCTGCACCTTCTCCAGCATGGCGCTGAACTGCGCCAGACGCTGGCGCTCCTGCTCGACCACGGCGGCCGGGGCGCGCTGCACGAAAGCTCTCGCTGGACAGCTTGCCGTTGGCCTTGCCGATCTCGCCCCCTGCAGGCGGGCGATTTCCTTTGTCCAGACGAGTGCGTTCGGCAGCCACGTCGATTTCCACCTTCAGCATCAGGCGGTGATCGCCCACCACCTGCACAGGGGCCAGCGTCTCTTCGGGCAGCGAGGCCACCCGTTCGGCGCTGGACAGTTTGGCCCAGACCGGGCAGGTACGGCAGCATGGCATCGATGCGCGCATCGGTGCTGGCCACCAGCAGCGGCACCCGCTGCTGCGGACCCAGCCCCATCTCGCCCCGCAGCGCCCGGCAGGCATCGATCAGCGCCCGCAGTTCGGCCATCCACGCTTCGGATGTTTGGTCGATTTTTGCGTCATTGCACACCGGATACGGCTGCAGCATCACCGAATGGCGGCGTTCGGCCAGGGGCCTGCGCCAGCGCCTCCCCTGCCAGCGTCTGCACCCCACCGGGGACCGTAGCGGTTCGTCAGCGGCGCCACCTTCTGCCACAGTTCTTCGGTAATGAACGGAATCAGCGGATGCGCCAGACGCAGCGTGGCTTCCAGCACGCGCAGCAGCGTACGCCGGGCGCCGCGGCGCTGGGCCTCGTCCGGGTGATTCAGTTCCACCTTGGCCAGTTCCAGGTACCAGTCGCAGTAGCTGTTCCAGACGAAGCTGTAGACGGCATTGGCTGCCAGGGTCGAAGCGGTACTCGGCCAGCGCCTTCGTCACCTCGGCCGTGGTGCGCTGCAGCTCGGACACGATCCAGCGGTCCACCGGGGCTGAAGTCCATGTACTGGCCCGGGGCCGCAGTCCTTGTTGCAGGGGTTTGGCAAAAGCCGTTGTCGTGGCCTTCCACGTTCATCAGCACGAAGCGGGTGGCATTCCACAGCTTGTTGCAGAAGTTGCGGTAGCCCTCAGCAGCGGCTGATGTCGAAATTCAGCGTGCGCGAGAAATTGGCCAGCGAGGCGAAGGTGAAGCGCAGCGCGTCCGTGCCGAAGGCCGGAATGCCGTCGGGAAAAATGCTTTTTGACGTACTTCTCGATGCGCGCCTTGTGATCGGCCCGCATCAGGCCACGCACCGACTTGGCCAGCAGCGCCTCCTGGCTGATGCCGTCGATCAGGTCCAGCGGGATCCAGCGTGTTGCCCTTTGGACTTCGACATCTTCTGCCCTTCCGAGTCACGGACGATGGCATTGATGTAGATGTCCCGGAACGGCACCTTGCCGGTGAAATACTGGGTCATCATCACCATCCGGGCCACCCAGAAGAAGATGATGTCGTTGCCCGTCACCAGCACGTCGGACGGCAGATAGCGTTCGAGATCGGCCAGCGTGACCGGATCCTGCGACGGCCAGCCCAGCGCGGTGAACGGCACCAGCGCCGACGAGAACCAGGTATCCAGCACGTCGGGGTCGCGGGTCAGCGCCCCGATAGCCGGCGGCCTGCGCCTGCTGGCGGGCCTCCTCCTCGCTGCAGGGCCACGAAGGTCTGGCCATCCTCGCCATACCAGGCCGGAATCCGGTGTCCCCACCACAGCTGGCGCGAAATGCACCAGTCGTGGATGTTCGAGAGCCAGTGGTCGTAGGTGGACGCCCAGTGCTCGGGGAAGAAGCGGATACGGCCGGAGTCACGGCCTCCAGCGCCGGCCGGGTGATGGCCGCCATGCCACCCGGGACGGCCATCGGGCTGCGTCTCGCGGGTCTGGTCCACGAACCACTGGTCGGTCAGCATCGGTTCGACCACCTCGCCGGAACGGCCGCAGACCGGCACCATGTTGCGGTGCTTCACGGTATCGACCAGCAGGCCGGCGGCATCCAGATCGGCCACCATCTGCTCGCGCGCGCCCGGTAGCGGTTCAGACCCCGATAAGCCTCGGGCACGGCCTCACCCGCCATGTTGGCTTCCAGGTCCAGCACCACGATCAGCGGCAGCTGGTGACGCTGGGCCACCTCGTAGTCGTTGAAATCGTGCGCGCCGGTGATCTTCACACAGCCACTGCCGAACTCCGGATCCACATAGCTGTCGGCAATCACCGGGATCTTCCGGCCGGTCAGCGGCAGCTCCAGCAGCTTGCCGTGCAGGTGGCGATAGCGCTCATCCTCCGGATGCACGGCCACGGCCACGTCACCCAGCATCGTTTCCGGACGGGTGGTGGCCACCACCAGCCCCGTCAGTTCGGTGCCATCGGCCGCCTTCTGCGGGCCATCGGCAAACGGATAGCGGATGTGCCACAGATGGCCATCACGCTCGGTCATGTCCACCTCGAGGTCGGACACGGCCGTACGCAGCACCGGATCCCAGTTCACCAGCCGCTTGCCACGGTAGATGAGCCCCGCCTCGTAGCAGCCGCACGAACACCTCGGCCACCGCCTGCGACAGCTTCGGGTCCATCGTGAAATAGCCGGACTGCGTGCCCAGGCTGTCGGCGTAGTCCCAGTTGGCCGAATCGCCCAGCCGGCGCATCTGCCGGCTGATGGCCCCGCCCGATTCGTTCTTCCAGGCCCAGACCCGGTCGATGAAGGCATCGCGCGACATGTCATGACGCGACCTGCCCTCGGCCGCCAGCTGGCGTTCCACCACGATCTGCGTGGCAATGCCGGCATGGTCGCTGCCCACCACCCAGTTGGTGTCGTCGCCCAGCATCCGGTGATGGCGAATCAGCGTGTCCATCAGCGTCTGCTGGAAGGCATGGCCCATGTGCAGCGTGCCGGTCACATTGGGCGGCGGCAGCTGGATGCGGTAGGCCCTGCCGGAGGGTGCGGGGCGTTCAGCGGTTGCGGTGGCCTGGCCCGCTGTCGATGTGCCCCTGCCCCTGCAGACGGTGCGACACCCGGTGCGGGCTGGTTGACGAAGTAGCCGCGGGATTCCCTACAGCGGGTACCAGCGCGCCTCGATGGCGGCAGGGCTCGAAACTCTTGGGCAGTTGGTCCAGGGCGGAACCAGGCGTGGCAGCGTCGGTCGTGAAAGCGCGGGAAATGTGTGCGTCGAAAGGGGTAGAGTTTAATCCCTTTGACTCACTCACCGCCGCCGCAACCAGAAGTGCGTCACCTCTCCCGGTCCACCTGCGCCAGCAGCGTGTTGCCGGTCTGGCGGGCGAAGGCGCTGAAATCCTGCTTCGAGCCGGGGTCGGTAGCCTCCACCTCCAGCACCTGGCCGCTCTGCAGCGTGGCCAGCGCCTCTTCGCCTTCAGGATCGGCAGCGGACAGGCCATGCCGCGCGCATCGACGTGCGCATCGGCATGATCGGGAGGACTGGAGGAAGGCAGGGTCTCGTTCATCAGCCCTCCAGCTTCTGCACCAGCTGGCTGCGCACCGCCGCCAGCGCACCGTCCAGCGCCGCCACGTCGGTCCCGCCAGCCGCGGCAAAGTCCGGCTTGCCGCCGCCCTTGCCACCCACCTGCGCGCCACGCCGGCCACCAGCTCACCGGCCCTGATGGTGCCCACCCGGTCGGCCGTCACACCGGCCACCAGCTGTACCTTGCCATCGCTGGCTGCGGCCAGGACCACCACCAGCGACTTCAGCTGGTCCTTCAGCTGGTCCACCGTGGCACGCAGCGCCCTGGCATCCATGCCGTCCAGGCGGGCCACCAGCACGTGCACGCCGCTGGCCAGCTTCTGCGCCTGCCCGGCCAGGTTCTGCCCCTGGCTGCTGGCGGCCTTCGCCTTCAGCCGGTCCAGATCGCGGCCCAGGTCCTTCACCTGCGCCTGCAGCTGCACGATGCGCGCCGGCAGTTCGCTGACCGGGGCGCGGGCCGCCGCGGCAGCCTCGGCCAGCGCGGCGAGCTGCTGCTGGATCCACGCCAGCGCGCCCTCGCCCGTCAGCCCGTCCACACGACGGATGCCGGCAGCCACGCCACCTTCGGAGGCGATCTTGAACACGCCGATCTCCCCGCTGCGGGCCACATGGGTACCGCCACACGGTTCACGCGTATCGGCCACGTCCACCACCCGCACCACGTCGCCATACTTCTCGCCGAACAGCGCCATGGCCCCCAGGGCAATGGCTTCGTCATACGGCAGCTGGCGGATGACCGTCTCGGCATTGGCACGTATTTCGGCGTTGACGATGGCTTCCACCGCCTGGATCTCGTCGGCCGTCATCGGCTTGTTGTGGCTGAAGTCGAAGCGGGTGTGATCCGGATCGACCAGCGAGCCCTTCTGGGCCACGTGATCACCCAGCACCTGGCGCAGCGCCTTGTGCAGCAGGTGCGTGGCCGAGTGGTTGCGGGTGGTCTTCGCACGACGGGCCGCGTTCACCTCCGCGGTCACGGCGTCGCCCACCTTCAGGCTGCCTGCTTCCACGCGGCCATGGTGCCCCCAGACGGCGGCCTGGATCTTCTGCGTATCGGTCACGGCAAAGCGCAGGGCACCATTCGGGGCGGCGATCAGGCCATGGTCACCCACCTGCCCCCGGACTCTGCATAGAACGGGCTGACATCCAGCACCACCACGCCCTCGTCGCCCGTCTGCAGGCATCCACCGGCTTGCCGTCGCGGTACAGTGCCAGCACCTTCGCGGGCGCCGTCAGCTCATCGTAACCCACGAAACGGGTGGCGGCGCCGTCGTATTCCAGCAGCGATGCGCCCCTTGAAGCGGCCGGCCGCCCGCGCCTGCTCGCGCTGGCGCGCCATGGCGGCATCGAAGCCCGCCTCGTCCACCGTCACGCCCCGCTCGCGGCAGACATCGGCCGTCAGGTCCAGCGGGAAGCCGAAGGTGTCGTGCAGGCGGAAGGCGGTTTCGCCATCCAGCACCGTCTTGCCATTCAGCCCGGCCAGCGCCTGCTCCAGCAGGTTCATGCCGTTGGCGATGGTCTCGAAGAAGCGGGATTCCTCACCCTCGAGCACCTCCTCGATGCAGGCCTGGTCACGCTTCAGCTCCGGATAGGGCATCGCCCATTTCCTTCACCAGCGCCGTCACCAGGCTGTACAGGAAGGGCTGGCGTGCCCCCAGCTTGTAGCCGTGACGCACCGCGCGGCGGATGATCCGGCGCAGCACATAGCCGCGGCCCTCGTTGCCCGGCACCACGCCATCGACGATGGGTGAAGCTGCAGGCACGGATGTGGTCGGCAATCACCTTCAGCGACGGGCTGCCGGCCTCAGGCGTACCGCCCTGCGTCGGCCACTGCCTGCGCGGCGGCGGCCAGCAGGTTCACGAACAGGTCGATCTCGTAATTGGGAATGCACGTGCTGCAGCACGGCTGCCATCCGCTCCAGGCCCATGCCGGTATCCACGCTGGGACGCGGCAGCGGATTCATGGCGCCGGACCTCGTCGCGGTTGTACTGCATGAACACGATGTTCCAGATCTCGATGAAGCGGTCACCGTCCTCATCCGTGCTGCCCGGAGGCCCCCCGGCGATTTCCGGGCCGTGGTCGTAGAAAATCTCGGTGCACGGGCCGCAGGGGCCGGTATCGCCCATCATCCAGAAGTTGTCCGACGCGTAGCGGGATCCCTTGTTGTCGCCGATGCGCACGATCTTTTTCGGCCGGCACGCCCACCTGCCGGTGCCAGATGTCGTAGGCCCTCGTCGTCCTCGGCATAGACTGTCACCAGCAGCTTCTCGGGCGGCAGCTTGAAGACCGTGGTCAGCAGCTCCCAGGCAAACTTGATGGCGTCCTGCTTGAAGTAGTCGCCAAACGAGAAGTTGCCCATCATCTCGAAGAAGGTGTGATGGCGCGCGGTGTAGCCAACGTTTTCCAGATCGTTGTGCTTGCCGCCGGCGCGGATGCACTTCTGGGCCGTGGTGGCGCGGCTGTAGGGGCGCTTGTCAAAGCCCAGGAAGACATCCTTGAACTGGTTCATGCCCGCGTTGGCGAACAGAAGCGTGGGATCGTCGTGCGGCACCACCGGGCTGGACGCGACGATGGTATGGCCCTTGGACTCGAAGAACTTCAGGTACTGCTGGCGGATTTCGGCGGACTTCATCTATGGGTATCCGGTGGAGGAACCTTGCATTTTAACGAAGGGGCTCCCACTCTGCCAATCGGGGCTTCCCCTTGGGCAACACCTGGAAGCGCCTGGATGCGCTCATCATTCGGCGGTACAACATATCAGGCCCGGAAGATCCCAGCCCCGGCAAGAGCGTCCCACGCCGACTGCTCAAACAGTGCCTGGGGCAACCGCCCAACCAGAGCCCGGAGCAGCCTGGCTGCAGAGCCAGGGCAGCAGCTATGGCATCATTGCCCAAAGGCCGAAGAACAACATCTGCCCCAGAGCAAGCCTCCCGAAAACGCCCTGGAATCCCGCAGTCATCGCGGATGCCCAGAGCATGGCGCAGGCCTTCACCGGAATGGCTCAGCCTTCATCGCCCCCGATCACACCGGAGACCCAACCCTCGCGAACGCTCACCACCCAGCCCTGCCTCCACACCCGCCACGCCATCGCTCAAGGTCGCCTTCCTGGGCCTGGGCGTGATGGGTTACCCGATGGCACGCCATCTGGCGCAGGCCGGACACGCGGTCTGCGTGTACAACCGCACCACAGCCAAGGCGGAACGCTGGCTGGCCGAGATCGAAGAAAAGCCTCCGCCGGTCGCCACCGCCGGGCACCCACCCCACGCGAGGCGGCGCAGGACGCCGACATCGTGTTCTCGTGCGTGGGCAACGACGACGACCCTGCGCAGCGTGGTGCTGAGGTGCGATGGCGCCTTTGTCGGCATGAAGCCCGGCGCACTCTGACGTGGACCACACCACGGCCTCGGCCGAAGTCAGCCGCGAACTGGATGCGGCGGCCGTGCGCACGGGCATGCACTTCGTTGACGCTCCGGTCTCAGGGCGGGCGAGGCAGGCGCCGAGAAAGGCTGCCTCACCGTCATGTGCGGCGGCACCGAGGCCGATGTCGAACGAGGTACGCCCTGTCCTCGATGGCCTACGCGCAGGCCATCACCCGCGTGGGCAACGTGGGCGCCGGACAGCTGGCCAAGATGGTCAACCAGATCTGCATCGCCGGCCTGGTGCAGGCCGGCCGGAGGCCATCCACTTTTCGGCGAGGGATCCGGCCTGGACATGAAGCAGGTGCTAGATGTCATCGGCAGGGCGCGGCCCAGTCCTGGCAAATGGACAACCGCGGCAAGACCATGACTGACCGCCAGTTCGATTTCGGCTTTGCGGTGGACTGGATGCGCAGGACCTGGGCCTGTGCCTGGACCAGGCGCGCCGCAGCGGCGTCACCCCTGCCCGTCACGGCACTGGTGGACCAGTTCTATGGCGACGTGCAGGCCCTGGGTGGCAACCGCTGGGACACGTCAAGCCTGATCGTGCGCTTCGACTGCCTCCGGAAACCAGAGTAGATCTGCCCTTGAACAGTCGGCCTGCCTCCCGTTTCCTTTCAAACACCTCGAAAACCCTGACTTTTTGCACACCACCTTTCTGCAGATGACTTCGACAGGTCTATAGGATCCTCTGAACGAGTTCCCGCGGTTGCACATACATCCATCGTAACGGGCGCATGACTGCGTTACCATTTGCCGTCAATAGCGCCGCTATGACAGCAAATGTCGCCTTGTCCTGCATCCCGTTCCGTGGCGCGCCGGTTCGCGGGACTTATTCAGAGGATCCTAAGAGGGGACTGGAAACCGAGGCCTTCGAGGTTTCCTTCAACTTCCTGATGCTTTTCATTTCCTACTTTCTCTCTGTTTCCTATTTTCCTTCGTGAGGTTCCGCCATATGCAACGACGCTTCAAGGACAAAAACCGTACTGATCACCGGGGCACCAGCGGCATCGAGCTGGCGGGAGCCGAGCGGCTCATCCAGGAAAGGGCTGCCCTGGTCATCATCACAGGCAGAACGCCAGCGCGAGTGGAATCCACGACCAGACGGCTGGTGAACACGCGATCGTCCCTGCACGATGATGTCTCCGATGGCAAGACCTTGAGCGCCTTCTGCCCGTCGTCGAACGTCATCGGTCCTATCGACGCCCTGTGGCTCAATGCTGCCTGCGCAGTAGGCGCGCCTGTCGAACATGGACCGCACCATGATCGAAGCCCAGTTCCAAGTCAATGTTGTGGCCCCCATGTTGCAAATGGGGAGCATTGTCACCCCATCTCCGGAATGGCGGTGCAGTGCTGGTCACGTCTTCCAGTGCCGTCTACGAAGGCCAGCCGCAGATCTCGCTGCATGCCGCGACCAAGGCCGCCATCCTGGCAGCGGCACGCAGCTGGGCAGCAGAGCTGGCGCCCCGGAACATCCGGGTCAACACTCTGGTGCCCGGTCCCATCACTAGCAATCTCCGCTCGGTGCTGCCGACGATCTGCGTCCGCAGTTCGAAGAAAAAGCTGGCTGAGACCGTCCTGCTCAAACGGGTCGGAGATCCCCACGAAAGCCGCCGCGGTCGCCCTGTTTCTGCTCTCTGATGATGCCAGCTACGTGACCAGCAGTAGTTATTGCGTCGATGGAGGTCTGTTGATGCAGTGACATCCGATAACGATTTGGTGACTACACCTACCCTTCTTCATGGATGGACTACGTAGTCGCCTCCGGCATATCCATCTTTCCATCATGAAACGTGTTGTCTCTACCCGTGCCGCTGCCAGGTACGGCGCCAGTCGGCCCTCCTCGAAGTAGCCGGGTCAGCGCCTGACGGTCCCCCGTCAGCAGCGCATGGCGAATCGCCTGCAGCCGCGCATCCACCGCGTCGATGGCCCTCAGTGTCGGCATCTGGTTCTGCAACAGGATGTCCGCCCACAGTTCGGGGGACGATCCGCAATGCGGGTCAGGTCCAGCAATCCCGGGCCGGCATGGTCGCCGGCGCGAATGAGGGCCTCCTCCCCGCCATCCCGCACCGCCTTGTCCGCACCGGCATCCTGGCCTGCGGCATCCGGCCTGCCAGGGCTCGCCCCATCGACTGCCACGGCCCCTGCCACGGCAAAGGCCACGGCATGCGGTGCATGCGAGACCAGCGCAAACACGCGGTCGTGCTCGCCCACCGTCATGTGGCTCACCCGGGCCCCCACGCACCGCCACAGGGCCTCCAGCCGTGCCACGGTATCCAGCGCCGTGGCCGGCAGCCGGCTCAGCACGGCCTCACGCCCGACGAACAGGCGGCATCAGCCGCATCTGGCCCGCTCTTCTCGCTGCCCGCGATGGGATGACTGGCCACGAAACGTGCCAGCACGCCCGGCCCCACTGTCCCCCGGTAAAGCCGAACCCGTGCCGGCGCCCACACCGGGCACCACACCGGCCCCCACACCGGACACCTCAGCGGCAGCAGCCGGGGCCGGTCGCGGAATCTGGACCGGCATGCGCCTCCCGTTCCGCAACCGTCCTTCTCTCCTGCTGCGCCACCGCGGCCTGCAGCGCCGCCACCACCGGCCCTTTCACACTCGACAGGGTCCGTCAGCAGCGCATTGGGTGACAAGTGCCCGACAACCTCGGCCATCAGCGCGCAATTGACCGAAATCGGTGCGGCCAGCACGACCAGATCCGCCCCCGCACCGCATCGGCCACCGTATCGGCCGTCTCGTCGAACAGCCCGCGCGCCCGTGCCTGCGACAGGTCCGGCTCCAGCCCATAGCCCACCCGGTGCACGGCCGGCAGCCGCGCCCCCAGCGCCGCCGCCAGCGAACCACCCATCAGTCCCGTGCCCAGAATGGCCACTCTTTCAAACATGTAGCTTCCCCTGCCTGCACAATCCACCTCCAGCCGTGACCGTTACCATCGGCCATGCCCCCGGCAGCGGCTTGCGCCCCCGCCCCGGAGCGGGTTGCAAAGCCCGCAGCCCGCCCCTGCAGGCGAGGCGCCCTAACCCTTCAGGAATCTTCGTCAGCGCGCATCGATGAGCTTCTGGTTCTCCGGCAGCCCCACACTGATGCGCAGCCACTCAGGCAGCTCGTAGTTGGCTACCGGCCGCACGATCACCCGGCCCGCAGCAGCGCGTCGTTGACGGCCGCCGCATCGCCCACCTTCACCAGCACGAAATTGCCCGACGACGGCACATACGTCAGCCCCAGCGCCCCGAAGGCAGCCGACAGCTGCTTCAGCCCCTGCTGGTTCAGCGCATAGCTGCGCTGCTGGTAATCGGCATCGGCCAGCACGGCCTGCGCCGCCACCAGAGACCAGCGTGTTCACATTGAAGGGCTGGCGCACCCGGCCCAGCAGGTCGGTGATGGCCGGCTGCGCCACCGCAAAGCCCACCCCAGCCCGGCCAGGCCAAAGGCCTTCGGAGAAGGTGCGCGACACGATCAGGTTGGGCAGACGCTTCACCCAGGCCAGCGCATCGTAGCGCTGCTCCGGGCGCAGATATTCGGTGTGAGGCCTCGTCCAGCACCACCGCCACCTGCGGTGGCACCTGCTCCAGAAAGCGCGCAGCCGCTCCCGTCGATGAAGGTGCCGGTCCGGGTTGTTCCGGGTTGGCCGAAACACCAGCCGCGTATCGGGCGTGATGGCGGCCAGCAGTGGCATCCAGATCGTGCCCCAGCCCGTCATCGGGCACCTCCACACCCACTCGCACCGATGGCCTTTGCCACCAGCGGATACACCACGAAGGCATAGCGCGAATACGCGATGCGCTGTCCCGGCCCCACCAGCGCCCGGGCCGCCAGTTCCAGCACATCGTTCGACCCGTTGCCCAGCGTGATCCAGCCGGCATCGATGCCGTAAGTGCCGCCAGCGCCTGCTTCAGGTCGTGCCCGTTGGCATCCGGATAGCAGGCATCGCACCGCCAGCACCTGCTGCACGGCCGCCACCGACTTCGGCGACATGCCCAGCGGGTTCTCGTTGGAAGCCAGCTTGACGATGCCGGCCGGATCCAGCCCAGCTCGCGTGCCACCTCTTCGATGGGGCGCCCGGTTTGTACGGCGCCAGTCCTTCACGCCAGCCGGCGCCCGTCTGTGGGCGAAACGCCCTGTCCATGTGTCGTCATTCCGTCATCCCTCCTGCAGCAGTATCCAGCCCGGCCGGAACGCGCCGTTCCCCGGCGCCGCTCCCGCGTTCGATTCACGCAGCCCGCCGTGGCGCTAGCTCCGACCACTCAACCCACCGTGGCCGCTCCGACGGATACGACCCCAGCAGCCGGAAGAATGCGGACCGGTCCTTCAACTCCACCAGCGCCTTCGCCACCACCGGGTCATCCTCGTGGCCGGGTCAGGTCGATGTAGAAATAGTATTCCCAGCCGCCCTGCCTTGCCGGACGCGACTCGAAAGCCTTCATCGTCACCCCGTGGCGCGACAGCGGTTCGATCGGCTCGTACAGCGCCCCGGCACGGTCGGGTACGCCCAGAATCAGCGAGGTCTGGTCCATGCCGCTGCGCGCAACCCGCTGCATGCCGATCACCAGGAAGCGCGTCCGGTTCATCGGATCGTCCTGGATGGCGTGAGGCCACCGCCACCAGATCGTAGAGGGGCCAGCGCCGTCTCGCTGCCGATGGCCGCCAGCGACCCGTCGGCCGCCGCCAGCCGGGCGCCCTCGCCTTGCTGGACACCGGCATCAGCTCCACATCCGGCAGATTGCGCTGCAGCCAGTTGGTGCACTGCGCCAGCGCCTGCGGATGCGCCACCGCTTCTTCACGTCGGCCATCGGCCCCGAACGCGACATCAGCACATGCCGCACCGGCACCGTGATCTCGCTGGCAATGCGCAGCGGCGTGTTCAGGAACAGGTCCTGGCTGCGCGTCACCGACCCCTCGGTGGAATTCTCGATGGGCACCACGCCGAAGTCCACCGTGCCGGACTCAGCTCACCCGGAACACATCGTCGATCGACGCACAGGGCACACCCTCACGGCATCGCCGAAGCGCTGGCGCTAGCAGCCTCGCTGAACGTGCCCCAGGGGCCCAGAAAAGGCCACCCGCGAGGGGCCGTTCCAGCCCGCGGCAGGCCGACATCAGCTCACGCCAGATGGCCCGCACGGCTCCCCGGGCGGCGGCCCCGGGTTGGCCTGCTGCAGCCGCTGGATGATCATCGCCTCCCGCTCGGGCCGGTACACCGGCGCATCGTTGGCCCCTGCTTCAGATGACCGATCTCCTGGGCAAGCCTTGCCCGTTCCGTTCACCAGTTGCAGCAGCTGCGTCCAGCGCATCGATTCTCTGCCGTACCGCCTCGATCTGTTCATCGGCCATGTCTGCCTTTCTCCCGCATGCTTGCCCAAAAATCACCGGTACGCCGTGCCGGTCGCCGGCCCGTGCCGACCGTGCATTCTGCCCGCTGCGCAGCATCAAAAGGTATGCCACACCCACCATCATGCACGGCCCGCATGATGCAAATGCGCCACATTCCGTTCGTCACTGCACCCTTTTCTGCCGCGATCCTTAACTGAACTGTAACAAGCGCGACATCACGTACGAGTTATTCATGCCCTTTTGCTCCGGACGGGAAGAAAATGGCTGGAACCCTTCCCGGACCGTCGCGAAAAACACACTGCCTGTCACTGCCGTCTTCGCCGGTTTGCTGGCTTTCAGTCGAGCCGTCAGGCCCACGATGAGCCCCTACTGAAGCCATCCGGACCCACGAACTCACCGCAGCCGCCCAGCCCGGCCTGATCACGCATCGCCCGGCCCTCGACGACGCCAGCATCCGCCTCGCACAGGTGGCCAGCCCCGCAGACGCTGCCTCACCGCCTGCCGCCGTGGCGAGACGATGAGGCGCCATGCCCTCGGTAGCCTATGGCCTTGCGGGCCTGCTGCTGATGATCTGCGTCCTGGTCAAGCGCCGCAACGAGCCGCCGGTCCTCCTGACCCTCAGCCACGCCTGCTGCCGCAGGCGCCCGCATAGCCCGTTCCGTGTCCGCACGGGGCGGGCCGTAATGTCTTGAGTGACCGGCAGACCAGAAACCCGTCCGGTGCATCCGGCAGGTGGGCCATGTACCTGCCGATGCGCCCACCAACCACAGCCCGTCAGTCGTCGCCAGCGGCAGCCGGTCGGGCGAGAAAACCCGTCCGAGTGCACCCGGCAGGCGGGCCGTGCGCATCATGACGCACCACCCTGCCCGCCGTCCGCTGCCAGTCGAGTCTTCGGCGCCCTCCCCATCGTCATCGGCATCCGCACCAGAAGCATCTGCAGCATCATCTGCACCCGCAGCGTCATCCGTCGCGGCCAGCTCGTCACCGGTTCCGGCCTCGCCCCACCGCCGCCAGCATCTCGGAGAATCGGAGCCCACCACGCGCTGCACGCGCGACGAGGGTATCGTCGTCTTCCACACCGATCAGCGTCACGCCCTGGGTGGCACGGCCCCATCTCGCGGATCTCGTCCACCCGCGTGCGCACCAGCACCCCGCCGGTGGTGATCAGCATGATCTCGTCACCCTTCTCCACCAGAATGGCAGCCACCATCTTGCCATTGCGCTCGGATGCCTGAATGGCAATCATGCCCTTCGTGCCGCGACCGTGGCGCGTGTGCTCGATCGGCGGCGTGCGCTTGCCATAGCCGTTCTCGGTGGCCGTCGGCACCGAACGGTGCTCGCCGTCGGCCACATCGGCCACCAACATGGCAATCACCTTCTGGCCCTCTTCCAGCGCCATGCGCGCACAGCACGGGCCGTGCGGCCCATCGCCCGCACGTCCGTCTCCGGGAAGCGCACCGCCTTGCCGGCGTCGGAGAACAACGATCACATCGTGGCTGCGTGCGTGACGGCCGCACCGATCAGGTAATCGCCCTCGTCCAGGTCCACCGCGATGATGCCGGCCTTGCGCGGGTTGGAGAAAGTCGGACAGCGCCGTCTTCCACCGTACCCAGGCTGGTGGCCATGAACACGAAGTGATCGTCGTCGAAGGTCTTGACCGGCAGCACCACCGTGATCTTCTCGCCGTCGGCCAGCGGGAACATGTTGACGATCGGCCGGCCGCGCGAGGCCCCGCGAGCCCTGCGGCACCTCCCACACCTTCAGCCAGTACACCCCGGCCCCGGTCGGAGAAGCACAGAATGGTGTCGTGCGTGTTGGCAATGAACAGCTGGTCGACCCAGTCGTCATCCTTCGTGCTGGCCGCCTGCTTCGCCCCGGCCACCGCGGCGCTGCGCCCGGTACTCGGACAGCGGCTGCGACTTGAGTGCGGCCAGGGAATTGGACAGCGTCACCACCATGTCATGCGGCGTGATCAGGTCTTCCACGTCGATCTCGCTGGCATTCAGCTCGATCTGCGAACGGCGCGGATCCTTGTCGGGGCCACCGAACTCGGTTTCCACCGCCACCAGCTCGTCGCGGATGATGGCCGTGATGCGCGCCGGCTTGGCCAGGATGTCCAGCGGGTCCAGAATCCGGTCCACCACCTCGCGGTACTCGCTGACGATCTTTTTCCTGCTCGAGCCCCGTCAGCCGCTGCAGGCGCATCTGCAGAATCTCGCCCGCCTGCACCTCCGACAGCTGGTACGACCCATCGGGCTGCAGCCCCGCATGCGGCGGCATGATGCCGGCCGGCCGCAGCGCCGTGGCATCGCCGGCGGCACGCTCGACCATCTCGGCCACAGTGCCGGCCGCCCAGGTACGGGCCAGCAGCCCGCTCCTTCGCCACCGGCGGCGTGGGCGGGTCTTGATCAGCTCGATCATCTCGTCCCACATTCACCACGGCCACCGCCAGACCTTCCAGAATATGGCCCCGCTCGCGCGCCCGGTTCAGCTCGTACGCGGTACGCCGCGTCACCACTTCGCGCCGGTGCGCCAGGAACGCTTCCAGCACCTGCTTCGGGTTCAGCAACCGGGGCTGGCCGTCGACCAGCGCCACCGTGTTGATGCCGAAACTGTCCTGCAGCTGCGTGAGCTTGAACAGGTTGTTGAGCACCACCTCGGCGTTCTCGCCGCGTTTCAACTCGATCACCACCCGCATGCCCTGCTTGTCGGACTCATCGCGGATGTCGGAGATGCCCTCGATCTTCTTCTCGTTGACCAGCTCGGCGATCTTCTGCTGCAGCACCACCTTGTTGACCTGGTAGGGAATCTCGTCGACGATGATCGCCTGGCGGTTGCCCGCCCTGTCCATGTCCTCGACGTGCGTGCGGGCGCGCATCACCACCGGCCGCGGCCGGTGCGATAACCCTCGCGCACCCAGCCGCGCCATGGATCAAGCGCCCCGGTGGGAAGTCCGGTGCGGGTATCTTCTCGATCAGCTCGTCGATCGAGGCGTCCGGGTTCTCGAGCAGCAGCAGGCAGGCCGCCACCACCTCGATGCAGGTTGTGCGGCGGAATGTTGGTGGCCATCGCCACCGCAATGCCGGTACTGCCGTTGATCAGCAGGTTGGGGATCCGGGCCGGCAGCACCAGCGGTTCTGTGGTCGAACCATCGTAGTTCGGCCCGTAGTCCACCGTGTCCTTGTCGATGTCGGCCGCCATCTCGCCGGCAATCTTGCGCAGGCGGATCTCGGTATAGCGCATGGCCGCCGGCGATCGCCGTCCACCGAACCGAAGTTGCCCTGGCCATCGACCAGCGTATAGCGCAGCGAAAATCCTGCGCCATCCGCACCACCGTGTCATAGATCGCGGGTCACCGTGCGGGTGATACTTACCCATCACATCGCCCACCACGCGGGCCGACTTCAGATAGGGACGGTTCCAGACGTTGTTCAGCTCGTGCATGGCGTAGAGCACCCGGCGGTGCACGGGCTTCAAGCCGTCACGCACATCCGGCAGTGCCCTCACGATCACGCTCATCGCGTAATCGAGGAAGGAGCGCTTCATCTCCTGCTCGAGACTGATCGGTACCGTCTCTTTGGCGAATTGATCCTGATCCTGATCCATGCGAATCCCAGAACGTCGGCCGGTTCCATCCCCCTGCCGGCACGTGCACCGCCGCAGACCTGCAACGCCTGCACCAGAGCGCACCACCCGCCAGGGGCGCACGACCCGTGCGCCCACACCCGGGCGACACGCGGCCATCAATAGAGAATCCCTGATTTTAGACCATCCGGTCCCGCACTCCGCCGGGCACCTGAAGCCCGCGCCACCATCGGCAAAGAAAACCCACACCACTCCTGCCCAGGCCCCATCCAGCGGTTTCGCGGCATCACCATTGCGCCCGCTCCTGGCGGCCACGGAATCCGCCCGTCATCCCTCGCCCGGTTGTCCCATCCCTTCATCTTTTCTCGTCATCTCTCTCCGCCATTCCTCCCGTACCCCCTCTCGCGTTCCCCGCTCCCCTCCCGTCAGGCGCTTCCGTTCACCTGCCCGGCAGAGCCACCAGCACTTCAACACCCCCGGCGCGCCACAAAGCCAACACTCGGCGCCCGATATGTTGCGCTCAAGCGACAATTCCGGCCACCAGCGTCGCGGAACACGCCAAAGCCCCTACGGTGCCACAGGCTGCTGTGGCACAATGAGTCAAGCGTATTCCTCATTGCACCAGCTGCGGGTTTCATGCCGGCAGTCGGGTTTACGCAAGCTCACTGCATTTTGCACAGGGTCACAATCCGGCCATGCCAGAGACCGTCCTTGTCAAGGTGCTGGTTTTTCAGCTGAGAGTCGTCTCACCGAGGAGGAGAAACATGATCGGTCAAGCTTGGCGCATTGGCTGCGACAGCGCTGCTCGCCGCCTGCGCTACGAGGCAGCGGGGAGGGCCCTGACATCACAGCCGATCAGAACGATACTGGCTACGTCACCTCGCGTGACGGTGGTGTGGTAACCAACAAGTTCAACACGTGCTACCACGACAGGGCTTCAAAGGCTTCGCAGGCCATCGTCGAATGTGATCCGGACACTGGTGCCGAGGCGCCTCCGCCGCCTCCCCGCCGCCGCCGCCTCCCCCGCCGCCTCCCCCGGCAGCACCTCAGCCACCGGTGAGAAAAGTCTCCTTCGCAGCCGATACCTTCTTCGGCTTCGACAAGGCTGTCCTGAAGGATGAGGGCAAACAGAAACTGGATGACATCGTCGGCCAGCTCGACGGCGTTGCCCTGGAAGTGATCGTTGCCGTTGGCCACACCGACAGCGTCGGTACGATGCCTACAACCAGCGTCTGTCGGTTCGCCGTGCAGAAGCGGTCAAGGCTATCTGGTCAGCAAGGGCGTCGAAGCCAACCGGGTCTACACCGAAGGCAAGGGCGAAGCCCAGCCGATCGCCAGCAACAAGACCAAGGATGGCCGCGCGAAAAACCGTCGCGTGGAAATCGAAGTGGTCGGCAGCCGGCAGGTCATGCATAAAGCCACATCCGCAGAGCCCGCTCAGCGGGCTCCTGGTGGAAAAAGCCATCCTGGGTCACACCTGGTGGTAGCTTTTTGTTGCTCTGCCCCATTCCTCCGGCCATACCACACGCTGGCTGCATCACACACCGGCTGCAACCAGTGCCGGTTTACTACACGCCTGGCTGCACTGCCCCGGCCGCACCGCCTTCAGCCGTCGCGCGGCCGTACCATGCCGCCCGGTCGGCAGCCCTCCCGCACACCGATGCAAGCCCCCAGCCCCCGGGAGGATGATCTGTACGCGACACACAGCCCACGCCACCACCCGGCGTAAAAATACCCACAACTGCTGCAGTCACCCGGCTGCGCCCTTCCGTCAGGCCGGACGCCATGGTCTGCACTCCAGCCCTGCCACGACAGGCCGGGCACGCACCCTGACGCCGCCCACCCCATCACGACACCAACGCCATGACAGCCCTGTCCCCGCCCCGGCCAGCCGCACCAACGTCGACCAGGCCGAACTGGACAAGTTCCAGGTTCTCGCCTCGCTGGTGGGACCCCAACAGCGAATTCAAGCCCCCTGCGACATCAACCCGCTGCGGCTGGGCTGGATCATCGAGCAGCCGGTGGCAGCCTCGCGGGCCTGAACGTCGTGGACGTGGGCGTGCGGCGGCGGCATCCTCACCGAGGCCCTGGCCAGCAGCGGCCCGGCCAGCACCCTGGGCGTGGACACAGGCCGGCAAGTCCCTGCAGGGTGGCGCGGCTGCACGCGCCCCTCGAAAGCGGCGTTCCGGCCCAGTACGAAAAATTGCCGTCGAAGACCTGGCGGCCCGCCAGCCAGTCACTTCGATGTCGTGGTGTGCGTGGAAATGCTCGAACACGTCCCCGACCCCGCTCCGTCATCGCGCCTGCAGCCAGCTGTAGCCAGACCGGGCGGTACTGTCCTGCTGTCCACCCTCAACCGCAACCCCAAATCGTGGCGCTTTGCCATTGCCAGCGCCGAATACATCCTCAAGATGCTGCCCAGGGCACCCACGACTTCAGCAAGTTCATCCGCCCGCCGAAATGGCCCGCATGGCACGGCAGGCCGGCCTGGAACAGCAGGCATTCATGGGGCTGGTATACAACCCCATCACCCAGCAGTACAGCCTCACGCCCAGCGACGTGGCCGTCAACTCACATGGCCTCGTTCCGCAAAACCGAGCCTGATTGCGCCCCAGCCTCCGGCAATCCCCCACGAGGTCCGCCCTGCCCGGCACCCCGCATCTCATGTGACAGGCCCTGGCCCTGCATTGTCCGGCAGCGACCACGCTTCACGGTTGCCGCCAGCCAGCAGTCCCTGGGTCTTCCGTTTCCCTCCTCCTGCATACCTCATGCCACAGCTCAAAACCCTGCCCGCCGCCGTTTTCTTCGATCTCGACGGGACGCTTGCCGACACCGCCGACGACCTGCGCCGCTCCGTCAACGCCATGCGCGAGGCCCGCGGCCTCAAGCCGCTGCCGCTCGAAAGTACCGCCCCTTTGCCTCTGCCGGCTCGCGGGGTCAGCTGCACATCGGCCTGGGCGCCACCACCGACGACCCCGACTACCCTGCCCTGCGCACCGAGTTTCTCACCCGCTACGAGAAAAGCATTGCCTCCACCCGGCTCTTTTCCGGCATGCCGACCTGCTGGCCTGGCTGGAGGCTGGCAGATCCGCTGGGGTCATATCGAACAAGCTCGAATATCTGGTCCACAGCCTGATGGACCGGCTGGACCTCAGCCATCGCGCCGTACTCGCCTTCCGGAGGCGACTCGGCCCCAGCCCAAACCGGCCTCCCGACCTCATGCAGCGCGCCTGAAGGAAACCGGCCTGACGGGCAAGCGGTGCATCTACATCGGCGACGACCAGCGGGACATCCTGGCTGGCCGGGCCGTGGGCATGACCACCATTGCCGCCGCCTACGGCTACTGCAACCCGCCGAAGCCGCCAGCTGGGGGCCGACCACCTCGTCGGCTCGGTGGCCGACTTCCATGCCCTGCTGCGGGGCCTGGCCTGAACCCTACCTGGGCACCGCCCCGAACAGCCAGCCATGACCAGCCCATACAGAGCTGTCACCCGGCCGGCCGCCAGCGGGAACCAGCCAGTCCCCGCCGGGCCTGCGGTGGCAGGCCCTGAACACCTCAGTAGCAGATACTGTTGTTGCTGCCCATCCGCAGCATGGCCGGCATGGTCACGCCGCGCACCCGGATGGGCTTGAGCTTCCTGCGCGTGCGGATGTCGTAACGGAAGATCTGCGGCGCCCATTCGTCCAGCGAATACAGCGCCGTCTTGCTGTCGCCCGTCACCCAGACGCTCGCGATCTCGGCGGAAGCGGTCGATCCGCCAGTCGGACGGATCGTCGAACGACTGGAACATGATGCCCTTGTCGCCCGCCAGAATCCACGTGCTCTCCAGCCAGCCCGTGCGGATGAAGCGCGGCGAAGAATCCACCGTGAAGCGCTGCGGCTTCTCGTCTTTCCCTTCTTCAGGTCGAACAGCGCCACATTGCCCTGCACATCCGCAAAGATCACGTGCTGCGTGTACGCATCGATGTAGGGCATGATCATCGGCTCGTTCGTCGTGCCCACCGTACGCATCGGCCCGTGCTCAGTATCCGGTCCTGCTGCGGGAAATACACCAGCCCCTCCGAACCATCGTCGGTGGTGATGGCCAGCAGATCGTCTTCCGTACTGGCCACGCCGATGCCCAGCCCGGAACCGCTGCCGATGTGCTACGACGGGTCGATGGTGCGCCAGTCATCGTCCGACTTGCTGTCTACCATCCTTGTGATAGATGAAGGGCCTGTCCTCGTCCAGCACCCAGAACGACTTCGAAAACGAGCTGAACGAGCGGCGAATAATAGGTGTTGAGCAGCGCCTGCGCTGGTCGGAATCGAAACGGCGCGGGAAGATGCGCACCGAAAAATCGCTGTAGTCGATCATCCCCACCTGGTCGCGCAGGGCCACGGCCACCAGTGTGCTCTGCGGCACGAAGAACATCTGGAACAGCGGCGAGGGCAGATCCACACGCTGGCGCTTGAGCGTGCGCAGATCCATGAAGTACATCCACTTCGACTCGGGCGAGCCCACTGCCATCATCGAAGAATCGCGCGACATCTCCATCACATGCGGGCGAATGCCGAAATCCAGCGTCGTCACGTGCGCCCCCGCTCGCGATGTCGGTCACACTGATGAAGTTGCTGAAGCGGTCCGCCGCAAACACATGGCGTGTCGGCGAATACAGCCCCTCCGACGACTTCGACATGCGGGCCGACGCCCAGGGCGGCAGCTCGGCCCCCTTCTCCCGGGACTCCCCCATCACCTCTGCCATCATCATGGCCGGTGAAGCCACCGGCGCCTGCCTGAATGAACTGCCTTCGTTTCATGTGACCCCCTCAGAAAAACGATGGCCCCAGCACACCCACACATCAGGGCATGCCGGGACCATGGCCAGAACATGCTGGTCCGGATTCTGCGGAGAAAAGAACGGCCCCGTATCGGTCCGGCAAGCCGGCCGCCAGAACCGGAACATCACCGGAACGGGGCACGGCCGGACGTACCGGCATCACGAAACCGGGCGATCAGAGTGCTTCCCTTCGCCCTTGTGGCCGTCCTTGTGGTGGCCGTCCTTGTGGTGGCCGTCCTTGTGGTGGCCACCCTTGTGATGGCCATGCTTGCCATGATGTCCATGCCCGGACATGCCGGCATCCTTCATCACATCCTTCACCGACTTCACCACCGCATCACAGCTGGCCTGGCTACCGTCGTCGAAGAACACCGTCAGCGTGTGCTTGCTGCCTAATAGCCGGCTTCTGCTTCGTCGAACAGCATCGCATGGTCACTCACCCTTCTTGAAGACGCGCTCGCCATCGTTCAGGGTGAGATCCTTCGAGCGGACCCATTTCCATCACGCCGTTGTTCATCACCATGTTGTGCAGCTCGACGCGCTGACTGATGTCCGGCACCTCAGCACCCTTCAGGGTTGACCGGCGCGCCCGTGTGCACGAAGGTCACATAGAGCCCCCGTCATGTCCTTGCCCGGTACCACTTCCTGAATCACGCAATTTTTCAGCGTGGTGTGCGAAGCAGCCTCGGCAGCGGCCGCAGGACCCGAAAACAGCACCGCCGGAGCAGCCAGCAGGGCAGCAACGGAAAACATCATGGTTTTTCATGGGAAAACTCCTCCGGGAAACAAACAGGAACAGCCCTGCATGCACATCGGCCAGCCGCTCCCACCACAACCTCGGGTTGCGAACACACAAGCCTCTCCGCAACCCCGCCAGCATACCGGAAAACGCGACACAACGTTAAATAACCGGCCCGCCCATCCAACATGCAGCAACCAACCGCGCACATCGGGCCATACCAACCCGGGCGCGACGGCCGGCCGTCTGCTCCGGTCAGGCCGCATCGCCAGACGCGGCAGCCGGTGCCAGCTGGCCATCACTGGCAACGCGTCCCCTGCTTCATCTCACCTTCATGCTTCATCTCACCTTCATGCTTCATCCCGTCCTTCATGCTGCCGTCATGCTTCATGCCGCCTTCATCCTTCATGTCACCATCGTGCTTCATGTCACCGGCAGCATCACCCCCGGCCTTCGCCGGCTCGCCCAGCACCTCGTCCAGCGCCTGCGTCAATGCCTCCGGCCCAAGCTGGTAGTCGTACGTCCACCAGCCGGCGGTCCGGCGAGATCAGGTGAGATCAGTGCGACTGGTAGACCGAATACGGCACGCCCTTCTCGGGCTTCTCGAGCTTCTTGCCATCGAGCCGGTAGCCATAGGTAGCACCCAGCTGGTCGGCCAGGGCGCGGATGTTCTGCGCGCTGCCCGCCAGCCCCACGATCCGCTCGTCGAAGTAGTGGACATAGCTGTTCAGACGCTTGGCGTCGTCGTTCACCGGATCGATCGTCACGAACACCGGCACGATGGCATCAGGATTTTTCAGCGCCTTCATCACCTCGCCGTACTCCGAACAGCGTGGTCGGACAGATGTCCGGACAGGGACGAATACCCGACTGCCAGCAGCGGGTATTTGTCCCTGAAGCTGTCTTGCGTGACCTTGCCCTTCTCGTCTTCCAGATCGAACGTGATCCGCCGGCCCATCACAGGCTGCTTCGGCGCAATCATCGTGCCCTGCGGCTCGGCATCCTTCGCCTGGGTTGCACCAGCCTCTGCGGCAGCCACCTGAAGCGGCCCTGCCCGAACGCCATACCCGTACCCGCCGTCAGCATCACGCCCAGCCCGGCAGCCACCATCCATCGTTTCAACGCGACAAAGCTCCTCCAGAAATCCACGCCCTGACAGAAGGGCCGATGACGGCATACTGCCTTCGGCCCATTGATGGCTCATACCCTATCGAACATCCGGGCCAATCATGGCCATGCGGACGCTGGCGGCCGCCGGTCGACCGGCCTGCCGGCCGACCCGTGGGCCTCCATGCCCCGGGGAGCTTAAGTGCTTGCGGCACCCCGGCTCCCCTGCGCTCTGAACGTTTACTTCTTGCCTGCAGCCTTGGGCTCGGGGAGTCATGCGGCGGCTCGACCTGTTCCATCAGGTCGTTGTGCCACTTGCCGTCCACCTTGAGTCTGGGCCAGTGCACCCAGGTCCACCGCCTCGATCAGGTTGTGGTTCAGGGTACACTACACGCCAGGCTGCTTGAAGGTGTACATGGCAGCGCCCGTCGAACCGGCCGCAATGGCCCAGGTTTCCAGGTTCTGCGCCGGGTTGTCGGCCAGATTGCCGCGCTCCCAGACGTAGTCGCCGTGGCCACCGATCAGGTGGGGATACGAGAAGCGGTTGGCCTGCGAGTGGTAGATCATCACCGTCTCGCCAACGCTTGGCCGTCAGCGCGTTCTCGCCCGTGAGAACCCTGCGCTCGCCCGAACACGATGTGCGACGGGATCAGCTTGTCCATGACCTCGCGGTCGTCGGCCATCGACTCGGCCGGAGCTGCTGGGGAGCGCTTGAACTCGCCTTTCTCATCCCGGGGCAGATAGAAGTCCTGCTCGCCGATGTAGTAGGCACGGTCGTAGTGCAGTTTCTTGCCGTTCTTGTCGTGCAGACCCTCTTTCGGCAGCACGGTGATGGCACCGTTCATGCCGTGCACCACGTGCCAGGGGAATCATCGGGCCGCCGGGGCTGGTGATACACGAAGGTGCCCGGCAGTGGCCTTCCAGCGCACCTTCACTTCCTGGCCAGGCTGGACGTGGGTCAGCTCGCCAGCACCCAGCGCGCCCGTGGAGGCGTGGAAGTCGATGTTGTGCACCAGCTCGTTCTTGGCCAGGTTCTTCAGCGTCAGCTCGACGTAGTCACCCTCGTGCACGATGATCATCGGGCCGGGGACGTGGCCGTTGAAGGTGAAGGCCCACTGAACACACCGGGCTCAGACCTCCCGATTTCCTTCTCTTCGATGAACATCTCGACTTCGACGATCCGCGGGGACTTCGGCGGTGTCAGGGGTGTGCTCGGGCACGAACGGGGCGAAACCAGCTTTTTGTTTCACACGCGGCAGCTTGGCAATGCTGGCCGGCGCCTTGACCACATCGTAACCAGGCAGGCCACCAGTCTGGAGACGATCTGCCCTTCAGCCATGGCGGAGGTGCCAGTGAAACAGGCACTGATGGCGGAGCAGAAGTGCCTTGCGCATCGCAGAAAGCAAACATGGGTGAAACCTCTCAAAGAATGAAGCGGGTTGTAGTGAACACCGTGACCGGGGCCACCCGGCCGAAACCATCTGCAGCCAATCTATCGGAATGAAAAATCCAGAAATATTTGACATCCGTCAATTTCACATACCCCCATAGTGAAACATTGATTTGCATCAAATCCCGAGCGTCGTTGTCAGGAAAGCCACGCTATTTTTCGCTGCCACGGCGCCCGTGGCGGCCATGCTGCAACCGCACAAAAACAACAGGGAGGACCACAGAGAGCCTCCGCGAACATTCATATATGAACAAACGAGATCTGTGAAATTAATGTGAATAACCGGATATGCGAGCAGCAGGGCGCATTTGCGGCCCCTACAAGGACCTGGCAGACATTTACACAAATATGTCGGTGATCTGTACCAACTGACGTATTAGTGGGATATCCATAATATGACCGGCAAGTCAGTAAAAATCCAGGAGTCTCGGGTGGTACCACCAGCACCACCACTACTGCCTTCCCCTGACACATCACTGCCTCCCCTGACACATCCTCCGCCCCCGTTACCATGTTCGTGTCCCGGACGACCGGGACTTTGGACAGAAAGCAGACCCGGCATGATTGCTGCCCCGGTCATCCATGATCCGGCGTGGTGATATCACCCCTTTTCCACTGGCGAGGGGCCCAGCACAGATCCCTCTTGCCAGCCCCTCGCCGGCGCACCTACGGCCCTCGCCTGCCCAGCCGTCGCCCGAAACCTGCCCCTGCAGCCCACGGCCCTTGCGCTGGCCTCTTGACAGGGCAGGTACAATGGTCGCTCTTGGGGCCGACCTGGTTTCGACAGGGGTAGTGAAGCGGCTCAGGGGCGTGATCGGTCCGTCACCTCGTTAATCCACCGGAAAAACCAAATAAACGCCAACGACGAGCGTTTCGCACTGGCCGCTGAGGCCTAGCCGCTGCACCGGGTTGTCAGTAGCCCGGGCCCCGCAAGGCCAGCAGTGTCATTTTTACCGAATCGTCTCTGGCGGGGCCACCTCGTCAGAGCCTAAAACCAGGTGGCTGGTTGCTGGTTGAGCCGTGCGTCGGCGTAACGGCAACGAGATCCTAAAGCGTCACTCACACGTAGAACTGGTTGCAGAAGACTTTCCGGACGCGGGTTCGATTCCCGCCGGCTCACCATCATCCCAAACCCTGGCTGGCAACGGCTGGGGGTTTTTGTTAGCTGCATCCCTCGCCCCCTGCGCGCAGTCACGCGATATACCCGGCCCAGGCACGACCCTGTAGCCGAGACATGGCGCTCCCGGCAATCACGCCACCAGCGGGCACTCGCATGCCCCTGCGTGGAGAGGGGACGCCAGCACTCATCGCCTGGTCTATCCGGGGATTCGGGACCAGCGCGGGAACGAATGAGTTCATAACCCGTTCTACCACGCCTTCGCCGCAGCAATCGCGTCGACAAACGGTAAACGATCCACAAAACCATTGATCAGGCCCGGATCGCTTCCTCCACCAGCTCCAGCGCCGACAGGTTCCACGGCAGCAGCGCCTCGTAGTCATCTGCCGTCTTCGCATACAGCAGCCGCTGCGGCACCTGACGCAGCCACGCGTACGGCTCACGTCCGTTGGCCTTTGCCGTCTCGATCAGCGAGTACACCACCGCACTGGCATGCGCACCCGCCGGTGTATCACTGAACAGCCAGTTCTTGCGGCCCACAACAGAACAGGGCGAATCGCATTCTCCACCCGGTTGTTGTCTATCGGCAGATCACCCGCTCGACATAGCGCATCAGGCGCGACCAGTACCGATACAGGTAGCCCAGTGCTCGGCCCAGCGGAGTTTTTGGGCGGCACGAGCGGCAGCATTGTATCCAGCCAGTCGCGCAGCTCGGCCAGCACCGCCTTGCTTCGGTTTTGCCGGGCCTCGAGACGCGCCTCGTCCGTGGCGTCGGCGAACTCGCGCTCGATGCCATAAAGCCGGCCGATCATGGTGATGGCTTCATCGGCCCGTCCCGCTTGCCCTTGCTGGCCTGCCGACCTCGACGAAGCCACGCCGTGCGTGTGCCCAGCACACCAGGTGCTCGACACCCTCGGTCCTGCCCACGGCGTTGTAGCCTTCATAGCCATCGGTCATCAGATAGCCTTGCCAACCCGCGAGCAGGCGCAACGGTATCTTGCCGGAACGGCTCCGGGTCGTAGTCGTAGATCACCACCGACTTGTCCGGCGGACCGCCTTTCTGCACCCACATGTAGCCGGGTGAGCCCGTTTTCTTGTTGGGCTGTTTGAGCACCTGCACGGTGGTCTCGTCCATGTGGATCACCGGACTGTCCAGCAGGTGGTCACGCAGCAGGGTGTGAGATGGGCTGCGCGCCTGTGCCGCGCCGATCACCCAGCGGGCCAGGGTCTGCCGGGGTGCGTTGACACCACAGCGGGCCAATACGTTCGAGAAACGCGCCAGCGGCATGGAATCGACGTATTTGGTGGTCAGCAACATGGCCAGCAGGGCATTGCTGGCATTGGTTTTGGGCAGCACCTGCAACGATGTCGGTGCGGTACGCGGCGCCGAATCTCCCCGGCTGCAGGCATGGCGCTTGTGGATGTGGCGCAGCACGCGGATCTGCATCGGGACGATGTCAAGCTCCTCGCGAACATCCTCACCGATTTCCGCCATGGTGCAGCCGCAGGGGCAGGAGCGTTCGTTCTCGGGCAGCTCATGCACGATCTCCACACGCGCCAGTTCCGCCGGCAGCGGCTGGCGCCTGCCACGGGGCTTTGCCGGCTTGCGGGGTGTAGTGCGGGTGTTCTCTTCGGGCAGTTCCGCCTGGTCGTCATCATCGCTGCTGTTCTCTGCCAGTGCATCGGCTTCATCGAAGAGCCGGTACTGGGCCGACGAGGTTTCGGTGCTGCGACCGAACTGGCGCCGGCGCTGCATCTCCAGCTCCTTGATGAAGGCACGGACGCGTTTGATGACTTCGGCCTCGACGCGTGCCTTGACTTCTGCATCGATACGGGATTTGACCTCAGCCTCGACACGGGCCTTGACTTCGGCCTCGATGATTTCCCGCTTGATTTCTTCGCGCAGCTCCGCACGCGTTTGTTCGCGGAGTTCTACCTGCAGCTCTTTCACGATCTCATCGCGCAACTCCTGCCGCAATTCCTGGCGCAGCAGGTCGCGGAGTACCAGCATCGAGCTGAGCAGCCATGCCCTGCTGCATGTATTGCACAAACTGCCGCATGGCTTCGGGAGAGCCATGTGGTCCGTAGTCGGCCGGAGAAATATCCGGTGATGGGGCGGCAGGTGAACGGCGGCGGGCGGGTGGCATGCCCGCCATTATAGCCCGATGGCGAGCCGATAAACCCGTATCAAATGCAGAAAATGTCTCCGCCAATGACGGGTTTTGTGACCGGATTAAAAACAGGAAAAGCCGGCCGTCAGACCGTGCTCTGATAATGCAACGTCTGGTGCGGCCGGTTGCGCCACAGGTCGAACCCTTCGAGCAACCACTCCAGCTCCCGCATGCTCAGCGTGCAGGTTCTTTGCGATGCCTGCGAGTGCCGGCCATGCAAAGCGCTCCTTCTCCAGCCGCTTGTACCCGAGGCAGAACCCGTTGCGGTGCCGGTACGGTGCCTTGATCTTGTCACGCTGGCGATTCACGAACACAAAGAGCGCATCGTCAAACGGGCTCATCTGCAGCTGCTGCTCCACCAGCGCCGAGAGCCCACCGATGGACTTTTCTGAAGTCCACCGGCTCACGACACAGGTGAGACGTTGTCGATATGGCGGCCCGGATGCATCAGTGCACCTGTGCGCTCATGCTGGCCACCAGCTGCCCCAGCCACTGCGGCGAAGGCAGCGTGGCAAGCTCCATGCGTACACCCGGCGCAAGCCACACAGTGCAGGGCTGGATGGCGTGCCGCTCGGCCAGCTGGACGGCAACCAGGGCCGAAGCCCCTTCCGTACGCCTGCCTTCGTCCGAGACCCGCCGACGGTGGTAGTACAGCGATGCCACGGACAGCCCCTCCCGTGCGGCGTAGTCCTTGATGCTGATGCCCTCGGTCTCGATGGCCTGCAGGTGCGCGGCCCAGTCCACCTTGTTCGTCATGAATGCCTCCATCCCTGATCGGGTTGCAAAGGAGGCAACTATGACGCAACGCAAAGTCAGATGAACAGAATGTTCATAATGGATCGTTTACGACAAACGCCCTGAAGCTGGCCGACCGGTTCCGTTCCGCCACCATGTGAGCCGCAACTGAACGCGCCAGCTCGATCTTCTGCAGCCCGCCGGCAAAGTAACCTGCCCCCTGCATGACCCGCTCCATCGCCTCCCAGGTACCCCCTTGATGGCATCCGGGTCACGAAACCCTGCCTTCTCGAGCTGTGAGGCAGGGCACCTTTGAGTAAGCGGAGCGTACCGCCTCCAGTCCCCAAAGAACCACGCCTCCAGCTCCTCGATGGCAATCAGTTCACTACCTGAAACGGCTGCCCCGGCCCGCACCGAGTTCTGGTCAACAGCCCTGCACTGGTGGCCATGGCCTCCAGCTGTGCTTTCAGTTCATGGCAATCGTCAGCATCCCGGTCGACCAGCACCAGAATCCGCCAGTTCTCCGGCAGATAGGCTGCATATCCCTTTAACCGCGTCGGAGCCTGCTTCAGCAGGTCGTCCTTGCAGCGAAAGCGCATGATCTCGAAGTCCGTATCCCCAGCAGCCCCGGCAGCAGTTCTGCCAGCGCCGCTTCCATGGACGGCTCTTCCACGAACACGATCAGCCTATCCAGCATCACGCACGCCCCCGCTGACCTGCGCGGGGGCCCCCTGGTTCACCAGCGGATTGCCCATACCAAAGAACCCTTCCATCCACAGATGCCCCAGACTCCCTCCTGCGGCGACCTGCTCGGGAATCCCCGGAATATCGCTGGCCGCAACCGCCTGCGTGTATCCCTGGCTGTCGCGATACAGCACCCGCACCTCTTTCGGGCGCATGGCGTCCAGCAGGAAGGGTGAATGACTGGTCACCAGCAGCTGGGTACGCTCCGACGCCGTCCGGCACTCCTCCACAGCTCGGGCAAGAGACGCGGATGCAGGAAGTTCTCCGGCTCCTCGACCCCCGATGAAGCGAGGCGGTTCCGGATCATGCAGCACCGTCAGATACGCCAGCATCTTCATGGTGCCATCGGATGCAAACCGCGACAGCACCGGCTTGTCGAACGGAGCGTCGCCGATCTGCAGCAGCAAACGGCCATCGGGCATCGGTTCCGCCTCCACACGCTCCAGCTGCGGAATGCGCTGTCGCAGCACCGAAAAATGGCCTCCAGCCGGTCTGGATGCTGCTCCTTCAGGTACTGAACCACGTTGGCCAGATTGTCCCCATTGCGGCTCAGGCGTTCGCGGCCCAGCCTCGGGGCTGGCTGCGGGTCTGGTCGATCGACAGGTACGAGACATACCAGTCCGTAATGAACTCGCGCAACGCCGCCACCCGAGGGTTCTCGGCCAGCTGGCCCAGCGTGTTCACTGCAATCAGGGTCGGGAGAACGCAACGTCGTTTCCCTGCGCAGATCTTCGGCATCGGGCGGCTCACCGCTCACTGCGGTACCGGTACCACGTTTGAAGTCCAGAAACCGGAAGGCCGCCCTTTCTCGCCACGGCGCCACTGCAGCCATTCTTCCACCACTTCAGGCCTCTTTTTGAACTTCATCGATAGCCAGGTGATAGGGTCGTAAGGGGCGCGCCCGAACTCTCTCTGATACTTCAGTTCAAAGACGATTGGTCCATCCGAACCACGGGTTTTTCAGTTCCCTAGCCTGCCCCCGTCGGTCCCAAAGCCTTACGCAGCCCTGACTGGAAGCACTCCGACAGAAAACTGAACACATCGAAGATGGTGGACTTGCCGCTGCCATTGGGGCCGAGCAGCACCGTCATCGGTGTGAGGTTCTTCAGCTCGACCCGGCGCAATGCCCGGTAATTCTCGACCTGCAATGACTCGATACGGGGGATACCCGCTTGTGTTTCAAGGCTGGTTTTTCGCGTTCGTCACCATATCGTCACTTCGCTCCCGTCATCCTGCTCCCCCAGTTCATGCCGCAGACGCCTCCTGCGGTAACGTTTCCAGGCCCCGCCGATAGGTTCGTTCAAACACAACATCCCCAGCCAACGCTTGAACTTCGAGTTCTGGCTGAACAACCTGTACAGCTCGGTGTGGTCGGACAGCATGTCCAGCACCACCCGTGACAGCATTATCACTCTCGAGTCTGGCGTTCTGCTGATCAGAGTATGCCTGGGCATTCTGATAGGCCTTGTCCTGTGCCACCGGGCCGGGAATCTCCTCGGTAACTGACCTTCGCATGATCTTGTCTTCATCCTTCAGTCAATATCACCGAACGAGGTCATTGAACGCCTTGACAATGGCCGACAGCCGTTCGATCTCGGGATCAGCCTTTGCCCCCGCAGACGCCAGCGGGACCGGGGCGACCGCAGCATCTGCATCATCAGGCTCATGTTCAGGGTGTCCCGCGCCTCGACCCGGTAGCTATCCATGTCAATGGTATCGAGCACGCCCGCCGAAAGGTCGGCCTCCTGTAGCGCTGGCAGCTTGGGAACCAGAAAATTCAGGAAGATCGACAGTTTCTCCCACTCCGCGTGTCCGTAGCTCAGGGCGCGCCCAGAAAACCGTAGCTGCGCAGAAACGCCTTCGCCTTGCCCTTGAACGCCACCTGTCCATCCTCGTCCAGGGACTTCATGCACCCCACACAGCTGTCCAGAATGGGGTCAAGCCGCTCCCGGCTGCTCCCCCCCAGGAACAGACTCACCAGCTCCTCGACCTGCTCCCAGCTGTACACCTGCGATCCATCCAGCTCCGCCTTCAGGTCATGCAGCCGGTTCGGGTCGGTTTCACCTTCCTGTATGGTGGCACTGTAGTAGTCCTGAAACGCCGCTCGCACGGCTTCTGCGTTCCCGGCAAAGTCCAGCACGAAGGTATCGTGCTTGTCGGGGTGCGCGCGATTCAGGCGCGACAGCGTCTGAACAGCCAGCACACCAGCCAGCGGCTTGTCCACATACATCGTGTGCAGCAGCGGCTCATCAAAGCCAGTCACATACTTGTTGGCCACGATCAGGAAACGGTACCTGTCATCCTTGAACATGGCGGGGATATCCTTGCCCGGGGAAGCCGTTGAGGTCACTTTCCGGTCTTCTTCTCCCCGCAATCTCGAACTCCCCGAAGGCGACTATCGCCTCGTAGGGACGGTTGAGCTTCTTCAGTCGGGCGGATATCTCACGGAAGTAATCAACCGCCCGTGCAATGCCATTGCATACCACCATCGCCCGAGCCCTGCCGCCCACCTTGCTCTTGCGGTCCACATTCTCGACGAAGTGATCCACCATGATCTCCGCCTTGCGACGGATAGCCGTCTCATGCGACTCGACAAAGTGACGGATCTTCTTCAATGCCTTCGACTTGTCGAAAGTCCGGATCATCCTCCACCGTTTTGGCCACGTGATGAGAAACTGTCTGTGGGCGTATAGTTCTCCATCACGTCCCGGATGAACCCCTCCTGAGATCGCCTGCTTGGTGGGGTAGGGTCAGCTCCTCCGGGGGCGGAAGGGTCACCTGATCATCCTCCACTGTTCGTTCATAAACAGCTCCAGCGTCCGATTCTTCGGTGTAGCGGTAAAGGCATAGTAGCTGGCGTTCGAGGCATCCTGCGTGACTCGATCCGCCGCGCGATCTCCGCATTCACCACGTCCTGAACCACATTTTCTTCCGCCTCATTTGCACCCGCCTTGCCAGAAAGGGCGGCGTGCATCTTGGCCATAGTCTTCCCTCCCTGGCTGGAATGGGCCTCATCGATCAGCAGAGCAAACCGCCTGTCCGACAGGTCTCCCAGCTCATCGAGGATGAACGGAAATTTCTGCACCGTGGTGGCGATGATTTTTCTTGCCACGCTTGAGGTACTCGCGCAGGCTCCTGGCGTCATCCGAATGCGCGAAAACTGAATCCACATTGGCATACCCGCTTGATCGTGCGCGTGATTTGCGAATCCAGCGCCCTGCGGTCAGTGATGACAATAACGGAGTCAAACATCGCCGCTGTCGGGTCATCTGCCTTGCGCAGCTCGACCAGCTGGTAAGCAAGCCACGCAATGGTATTGCTCTTGCCGCTGCCCGCCGAATGCTGAACAAGATGGCGCTTGCCCACCCCATCGGCACGGGAACGCCGCAGCAGTGCCCGGACAGAGCGAAGCTGATGAAAGCGGGGGAACACTGCCCTGCGGGTCTTGCGCTGCCGGCCGTTGCTGTCGCGCTCGACCTCTTCCACCACCTGGGCAAAGCTCTCTACAATGTTGGCCAGCGACTCCTTGCGCAAGACCTCCTTCCACAGGTACTCGGTTTTCAGACCATGTGGGTTGACAGGATTGCCAGCCCCACCATCGACGCCCTGGTTGAACGGCGGGAACCACGACGCCCTGCCCTTCAGCTCGGTGCAAAAACGCACCTCGGAATCGTCCACGGCCATGTGTGCCACGCAGCGTCCCGGCTGGAACAGCAACTCCTTCGGGTTGCGCGTGGTCTGATACTGGACGATGGCATCGGCCACCGTCTGCCTGGTCAGCGAATTCTTCAACTCCAGGGTCCAACACCGGCAAGCCATTGATGAAGATCACCAGGGTCCAGCTCGTTTCCCGAATCGTTGCTGTAGCGTACCTGCCGCGTCACACTGAAGATGTTCCGTTTGAAGGCATCCACTGCGGCGTGATTACCCGGCGTGGGCGGCAGCCTGTACAGATCGACGTGTACCGGCCCGTGGCTTACCCCCTTGCGCAGCACATCGACCACCCCTCGTTTGGTGATCTCGCCTTGCAGCCGGTGCAGAAACTGGGTGCGCCTGGCGCCATCCGCTTCCAGTTCCAGCGTATCGACCGCTCTGGGCTGGGTTGCGCGCAGGAAAAGCCAGCAGTTGCACCACATCCAGCGCTACATCGCGGTTGTAGTCACTCGCCCGGCCCAGCACGCAGCCACCCGGTGCGTACACGGTCTGCGGCTCCTGCACCCCGTTCGCCTGAACAGGCGGATGTTCACTGACCCCCGCCAGATAACGGACGATCAGCTTTTCAAGACCCAGTTCACTGGTGTCAGTTGGTTTCATATGCTCTCCGGAAGGCAGGCAATGGCTTTGGGCGATGACACCTTGTCTTTCAGTTTCTTCGTCAGACTCCCGGCGACATCCCGGTAGCGCAGCAGACAGATGAGGATGTGAGACCACCCGAGCTGTGCAACCAGCGGTTTGCACTTTTGCGTCAACAAACCTCTTGTTGCCTGCACGCAGCATCGTACTGAGCAGACTGTATGCGCTTGACCCCGACCAGCAGGTCGTGTAACCCTTACCGTAGAAGTTTCTCGCACCAATGGTGCGAGTTTTGTCTGATTGCTGTTGTTACGCGTCGTCATCGCCCCCCTCCTCGTCGGGCTCGATCTCATCATCGCCCAGCGCAGCGAGGTCGTCATCACTGACGACATCATCCGGGCCAGGCTGCCAGCCACGTACATCCACCTGGCCGGTAACGACATCGAAGATCAGACGGTCGCGGTACTCACCGGTGAAAGTCAAGGCAGTTGTCCGATGGATCATGCAGCCACCTGTCCGTTATCGCGCGGATTGATGGCTGCCTGAGCCACGCTGTCACGCTCCGGGTTGAGCGTGACCCTCGTGATGGGTTGCCAGTTGCGGGTATTGCCCGACCAGCGTGATGGTGTCTGGCTGCGCGCCATCTCGTACAGACGGTGCCGGGCCTGCAGAATGTCCACGTCCTGTCCGCAATGTCGCTGGCTCGGCGTCACGTAGCCAATCCGGCTGTGCCGGTGCTCGTCGTTGTACCAGGCCACGAACCGGTGCCCCACTGCCGAGCCTCATCCAGACTGGCCACACCACCCGCAGGGAACTCCGGCCGGTACCTGGCCGTCTTGAACAGCGCCTCCACAAATGCATTGTCGTCCGAGACGCGCGGCCGCGAGTAGGAGGGCCGGATACCCAGCCAGTTCAGCATGGCCAGTACCGTGGTGGCCTTGAGCGTGCTGCCATTGTCACCGTGCAGCACCGGACGCTGAGGTTTTGCATGAATATCTTCCGAGAGCGCCACACGCCTGAGCAGCCGCACGGCATGCTCGGCGCTGTCCTGCTCATGGATCTCCCAGCCCACGATCTTGCGGCTGTACGGGTCCATGATCAGGTACAGGTAAAACCACTGGCCCCGGACCTTGCTGGGCAGGTACGTCATGTCCCAGCACCAGACCTGACCCGGTGCGGTGGCCACGTGTGTGGTGGGAGGACGATGTCTGGCAGGGGAACGAGCCCGCCCCTGCGACGGTTCTGCCCGGCTGCACGCAGCGCGCTGAAAGCTCGATTCGCTGGCGATGTGGACGCCCTCATCGGCCAGCATCGGCACGATGCGTGCCGGTGGCAAGTCGGCAAAGCGGGGGGCGTTGGCAGTGGCCAGCATGAGCGCTTTCTCTTCCTCGGTCAGTGCGTGGGCCGGCCGGGGCCGGCTGGACGTGGGACGCCCATCAGGCAGGGACACTGGCCGTCCTCTGTGCGCCAGCGCTGCAGGGGTTCTGGCCGTGATGCCAGCGACCTTGCGAGCCGGCACAAGCCGGGCTCCAGCTGCATGGGCCTCGTCGATGTGCCGGACGATGATTCGGCGATCTTCCAGGGGCTGTCATGTGTCCCCGCCCCGTCCGGATGGAAGATCGCATCCAACTTTTTGCAGAACCAGCAACGCAGTGGTCTCGGCCAGCGCCTTCTCCTTGCGCCTCAGATCCCGCTCCAGCTCCTTGACCCGGCGCCGGGTGGCCTGGGTGACGCGCTGCACCTTCTGTGAGGCCTCTTCCGGGTTTTCAAGGGAATGGGTGGCTGTCTCTCGCCACAGCTCCAGTTCCTGGGGATAGATGCCTTTCTCGCGGCACCAGGCGTTGCGGCTGGCCTCGTCCATCGCTGCCGTGGCAATGATGGCCTGCATGCGTGCAGCCGGCGTCCAGATGCGCTCCTTGTCGGGCGCCGCCAGCGCAGCGGCACGCCACCGTTCCAGCGTTGCTGCCGAGATGTGCAGCTCCTGCGACACCACGTCCACCGGAGCGCTCTCCGGTGGCAGCAGTCTGGCCACTGCCCTGTCCTTGAATGCCTTTCCGTATCTGGCCACGTTCCTTGTCCTGTTTCGCCCTCGGGTTATGGAAGTCTATACATCGGACACCTATTCTGCCTCATAGGGTCACGGATCAGGCGGATTTCTTCTTCTACACGGGCGATGGCTTCGTTTATCTCCGCCGTTTCTACATCAAGCCATTTGGCAATTTGCTCTTGTTCCGTCTCATTTTGGCATTGGCACAAGCGTATCCAGCGCATCCCTTCTGTCCAGTCCAGGGGTGCCGAATCTTTTGATATTTTATCAAGTCGACACCAAATCAACACGTAATACAGCCAGCGGATACTCTCTCTTTGTATACTTCTTGTCAACAAAATAAGTCGTATCAATCGCAAAACAGATCACTTTCGGAATAGTTAATTTTCCCAAAAGAGCCTTTTCGGCCGATCACTATGCAAGGTCCGATGGCATTCGCCATATCATGCCTACCCACTGGACCATTGGATCCGTATACAATGATACTCCCCTCCATGGCGGCTGGTCTCGAGCGCGAATCTCCATATGCAAATCTGCAGACCCACTTAAGGCGTTTTACTTCCCAGTGCTCCGGCACTTCACGCCCAGCCATTCGATGCCAGAAGGCTTGAGCTTGACCGAAGCGTCAAGGCCGCGCGTGACGGCGTGATCGATGATGCGCAGCTTCTGTTCTATCAGCGGTCCGATAATCTCTCGCTTGCCCTTGATGAATCGGGCAATACGCGCATCCTGGGCTTGCAAGTAGGTAACGATCTGGCTCTGTTCCGCAATCGGAGGAAGCATGACAGAGAAATACTTAACTGCCGAACAAGTAGAGCCCCCTTTGTACCTCCAGCGCTATCACTAATGGTTCTCAACATGTCATATGCTGCCATCAGTGCAAAACGCAGATATTCACCAGAAATCAAAGATCTCTTGACATCAATATAAGCAAGATGTTGACTGATAGTCGAGTCAACGCCAAGAACAGCTGCTGTCCCGCGCGTTTTCCCCTGCCCTGTTGGCGCGATGACCACCGCCCCACGAGGCACAATGGGTAAATGACACTCCTTTATCGCTATCTGAGTTACCCATCGGGGAGATTTGGTGACTACCCCTTGATGAACCGTGCCACTATTTATCCAGGGAGTTCCGGACTCCCCCCAATATGCAGTACTGCTTCTGGATGGCGTACTTCCATTTCCTACACGCCCTAGAGTACTAATACGGCGCACTTCCCAGTGCGCAGGAATGTTCGGTGCCCATAAAACTCCAGAGTTCCGATAACTTGAATGAGGCTACAGTCATCACACCACCCCACAATCTTCCGCAACAGCCCATCCGTCTGCTCGGTCAGCGCCAGAATGTCTGCCCGTATCTCCTCAAGCGAGCGCAGTGGTGCCGGCTTGTAGAAATACCGGGCAAACGAGATTTCGTAGCCAATCTGGGTCTTCTCCATGGCAATCCAAGCATCCGCGGCATGCGGCACCACCTCCCGCTCGAAGAAGGCCTCAATACCGCCCAGCTCCTTCAGGGGCACCTGCTCTGTATCACGCAGATCACTGTCCGGTTCATACTCGACCATGAAGCGATCCTTGCCCCACCACTTCCAAATACGCGCCGTCATAGCCAGGCTCAGTAGTCATCCTTGCGCAGCCTGCTGCGCCTGGCCTCACCGGCACGGCATCCTCATCACGCCAGCTCACTGCCCGGAAGATCGCTTTCCGGTCTGCTCGCCCTGGCTTCTTGCCGTGCGTTTTCATCACCTCATCAAACCGTTCGCGGAACAGGTTATGGTCATCGAACACGACATCGCCCAGTTCCCGCTGCGCCAGTCGTGCCAGGTCATACAGGATACGGTCACGTTGCCAGCTGTCCGCATCCAGCAGCTTCTTGCGCCGCTTCTCGGGCAGCCTTCCCGGCTGGGACACCATCCTCGGCGCTGTCATCATCATCTTCATCACCGTCGCCCCTTCAGCCAGGCATCGATCTCCGGCTTCAGTTTGGGAAATTCGGTATACAGCCGGTCGCCGTATCGGGCATACAGTTCCTCACGCAGCATCTATCGCCCGACGCAAACCGCAGCGGCCGGATACGCTCGTCCTGCAAGCTGGCTCTTGAGCCGCAGGGGCGTTCCACGGTAATTTTCCAGTAGCCAAAGTCCTGTGTATCAAACCACTGGACTCCGCCGTCTCCTGCTCTCCTTCCAGATACAGCCCCAGGATGCGCTGGATGTCGGCCTCACCCAGCTCGCAATTCTTCCTGCCAAGGTTGCGGCGCAGGGGCGCAGAACCACTGGCTGGCATCGATCAGCTGCACCTCACCCTTGCGGTGCGCAGGCTTCCGGTTTGCCAGCACCCAGATGTACGTGGCAATACCGGTGTTGTAGAAAATGTTGAGAGGCAGTGCAATGATGGCTTCCAGCCAGTCATTCTCCAGCAGCCAGCGGCGGATGTTGCTTTCCCGCCCAGCATCCCCGTAAACAGAGGCCGAACCGTTGTGCACCAGGGCAATACGGCTGCCCAATGGGTGTGGTGCTTCATCTTCTGCAGCTTGTTCACCAGACATCAGCTGCCCGTCACTGGTACGGGTCATCAGCCTGAATTCGGCATCACCACCATGCGACACCACGAAGCGAGGGATCGTTGAACTCTACCTTGCCCCATCCGTTCCAGATCGGTTTTCCAGCTTTTTGCCGTAGGGTGGGTTGGAGAGCATGAAGTCGAACTCGCGGTCGCCAAACTGGTCGGCCGACAGCGTCGATTTGTCGCCCCACCCACAATGTTCTCGACCTGTACGCCTTCACCCTTCAGCAGGGAGGTCAGCCTTGCAAATGGCGTAGGTTTCATCGTTGATCTCCTGCCCGAACAGGTGAATGGATACCTCCTTGCCCCGCGCCTCGGCCAGTTCCTGCAGCGTCTCCTCGGCCACAGTCAGCATGCCACCCGTTCCACACGCACCGTCGTGGAGGCGAGTAGGGTGCTGGATTCGATCTGCTCAGCCACCGGCAGAACAGCAACCGTGCCATGAGCCTCACGACATCCCGCGGGGTAAGTGCTCACCCGCCTCTTCGTTGTTCTCCTCATTGAACCGGCGGATAAGCTCTTCAAACACCGTGCCCATGCCATGGTTGTCAGCGCGAGGCAACCGGACACGTCCATCCGCGTCCTTGACTGGCAGGGGGCGACAGATTGATGTCGGGGTCGAGAAATCCTCGATCAGGTACCCCCAGCACCTGGGACTCGACCAGCCGGTGGATCTGGTTGCGAAACCCAAACCGGTCGAGAATGTCCTGTACATTGGGTGAAACCATCAGATAGAGCGATGAAGTCCTCGCGCAGACGCTGCCCTGGCTGACGGCCTTCAGCTTTGCCAGCGTGAATTCGCTGACGTTGTAGAACGCCTGCCCCGCTGCCAGGCCTCAACGGGCCTTCCTGTTCGATCAGCTTCTGCGCATCAGACCTCTTGCTTTCCAGCACCCGCTGGCTTGGTGGGTTCGAGCACGGCATCCAGCCTGCGCAATACAGTGAAGGGCAAAATCACATCCCGATACTTGCCGCACGCACATACACGTCAGACGGTCATCGGCGATAGTTCCAGATGAAGTCGGACACCCACTTGATCTGGCTCTGGTCCTGTTGTTTCTTGTGCATCGATGCGTTCCCTGGCTGGCCAGTTGCGTCAGGTACGTTTCCATCAGACAACCAGGCCATTGGTCTTCCCTTATGGTTCTTGTTGCTTCACGGGGGCTGATAACCCGGCGCCAGGCTGGCGTTCTCACACCGTACAGTGCAAGCGGGTCGGCAAGCCACAGCCGATACTGTTCTTCCGTAAGCCGGTGGTCAGGCGAGCAGTCCACACTCCAGCGCAGCAGCATGTAGCCAGCCACAGCAGCACGTACACGCATGTGAGTACGCCCTCCTTCATGCCGTAGTCCATGCGAACGATTTCAGGCCGCACCAGGCGAGGATGCGGCACAAAGTCAACTCGACAATCCTTGTCCACTGGATATCGTTGCCGGGCAGCTCGTTGGGCTGCGGCAGCTCATCCAGCTCTTGGGGAGCCTCGATGCGGGTAACAACGATCGCGGAACTCGCCATGCCTGCGGTCAAAGGCACGCACATGCCAGCGCAGTCCGGTATCCACCAGAGCAAACGGCACGATGACCCGGTCGGACACCCCACTGCTCATCGAGTGATACCTGATGGCAACAGGCCGGCCAGCATGGATTGCCCGGCAGACGGGGGCCAGCACAGCCATGTCCGGCTACTCAGCGAGGTTGGCGACTCACACGCGCAACAGCGACTGCGGATCTACCTCCACACCATCACCAAACCCGTGGGCCAACACCGACAGAACACGCGCTGCCGAGTGCTCGAACACCGGAGAAAGCCTTGCCAATCCGGTAGACCTTGCTGCCATCAGACACGATGTTCTGGGGCGCATCTCCCGGTAAAGCGCCAGATCGCGGGTGCCTCCGGCTGGCGCCACGCAAAACGGCTCGCCAGGTCCGGGCGAGCCGAGCTCACCATGAAGTACAGGCGAAGTCGATGTACGCCAGCCGTTCCCGCTGGGCATGACTCAGACGCTCGAGACGCTGGGACTGCAAGGTCAGACACTCCTCATTTCGTTCATCAGAGGCACTGAAACCAAGCCCCTGACGCCAAATCTTACACTGAAACGCGCTCAATGTCATCAAATTGATGATATTGAGCAACGCGATATGTGTCTCGATGCGGCCATCAAGTCGGTTGGGTGAGCAGCACGCAGAGAGTTCTTGCGGCGAATGGCCCTCGTATTCTCCGCAATCCATGCGGAGAATACGAGGGCCATTCGCCTAGTGTCATGAAGCTTCTGGGCCTGCTTCTGGCAGCACTGGGCCAGCACCGTCTTCAATGGGCGGCAGGTCAAGTATTGCCACTTTGAAATCCTCTTCAATTCTTTCGGAAGGAATGCATCAATTTCCTCATCGGAAAAGGTCATATCCTCCAGCTTTTTCAGTGACTCTTGCGCCCTGCTATAGGCTTTAAAGTTTGTGCTGGGAGCTCCGACATAGACCGCATGTAGTTCATTGAGAAGCGCATCCCTACGTGTATCGAATAGACTCCAAAGAAAACATCCCTGTGCGGATATCCGTTAAGAGCGACAGGTACTTCTCTCGGACAATCCATAGCTCCGCGCCGGCGACGATGCTTTTGAGCGATTTCACCGAGGGTCATGAGTCTTTCGTATAGGGCGTTCCAGGCAAGGGCCCCGCTGACAACACTGCACTAATTGCCGCCCCAGCCTCTCCGACCCAAAAACGTTGACACGATTCCACCGGTCACGAAGGTGGAAATAACGATCTGAGCTAGCTTTATTGGGTCTTCGCGGATCAGTGTGGGTGAGATGGGGAGCAAGTTGGCGTTTGACGCCTGAAATCAAGGGCTTTACAGCGCAGATGATGATGTCGTATCGTGTATCGACACTGGATCAGTGCTGTGCATGAAAACAGGTCGCAGTCTGAGGGGCTTTTGTCCGTTCCCGGCCGTGGCATCGGCGAAGCTGAAGGGAATCTTTGAGAACCCCAAGGCGAGGGTCGTACAGCTGAGACGCCGAAAAAACAACCATTTGCTCAAATTGTGCAGCGCTGCCAGGGGACGTTACGACCAGCGGACGTGCCGTGTGCGGGATCTTCGGGTGGCAGGCTGGGTGGTGTACCTGGAGTTCGAGCGCTGGCGGGTACGTTGTTCAGGGTGCGGCGGCGTGCATGTCAGAACAGCTTGACTGGCTGGCGCAGAATCCGCGCTACACCGAACGTTTTTGCGCTGCATGTCGGCAGGGTTGTGCACGACGCATGAGCAACAAAGGCCGTGGCAGAGCTGGAGCGGCTTCACGACAGCACGGTGAAGGATCTGTCGAAGCTGTACGCAGCGGGGTCGGGTTCGTCGTGCCCGGTCGGCTCAGGCCCAGAGCGATGAGGCATCGATGAGATAGCGGTCAGAAAGGGGCGACTATCGCGTGGTGGTCAGTGATCTGGACCAGGGGCAGACCGATATGGATGGGCGGCAACGGGCGCACGCAAAGCCGATGTGGAGCAGTTCTTCGCCCAGCTGGAGAGCAAGGCAGGCGATGGCATCGAGCTTGTGGTGATCGACATGTGGCGCCCGTTTCGCAATGCGGTGCGCGACAAGGCTCCCAACGCAGCGATCGTGTTCGACAAGTTCCACATCATGCGGCATCTCTCGAAGGCGCTCGATCAGGTCAGGCGCGACGAGTACAGGCGTCTGCAAGGCAAGGACGGGTCGTGGATCAAGGGCGGCGCTATACGCTGCTGTCGGCGCGGGAGAACCTGACATTGGAGGGCGGCAGGCACTCAAGAAGCTGCTGGCAGCCAATCGGCGGCTGAGCGGCCTACCTGCTGAAGGAGTCGTTTGGGCAGCTGTGGGGCTACAGAACCGAGGCGCGGTGCCAGGGCATTCTTCGAGCGCTGGAGACAAAGCCTGCGATGGCAGCGTCTTGAACCGTACCGAAAGTTTGCCGAAATGATCGAGCGGCACTGGGATGGCATTGCCGCCTACTGCCGACCGAGAACAAGGTCAGCCTGGGGATGGTGGAGGGCTGAACAACAAGATCCGGGTCATTCAGCGCAGTGCTTACGGATACCGGGATGAGGGACTATCTGAGGCTCAAGGTCATTGCCAGTTTCCTGCCCCGCTACCGAAAACGCCCGATTGCACCCGCACTGATCCACGAAGACCCGCTTTATTTTCCTTGTCGCTCAAGCAGAATATCCGCGCATTTCTCGTGTGTTTTGTGGAGAGTAGACAACCCGTCCGTAACTCTCACGCAACTGACCTTCCAAAACATTAATACGGTCGGTCGTCGTTGCTCCGCCCTCCACTAATAGGAACGTGTATCCGGTTTTTGGCGACCACCACGCCATCCTTCACCAATAACGTACTCAACGATGTGATCACCGAGAAAGCTGGTATATTCAATCCGCTGCAGCAATCCATCATCTTTGATAATTTGCCCTCTGATGCAATTCTTATTTCGCGCCACATCGCCACGATTCAAGACCTTCCAGTAGACGTCATACGGCTGAGCCACCAGAGCGTCTGTAATCTCAAAGCGCAAACTATTTTTGGTCATCAAAGGATCCTTCTGGCCAACATGTCGCGAAGGGATGACTCACGGAATCCGTTCTGCTGACCTCGCAATCCAGTTTCATGGACTCCCGAATATCAACCGGAAATTTGTCCTCGATAAATTCCTCTGTATTATCCCAGCTCTTCACTCCCCTTGCCACGGCTTCTTGCCACCGTCGCGGATGAAGAAATAGTCGCCCATAAACCTTCTTCCACTTGTCGTTGACGTTCTTTTGGTTCTCTGCCGCAATGGCCTCCACAGAGCCTGTAGGCTGCTTTTTCTGAAACTTCTTTTTGACCTTGACTCGCTGGTGGCTAGCGGCGCAGCGTACTCGGTTTGCTCTTCGTTCAAGTCAGACAGATGCGAAGAGTCCCGACTCATCCAGTCAGTAAGTAAGCGGCCAGCCATCTCACACTACAGCGCTCCCTCAAACGGCAAAAGGCGCCCCACCTGATTCAGATGGACGCCTCTTTTTGCTGTACAGGCCGTGGGAACTGTGTACCCGGCACCGCTACGTGCCAGCCTCCGGCTTGACCGTCGTCGTCGTGCATCGGCGGCTCCCACCGGTGCGGCGGCAGCTCACCGATCCGGTTCATGGGCTGCGTCGGCAGTCGCGTCAGCACGTCGGTCAGGTATGCCAATGGGTCGTGATCACTGGGTTTCGCCGTCTGGATCGGGCTCATGGATGGCCGCCGCACTGTCGGCCAGCTCGCAGCGAGCCGGTGAACAGCCAGTTGTGACGACCCACGGCCACCGGCCGCAGCTGCCGCTCGGCGTGCGTGTTGTCCATGGGCAGCCGCCCGTCATCCAGAAAGCGCATCAATGCAGCCTGGCGTTTGAGACTGTAGTCGATGGCTTTGGCCAGTTTGGTGCCGTTGGCCACCTTCTGCCGTGCAGACCCAGCCAGGTGAAGAAGGCATCGACTTGGGGCTTGAGTTCCCGCTGTCTGAGCGCGATGCGTTCCTCGATGTCCAGATCGCGGATCCTTCGCCTCGAGGCGTAGAACGACTTGATGTAGCCCAGCGCCTCTTCGGCCAGCGGGCTTTTTGCTGTGGATCCAGTGATCGATGGAACCTGCGCGGGCGTGCGCCATGCAGCCCACCTCGGTGATGCCCTGCCGGGATCCCTTCTTGCTAGCCGCCAAAGTCATCGCGAGACAGGGGCGCCCTTCCAGTCGTCCAGAAAGCCCCGGGCATCCCTCGCCGGCGGTTGTCGCTGAAGTGGTAGACCACCGCCCGGATGGCCTCTTTCTCCCAGGCACGAGGGTCCAGCCAGCCCTTGCCAGCCTTCCTGCCCTCTTTGGGGACAGCTCAGGAGTCCTGATGGGGGTTTCGTCGGCGCAGAACGCCTGTTCGAGCAATTCCTGCAGGGCATCCACGAGCGGTTGCAGCGCCACCACTGACCCACCCCAGCCGCCCAGCGTGGACGAGGCACCGTCAGACCGCCCGACCATAGATGGCTTCCTGACGAGTACAGCGGCAGGTGGTCGCCATACTTGCTGACCGTACATGCGCCAGCAGCCTCGGGGTGGCGATCCCTTGTCGATGATGCACGGCGGCATCGGGGCCTCGTTCGATGCGTTCTGCAGTTCAGGCAGGCCAGATGCCACGCTTTACTGTGCTGCGACGAAGAAGGTTACCCGGGATGTAGCGGTTTCTCGCCTCATCATCGCGCACGTGTTTGAGTGCGCAGCCACACGGGCAGCTCCTGTTGCCGAGTCGTGACGGATCACGGTACTGGCGGCAGCCCCGGCAGGCGGGCAGCGTTTGAAGCTCAGCGATGGGACTGCTTTTCCTCGCGGGGCTTCGATCCGGAAAGCTGTACCTCGACCGCGGCCAGATCCTCGTCGATGGCCTCTTCGAACAGCAGTCCTCCCGGATGCCGGCTTGAGCTTCTCGCTCTTTTGCCGAAGCGGATGCGGCGCGGGTACGCCAGCTCGACCTTGAGCTTTTCGTTCTCGACCGTGGTGAAGTGGATTTTTCGTCGCGCTGAGCCAGTTCCGCTGTTTGCTGTTCGAAAATTTTGCTGCCCTGGCACAGATCGTCCGCCTGCTGCTGCGGTTGCTGCATCAGCGAGGCGGTGAACTCCGCGCAGCTGCTGCGCATCCATGTGCGCGATGTCAGCGGTGGGTTCTGCAGGGGAAGCGGGCCGGTTCATGGGGCACAGTATGCCGGTGTTGGCTGCTGCCTGCCATCGGGAGATTTCCGGTTGCCCGCGGGGCAAAGTCCATGAGTGAGACGGTCACGATCACCGGAATCACCGGTCACGATGCCGGAATGACCGGCCACATTGACCGGAACCGGTGCCGAATCCTGAATCAGCGGCTGCGGTGATGATGCCCGCCGACCGGGGGCAGCTGCCAGGGCAACCCTAAGACACCAGGGCCTCCGCGGCTGCTGTCGCTGATCTACAGATGGTGCTCATCGCCGGCAGGGCCATCTGAACAGACCCTCGCTGGGTATCGACGGCCGCTGCCACCATGAATGCCCAGCCATCATGCACCAGAACCTCAGGCTTCGGCTGGCGCGCGACGGTTGCTTAGACATGGAAGGCGGCGCGATGCCGATAGAGGCTGCGCGCAGACGCGGACCACGCCAACCAGCATCGAGTCCATGCCCGGCACGCATGTCGGCATGGGCGCCTGGCCAGCCAGATGGCACTCGATGACTGATCGGCAGCACGCGCCTGACCGGGCCCCGCTCTGAGTCCCGTGACTGACCGTCAATGATGGATGGAAAGCCTCGTACCACCCCGCCTGAGTACAGGTGCGCGCCCGATCGCGCTGACGCTCCGGTGCATGACTGGCGCTGCCCGGTGCGTAGCGCGTTGCTGCGCTCACGGCGGGGCCATGACGCGACGCCAGCATCAGAGGGACGTTCGACTGATCAGCGGCGGCGGCTGCATCGGCAGCAGAAGGGCAGCTAGTGTCCTCGGCGCCTCCTGATGCGGTCAACTACGCAGCCGCTGCGCAGCGGACTGGGACTGACGTCATGCCGCCGCAGTAGCGCAGCGATTCTCCGGAGTGCAGGCACTAGGCGCGGCAACCTCGGCCTTGAAGGCCCTGGTGAGCTGCGACGCGCACGGCAGCGGGCTAACGCGGTGTTGGTGAACATGGCGACCTCCCTAAAGGGGTCACTATCGCCTGTAGCGGCTGTGCGTTCAGATGTAGATCACCGCGCGTGCATCATAATACGAAAAAGCTCTTTGTGTCGAAATCTGTAGTTGAGGTCCAGGAGGTTTGGCAGGCTAACGTGTCAGTAGCAACCCGCCCATTCCTACGCCGTGCTTGTTCTTCCAAGCCGGGCCATCTTGCACAAACGCCTCAGATTGGAATGTATCCAAATCTGCCACAGCCTCCATCTCCTCTCTCGGCTTAGTGGTTTCCAGCTACCGCCGTTTTTCGTGTGCCTGGATACCAGTAGCTTTGATCATCCTCACTGCAAAAACAGGTTGAACCTCGATGTGGAAGTCCTTGTAGGTGACCGTCACAACCAAGCGGTCTACTACTTTCTCGTCGCTGGGTGGCGCTTGAGAATCGCCTCTTTCGCATCTTGCAATAGGGCCAGTTGCCCACCGGCTTTGTTGTAATTATCCCATTTTGTCTTGGGCATGATGCCTTAGCATGTCCAGATCGGGAAATGCCATTTATACCCGCTTTTCCGACCAGACGATCCAACCTGAAGCGTGTTCGCGGTTTTGATTCCGTGTCTGAAACTGCTTGTTCAGGCTGATGCTCTCGCCATAGCGTGACTGCTAATCGTTTTTCAGCGTTAGCAATCGCTGAGATTATCAACAAAAATCGGAGAAAAGCATCTCGCAACACTCATATCAAACTCGTCTATCGGTGAGCAGGCCCTGAGATCATGGCTTTAGTTTGGGGTTACGAGTTATATTGCGGCTAACTTCCTTTTCAACAGTTCAAGTCCATGTTTGATAGCGCGGTGGCAATTGCGTTTAGCTCAGGAGGCGATAATAAAATCCAAGGGATGCAGGGACAAAGACGGCAGTAAATGCTGAACAACAGCATAACCCTGTCCTTTACCGCTTTTTGAGCAGCACTGCGAGAATCTATACGCCAAGCGCCTCGCACTGGACATAGCTCAGACTCTCGACACGTTGAGGGTGCATGGTCAGACGCTCCTCATCCGCATCTGATAGAGCGTACGACCGTAAAAGCGGCTGATCGCTTTCGCGCATTGCTGGATTGACCAAAGCTAATCAAAACGAGATTATTGCCGCCATCGATTTCACCTGATCAAGTAACCGAAGTGGACAAGTCGTCAATCCCACGCCAGTAGGGGCCAAGGCGTTACCATCTGGTTCAGCGAACGGACACAGGTTCAGTTTCGCGTTCCGCACCATCATCCCAAACCCTGCTGACAACGGCTGGGTTTTACTGCTACATCCCGCATCCTCACGCGCTTTCGGTCGCGCTCACCCTGGTAAAACCGGGCAGACTCAGCCACTGTTCACTGATGGGACGCCCCGTTATCCAGCAGCCCAGAGAAATTCGTGGACAGCGCATCGGTCCATGACACGCTCAACATCGTCCTTGACCGCGCGGTCGCCCCTCGACGAAAACGCCCTATAACGGATGCTCCACAAACATGACCAGCTACTCGCATGGAGGGCCCCTTGCGGCAAATACCCCCATTCGCTCGTGAACGACACTGCGTTCAATCCTCCAAGCCATGGAACCGCTGAGAATCCTCTACATCTGGCAGCGCCCCGACTAAGCCTCACTGGCGTTACGACCTGGCTGCCCTTGCAGGCGCCTGCTGAGTCAGTCGCGCCCAGGCTTGCTGCTCAGGCCGGCTGGCCGACACCGCCTGCCTTGCCCTGCGTGAACAGGCCAGCCTGGCCACCCCCTCACCGACGATGTGGCTCAAGCACCAGCCAGATCGAGCGAGACCCTCAGCGTCCAGTCTGTACGCCTCGCTGGCCCGCCGGCTGGGCGTTGACATCGGCGCCATTGCCTCGCGGACCGTCAAGCATCGTCGACGCATGGTGCTCGACGCCACCAGCCACTGCCAGCAACCGCTGACGGCGGACGCCTGTTCGGCTGGCCTGCCGCACTGTTTCCAACCGGTTGCGCCGCGCTGGGCCGCATCACCACCGGCCAGTGGCGCAGCGATGCCGGTGGCCCGATGCAGGTAGTCTCCGGTGCCATCAACTCGCCGCAGGGTTCATTTCGAGCGCCACCGCTGTCGACTGCCCGAAAAATGGGCCGGTTTCGGCCTGCCAGCGAGCCAAACGTCCGAGCCAGCCCTGGTCAAGAGCCGGTCTTGCTCACCTGTGGTTTTGTCACCCTGCACCCCTTCGACGACGGCAACGTCGCATCGCCCGTGCCGTGGGTGACCTCATTCTGGCCCTGTGCTGACGGCAGCTCCAGCGCTTCGCGCAGCCTGTCTGCCCAGATTCCGGCGACCGCAAGGCCTAACGACATCCCGAACACACCCAGAAAAGGCCCGCTGGATGTCACCGCATGGCTCCACTGGTTCCTGCAGACGCTGGGGCATGCCATCGACAGTGCACAGTCCACACGCTGGATACCAGTGCTCTTCGGGGCCCGCTTTTCTGGCAACGCTGAGGCCGGCACCGTCTTCAAGAGCCGGCAGAGCAGCTGCTCAACCGCCTGCTCGATGGCCTTTCGACGGCAAGCCTCACCAGCGGCAGGTGGGCCAGCATGGCCCACTGCTCACCCGATACCGCCCTGCGGGACATCAACCAGCTGGTGGCGCTGGGGCATATTGCGAAGATGCCGGGTGGTGGGCGCAGTACGGGGTACGAACTGGCGCCACCGGTCTCCACCGGCAGAACTCCCAACGGACCCATAACTACCGGCAGAAGTCATCCGAAAAGCCCTGAATGACTCCCTGCCCACGACGCTCACCCTCTCTCTCTCAGTCCCGCCGCCGTAACCTCACCCGTCTGGTGGAACTGCCGGATCAGCCGCACGTATTCCAGATAGTCCGCGTTTTCGGTGCCCAGCCAGTTTGACCATGTCCCAGTCCACCTCGTCGCGCTCACGGGCGGAATCAGCACCTGGCTGTCAGCAGGATTTTCCACATCCAGCTGGATCAGCCCGATGCCGTGTGCGGCGTACAGCATCCGCAGCTCCTTCAGCGTATCTGCCCCCACCACCTCGGCCGCCACCAGATAGCCGAAGTGGCCCGACGAATTCGACACCGCCTGAAAGAAACTCGCGCGCATCCCTCGAGGCGATTCAGAAAGCTTCACCTCGAAAGACCACAGCCGGGCCCGGCGTGCCGAGCACTGGCTCACGCAGTCGCGTACGTCCCGCGCCCAGTCTGCACCCAGATCCTCCATGGCCACCACATCCGGATGCAGCCAGTGATTGCCACTCGCGCCACGCCGGTTGGATGAACGTTTCTCATCGATGCGCAGGCTGTACAGCCCAAACTCCTCGCGATGAACAAGTCCAGCATCGACGCTAGGGCGCGTTCGGTCACTCGGGGGCTGTCCGGGCTTCCGTCGAACGCCGTATCCCGATCGCTGGATTTCGTTCGGCCGCCGCCACCGCGCGCTGTCGGACGAGCTCGAGTAGTAATACCTTCGGGGGCGCCCCTCCATGGTCTTCACTTCGGGATGACGCTTCTGCAGACCCGGGACGCTGGGCACCAATCTCGGCCATCAGCTGCTGCACCAGCTGTGTGTCGGTCGTGATGGATGACAATCACTTTCTTGGCCGCGCACTCGGCGGTACGCGGCAAACACCCACTCCAGCGCTGCCGGGCGGTGAACTTCTCCTCCGGCCGGGACTCTATGTAACTAACCCCGGTCTTCACCAGGTTCATCGACATCAGATGTGCCTCCCTGACCAATCCTTGCGCCCCTCCCCATCCGGTCAAGAGCCCAACGCCGACGGTCCAATCCACAGGACAACAGTCGTCACCCACTCCGCTGAAGTTCCGTTACGCAGGTATATCTTGACTTTTACCGACATTACGGAACATCATGCCTCCATGAAAACAAAGAGACACCTCCACCAACAGACTGAGGTGTACTCTGCAGTCGCTGGACGGGATTGTAGAACACTCGATCCACTCGGTGATCGCCGCTCGTGCCTGCGCACGCGTGGCGAAACGCCGCCACTGTGACAACAACTCGTTCTCGTGATCCTCAGAAACTCTCATCGCTGCGTTGTCGTAGCAGTTTTCGCCGTGACATCGACACCCTGCATGCCCAGGGCATCGTCTTTTCACGGTAGCGACGTCTGCGGCTTCCCCGATCGGAATGATGCAGTAGTCCGGGCTCCGCGGGCATACGCGGACAGCCCGGTTCAGAGCCTCCAGTGTCGGCTCGTGTGTCATGCGCTTCGACATGGCGTAGCCGACGATCCTCCTGAGTGACACGTCCTTCCGCCAGCAGATACAGCCGGCCTTCCATCCGTACGCACGGTGGATGTCCGTCAGCCAGACCTTGTCCGGTGCATGTCGGCACCAGTCCTGGGCCAGCGAGATTGGGCGCCACAGGCAAGGTGTGTGCCGAGTCCGCGGTAAATGCAGCGTTTCTGCCGGCAGCATGAGCCCATCTCGCGCCGCAGACGTCCGACACGATCCCGTCCGACCTTCTGTCCCTGGTGCCGCAACAGCGCATGTAGCGCGTCGCACCCCATAGGTCTGGCGCCCCGCCTCGTGAGCCGCCCTGATGCGAACACGCAGGCGCTCGTCGTCCCTGGCCCGTTGGCTGGGCTGGCGCTTGAGCCAGGCCAGATAACGCCGCGAGAAACCTCCAGTGCCCGACAGGCCACGGTCAAGCAGGTACCCTTTGCCGTGAACCCTGTCCTTCCGGGGAACCGCGTACCTTGCAGGGGACTCCTTCGCAAAGTACGCGGCGGCCTTTCCCACGATCTCTCGCTCCATCCCGGCGCAGGGCCAGCTCCAGGGCGCAGTCGCACCACCTCGGCCCTGAAGTCCTCGCGGCTGGCCTCGGCCACACTCCCGAGAATGGCGCTCGGCGCCAGCCTTGCCACCGCAGTTGGCCAGTGACGCTTCGGAACCCCCAGCCTGGCGGCGACCTCGGCTTGCGAAAAGTCCTGTTCAAGGACCATCGACTGGCCTCCGTCCTGAAACTCGGCCGTGTAACTCTGATTCTGTTTCATCCATTGACCCTCCATGGCCATTCTCCCTCATGGGTGCTCTACGGAAGTCAGGCTACCTCACTTGAGAGCGTCCGCCACCAGTGCCTGATGCGCTCCCACTGGATCCGGTCACCCAGCAGGATCAGCGGATGCTCAGGTTCAGTGATCGCGCAGTCGATACCCGAACTAGCTCGCCAGTCTGTGATTGCAGATGGCTTTGGACCCAGGAGGACCCGGAGAATTTGCAGAAAACGAGCCCTATGATCGCTGATCCGCACACTCTGCAGGGGGTTTCCTGGCTCAGAGCACTGGGGAATCAAGGCAAGCAGCTTGTTCAGGATGGATCAAATAAGTCGGGTGCTTCGCGGATCAGTGTGGGTGCAATCGGGCGTTTTCCAGGTGGCGGGGCGAGGAAACTGGCAATGACCTTGAGCCTCAGATGGTCCTCATCCCGGTATCCGTAAGCACTGCGCTGAATGACCCGGATCGTTGCTGCCCAGCCCTCCACGCATCCCCAGGCTGACCTAACATTGTTCAGCGGGTCGGCAGCAGGCGAGTGCCATCGTGCCGCCTCTATCATTTCGGCAAACTTTCGGTACGGTTCAAGACGCTGCCATCGCGAGGCTCTGTTTCCAGCGCTCGAAGAGCTCCTGGCACCGCGCTCGGCCCTGTCGCTCCAGTACAGCCGCCCCACTGACACGCCCGGCAGGTAAGCAGCGTGTTCCAGCCGCCGGGTGGCTGCCAACAGCTTCTTCGAGTGCCCGCCGTCCCTCCACGTCAGGTTCCTCCCGCGCCGACAGCAGCGGCAGCGCTGCTTTGATCCACGACCCGTCCTGTCCTTTGCGCAGACAGCATTTGCGCTCCGTCGCGCCTGACACTGATCGAGCGCCTTCTGAGAGATGCCGCATGATGTGGAAACTTGAAATCGAACACGATCGCTGCGTTGAGAGCCCTTGTCGCGCACCGCCGCGTTGCGAAACGGGCGCTACATGTCGATCACCACAAGCTCGATGCCATCGCTTGCCTTGCTCAGCCGGGCGAAGAACTGCTCCACATCGACGCGTTGCGTCCGGTGCCGCCCAGCCGCCCATCCATATCGGTCTGCCCTTGGTCCAGATCACTGACCACCACGCGATAGTCGTGCCCCTTTCTGACCGCTTATCTCATCGATGCCTGTCGGCTCTGGGCCTGAGCCACGACCGGCACGACGAACCTGTCTCCTGCATGCAGCTTCGACAGATCGCTTCACCGCTGCTGTCGTGAAAGCGCTCCAGCCTGCGCGGCGCTGTTGCTCACGCGCTCGTGCACAACCTGCCGACATGCAGCGGCGCATAGCGGCGCTCGGCCGCCGGCGTGGTTACGTCCAGCCAGTCTCGAAAGCGTCTCTACATGCACGCCGCCGCACCGGAGCACCGCACGCCAACGTTCGGCGAACTCCGGGTACACCCACCCAGCCTGCGCGAAGATCCGCACGGCACCTCCACCGCTGGTCGTAGCTGCCCCGGCAGCGCTGCCCTGCTGAGCAAATGGCCGTTTTTCGGCGTCCCAGCGGCTACTGACTCGCCCTGTGGGGTCCCCGAAAGATTTCGCCATCCAACCTCGCCGATGCCACGAAGCCGGGAACGAGCCACAAAAGTTCCCTCCAGACTGCGACACGCAGCCATGCACAGCACCTCGGTCCGGCAGTGACATGCACGATACGACGTCATCATCTGCTGTGACTCAGCGATTCAGTGCGTCAAACGCCAATTTACCGGCTCCCCATCTCACCCACACTGATCCGCGAAGACCCAAATAAATTGGGCTAATCGGTGCATCCACCTTAGCAACAGCCTTCAGCAAACCATGACCGAAACGTCCAGCCTCTGTTTCGTCGACTCCATCATTGACTCGAGCGCGAAAGCACACTCCGCAAAACGACAAACCGGGTTACTCAGCGCTTCCGACCGAAGGTCGAGGGGTTTGAGCTTGCCCAACACCGCTGCAGGCATGGAGAACAAGTCGGCTTGAATGCAGGGCAGAACGGGCAGGGATTGCAGGCTGTGCGCCGACACTGGCTTAGCAACATAGCGGACGCGGCTTCGATCAATCCGGCAGCGCCATGTCATCATTATCGATGCCTCATGGCTGTGCGAGGCGAATAATGCGCCTTGCCTTTCTCGATCCGCTCACTGCCCCCAGCTCGCACTGGCTCTGTTACGACCACTTAATGAGTCATACGCCGGTGCGCACACGCGCTCGCCATGGGTTTCACGCCATGCGCCGTGCATTTGCCGGCGGACGCGCAGTCGCTCCTGAATGGCGGACAGGCGGCCCACCAGCTCACCACCTGTGCCAAAGAACGGCACGTCGCCACGGACATGCCCTAGCACAGCGCCGCGACCGGTATGTCCGGCTGCGTCTTTGTGGATGGCCGCGCCGCGATCCGCGTAATCCACCAGTTCGGCGCGCGTGCGCTCCAGCCACAGCCGGTTCGGCCTGAACGGTGCGTGTTTTCCTTCTTGGCTTCCGCGCCAGGTCCGCCTCGTACGTGCACAGATCATCTGGTCCAGCCACGCCTGCATGAATATTCAGTGTCGCGGCCGCCGGTCGAAGCTGAGATGAACCGATCAAAGCCAATGCTGATGGGTCTATCTGCACAACGTCACATAACTGACTCACAAAGCGGTACGCTCAGCGCTTCGACTGACACCCCGCCGTGGATGACCGCCACCTGCTCGCCCTCCGGCACAGCAAGGCGGGTTCGATCCGCCCGCGAATAGGGGCATAAAGTTCGCGGGTGGTCCGGCGACGTCCAACCACGGCTGTGGTGGACGAGGCCGATGCAGCGGAATCAGCCAGCAACGCGGCTCACGACGGTAGGCCGGACCCGCCGCGCGCCTCGCAATCACGTCCTGCCTCGACGAGCTCGCAGCACAGCCTGTGGACTTCCGCGCGGCGTGGTCTGGCCGTGAGACATAGATGTGGTACATCGCCCGATCCAGCGGCAGCGAGAACGGCCGGTCCGGGCGAAAGCGGTCACGCCGTGGCCGGTCCCGCCGGTCGCCGTACCATCGCGCGGACCGCTTTCCTTGTGGAGCCGATCGTCCACCCTCATCGATGACCGGGCCCACCACCTCGGGCGCCGGTCGATCAAAGATCCGCTTCCAGCGCGTCGAGCTGATGGGTCTCGACGCAGTGCGCGTCCGATACATCACCTCATCTCGAACTGACGCCTTCGTCTCCGCGAGAACTTGTCTTCCTGAGGATTCCTCCTGTCCGTCACTGGTCGTGGAGCCGCCGGACTCTCGCGGTTTCAGGCCGGAGGAGCAGCGCCTCGACGCGACACCGATGTCACGGTCGGCGGCCATGCGAACGCCGCCCTCGTCGAACGCGAAACGTTTCGCAAGTGGCGACGATCAGGCGCTCCCGGATCTGCACACTGGTCCGAAAGGCCAGCCTGAAAATCGAACACCAGCAGAGCGACCTTCGCTTTCGCGGAACGACGATGGCGCAAGAAGCGCGGCGCACGTGGTGCGCATCACCGCGCGCGGTCACTGGCTGCGGGATCGGGTCGGCGTAACGTGCTGCGACGGTCGCAGGCCTCTTCTCGACAGACCTCGTCCGAATTAGCGCGCGCGCGTGCCGTGATCCGCTGTCGAATCACCGGCAGAAAGCGTTCGCCGCCTTCCGATGCCTGGCAGACCATGCTGCGTTCCGGGCGAGAATCTCACCGAAGCGTTTAGCGAGCACGCCAGTCGCTTGTGCGAAGAGGCTGCCAAGTTGGGGGTCGTCCTCCGACGTCGAGGCCATCGATGCCTTTGAGCACCAATGCCTGCGGTGCCGCCGGGCCCTCGGGCGATCCCGGCCTTGATCAACATCTCGGCATCCCCGCCGGAGCTGCTGTCGCACCGCCAACGGATGCAAGCTGCCGTCGAGGAACGTGGAATCGACCAGCACCTGCGGCAGCGGAGCGGTCGAACGGAATCTCGATCTTGGCGACGTAGTCTGGTGGTGAGCTCGCCAGTGCTGGTTCCGATCCAGCCTGGGTCTTCAAACAGCGGTACCACGCATCTTCAGCTACGCGCAACGCGGCGCGCGCTCGCGGATGCCAGCCATGTGGCGATGGCAGATCCGTGAACAGCCCTCGCCCTGAATGACTGCCTGCCGCGTGCTGGGCGAACGGGGTGGACAACGAGCGCGCTGGCGAGCGGCATCCGAAGCAGCCTCGCCAGAAGTCCGCTCAGCTGCGAATGGATCCTCGGCGCCAGCTGCGGGCGTGTCTCCGGACAGAAGTCCTTCGACTCGTCTCTCGCCCCTGGCGGCGACCGCAGCTCGACGGTCTGATGGGCCGTCGAGGAAACAGCGCGGCAAAGCGCTCCGGCTGCGACTTTGCTGCACCGCGCTGCAAAGCTCGCTCGGGAATAGCTCCGCAAGGGCTGAGCGGACCACACGACCGTGATGCACGATGTCCCACGGCAAGACATCTCGCATCGGCGCTGCGCGAGATGCAGAAACCAGCGCGCCGCGCGCAGGCCGCTCGCTCACCCTGAAGTGATCCATGCGGCGCGGTAGCGCCTCCTCGTATTCCGCGGAAGGCAAACGGGTCCTCGTACAGCATCAGCTCGTAGCCGCGACCGCGCAGCTCGGACAACTGCAGCTTCTCGTCGAGCAACACATCATCAGGGTCGCACGACGCTGGGAGACCGGGTGAGATCGGCCGAAGTGGTGACTGATGCGTTCTGACCACTCGCGCTCCCCAGCTCCGTCCTCCGCATCCTGCATCGCCGGAGACGCGCACCATCATCACGGCATTCAAATCCGGCACTTTGCTAGCCTCCATGCCGTCCAAGGCGACACTGCGCGCATCGTGTTCCTGTTGCGACTCGCTTGTGCCGATGCTCGCGCACGGCGGGCAAAACCGAGTCGCCCAATAGCCTGGGCCTCGGGCTTCAAAGCGCCACACCGCACGCTCGCGTTCTTCAACTTCAGTCCAGGCGCGGTGCCTGGAACAGACAGCTCGGTGAAGATCCGTTTCGCCTTGGGCGCTGGCGGCCAGCCAGTGACGCCTCGAACCGCTCGCCGACTCCTCGGCGCCGGTCACGGCATGAACATCTACGGTCTCGGTCGGGCAGCAGCGGTCCCCACACGCGCTGGCGGTGGGTACGAAGGGGCGACCTTCCTCGTTGACGAACGCGGCAGGGAGCGCTTCCGGCTCAAGCGCTCCGCCGCCAGGCTGATCTCCCACAGCGACCAGATGCCGCGCACCGAGTCGCGAACAGCCCGGTCACCCGGATCACCGGGCAGCGGCTGGCCGGCAACAAAGCGCGGCAGCTCTGCTGATCACTGGCGCCCGGGCGCGTGGGTCTTCCATCGTGACCCACTCCAACGGGTTTCTCATCCGCCGTGCGGGCGTCAAACGCAGAGCCTGCGCCGATTCGCTGCCGATCCGCGCTTCACCCGCCACGCGCTTGCCAGCTTCGCTGCCGAGCCACCACCGCGCGCTGCCAACCCGCCGGCGATAGCGCGCTCAACCAGAGGCTGCGCCGGATGATCGCTGCCACTTACGGGCGTCGTCGGCATCCAGATCGTGTTCGATGGTGAGCAGTGTCGCTGTCCATTCTTCTTCGACTCCGCCGCAAAGACGTGGATCGCGCTGCGGTACACCACCGCGTCGCACTCCTGTTCGATGGCATCCGGGTTCTGCAGACCGTGCGCGAGCAGCCTCGTCGAATGATGGGCCGCCTCGACCGGAGAATCCATCACGTCGGCCGCCTTGGTTGTCTGCGCCGAACTCTTGCAGTGCTGATGACCTCGAGCTTTTCTTCTTCCAGCACCTGGGCGCACGCGATGCCCGACGGTGCCCTTCAAGCGCGCAAATTGATCGCACGCGCATGGCTACTGCTGTCCGATACGGTCTACCCGGCCAATGCGCTGTCTCGGTCCGCGCATCGGGTCCACGGCGTATGTCGAAGTTCCCGACGATGACGTGGCAGAACTGTGCAGGTTCGCTCGCCGCCGGCATCCGCTCGAGAAATCAGCGCTTTGACACCTGCTGGAGAACGCCTGCTGTGCACGCGTGCGGGTTTCCAGATCCATGCTGCCGTTGACGCGCTTTGCACCGAGAAAACCACGGCTCTCCAAGAAGTCGGCCAGCTGTCGCTTGCGTGGGCACGAAACTCGGTGAAGATCAGGCACCTTCAGCGTCGGGTCGCTACTCGCTGCGGCAGCGGGTCGCATACAGCTCCAGCGCCCTCGGCCTCGCGTCGGTGCCTGCGGCCCGGCTTTCCGCGCGCCAGCTCCAGCAGCATTTCACGACTTCGGACTTCTCCAGCTCCCAGCCACCGGACCGCATGGGCCAGATCCACCTGAGACGCCGTCGAGGGTCCGCCCGCTCGTCGGCACCTGGTGCTCTTTGAACGGGTTGGCCTGCAGGCTGCGGCGCATCAAAGCGAGGGCGCGGCGCTTCTCCAGCGTGGTACGGATGTGCCGATGGCTGCACGTCGCGCCGCCGCATCGCGATCAATCAAGAAGCTTCGATGGCGCCGTGTGCAGCCGCTCATCGGCCTGAGTTGCAGCGGTGGCGCCGCATGCTCGGTCACCGCCTCGCAGACGCTGCTGTGCGCTGCGTGGCGTGACTGCACGCCGGGCCACTGCCTGCACAGCGCGTGCGACACGCTTGAACAACGCTGGCCCTCGGCATTGATCGACAGCCGCTTTCCTCGTGGTGCAGATCACGAATGGACGTACTCGGTCGCGGCTGACGCCGCCTTCGTCCGGAAAGGCTTCCGGTCCAACGGCAACTGCATCAGGCACGCATGAACTGGTCGGTCTTGCCCTGCGTGCGGAGTGGCCGACAACAGCAAGAGATAGGGCAGGGCGCCTCTGCCGGTGCGGCGCGCGCCCAGCTTGTGGCGGGCCAGCGCGCCTGCTGCACCACCCGCGCGGGTGCGTCTCCCGTCGATGATGACCAGATCCCACGACGCCGAAAATTGCGGGGCTCGAAGCGCCTCGCGCTGTAGCTGTGCAGTTGCTAACCAGGCTCCAGCCACGCCGACCTTCCATCGGCACCACTGGTCCAGCGAGCAGATCACCCACGGCGCGCCACAGGTTTTCTTCGTAGCCCACGGCGCCGCTGCTCCACTGGCGGAAGGCCGCCAGCTCGATGGCCTGATGAACTGGAAACTCTCCCCGCCGGGGCGCAGACGCATTTCCGTCTGCCACTGGCGCACCAGCCCCTCATGCAAAATCCACCAAGATGCGCCTCACCTGACTACGCAACTTCAATCCGTCCGCACCAAACTGGCTTCTGGATGGTCTTGCTGAGACCTACCCCATCAGCGAGCAGGTAGCGGATACGGTCGCGGCTGATCGCGCGGGTTCAGTGCGTAAGCTGGTGCGGCAGCGGTAATTACGCGTTGACTGATCGGCGCCAACAGCAGGTTGCCTCCAGCGCATCCGCAGCTTGGCAGCCGCCGTGGTGTGCAGGATCCACCAACGCCTGCGCACGCTTCCAGCGAGGCCAGATCTATCGATCGAGCGCGCACCACCGCGTCCCCGGCAAGAAGCCACACACGGTAGGCGACTTCGCCTCACACGTCTTGCCGCTCGATCACGCGTGCAGGGCGATGCCTACCAGAATCCAGCACCAGTCACCAATGGTGAACCCGCCGCCAGCCATGCTCAGATCCTGTCTTCGGTATGAGCCAGTGCGAGGTCATAGAGGGTAAGCA